>Ga0136620_10000013_pt1 | contig 65597 bp, 67 predicted proteins | sample AntDrymUQ4162106_2_FD_104806 | JGI IMG/M metagenome (GOLD analysis project Ga0136620, IMG submission 104806) | Polar desert sand microbial communities from Dry Valleys, Antarctica - metaG UQ416 (21.06) | ecosystem: Environmental > Terrestrial > Soil > Desert | place: Antarctica: Dry Valley... | reverse complement strand
GGCGTCGCTGGGGTTTGCTTGATCCAGCGGGAGCCCTCCCGCCCAGACACGCGTCGCGCCTCAACGGTGACGACGGGACACAGAAGGCGGGACCGCGATGCGCATTCGCCCCCTTTCCCTAGCCGCCGGATTGATCTCCTTGGCGCTCGTGGCGACCGGCTGCGGCGAGTCGGGTTCCTCCAACCCGAACACCGGTGGCGACACGACCACGGGCTCGGCATCCGGCAGCGGCGCGACCGAGGGGGGCGCCGAGTGTGTACCCGTCCCCGGTGACGAACTGGTCGTCCTGGAAGACGATCAGGAGCTGCAGACCGTCGACAACCTCATCCCGGCGGTGTCCGCCGCCGCTTCCACGCCGGAACTGCTGGCGGCCCTGAACGCCGTCTCCGCGGCCATGGACACCGACATCCTGGTCGAGCTGAACGGCCGGATCGCCAACGAACGGCTGTCACCGGCCGACGTGGCCGCGGACTTCTTCGACGAAGCCGGTATCGCCGACGGCCTCGAACAGGGCAGCGGCGCGATCACGATCGGGTCCAGCACCTTCCCCGAGACCGAGCTGATGGCCAACATCTACTCCCTCGCGCTGGGTGCGGCCGGCTTCGACCCCTCCATCCAGTCAGTCGGCAACCGCGAGCTGTACCTCCCCGCGCTGCAGAGCGGCGAGGAGATCCAGGTCTTCCCGGAGTACGTCGGAACGCTGACGGAGTTCCTGAACGTCGCGGCCAACGGCGAGGACGCCGAGCCGCAGGCCAGCGGCGACCTGGACGCGACGGTGCAGGCGCTGACCGCACTGGGTGAGCCGGTCGGGCTGGTCTTCGGCGAGCCGTCCGAAGCGGCCGATCAGAATGCTTTCGCGGTGACCCAGGCATTCGCCGACGAGTACAGCGTGACGACGCTCTCCGAGTTGGCCGAGGCCTGCTCCAGCGGGCTGGTCCTCGGCGGCCCGCCGGAGTGCCCGGAGCGTCCGTTCTGCCAGCTGGGGCTGGAGGAGACCTATGGATTGACGTTCGACTCGTTCACGGCACTGGACGCCGGCGGCCCGCTGACCAAGACCGCGATCACGACCGGTCAGATCAGCGTCGGCCTGGTGTTCTCCTCCGACGGCAGCCTCGCCCAGGGCTAGCCGCCGCGTCGGCTAGTACCAGCCGCCGGGGGGCAGTTGCTCCCCGGCGGTGATGGTCGCCGCGAGCCGATTGCCTTCCGGTGCCAGCGGGCAGCTCCACTCCGGGTTGTACGCGCAGGACGGGTGGTAGGCGAAGTTGAGGTCGACGACGAGCCGGCCGTCGGTCGCGCCGAGGTCGGCGCCCTTCACCGTGTCCAGCAGGTAACGGCCGCCGCCGTAGGACTGTGCTGATCCCTCGGTGGCCCCAGCCGAGCCGTCGCGCAGCGGGAGAAAGATCCCGCCGCCGTAGGAGTCCAGCCACCACACGTCGAGGTCGCCCAGGTCACCGAGCGCGACCCGGCCGATACGGACGAACGGGACCACGCCGTCACCTGCGGTGGCCACCTGGATGCGGCTGCGCTCGGCGGCCTCCACCTCTGCGAGGACGCGAAGGGCCGGGTCGTACTGCGGGAAGGGCAGGCCGCGGAAGTTCGCCCTGGCTACCCGGTCCAGCGGGGAGTCTGGATGCTCGGCGAACAGTCGATCGCGGCCCGCCCGCCAGCTCTCCCAGCCAGTGGCCGGATCGGTGGCTGCGCGTACTTCTGCATACAGGCGAGCCACCTCGCGGCGCCAGCCGAGCAGGGTCAGGCTCACTCGCCCAGCTTGCCCGAATACCCACATCGGATGCGGATCGGGTCCCATAGCGACCCGATCCGCATCCGATGAGCGGCATTGCCACGGCAGCCTCCCCTAGGGTCGGCGTGCATGAGTAGGGGGATCCTCGTAACGGGCGCCTCGCGGGGGATCGGAGCAGCGATTGCCCGGCTGTTCGCCGAGCGCGGCGACCGGGTCGCGGTGCACCACCGCGTGGCGACGGACCTGGCCCGAGCAGTGTTGGACTCGCTGCCCGGCGACGGGCACCGGCTTGTCCAGGCCGACATCGCCGATCCGGCCGCTGTCGACGACATGGTGCAGGCGGCCATCGAGGGGCTCGGCCGGATCGACGTCCTCGTCAACAATGCTGCGCTGTTCGTTGACCAGCCGGTCGCCGGCAGCCGGCGGGTCGGTCATCCGGTGGCAGAGACGTCGTACGAGGACTGGGTGGCGGTGTGGCGCCGTACGGTCGACGTCAACCTGCTGGGAACGGCGAACGTGACGTGGTGCGTCGCTCGGCACATGCTGGCCGTTGACCCTGGCGACGGGCTGCCGCGCGGTCGGATCGTCAATGTCGGCTCTCGCGGCGCATATCGCGGTGAACCGGAGGTCCCGGCGTACGGCGCCAGCAAGGCCGGTGTGCATTCGATGGGCCAGTCGCTGGCCCTCGCCCTCGGGAGACAGGGCATCGCGGTCACGTCGGTGGCCCCGGGTTTCGTGGCGACGGATATGGCGACCCAAGTCCTATCCGGGCCGGAGGGCGAGCGGGTACGTGCGCAGAGTCCCTTCGGTCGGGTCGCGGAGCCGGAGGAGATCGCGGCCACCGTGCACTTCCTGGCCTCGCCGGAGGCCGAGTGGGCCGCCGGCGCGGTGGTAGACGTCAACGGTGCGTCGTACTTGCGGTGACCCCGCGTGACCAGCCGATTCGGTTCGGAACGTGCGGTCGCGACGCCGTACGCTGAGCGCCGTGGCGCTGCGGCGATCGGTGCGGATCGTTCGCACGGTTGCCTTGTTGGTGGGGCTGGGCTTGGCCGCCGCCGCTACCGCCGCGCTGGTGCTGACCGAGGATCTGCAGCTCTTACGGCTTGCCGTCATCGCCGCGCTCTGGGCCTTTCTCATCGCTGCCTTCGTCGTCGCCGGCCAACGCCGCCCTGGCGTCGACGACACCGAGGCCGCCGCATCGGGGGCGGAGGTCGCGCTGCGCCAGAGCCACGAGCTGGAGCTGGAGCGCGAGGTCGCCAAGCGCCGCGAGTGTGAACTGCGCACAGAAGTGCGGCTGCGCCGGGAGATCGAAGGGGTGCTGCGCGAAGACATGTCCGCAGTGCGGAGAGATCTGACTCAGCTGCGGCACGACATCCTGGAACGGTGGGATGGCGAGCTGCGGATCGAGCGGATCGCGGTGCGGGCGGAGTCGACGCGGGTCAGCGGCTTCGGTGCGACGTTCCATGCGCTCAAGGACGAGGCGCGCCGGTTGCACGACGAAGGTCGCCCGCCCTTCGAGGTGGAGATCGCGAAGCCGCATCGCGACGAGCTGGACACGGTGAGCACCGTGGAGTTCAGCGTCGTACCACCGCCTCCGACGGTTGACGAGGTCGTGGCAGCGACGCGAGCGCCCTCCGAGCCTGGCCCGCCGACCGAGCCGATCATCTCCGCCGATCACGACCCGTCCGTGCCGGCGTCCACAAGCGCGGGGGACCCGCTGCCCACTCCTGGCGATCCCGGTCGGCGGGCGCGTCACGAGGTGGCAGACGAGCAAGCGTCCGTCGATGCGGCGGCCCTGTTCCGACGCATCGAATCAGAAGCCGCGGCATCTCCCCCTCACGAGCCTGTCCCTCGCCGTCGCCGCCACCGTGGCGACGATGAGACGAACGATGTGCTGGCCCGCCTGCTTGGGCGGTAGCCGGCACGGCTGGGTAGCGCACGACTCACTTGTCGATGTCGCCGACGACGAAGAACATCGAGCCAAGGATCGTGACGAGGTCCGGGACCAGTGTGCCGGGAAGCAGATCGGTGAGGACCTGCACGTTGTTGTACGACGCGGAGCGGAGCTTCAGCCGCCACGGGGTCTTCTCGCCGCGGGACACCAGGTAGTACCCGTTGATGCCGAGCGGGTTCTCGGTCCAGGCATAGGTGTGCCCCTCCGGCGCCTTGACGGTCTTGGGCAGCCGCACGTTGACCGGACCGCGCACCGTGGCAAGGCGATCAAGGCAGGCGTCGGCGAGGTCGAGGGAGACGTAGACCTGGTCGAGCAGGCATTCGAAGCGGGCGCGACTGTCCCCCGCTGTGCGGGTCACCACCCGCAGGACGCCGCCCAGTTCGCCGTACGCGAGGTAGGGCTCATCACGGCGCAGATCGAGGTCGAGCCCACTCGCTCTCGCGACCGGTCCGCTGACCCCGTACTGCACGGCGGTTTCCCGGCTGAGAACCCCGACACCTGTGGTCCGGGCCAGAAACGTGTAGTTGTCACGGATGAGTCCGTCGATGTCGGGCATCCGACGGCGTACGTCGGCGACGGCTTGGCCGGCCCGCCCGGTCCACCCCGCCGGCACCTCCTCCTTGATTCCCCCGACCCGGTTGAACATGAAGTGCATCCGCCCGCCGGAGGCCTCCTCCATGACCGCCTGGATCGCCTCACGCTCGCGAAAGGCGTGGCGGGCCGGCGTGACATCGCCGATCTCCACCGGGTAGCTGCCCAGGAACATCAGGTGGTTGAGGACGCGGTTGAGCTCGGCGAGCAACGTGCGCAGCCAGGTAGCCCGCTCCGGCACCTGCAGGCCGAGCATTCGCTCGACGGCGAGGACGACGCCGAGTTCGTTCGAGAACGCCGACAGCCAGTCATGCCGGTTGGCCAGCACCAGGATCTGTCGGTAGTCCCGGACCTCGAAGAGCTTCTCCGCCCCTCGATGCAGGTAGCCGACGACGGGTTCGGCCGAGCGGATCCGCTCTCCGTCGAGGACCAGCCGTAGTCGCAGCACCCCGTGCGTGGACGGGTGCTGCGGGCCGATGTTGAGGACCACGTCGGTGGGTACGCCGCCGAGTCCGGGCGCAGCGTCACCGACCCCGACTGTCACCTCCGTCATGGCTGGCATTGTCCCCGCACCGGCACATAGCGGGGTGGAGCTCAGCTCTGGTCGAGCACTGCCTCGATCTCCAGGTGAATGTTGATCTTGTCGCCGACGACCACGCCGCCGCCGTCCATCAACATCTTGATGTCGACGCCGTAGTCGTTGCGGTTGATGACCGTGCTGGCACTGAAACCGGCCCGCGTGCCGCCGTACGGGTCGGGTCCGACGCCGCCGAACTCCAACCCGAGAGACACCGGGCGGGTCACGCCGTGCAGGGTCAGCTCGCCGTCGACTACGTAGTCCTCGCCATCGGCGCGTACTCCGGTCGAGCGGTACGTCATCGTCGGGTACTTCTCGACCTCGAAGAAGTCCTTGGTCCGCAGGTGGTTGTCGCGGGTCTGATCACGGGTGTCGATCGAGTCCATCTCGATCTCGGCCGTGACCGACGATGCCTGCAGGTCCTCGTTCACGGTGAGTTGGCCACTGAAGGTGCGGAACGTGCCGCGGACCTTGCTCAGCATGAGGTGGCGGACCGTGAAAGACACCTCGGAGTGCACCGGGTCGATGGTCCAGGTGCCGGCCCGCAGGCCCTGCGCGGGGGCGATGGCTGTGGTCATATGACTCTCCCAAGTGGTTGAATAGTCAATCAGACAGTAGCTCAGGGAAGTTGAGAGGTCAACCAATCCGCGCGATCGGCACTAGACTCCGGGCCATGGGAGCACCGCGGTGGCTGGGCGCGGAGGAGATGCGCGCGTGGCGCGGCTACCTCGGTCTGGTCCGGTTGTTGGACGACCGCCTCAACCGCGACCTGCAGGAGCAGTCCGGACTGACCGTTGCCGACTACGAGATCCTGGTTCGGCTGTCGGAAGCGCCGGGACGGCGGCTGCGGATGACCGAACTGGCCCAAGGCGCGATGATCTCCAAGAGCCGGCTATCACATCAGATGACCCGCATGGAGATGGGTGGGTTGGCCCGCAGGGAGGTTTGCCCGACCGACCGTCGCGGCTCCTTTGCGGTCCTCACCGACGCCGGGTACGACGCCCTCGCGGCGGCGGCGCCGGGGCACGTGGGCTCGGTCCGTAAGCACCTGTTCGACCGGTTGACCCCTGCGCAGGTCAAGACGCTGGGGGAGTTGTCCGACGCGGTGATCGCGGGGCTCGCGCGTGACTAGGCCCCTTCCCGTGACGGGGGTGGACTCCGGTACCGCGCCCGCTGTCTGGTCGGAGTCACTGTTCCGGCCGGTACGCGATGGCAACGCCTTCGAAGCCACGGTTGAGCGGTTGGCGCAGGCGATCAAGCTCGGCGTCGTCCCGCACGGCGACAGGTTGGCTCCTGAACGAGAGCTGGCCGAGGCGCTCCAGGTGAGCCGGATGACGCTGCGGGAGGCGATCAGAGCGCTGTCCGAGGCCGGATTCGTCCTGGTGCGTCGGGGCCGCGGTGGCGGCACCATCGTGACGTATCGACCGGCGCAGGGTGCGGGGGCAGTCGGGCCACGAGCCGGGGTCCGCAGCCGGGCACGGGTGGCCAGCGTCCTGGATTTTCGCCGGGTGGTGGAGCCGGGGACCGCGGCGCTGGCAGCCGAGCGTCCGGTTTCCCCGGCCGACCGCGGGTACCTGGTCGCCTGCCTGGGCGAATGCGAGGACGCTGCCCTGGACGGCTCGCACCGGATCGCGGACAGCCGGCTGCACCTGGCCATCGCCGGCGTCACCGGGTGCAGTCCCCTTGTCACCGCCGTCGCCGACGTGCAGTCGCAGCTCGGGGAGCTGCTCGGCGAGATCCCGGTGCTGCCGCGCAACATCGAGCACTCCCACGCCCAGCATCGAGCGATCGTCGCAGCCATCGTCAGCGGCGACCCGACCGGTGCCCGAGCCGTCATGGAAGAGCACTGCGCGGCAACGTCCGCGCTGCTGCGAGGTCTGCTTCCCTAGCCTTCCCCCATCAATGGACTAGAAATAGACCTCTTGACGGGACAGTCGCGTCGCTCCTACGTTCTCGGCAACCGGTCGCGCACCGACCGCACCCGGAAAGGACCACGCGATGGCCACCGGTACCCATCCCCGCTCCGAAGGGCAGCCGCCCCGCGCGCTCGACGACGACGAGCGTCGCCTGCACGAGATGGGCTATGCCCAGGAGCTTCGGCGCACCATGTCCGGCTTTTCCAACTTCGCGGTGTCCTTCACGATCATCTCGATCCTGTCCGGCTGCCTGACCCTCTACGGCTTCGGGCTCAACACCGGCGGTCCCGCCGTCATCGTCTGGGGGTGGCCGTTCGTCGGCATCATGACCCTGTTCGTCGGGTTGGCGATGGCCGAGGTCTGCTCCAGCTTCCCCACCGCCGGCGGCTTGTACTACTGGTCGGCCAAGCTCGCCGCGAGCAACGGCCCGGCCTGGTCATGGTTCACCGGCTGGTTCAACTTCCTCGGCCAGGTCGCCGTCACCGCGGGCATCGACTTCGGCGCGGCGTTCTTCCTCAACGCGCTGCTGGACCTGCAGTTCGGCTTCGACACCCGCCCGTGGCACACGATCCTGCTGTTCGGCATCATCCTGGCCGTCCATGGCGCGCTGAACACCTTTGGCGTGAGCCTCGTCGCCAAGCTCAACGACGTCAGCGTGTGGTGGCACGTCCTCGGCGTGCTCGTCATCGTCGGCGTCCTGGTCGTCGTACCGGACGAGCACCAGTCCGCCGAGTTCGTCTTTTCCGAGTTCGTCAACAACACCGAGATCAGCTCGACCTTCTACGTCGCGCTGATCGGTCTGCTGCTCGCGCAGTACACGTTCACCGGGTACGACGCGAGCGCGCACATGACCGAGGAGACCAGGGACGCCGCCCGCTCGGGGCCGCGCGGCATCGTCGGGTCGATCGTCGTCTCGCTGGTGGCCGGCTGGGTGCTGCTGATCGGGTTGACCTTCGCCATCCAGAGCTACGACAACGCGGTCGCCGCCCCGGACACCGGCGTACCACCGGCGCAGATCTTCGTCGACGCGATCGGCTTCACCGGCGCGAAGCTCCTGCTGCTCATCGTGATCGGCGCACAGCTGTTCTGCGGGATGTCCTCGGTGACCGCGAACTCCCGGATGATCTACGCGTTCTCCCGCGACGGCGCGCTGCCCGGCTCCCGGATCTGGCACAAGGTGAACCCCCGCACGCGGACACCCACCAACGCGATCTGGCTGGCCGCGGGCGGCGCGTTCGTGCTCGGCCTGCCGTACCTGATCAACCTCACCGCGTACGCCGCGGTGACGTCCATCGCCGTGATCGGGCTCTACATCGCCTACGTGCTGCCGACGTTCCTGCGGTTGAAGCAGGGTGACTCGTTCGAGCGCGGCCCCTGGCACCTCGGCCGGTGGAGCCGGCCGATCGGCATCATCGCGGTGGCCTGGGTGGTCTTCATCACCGTGCTCTTCATGCTGCCGCAGTTCACGTTCGACCTGACCGGGACAACCTTCAACTACGCCCCGCTTGCCGTACTCGTAGTGCTCGGGTTCGCCGGGATCTGGTGGCTGGTGTCCGCGCGGCACTGGTTCAAAGGCCCCAAGGTCCAGGGCAGCGCCGATGAGCTGGCTGCGATCGAGCGCGAGCTGGAAGCAATCTGACGTGCCAGACCGGCTGACCCTGGAGGAGGTACGACGACAGGTCGCGGACGGGACCGTCGACACGGTGCTGATCGGCTTCACCGACATGCAGGGCCGGCTGCAGGGCAAGCGCCTGGACGCCGATTTCTTCCTCGAGGACGTCCTCGACCATGCCGCCGAGGGCTGCAACTACCTACTCGCCGTCGACGTAGAAATGTCCACAGTGGACGGTTACGCGATGTCCTCATGGGACACCGGCTACGGCGACTTCGTCCTCCGGCCGGATCTGTCGACTCTGCACTGGGTGACCTGGCATCCCGGGACGGTCGCCGTGCTCTGCGACCTGGAGTGGGAGGACGGCGCCGCGGTTGTCGCCTCGCCTCGACAGATCCTCCGCCGGCAGTGCGAGCGGCTCGCCGAGCAGGGTCTGATGGCGTACGCCGCGACCGAGTTGGAGGTCCTGCTCTTCCGGGACAGCTACGAGGAAGCCTGGACCAGTGGCTATCAAGGCATGACGCCGGCGAACCAGTACAACGTCGACTACTCGTTGCTGGGCACCTCACGGGTCGAGCCGTTGTTGCGCCGGATCCGGTTGGCGATGCGAGCCGCCGGCCTGCAGGTCGAGTCGGTCAAGGGGGAGTGCAACCTCGGGCAGCACGAGATCGCCTTCAAGTACGCCCACGCACTGCGGACCTGCGACCAGCACGTCGTCTACAAGAACGCCGCGAAGGAGATCGCCGCACAGGAGGGCATGAGTCTCACTTTCATGGCCAAGTACGACGAGCGAGAAGGCAACTCATGCCACATCCATCTGTCCCTGCTCTCCGCGGAGGGAGAGCCGGTGTTCGCGGCCGGGGACGGCTTCGCGCCGATGTTCGAGCAGTTCCTCGCCGGGCAGCTGGCGGCGATGCGCGAGCTGACTCTGTTCTTCGCCCCGACCATCAACGCCTACAAGCGTTTCGCCGAGGGCTCGTTCGCCCCGACCGCGGTCGCCTGGGGCCGCGACAACCGAACCTGCGCCATCCGCGTCGTCGGTCACGGATCGAGCCTGCGGCTGGAGAACCGGGTCCCGGGCGGCGACGTGAACCCGTACCTCGCCTGCGCCGCCATGATCGCTGCCGGCCTGCACGGGATCGCGGCGGAGCTGCCGCTGGAGGAGGCGTTCGCGGGCAACGCCTACCGCTCGGACAAGCCCCGCGTGCCAACCTCGTTGCGCGAGGCTGCAGAGCTGTTCGCCGAGAGCAAGCTGGCCCGGCTCGCCTTTGGCGACGAGGTGGTCGAGCACTACCTGAACATGGCTCGAGTCGAGGTGAACGCGTATGACGCGGCAGTGACCGACTGGGAGCGGTACCGAGGATTCGAGCGATTGTGACGGCCGTGCAGATTCTTAACCCGGCGACGGAGCAGCTCGTTTGCGGCATCGACCAGGTCGGGGTGCACGAGGCCGACGAGGCGGTCGCCCGTGCAGTCGCCGCTGGCCCCCGGTGGCAGTCGGTCGCGCCGGCCGATCGCGGGCGGCTGCTGCGCGCCTTCGCCGAGGCGGTTGACGGTGCGATCGAGGAGCTGGCCCAACTCGAGGTCGCCAACTCTGGGCACACCATCACGAGTGCGCGGTGGGAGGCCGGCGATGTCCGTGACGTCCTGCACTACTACGCCGCCGCACCGGAACGGCTGTTCGGCCAGCAGATCCCCGTCGCTGACGGCATCGACATCACGTTCCGCGAGCCGCTCGGCTTGGTCGGCGTCATCGTGCCGTGGAACTTCCCGATGATGATCGCCAGCTGGGGATTCGCGCCGGCGCTGGCCGCGGGCAACACCGTCGTACTCAAGCCCGCCGAGTTGACGCCGCTGACGGCGATCCGCCTGGCCGAGCTGGCGCTGCAGGCAGGACTGCCCGAGGGCGTGTTCCAGGTGCTTCCGGGCAAAGGATCGGTGATCGGCCAGCGCCTCGTCGACCATCCGGAGGTCGACAAGCTCGTGTTCACCGGGTCGACCGCGGTCGGCCGCGCGGTGATGGCCGGCTGTGCCGCCCGCGTCAAGCCGGTGACCCTGGAGCTGGGCGGCAAGAGCGCCAACGTCGTCTTCGCCGACGCCGATCTGGAGCAGGCTGCAGCCACCGCGCCGTATGGCGTCTTCGACAACGCCGGCCAGGACTGCTGCGCGAGGTCACGGATCCTGGTGCAGCGTCCGGCGTACGAACGCTTCATGGAGCTGCTGGAGCCGGCCGTCCGGGGTGTGGTCGTGGGCGATCCGATGGAGGAGAGAACCGAGATGGGCCCGCTGATCTCCGCCGGTCAGCGGGACAGCGTTGCGTCGTACGTGCCGGAGAACGCCCCGGTGGCCTTCCGGGGGACGGCGCCGGACGGGCCGGGCTTCTGGTATCCGCCGACCGTCCTGGCCCCAGTGTCCGCGCGGGACCGAGCCGCGCGGGAGGAGATTTTCGGGCCGGTCGTCGTCGTACTTCCGTTCGAGGACGAGCAGGACGCGGTCCGGATGGCCAACGACAGCGACTACGGGCTGTCCGGATCGATCTGGACCCGCGATCTGGGCCGCGCGATCCGCGTCTCCCGGGGAATCCGGGCCGGCAACCTGTCGGTCAATTCGCACGCCTCGGTGCGTTACAGCACGCCGTTCGGGGGCTTCAAACAGTCCGGGTTGGGTCGAGAACTCGGTCCAGAGGCGTTGGCGGCCTTTTCCGAGGTCAAGAACGTGTACATCAACACCCAGCACCGCTCGTGACCGGGCGCTTGACCGATCGGGTCGCCGTTGTCACCGGCGGGGGGAGCGGGATCGGGCTGGCCTCGGCTCGTCGACTCGTGAGCGAGGGCGCCAAGGTGGTCATCGGAGACGTCGATGTCGCAGCCGGCGAGGCGGCGGCCGAGGAACTGCAGGCCGAGTTCGTCCCTGTAGACGTCAGCGACCCGCCGGCCGTCCAGGCCCTGTTCGACCATGCCGAGCGCACGTACGGCGGGCTGGACGTCGCGTTCAACAACGCAGGTATCTCACCGCCGGAGGATGACTCTATTCTGAGTACCGACCTGGCGACGTGGCGACGCGTGCAGGAGGTCAACCTGACGTCGGTGTTCCTGTGCTGCCAGACGGCCATCCCGTACCTGCAGCGCCGCGGCGGCGGTTCGATCATCAACACGGCGTCGTTCGTGGCGGTGATGGGCGCGGCGACGTCACAGATCTCCTACTCCGCGTCAAAGGGAGGAGTGCTGGCGATGTCCCGGGAGCTGGGCGTGCAGTTCGCTCGCGAGCGCATCCGGGTCAACGCGCTGTGTCCCGGGCCGGTGAACACCCCGCTGCTGCGTGAGTTGTTCGCCGCCGATCCCGACCGGGCTGCTCGGCGCCTCGTGCATGTGCCGATGGGTCGCTTCGCCGAACCCGAGGAGATCGCCGCCGCGGTCGCCTTCCTCGCCAGCGACGACTCGTCGTTCATCACGGCCTCGACCTTCCTGGTCGACGGGGGCATCTCGGCGGCGTACGTCACACCGCTGTAGTCCTGCGCGCAGGTCGGGTCGCCATGATCGCAACCGGTGCACACAGTCGGGCCGTCAAGGCCCCGGTTGGGCGGCGTGTCACACGACTTCGTCGGCGTGTCGCGCTGCACTGTGTGCCCTGGTTTCGATCTTGCCGGGCCGGCTGACCGTGCTCTGCGGCATGGATACGGCGAGTCAACCCGCCGAGACGAGCGTCTGCCAGTGCGTTTGCGCCGCGGCCGCCCACTGGTCGTGCCGACGGCGGAACAGCGCACCGGCCGGTACGCCGGACCAGTCCGGTGGCAGCAGCGTTGCCGGCAGCGCGGGATCCAGCAGCGGGAAGCGCCGCCACTCATGAACGAGCTGGACCTGTGCGCGCAGCGTCGTCTCCGTTGATCTCGGCACCATCCGCCCGAAGGTGGACCGGAACTGGTCGTAGCGACGCTCCAGGGCAGTGACGTCCCAGGCCTGCTGCGCCATCCGGATCGGGTCGCCGATCGCGCCGTCCCGCGCCACAAAGGAGCTGGCGGTTCCCTCCACACCCGCCTCGGCCAGGATCTGCCGCACCTCGTTCTGCCGGTCGGGATACGGGCTGACCCAGAGGCCCGGTGACGGGCTGCCGAGTCCGACCCAGCCGAGCCGGCTGCGCAGCAGGTGCCGGCGCCGTCGGTCGGTCTCCGGCACGCTGACCAGTACGAGCAGCCAGCGCCCGTCCCAGTCCCGGGCGACTCCGTGAAAGCCGTAGATCCGCGCCGCGCCGTCGCTGAGCAGCTGCCGGCCAGCGCCGGTCAGCTGCCAGGCGGCACGGCGGCCGTGGCGAACCGAGACGATCCAGCCGTCGGCGGCCGTTCGAGCAAGGGCCTGCCGCGCCGACTTCTCCTCGACATCGAGCAGCCCGAGCGTCTCGATGAACGCAGACGTCCACGCCGGTACGCCGTCGCGCTCCGCTGGGAGCAGGCATTCGCCCAGTACAGTCAGCAACAGTGACCGGGCACTCGGCGAGCCGAGGCCGTGCCGCCGGGACAGGACAGGTGGCGCCTGTGCTTCCTGCATCGGGTCAGCCTACCGAGGTCATGCTACGAATACTTGACCAACCTGCAGTCAATTGTAGAATGAGGGTGCGGGGTCGGATCCTGAGGAGTCAGCCGTGACGATGGTCAATGTTCAGGCGCAGGCGGACGAGGAGGATGCTCCGGAGGCCGCCGAACAGGCAGCCGCCGAGGCCGTCCCGGTGTCCTTCCAGACCGCGCCGGAACAATACCGCCACTGGCGAATCGACATCGACGGGCCGGTCGCCACGCTCACGATGGCCGTCCAGGAGGACGGGGGACTCGTCTCCGGCTACGCGCTGAAGCTGAACTCCTACGACCTCGGCGTGGACATCGAGCTGTACGACGCCGTCCAGCGACTGCGCTTCGAGCACCCTGAGGTTCGGGCCGTGGTGATCACCGGCGGGCTGGACAAGGTGTTCTGTGCCGGAGCCAACATTCGGATGCTGGCCTCCTCCTCGCACTCCTGGAAGGTGAACTTCTGCAAGTTCACGAACGAGACCCGCAACGGCATCGAGGACGCCACCGCGAACAGCGGGCAGACCTACCTGGCGGCGGTGAACGGCACAGCCTCCGGCGGCGGATACGAGTTGGCCCTGGCCTGCGAGCAGATCTTGCTGGTCGACGACGGCTCATCGGCGGTGTCGCTGCCCGAGTTGCCGCTGCTCGGCGTACTGCCGGGAACCGGTGGGCTGACCCGGATCGTCGACAAGAGGCGCGTACGCCGCGACCTCGCCGACGTCTTCGCAACCCTTCCCGAGGGCGTGCGCGGTGAGACCGCTGCACGCTGGCGGCTGATTGACGAGTCCGTCCCGCGCAGTTCCTTTGCGCACCGGGTCCGGGAGTGCGCCGAGGCGGCCGCGGCCACGTCGTCCCGCCCGATTGACGGTGCTGGCATCGACCTGCCGCCGCTGCAGCGCCAAGACGCGGCCGACGAGATCCGCTATCAGTACGTGCGAGCCGTCCTCGATCGCGACGAGGGCACGGTGGCGATCACGGTGACCGGGCCGGGGGACACGAGTCCGAGTATCGAGGGTCTGCACGAGCAGGGAGCGGCGTACTGGACGCTGGCGATGACCCGCGAGCTGGACGACCTGATCCTGCACCTGCGCACGAACGAGCTGGAGCTCGGAACCTGGCTGCTGCGCACCGAGGGTGACGCCGAGCAGGTGCTGGCGCACGATCGGGTGCTGATCGACAACCCCGGCGATTGGCTGGCCAACGAGGTGCTGCACTACCTCAAGCGCACGCTCAAGCGGCTGGATGTGACCAGCCGCAGCATGATCGCGCTGATCGAGCCGGGGAGCTGCTTCGCCGGCTCCCTGCTGGAACTCGCGCTCGCGGCGGACCGGTCGTACATGCTGGCGGGCGTCTTCGAGGACGAGGACGCAGCGGCGAGTCCGGCTGCCCTCACCGCCGGCGAACTGAACCTCGGCGCCCTGCCGATGGGCAACGGCCTGAGCCGGCTCGGTACGCGGTTCCTGGACGACGACGCCGCCGTACAGCAGGTCAGGGACCGGGTCGGCAAGCCGATCCAGGCCGACGACGCCCTCGACCTCGGACTCGTCACGTTCGGCCCCGATGATCTGGACTGGGAGGACGAGGTGCGCCTGGCCGTCGAGGAGCGGGCCAGCTTCAGCCCGGACGCCCTGACCGGGCTCGAGGCGAACTACCGCTTCGCCGGTCCGGAGACGATCGAGACGAAGATCTTCGGCCGTCTCACCGCCTGGCAGAACTGGATCTTCAACCGGCCCAACGCCTCCGGCACGGACGGCGCCCTGCGCAGGTTCGGCACCGGACAGCGCGCCACCTTCGACCGGAAGCGGGTCTGACCGTGAGTATCGATTACGCCGACCGGATTCCGAACAACGTCGACCTGCACGAGGACCGCCGGCTGCAGCGCGCGCTGGAGTCGTGGCAGCCGAGCTTCCTCGGTTGGTGGCAGAACATGGGACCGACGCTGCCCACAGAGGACGTCTACCTGCGTACGGCGGTGAACGTCGGCCGCGAGGGCTGGGCGCACTTCGGCCACGTGGCGATGCAGGACTACCGCTGGGGCATCTTCCTGGCCGAGCGCGACGGCGAGCGGAAGATCGCCTTCGGGCAGCACAAGGGCGAGCCGGCCTGGCAGAAGGTGCCGGGGGAGTACCGCTCGGACCTGCGCAGGCTGATCGTGATCCAGGGCGACACCGAACCCGCCTCGGTCGAGCAACAGCGCAACCTCGGGGCCACCGCGCCGAGCCTGTACGACCTGCGCAACCTCTTCCAGGTCAACGTCGAGGAGGGCCGGCACCTGTGGGCGATGGTGTACCTGCTGCATGCCTACTTCGGCCGGGACGGACGGGAGGAGGCCGAGGCGCTGCTCCTGCGCAACTCCGGCAGTGACGACGCCCCGCGCATCCTCGGCGCGTTCAACGAGGAGACGCCGGACTGGCTGAGCTTCTTCATGTTCACCTACTTCACCGACCGCGACGGCAAGTACCAGCTCGGCACGTTGAAGGAGTCGGCCTTTGACCCGCTTTCGCGGACCTGCGAATTCATGCTCAAGGAGGAGTCGCACCACATGTTCGTCGGTACGACGGGCATCGACCGGGTGGTCGAGCGGACCGTGCAGATCATGGTTGAACACGACACCGACGACGCCGGGCCGCACGGCGCGATCCCACTGTCGACCCTCCAGAAGTACATCAACTTTCACTACACGGTGTCCCTCGACCTGTTCGGCGGCGAGCAGTCGACGAATGTCGCCAACTACTTCACCGCCGGGATCAAGGGCCGCTGGATGGAGGAGCGGCGCAAGGACGACCACACCCTGCTGGACGACTCGGCGATGGTCGACGCCGTACAGGACGGGCAGGTCAGCCAGATCGAGATCCCGGCCCTGCTCGGGCTGAACCAGGACCTCAGGGGGGAGTACGTCGCCGACTGCGAGAACGGCCTCACCCGGTGGAACTCAATCCTTGAACGGTCTGGATTGCCGCAGCGACTGGTTCTCCCGCACCGTGCGTTCAACCGCAAGGTGGGCGTCTTCGCCGGCCTGCACGCCACCCCCGATGGCACGGTCGTGACCGGAGAGGAGTGGGACGCCCAGCAGGGCAAGTGGCTGCCGACAGCGGAGGACAAGACCTATGTCCGCTCGCTGATGCGCCCGGTGTATGAGCGCGGCAAGATCGCCAGCTGGATCGCCCCACCGCGAAATGGCATCAACGGCAAGCCGTTCGACTACGACTACGTTCATCTGGTGTGAAGGCTCTATCCAGCGTGAGCGGTCCGGCATCGCCTTGCGTCCGTACGTCTGGTCGCCATAGCGCTCATTCGTACGGACGTAATGCATGAGCGGGGTCGAGGTCGACGTACTGATCGTCGGCGCCGGTCCGGTCGGCCTGTACGGCGCCTACTACGCCGGTTTCCGCGGCCTGTCGGTAGCGCTGATCGATTCACTGCCCGAGGCCGGCGGTCAGGTCACCGCGATGTACCCGGAGAAGCTGATCTTCGACGTCGCCGGCTTTCCGGCAATCAAGGGCCGCGAGCTGGTGGCCGGCCTGGTCGCCCAGGCCGCAGCGTTCCAGCCCAGCTACCTGCTCGGACGGCAGGCGATTGCCTTGCGGCACGAGCCGGACGGCGCGATGGTCGTGACGGCAGACGATGGCACCCTGGTGGGCTGCCGGGCGGTGATCATCAGCGGTGGAATCGGCACCTTCACGCCTCGGCCGCTGCCGGCCGGCAGCGAGTACGAGAACCGTGGGCTGTGCTACTTCGTGCCGTCTCTGGTCGAGCACACCGACCGCGATGTGGTCATCGTCGGTGGCGGCGACTCGGCCTTCGACTGGGCGCTGAACCTGGAGCCGATCGCCCGCAGCGTGACGCTCGTGCACCGCAGGCCGGCCTTCCGTGCGCATGCGCACACCGTCGGCCAGGTCCGCGCCTCCCGCACCGAGATCATCACCCCGGCCCAGGTCACCGCGGTGCGAGGACAGGACCGGGTCGAGGAGGTGGAGATCAGCGTCGACGGCGAGTCGCGCATCCTGCCCGCCCAGACGCTGATCGCCGCGCTCGGCTTCGTCGCCAATCTCGGGCCGCTCAAGGAGTGGGGGATGACGGTGGTCGCGCACCGGCACATCCCGGTTGACACCACGATGCTCACCGACCTGCCCGGGGTGTTCGCCGCCGGCGACATCGCCGAATACCCGGGCAAGGTGCGGCTGATCGCGACCGGCTTCGGCGAGGTCGCCACCGCGGTGAACAACGCGGCCGTGCTCATCGACCCGTCCGCCCACCTGTTCCCCGGGCACTCCTCCGAAGCCGTCCCCGCCTGAGGTTGGAGCGCTTGTGCCGTACGTGATCGCCGCCCCGTGCATCGACGTCACCGACAAGTCCTGCATCGAGGAGTGCCCGGTCGACTGCATCTACGAGGGTGCGCGCAAGCTCTACATCAACCCCAAGGAGTGCATCGACTGCGGTGCATGCGAGCCGGTCTGCCCGGTCGAGGCGATCTCGCAGGACCGCCGGGTGGCCACCGAGTACGGGGAGTTCGTCGAGGACAACGCTGCGTTCTTCACCACGACGCTGCCGGACCACGACCAGCCGCTGGGCAATCCCGGCGGAGCGATCGCGCTCGGCCCGGTCGGCGCCGACACCGAACTGGTCACCGGGTACGAACCCTGATGCTCGACGGTCGCGTCCTCGTCGATGCCCACATTCACGCGGCGGCCCTGCCGACGCTCAAGCTGGCCTGGCGGCAGTGGGCGCAGGACTTCGGCGACGCCGCCGAACTCGACCTCGTCTACCGCGAGGACGGGTACGTCGACCCGGCCGGGTTCAGCGCACTGCTCGACTCCCACGGCGTCGACCACGCGTTCCTGCTGTGCGAGTACAGCCCCAAGGCGACCGGCATCCAGCCGATCGAGGACCTGTTGCCCCTTGCCGAACACGACCCTGGCCGGGTGCACCTGCTGGCCAACCTCAACCCACACCTGCACTTCCCGGTCGCCGAGGAGCTGCAGCGCCAGCTGGACCTCGGGGCGGTCGCGCTCAAGGTCCACCCCGTGCACGGCGGCTTCGCCGTCAACGACCGGGCGCTGTACCCGGCGTACGAGCTGTGCCGGTCGGCCGGCCGGCCGCTCGTCGTGCACTGCGGCACCAGCAGCTTTCCCGGCTCCATGAACTCACTCGCCGACCCGGTGCTGCTCGACGACGTACTCAGGGACTTTCCCGGGCTTGACGTCGTACTGGCCCACGGTGGGCGGGGCTGGTGGTACGACGCAGCGGCGTTCCTCGCGTTGTCGAACCCGTTCGTGTGGATCGAGCTGTCCGGTCTGCCGCCGGCCCGGCTGCCGCAGTACTACTCCCGGTCGAACTTCGCCCGGCTGTCCCGGCGCTTCATCTTCGGGACCGACTGGCCGGGCGTTCCGAGCATTGCCGGCAACGCCCGAGCCGTGGCGGCGCTGTGCCCGGACGACGAGACCGCCGACCTGGTGTTGAGTGGGAACGCACTGCGGATCTACCTCGGGAAGGGGGTCTGATGGAACACGGCGTCCCCGCGCGTGAGCTGACCGACGAGGAGCTGGAGCGGCAGGGCCTGCACGCGCATGCGACCAGACACTGGGTCTTCTTGCACGGTACGGCCGAGCAGTTCCGCACGCACACGAATCGGATGCTGGAGTTGGAGCAGGAGTACCTGCACCGGCACCCGCAACGCACCTGGCAGGGCAGCGGTCCCGATGACGCTCCGGCCTCCGAGACGGTGGCCGAGGCGACTCAGGCCTCGCGGATCCGCGACCTGGTGCACACGTTCGTCCGCGAGATCGACTATCTGCTCGGCTCGGAGGAGGACGATTCGCAGTCGGCGCCGGGGGCTGCTGAGCGGCAGTTGCTGGCGTGGGTGGCCGAGGCCCCGGACCGGCAGCTGCACAAGTTGGAGGTGCACCAGCGAGCGCGTGAGGTCGGCGCCACGCCGCGGTCGGTGGCCCGGCTGTACAAGTCCGACCCGCCGCTGATGCAGGCCGAGGGAGACCATCGGGTGGTCACCGAAGCCGGCCTGGCCTGGCTCGCCGAACACCCGGACTCTGATTCCACCACCCCGGCCCGGCGATCATGACTGACGCGTTCCTGGTCGACGGCGTACGGACCCCCATCGGCCGGTACGGCGGCGCGCTCAGCAGCATGCGCCCGGACGACCTCGCCGCCCTGGTGGTCCGAGCGGTGGTGGAGCGCTCCGGCGTACTGGCTGATGCCGTGGACGACGTCATCCTCGGTGCGGCCAACCAGGCCGGCGAGGACAACCGCAACGTCGCGCGGATGGCCGCCCTGCTCGCCGGACTGCCTGACTCGGTCCCGGGGTTCACTCTCAACCGGCTCTGCGCCAGCGGGTTGACCGCGGTGGGAACGGCCGCCGCGATGGTCAGCGCCGGACAGGCCGACGTGGTAGTCGCGGGCGGCGTGGAATCGATGACCAGGGCGCCGTGGGTGCTGGCCAAGCCGGCCAAGGCTTGGGGCCGCCCCGGTGAACTCGTCGACACCTCGCTCGGCTGGCGGTTCGTCAACCCGCGGATGCGTGAGCTGGACGGCGGCCAGGCGACGATCTCGATGGGCGAGACGGCCGAGGAGGTGGCCAGCCTCGACGGGATCAGCCGGGCCGACTGCGACGCCTATGCGCTGCGCTCGCATCAACGGGCCGTTGCCGCGATCAACTCCGGTCACTTCGACGCCGAACTCGTACCCGTCGAGACGCCCGCCGGGACGGTCAAGGTCGACGAGGGCCCGCGGGCGGACACCGACCTGGAGCGACTCGGCCGGCTCAAGCCGGCGTTTCGGCCGGACGGGATCGTGACGGCGGGCAACTCCAGCTCGCTCAACGACGGCGCCGCGGCCGTCCTCGTCGCCAGCCGTGCGGCGGTGGAGAAGTTCGGGCTGACAGTCAGGGCGCGCGTCCTCGGTTCCGCGGCTGCGGGCGTCGCACCGCACCTGATGGGGCTCGGCCCGGTGCTGGCGACGGAGAGGTTGCTGGCCCGGACTGGCGTCGGGCTGGGCGAGATCGACGCGGTCGAGCTGAACGAGGCCTTCGCCGCGCAGTCGATCGCCTGCATCCGTCGGCTCGGGCTGGCCGAGGAGGTCGTGAACGCCGACGGCGGGGCGATCGCGCTGGGCCATCCGCTGGGCTGCAGCGGTACGCGCATCCTGGTCACCCTGCTCGGCCGATTGGAGCGAGCCGGCACGAGAACCGGACTGGCGACCATGTGCGTAGGCGTCGGCCAGGGCGCGGCTCTCTTGGTCCGCCGGGATTGATCATCAGTACCCGCCGACGGTGCCTGGCGTCCGGGCTGGCTGCGGTCGTCATGGTGTTGAGCGCATGCACATCGGCGACGATGCCCGACGAGCCAGAACCCACCGCGTCCGTTGTGGCTACGCAGTCACCCGGTGCGCGGCTGCGCGATCTGACAATTGACTCGCCCGCCGTGGGCCGCTCGGTTCAGGTCCGGCTGCAGTTGCCGGTGGCTTTCGATGCGGAACCCGACCGGCAGTGGCCCGTCCTGTGGCTGCTGCACGGATGCTGCGATACGTACGACAGCTGGACACGGTCCACCGGCATCGAGGACATGCCCGAACTTGCCGATGTCCTGGTGGTCATGCCCGAGGCTGGGCCGGTCGGCTTCTACTCCGACTGGTTCAGTGGCGGGGCCGACTGGGAAGCCTTCCACACCGCCGAGCTTCCCGTGTTGCTGCGAAGCCAGTGGCGGGCAGCTGACGATCAGGCCATCGCCGGACTGTCCATGGGAGGGCTCGGGGCGATGTCGTACGCAGCCCGTCACCCTGGCATGTTCCAGGCCGCTGCGTCGTACAGCGGCGACCTGCACACCGGCTATCCCGGACGGGCGCAGGACATCCAGGATCTGCTCGCCGCCTTCGGCGAGGACCCGAAGGCCCTCTGGGGCGACCCGCAGAGACAGGCCGACGTGTGGGCGGCGCACAACCCGTATGACCTTGCGCCGAAGCTGGAAGGGATCGCGCTGTTCGTCTCGACCGGCAACGGCGAGCTGGGACCGTTCGACGGGCCGGCGACTGCAGCCCTGGCGCAGTCCATCGAGCGAGATCTTGCTCTGGAGAGCGAGGAATTCGTGAATCGACTCGAGGAACTCGACATTCCTGTCGTGTACGACGCGTACGGCCCCGGTACGCACAGCTGGCCGTACTGGGAGCGGGCATTCAAGGCATCGCTGCCCACCCTCCTCGCGTCGTTCGGTGCTCGCTGAGTCGGAGCGGAACTGCTTAGCCGCGGGCCAGTAGTGTCGTCATCCACCGCCTGTCTCCTGCCCGGAGGTTGCCATGAATCCCCGCGTCCTGCCCGCGCACCCGATGTCCCGCCGCCAGATGCTCGGCCTGATGGGAGCCGGCTCGGTCGCGATGGTCGGCACCGCCGCGTGCGGGGGCGGCAGCGTCGGCGGCGGCAACGACGACGAGCCAGCCGGGAACACCAGCGGCGGCGGAGGCGGGGGCCCGATCAAGGTCGGCCTGGTCATCCCGCAGGCCGGCATCTACACCCCGCTCGGAATCGACATGCAGAACGCCTGGGAACTCTGGCTGGAGCAGAACGACGGGATGCTCGGCGGATACACCGTCGAAACCGTGATCGCCGACGAGGGCGAGGGCCCGGACACCGGCGTACCGGCGATCCAGGGCGTGCTGCAGAACGACCAGGTCGACGTGCTGGTCGGCATCGTCAACTCGGCCACCGCGCTCGGCGCCGCCGACGCGGTCACCGAGGCGCAGAAGGTGCTGATCATCAGCAACGCCGGCGCCGCGGCGATCACCGGCGAGGCGAGCAGTCCCTACATCTGGCGGTCGTCATTCGTCAACGCGCAGGTCGTCGTGCCGATGGCCGAATATCTCGCGGCGAACGACATCGGACCGGTGTACGTGATGTCGGCGGACTACGCGGCGGGCCAGGAGGTCGTGGCCGGCTTCATCGCGGCGTTCGAGGCCGCCAACGGCACGATCGCGGGGCAGGTGCTGACGCCGTTCATGACGACGTCGGACTTCCAGCCGTTCCTTTCCGGAATCCAGTCCTCCGGGGCCGCCGCCACGTTCGTCTTCTACGCCGGCGGTGAGGCGGTGAGCTTCGTCCAGCAGTACGCCCAGTTCGGGCTCAAGGACTCGATCCCGCTGTATGGCTCCGGCTTCCTGACCGAGGGCGGCGTACTCAACGGGCAGCAGGACGCCGCGATCGGCGTACGGACCTCGTTGCACTACTCGACCGAGATCGACAACGAGAACAACGCAGCGTTCGTCGAGGCCTACCAGGGGGCGTACGACGCCCTGCCGACGTGCTACGCCGTACAGACGTGGGACGCGGCCAATGTGTTGAACCGGGCGCTGGCCCAGGCCCCCGACCTGTCCGGCGACGCGATCTCCGAGGCGCTGGGCGGGCTCGGTGAGATCGAGGACAGTCCCCGTGGGCCGTGGAGCTTCAACGGTCAGACCCCGGAGCAGAACTTCTACCTCCGCGAGGTCGTCGAGGGTGACGGCGGCTTGATCAACTCGGTGGTCGAGGACTTGGGCGTTTACGCTCAGCCGTGATCGTGGACTGGTTCGACGCGAACCTCGTCAGCATCCTCAACGGCTTCGCCATCGGGTCGCTGCTGTTCATCCTCGCGGTGGGGCTGTCCATCGTCTTCGGGATGATGGACGTGCTGAACCTGGCGCACGGTGCGTTGTACCTCGTCGGTGCGTACCTCGGCTACCAGTTCGCCGGTGACACATCCAGTTGGGCCGGCTTCCTCACCGCCCTCGGTACGGCGGCGCTCGTCGGGTTGCTGGCCGGTGGGGTGCTGTCGACGATGACCGAGCCGTTGGCTCGACGCCCACACCTCGACCAGGCGCTGCTGACGCTGGGCGTGGCACTCGTCGTCGCCGAACTGCTCGCGATCTTCTACGGCAACGACGTGCTGCGGGTGGTGGCCCCGCCGGGCCTGAACGGGTCGACGAAGGTGTTCGGCGACACTTATCCGACGTACCGGCTCGCGTTGATCGGGATCGGTGCGCTCATCGCAGTGGCCGTGTACGTCGTGGTCGAGCGGACCACCGTCGGTGCGCTCGTGCGCGCAAGCGTCGCCGACCGCGAGATGGTGTCTGCCGTGGGGGTGGACAACCGCCGGGTGAAGCTCGCGGTGCTCGGTGTCGGCTCGAGCCTGGCCGCATTGGCCGGCGTGCTCGGCGGCCCGATCAACGGCGCCGGACCGGGACTGGATGAGCGGGTGCTGATCCTCGCTCTGGTCGTGGTCGTGATCGGTGGCCTCGGTTCGATCAAGGGAGCGTTCGTCGGCGCACTGCTGATCGGGCAGGTCGAGTCGCTGGGGCGGGCTTTGGTGCCCGACCTTGCCTCCTTCGTCCTCTTCGGCGCATTGGCGCTCGTGCTGATCGTCCGGCCGCGTGGCCTGTTCGGGGCACCCAAGGCCGCGGTGTGAGGCCTCGTCTGCTGGTCGGCGTTGCCGTGCTGGTCGTGCTCGCGATGGTGCCGCTGTTCGTGGCGCCGTACGAGACCGGCATCTTGTCCCGGATCCTCATATTCGCGCTGCTAGCGGTCAGTCTCGACGTGCTCGTCGGCATCACCGGACTGCCCTCGCTGGGCCACGCCGCGTATTTCGGCATCGGCGCCTACACCGCCGGGTGGCTGTCCATCAACGTCACCGCCGAGGCGCCGGTGCCGCTGCTCGCCGCGGCACTCGCCGGTGCTGTCGCGGCGGCCGCGACAGGGTGGCTCGCGGTCCGCTCCAGCGGGATCTTCTTCCTGATGTTGACGTTGGCGATCGGCGAGCTCATCTTCCAGCTCGCCCAGCAGTGGGAGAGCGTCACCGGCGGGTCCAACGGGCTGTTCGGGATCCCGGCCGTGCGCCTCGCCGGCAGCCCCCTGACGCTCGCCGGCTTCGTCTACTGGTACGTGCTCGCCGGCTTCGTGATCGGGTACGCCGTACTGCGAGTCGTCAGCGCCTCGCCGTTCGGGGCGGTGCTCCGGGGCATCCGCGACAACGAGCCGCGGATGCGATCCCTGGGCTACTCACCGTTCCGGTACAAGTACGCAGCCTTTGTGCTGGCCGGTGCGGTTGCCGGCCTCGCGGGTGGCCTGCTGGCCGCCCAGGCCCGGCTCGTCACCACGGCCGACGTCGGCTTCACCACCGCTGCGCTCGCGCTGCTCGCGGTCGTCATCGGCGGGGCCGGCACGCTGTGGGGAGCATGCCTGGGCGCGGCGCTCGTCGTACTGGTCCGCGACGCCCTCGGACCGCGCCTGGACGGGCACGGGCCGCTGGTCCTCGGGCTGGTGTTCATCCTGGCCGTCTACCTGCTGCCCCGCGGCTTCGCCGGGCTCTCGGCGCTGCGGGTGCGGCGGCGGCCGGCATGAGTGCGGCTCTGGAGCTGCGAGGGGTCAGCCGGCAGTTCGGGGCGCTGCGTGCTGTGGACGGCGTAGACCTGACGGTGCCGGCCGGTACGCGACACGGCCTGATCGGACCGAACGGCGCCGGTAAGAGCACGCTGTTCCGCCTGATCACCGGGACGTTGCGGGTCACGGCAGGGTCGGTCTGGCTCGGCGAGCAGGACATCACCGGGCAGCGCGAGTCCCGACGCGCCCGGCTGGGTGTCAGCCAGACGCTGCAGCACTCCAGTCTGTTTCTGCCGCTGACGGTGGAGCAGAACGCGATGCTCGCCGCGCAGCGACGGCACGGCTCGCCCGGCAGCCTGCTGCCGCGCCGTCAGCCGGAGGCCCGCGACCGGGTCGCGGAACTGCTTGCCGCCGTAGGCCTCGGCGGGCGCGCCGGCGTGACGGCGGGGGAGCTGTCGCACGGCGAGCGGCGGCAGTTGGAGATCGCGCTGGCGCTGGCTTGCGAGCCCCAACTGCTGCTGCTCGACGAACCCGCGGCCGGAATGTCCACGGGGGAGAGCGAGCGCCTCATCGAGCTGATCCGTGCGCTGCCGGCCACAGTCACCGTGCTGATCGTCGAGCACGACCTCGACGTCGTGTTCCAGCTGGCCGGTGCGATCACTGTCCTGCACCTCGGCCGGGTGCTGCTCACCGGCTCGCCTGCCGAGGTGCGCGGCAGCGCCGCCGTACGGGAGGCCTATCTCGGTACGGCGAACCGCGAGGAACTGTTTCTGGGCGGAAGCTGATGCTGCTGGAGGTGCGCGGGCTGCGCGCGGGCTACAAGCAGGGCACCGTGCTGCAGGGTGTCGATCTCGACCTCGACGCGGGCCGGGTCCTCGGGCTGTTGGGTCGCAACGGGGTCGGCAAGTCGACGCTCGTGAGCACGCTCATGGGCCTGGTCCGGCCCAGCGCCGGCACCGTGTCCCTGGACGGTGCTGCGATCGCCGGTCAGCGGGCGGACATGGTCGCTCGCGCCGGGGTCGCCCTGGTGCCGCAGGGGCGGCGGGTGTGGCCAACGCTGACGGTGCAGGAGCACCTCACGCTGGCCGGGCGTCGGCGGGCGGGCGCCTGGACCACGGACCGGGTGATCGCGCTGCTGCCCCGGCTGGCTGAGCGCCGCGATCAGGCGGCGGCGACGCTGTCCGGCGGCGAGCAGCAGATGCTGGCGATCGCCCGGGCGTTGCTGACCAGCCCGCGGCTGATGCTCATGGACGAGCCGTCAGAGGGGCTCGCGCCGGCCATCGTGGATCAGATCAGCGGGGCGATCACCGGGATGCGCGACGAGGGCGTCGCGATCCTGCTCGTGGAGCAGGACCTGCACCTGGCTTTCTCGGTTTGCTCCGACGTCGCGGTGATGGACCGTGGCGTGATCGCGCACCGAGCATCGACGGAGGACTTCCGCCGCGACCCAGAAACGGCGCACCGTCTGCTCGGCGTCGCCTGACCGACCACATTGCCCCCTGAGCACGGGGACACGCCGCGGCCGCACCGGCGTGTCGGCGCCCTCGCGGGGCAAAGTCGCCAGGGTCAGAGCTGGCCGCGGCTCATCACGCCGCCGTCGAGGACGAGTGTCTGCCCGGTCACCCAGCTTGCGTCATCGGAGAGCAGGAATGCTGCCGCGGTCGCAACGTCCTCCGGTACGCCGAGGCGCCCCAACGGATACTCCGCCGCCACAGCGGCCTCACGCCCTTCGTACAGCGCCGTGGCGAACTTCGTCTTGACGACGGCCGGCGCGAGCGCGTTGACGCGGATCCGAGGTCCCAACTCGACGGCGAGCTGCATGGCCAGGTGGAACAGGGCGGCCTTGCTCGACCCGTACGCCCCGATGCCCTCGGCGCAGCGCAGTCCGGCAACCGAGGCGATGAACAGCACCGACCCGCCGTACTCGCCCATCCAGGTCCGGTGCGCCTCCTGGACGAAGCCCAGCGCGGCCACGTAGTTGACGTCCATGACCTTGCGGACAGCGTCCAGGTCGGCCTCGACCAGCGGCCCGTAGATCGGGTTGATGCCGACGTTGTTCACCAGCAGGTCGAGGCTGCCGAACCGCTCGATGGTGCGGGCGACCGCGTCGGCGCGGTGCGCCGCGTCGCCGGCGTTGCCCGCGACGCCGAGTGCGTGCTCATCACCTCCGAGCGCCTCGACCGCCGCCGCCAATGCTTCGGCCTTGCGTGCGGTCACCGTCACCCGAGCGCCTCGCCGGACCAGTTCGACCGCGATCGCCAGCCCGATGCCTCGGCTGCCGCCGGTGACCAGGGCGGCCTTGCCCCGCATGTCGCCCACAGTCAGGCTCCGTTCGTCAGGTAGGACGGTCGGACCCTAGCGGGACGGCGATGCCCACTCCGTGCAGCAGCCAGCCGAAGCCACCCAGCCCGCCTGGGTCGAGCAACTCCGCAGCCTCGCCGGCCGTCCGCAGTGCCGCGAGGTACGCCGCCGGATCGCGCTCGGCCAGCTCCCGCGCCGGCCGGAGCGCGCTCACCCCCAGGTGCATGAGAGCGGTCCGCTGGTTCGTGAGCAGTCCCGTCGTAGCGGCGAGACAAGCATCCAGGGCGACGTGAGCCGTCAGGTCGCAGGACCCGTCGGGCACCGGGGGGACGGCGCGGCCGGCTCGATATCCGACCAGACTCCCGCCCGGCGGCCGCTCGCCGGCCTGGTGTCCGTAGTCGACCGCGACCGCGAGCCCACGACGTACCCGGGAAACCGCCCCCAGCCAGGCGGCGTCCCGCTTGCTGCCGATCTCGGCCCGGTCACCGACCTCTGCCAAGGGCCACCACCGCGCAAGCCACGACAAGTCGGCTTCCGTCGGCAACTCCCCGAGCGCTTCGGTGCCGTCGCCTCCGACCAGCACAAGCCGCGGGCCGTCCGGCGTCAGCTCCACGACATCGACCGGTACGACGTCCAACCACTCGTTGGCAAGCAGCAGGCCGGTCAGCGGCGGAATCTCGTCGGTCCAGGCGATCTGCGCTGGCAGGCCCTCGGGTCGCCCGGCCAGCTCGACGCCGGTCAGCCGCAGCCGCGGCGCGAACGGCAGGCCGGCCGCGGCCAGCCGAGCCACCGCACCAAGCAGCTCACCGCGCCCGGCGCCGACGTCGACCAGGTCGAGCTGCGCCGGGTGGCCGAGCGCCTCGTCCACCCGACCCAGCAGCTCGGCCACGGCGGCGGCGAACACCGGGCCGACGTGCGCCGACGTGCGAAAGTGCGCAGCCGGGCCGCCGGGGCGCCGGTAGAAGCCGCGCTCGCCGTACAGGGCCTCGGTCATCGCCTCCCGCCACGAGCGCACCGGCCCATCATCACCGCCACAGCCGAAGGGTGACGTGACGCAGGCCACGCAGCGGTCAGGACACAGCCGACCTACTCTTGGCGTTACTCACGTCGGCAGATGCGTCTGGTACCCCTCGCGGACTGGAACGGAAGGGCGGCGATCATGACTCCGTCGGCAAGCGCGTCGCGCCTCAGGGTCGGTGTGATCGGGGCCGGTCGGGTCGGCAGCGTCCTCGGCCGAGCGCTGAGCCATGCCGGCCACCCGGTAGTCGCCGCCTCCGGCGTCTCCCGCGAGTCCGTCCGCCGGGCCCGGCTCCTCCTCCCCGCCGCGGCGCTGCTGCCCGCGGACGAGGTCGTGGCGGCGGCCGACCTGGTGCTTCTGGCCGTCCCGGACGACACGCTCGGGGGCCTGGTCATCGGTCTGGCCGAGACCGGCGCCTGGCGGGCCGGGCAGATCGTGGTCCACACCAGCGGCGCGCACGGCCTGGCGGTGCTCGCGCCGGCCGCGGCCTGCCGCGCGCTTCCGCTCGCCCTGCATCCGGTGATGACGTTCACCGGACGCGAGGAGGATCTGGATCGGCTGCGCGGTGTCTCCTTCGGCGTGACCGCCGACGACGAGCATCGGCCGGTAGCCGAGGCACTCGTGCTGGAGATGGGCGGCGAGCCGACCTGGGTGCCTGAGCATGCCCGGCCGCTCTACCACGCTGCGCTCGCGCTGGGAGCTAACCATCTCGTCACGCTCGTCAACGAATCCCTGGACCTGCTGCGGACCGCCGGCATCAGCCAGCCCGAGCAGATGATTGCCCCGTTGCTGCAGGCCGCCCTGGACAATGCCCTCCGGCACGGCGACGCAGCCCTGACCGGCCCGGTTGCCCGCGGGGATGCCGGGACGGTACGGCGGCACCTGAGCGAACTCGTCGACCATGCGCCCGACAGCGTCGCCGCCTATGTGGCGATGGCCCGGCGTACCGCCGACCGCGCCATCGCCTCCGGGCGGCTACGTCGGCTGGACGCCGGACCGCTGCTGGACGTCCTCGCACCCGGCCGTACGAGCACCACCAGATCCGTGACGTCCGAGTCACCGTGACACATAGTTCACTCCTGCTCGGACGCGACGGGTCGCAGACGCCACCTAACGTCGTCACCGACCCGCAGGCACTGGCGCGTGAGCGTGCACTGCTGCCCGGCCCGGTGGCCGTCGTGATGACCATGGGCGCGCTGCACGAGGGCCACATCGCGCTGCTTCGGCAGGCCCGCGCCCGTGGCGCCAGCGTGATCGCCACCCTGTTCGTGAACCCGCTGCAGTTCGGCCCGAACGAAGACTTCGACCGATACCCGCGGACCCACGAGGACGACCTGACCACCTTTGCCCGGGAACAGGTCGACCTCGTCTTCGCACCGAGCACCGCCGACCTGTATCCCGGCGGCCAACCTGGCGTGACGGTCCACCCCGGGCCGGTCGGCACCGTGCTGGAGGGCGCCAGCCGACCCGGGTTCTTCCACGGCGTCCTCACCGTTGTCCTCAAGCTGCTGAATCTGACCCGCCCGGACGCCGCGTTCTTCGGCGAGAAGGACTACCAGCAACTGGTGCTGGTACGCGCGATGGTCGCCGACTTCGATCTCGACGTGGAGATCGTCGGCGTGCCGACTGTCCGCGAGTACGACGGGCTCGCCCTGTCCAGCCGCAACCGTTACCTCGACCCGGTGCAGCGACACAGCGCGCTGGCGCTGTCCCGAGCGCTGGCGGCCGGCGCCCGGGCCGGCGGCCGTGGGGCGGCAGCTGTCGAAGCCGCGGCGCGCGCCGTCCTGGCCGCCGAGCCGGGCGTCACCCTGGACTACCTCGCCCTCACCGACCCGTGGCTGCGGCCGCCCCCGTCGTACGGCGAGGCGCGGTTGCTCGTCGCCGGACGGGTAGGGAGCACCAGGCTCATCGACAACATCCCCATTGCCCTGTCGGGCCAACCCCCCTCGACCCGCGGCGACCGACGCGGGTGAGCAGGCTGCCGCGGCGGCTGCTGGCGCCTACTCCGGGCTGGACCTTGCAGGCCGATGTCTGCGTCGTGGGGTCGGGCATCGCCGGGCTGTGCGCCGCCCTGCACGCCCGTGCAGCCGGCCTGCGGGTGATCGTCGTGACGAAGGTCAACATCGACGACGGCTCGACCCGGTGGGCGCAGGGCGGCATCGCGGCGGTCCTCGATCCCACGGACACGCCGCAGGCCCACCTCTCCGACACCCTGACCGCGGGCGTGGGACTCTGCGACGAAGAAGCGGTGCGGATTCTCGTCACCGAAGGACCGGACCGGGTGCGGGAACTCATGGCCGTCGGCGCCGAGTTCGACCGCAACCCGGACGGCTCGCTGTCCCTGACGCGGGAGGGCGGGCACCACGCGGACCGGATCATCCATGCCGGCGGAGATGCCACCGGCGTAGAGGTCCAACGTGCGTTGCATGCGGCAGTACGCGGAGATCCCGGGCTGCAGATCGTCGAGCATGCCCTCGTCCTCGACCTGCTCACCGGCCCGGACGGTCGAGCCGCCGGTGTCACGCTGCACGTGCTCGGTGAGGGCTCGGCCGACGGCGTCGGCGCCGTACTGGCCCGCGCCGTGGTCCTCGCCACCGGCGGGATGGGACAGGTGTACTCGGCCACCACGAACCCCTCGGTGTCCACCGGCGATGGCGTGGCGCTCGGGCTGCGCGCCGGCGCCGCAGTCACCGACATCGAGTTCGTGCAGTTCCACCCGACGGCGCTGTTCCTCGGCACCGCCGCAGTCCGCGGTCAGCAGCCACTGGTGAGCGAGGCGATGCGGGGGGAGGGCGCGGTGCTGGTGGACCGGGCCGGCCTCGCCTTCATGCGGGGGGTGCACGAACTGGCCGACCTCGCGCCGCGGGACGTGGTGGCCAAGGCCATTACCCGGGTCATGCTGGCCCACGGCGTCGACCACGTCTTCCTCGATGCCCGCCACCTCGGCGCAGCCATGTTGGAGCACCGCTTCCCGTCAATCCTGGCCCGCTGCCGGGCCGCCGGAATCGACCCCGTTCATGAGCCGATCCCGGTCGCACCGGCTGCCCATTACGCGTCGGGCGGCCTGCGCACCGACCTCGACGGGCAGACCAGCGTTCCCGGCCTTTACGCCTGCGGCGAGGTCTCGTGCACCGGCGTACACGGGGCCAACCGGCTGGCGTCGAACTCACTGCTGGAGGGTCTGGTCTTCGCCGGCCGGATCGGTGCCGACCTCACCCGGTCGCTGCCGCCGCAGGTCGATCCGGTAGCCGACGACGCCGGAGCCGGCCTGCTCGATCCGGCCATCCGTCCAGAACTCAGCGAGGCGATGACCACGGGTGCCGGCGTGCTGCGCAGCGCCGGCAGCCTTGCCGAGGCGCTGTCCGTGGTAGACCGGTTCGGGACCCGGACCAGCACCGATCCCGGCCCGCTGGCCTGGGAGGCGACGAACCTGCACACCGTGGCAGCCGCTCTGGTCACCGCAGCGTGCCGTCGGGAGGAGACCCGCGGCTGTCACTGGCGGGAGGACTTCGGCGGCGCCGACGAGGCGTGGCGCGGGCACCTGCTCGCCTCGATCGATGAGAACGGCGTTCTGGAGCAGGAGTTCCAGCCGCTCCCTACGGTCGTCCCAGCGTGAGAAGGTCCACAGTGGACAGTCTGGTTGCGGCCGGCCTAGACCCGGCGTGGGTCGACGACGTCGTACGCCGCGCTCTGGCCGAGGACCTCGGCGACCGAGGCGATGTGACGAGCCAGGCAACGATCCCGGCCGGACAGACCGGCACTGCGGACGTGATCGCCCGCGCCCCGGGCGTCGTCGCCGGCCTTCCGGTCGCGGTGGCGGTACTCGACACGGTGGTCGACGATGCGCAGGTCGACCAGCGCCGCACGGATGGGGACCGGGTCTCGCCGCACGACATCCTGCTCACCGTCACCGGCTCGACCCAGCGGCTGCTCACCGCCGAACGCACGATGCTGAACCTGCTCTGCCGAATCAGCGGCGTCGCCACCGCCACCCGCGCCTGGGCCGACGCCTTGGCCGGCTCCGGGACCACGGTTCTCGACACCCGCAAGACGACGCCCGGCCTCCGGGCGCTGGAGAAGTACGCCGTCCGCTGCGGTGGCGGCACGAACAAACGGCTCGGCCTGTACGACGTCGCAATGATCAAGGACAACCACATCGTGGCGGCCGGTGGTGTGGCGGCGGCTTACGACGCGGTACGCCGGACCTACCCCGACATCGTCATCCAGGTTGAAGTGTCCACTGTGGACATGGCCGTCAACGCAGTGCGGGCCGGCGCGACGTTCTTGTTGTGCGACAACATGCCTCCCGATCAGCTGCGCGCGGTCGTCGTCGCGGTGGGGCAGACCGTCGAGCTGGAGGCGACCGGCGGCCTCACCCTCGCCCGCGCCCGCGAGTACGCCGAAACGGGCGTGCACTACCTGTCCGTCGGGGCGCTCACCCATTCCGCGCCGATCGTCGACATCGCCATGGACCTGCGAGGCCGATGATGCTGCTCTGCATCGATGTCGGCAACACCCAGACCGTCTACGGCATCTTCGCCGGTGACCGGCTCGAGCGCTCCTGGCGGACCAAGACCGACGCCCGGGCGACCGCCGACGAGCTGGCCCTGACGGTGCGCGGCCTGCTCGACGGCGCGCCGGTGTCGGAGTTGGCGGTGTGCTCCACGGTTCCCGCCGTCCTGCGTGAGCTCCGAGTGATGATCGCCGACTATTACAGCGGGCTGCCAGCTGTCGTCGTCGGCCCAGGTGTGCGCACCGGCGTACCGCTGATGGTCGACAACCCCAAGGAGGTCGGTGCGGACCGAGTGGTCAACAGCCTTGCGGCGTACCACCTCTACGGCGGCCCGGCGATCGTCGTGGACTTCGGCACGTCCACGAGCATCGACGTGGTGGGCCGCAAGGGTGAGTTCCTCGGTGGCGCACTGGCGCCGGGAATCGAGATCAGCGTCGATGCGCTCGCCGCGAAGGCGGCGCAGCTGCGCAAGGTCGAACTCGTCCGGCCCCGCTCGGTGATCGGCAAGAACACCGTGGAGGCGCTGCAATCCGGAGCCGTCTTCGGGTACGCCGGACAGGTGGACGGCCTGGTCACCCGGATCACCGCTGAACTCGGTGGCGAGCCGGCGGTGATCGCGACCGGTGGGCTCGCACCGCTGGTGCTGGGTGTTGCCGAAACGCTGCGCCACCACGAGCCGGATCTCACGTTGATCGGGCTGCGCCTGGTCGCCGAGAAGAACCGCACCTGACCGGACCCACGTTGCCCCCGCTTCGCAGCGACACGCCGGGCACGACCCGGCGTGTCCGCGCGCCCAGGGGGCAAAGTCGAACTCAGGGGCGGCGGCCGAGCAGCGCCAGCAGTCGATCCTGCGGGTCGAGCGACGTCGTCTCGACCTCGGCGCCGAACAAGCCGTCGTAGGCACGCAGGCCGTCGATGTTCGCCTCGACATAGGCAAGGACATGCTCGACGCAGGCCTGGTCGATCCGGTCGTGGTAACCGATCCCGCGGGACAAGTCCCAGCTGTGCACGGTGAGGTCCATGAGCATCTCCTCGGCGTACCTGCGGACCTGGGTCGAGCCGGAGGACAACGAAACGCTGTCATCATCGTCAGCGCTGGCCCATGCTGGCAGCGAGGCCTGGATGGCGGAGTCCCATGCGGCGATCGGGTCGCCGTCCACTACATCCCCGTCGAACCGGTCGCCGACCTCGATCATGCTCTGGCCGGCGAGCAGCGGGAGCGCCCACAGATGCTCGGAGACCAGGTGGTTAACCAGATCCCGAACCGTCCAGTCGGAATCGGGAGTGTCATTCGTCCAGGCATCGGGTGAGATGGCATGCACCCGCCGGGTGAACTCGTCGGCGGCGACCGGCAACAGTTCTCGGGCAGAGCTCATGACGAGGACGCCGGTAGCAGATCGGGATTGTGGGCGACCTCCCAGGCATGACCGTCGGGATCGGTGAAGTAACCGTCGAGACCATCGAAGAAGGGACTCGGCGTCGCGGGCTTGACGACCGTTGCCCCCGCCGCCTCGGCGTCAGCAAGGACACTGCGAACCTCGTCGTCGCTGCCGAGATTGATCGCCAGCGTCACCCCCCGGAACCCGGTCGACGGCGGCGGGTCGAGGTGTGCGTCGGCGGCGAGCGCGTCGGTGGGGAAGAGGGCGAGCATCGACCCGGCGGTGTCGATGAAGGTGATCTCATCGGTCGAGTACGGCGTCGGTTCCCAGCCGAGCGCCCGATAGAAGGCGGTTGCTCGGGGCAGGTCGGCCACCCCGAGGGTGACGATGCTGATGCGCGCAGGGACTGTCATGTCACCCATCCTGGTCGGTCGGTCCAGCCGTCCGCCGCCGCTGGTCACCGGCGGGTGGCCCGCCAGCAGCGGGTCACGTAGGGCAACTCGAACGACTCGCGGCCGATGAGGTGCGGGTGCCGAAGGACCAGCTCGTCCACCCGGCCCAGCAGGTCGGCGCGGCCGGCCCGATCCAGAGTCAGGTAGAAGCTGACAGTCTGCGACAACGCGGCCAATGAGTCCCTGGTCAGCGATATCCGGTGCGGGGACTCGCGTTTCTCAGCAGGAGCCGCCGGGAGTGAGCACGCTGGCTGCCTCGGGTACCGCGCGTTCATGATCGAACCAGTGGAACGCTTGCCACAGCGGGACCGCACCGCGTTCCAGGGGCGACCGAAGCAGCGTACGTCGATGCCGTCTCGTCGAACGAGCGGCCGGTAGTGGTCATCTGCGGGTACCCCGCCAGCAGCGGGTGACGTAGGGCAAGACGAACGACTCGCGGCCGACGAGGTCCGGGTGGGTCGACACGAACTCGTCGATCCGGCGTATCACCTCCGCCCGGCCCGCCTCGTCCTGAATCAGGTAGAAGCTGTGCGTCTGGATCAGGCCGCGCAACGATCTGCGATCCAGCCGCTGCCCATGCGCGATCTCGGCGGTCTCGACGTCGATGAAGTGCTCGTCCGTAATCACGTCCGGCTCACGCTGGTTCGCCCGGGCGGTGGTTTCTGTGGTGTTCGCAAGCGCGTCCACCCACGGCTCGCTGTCGTCGTCGAAGTTCCACAGCAGCCCCAGCCGGCCGCCGGGCCGGAGCACCCGGACGATCTCCGGCAATGCCCGCTCCCGGTCGAACCAGTGGAATGCCTGCCCGACGAGTACCGCGTCAACGTCAGCGTCCGGCAGCGGGATCGCCTCCGCAGCTGCCTCCCGCAGCTCGGCTTCCGGCACGTACGCCGTCAGCTCCGCACCCATCTCGGGCGACGGCTCCACGGCCACCACATCGAGCTGGCGATCCACGAGTTGACGGGTCAATTTTCCGGTTCCGGCGCCAAGGTCGAGGACCCGTCCGGCGGCAGCGGGCAGCAGCCAGACCAGGGCCTCGAAGGGATAGTCGGGCCGGGCCGCGGCGTACAGGCCGGCGGCCTCATCAAAGGAACGGGCTCGGTTGGTCACGTGCGACTGCGTACCACGACGCGCCTATCGCTCCACGCAGGTCCCGCTCGTGGAGAAGCGAGAGAGAGGGGCGGCGCCGTACCCTCTGCCGGGTGAGTAGCGCGCCTGAGGACAGAGCCGATCCACCGGAACAGCTGCGGGTCCGGCGGGAGAAGCTGGAACGGCTGCGCGAAAACGGGGTCGATCCGTATCCGCCCGGGGTCGCCCGGACGCACACCCTCGCCGAGGTCCGCACCCTGCACCCCGATCTGCCGCCGGACACCAGGACGGGCCACCTGGTCGGTGTGACCGGCCGGGTGATATTCGTCAGGAACACCGGCCGGCTGTGCTTCGCCACGCTGCGCGAGGGCGGCGTCGAACTGCAGGTGATGCTGTCGCTGGACCGGGTCGGCGAGCAGTCGCTGCGGGCGTGGAAGTCAGATGTCGACCTCGGCGATCACGTCTTCGTCGAGGGCGAGATGGTGACCTCTCGCCGCGGCGAGCTGTCCGTCCTCGCCGAGTCGTGGGCCATCACGGCCAAGGCTCTGCGACCGCTGCCGGTGGCCCATCGCCCGATGAGCGAGGAGACCCGGGTCAGGCACCGCTATGTCGACCTGATCGTGCGGGACGAGGCACGCCGGGTTGCGACCAGCCGGGTGCAGGTCGTGCGCTCGCTGCGGGCGACGCTGAACGAGCGCGACTTCCTCGAGGTGGAGACACCCATGCTGCAGCCGCTGCACGGGGGTGCGACCGCGCGGCCGTTCACGACCCACATGAACGCCTTCGACATGGATCTCTTCCTTCGGATCGCTCCGGAGCTGTACCTGAAACGCTGCATCGTGGGTGGTCTGGACAAGGTCTTCGAGATCAACCGTAACTTCCGCAACGAGGGCGTGGACCGCACGCACAACCCTGAGTTCGCCATGCTCGAGGTCTACGAGTCGTACTCGGACTATGACGGGATGGCGAGGCTGACCCGAGAACTCGTCCAAACTGCGGCGCTCGCGGCGTTCGGCTCGCACGTCGTGCGACATGCCGACGGCAGCGAGCACGACCTCGGCGGCGAGTGGCCATCCGTCACGCTGTACGGCGCGGTGTCCGACGCCCTCGGTCACCCGGTCGACCCTTCGACCCCACTCGACGAGCTCCTGACGTACACCGACGCTCATGACATCGCCGTGGACCCCGCATGGGGACCTGGCCGGCTCGTGGAGGAGCTGCTCGAGCACCTCGTCGTACCGGGTCTGATCGCGCCGACGTTCGTGCGTGACTTTCCGCCGGAAACCTCTCCGCTGACCCGGGCGCACCGCTCCACCCCCGGTGTGACCGAGAAGTGGGACCTGTACATCCACGCGGTGGAGACCGCGACGGGGTACACGGAGCTGACCGATCCGATCGTCCAACGCGCCCGCTTCATGGAGCAGGGACGGCTCGCCGCCGCCGGAGATCCCGAGGCGATGGTGCTCGACGAGGACTTCTTGACCGCGCTGGAATACGGCATGCCGCCCCTGGGTGGAATGGGCATGGGTATCGATCGATTGCTGATGGCGTTCACCGGATTGGGAGTCCGCGACACGATTCTGTTCCCGTTAGTCCGACCCTATTAGCGATCCAGGCCCCCGCGTGATTCAATGAGCGCAACCCCACAAGCAGAGACACCCAGGGAGTTCAGTATGGCCAGAAAGACACAGGTCATTCTCATCGATGACCTCGATGAGGGTCAGGCCGATGAGACAGTCACGTTCGGCCTCGACGGATCGACGTACGAAATCGACTTGTCCAGCAAGAACGCGTCCGCATTGCGCGACGCCTTGGCCAAGTACGTCGGTGCTGCGCACAGGCTCGCCCGGTCGGGATCACGCGCGGGTGGAGTGCGGGGACGGGGAGCAGCGACGACCGATCGTGAGCAGACCCAAGCGATTCGGGCCTGGGCGCGACGAAACGGCCACACAGTTAGCGATCGCGGCCGGATTCCGGCGAACATCGTCGAGGCATATCACGCCGCCAGCTAGCTGACTGCTCTCATCTGCTCTGTGAGTCGGCAAGTACCTATCGTTGCATCGGTCTTACTCTCCGCGTCTTCCTAATGCCGAAGATGCAGAAGTCGGCGCATGCATCAGTCATCCGAGATAGCTCGATCGCGTCCTTGTCGACGCCGTAGGACGGCGTGTCATTACCCTTGGCCTGCCCTGGTGGAGGGGGCTGCTTTCGGCGTATGCGAGCTTCAGTCTCAATGGGTGGCGTCGCCGTCAGAGCCTGAATCGCCCCGCGGAAGCTGTTTCGCTCACAGCGCAGCGCCTCGCGGAACAGTGTCGTGCTGTCACCCGGTTGAGCAGATGTCGGTTCCCACCGTGCCCCTCAGTCCTCCGGCTGCGCGGTTAGAGTGGACTGACCGGCAGGTCTGCAGCATGCGGATCTGTCGCAGTGCACGGACCCTTTCGGGTACGGCGCCGCCGCAAGGGCAAGTGAGGAGTATCGATGTTCGAGAGGTTCACCGACCGGGCTCGCCGCGTCGTCGTCCTGGCCCAAGAAGAGGCCAGGATGCTCAATCACAACTACATCGGCACCGAGCACATCCTGCTCGGGTTGATCCACGAGGGTGAGGGCGTCGCGGCCAAGGCGCTGGAGTCTCTCGGTATCTCCCTCGAGGGGGTGCGCCAGCAGGTCGAGGAGATCATCGGCCAGGGCCAGCAGGCGCCGAGCGGGCACATCCCGTTCACACCCCGCGCCAAGAAGGTGCTCGAGCTGTCCCTGCGCGAGGCTCTGCAGCTCGGTCACAACTACATCGGCACCGAGCACATCCTGCTCGGGCTGATCCGTGAGGGCGAAGGCGTCGCCGCGCAGGTGCTGGTCAAGCTCGGCGCCGACCTGAACCGCGTCCGCCAACAGGTCATCCAGCTGCTGTCGGGCTACCAGGGCAAGGAGCCGGCCGGCAGCACCGGCGGGCAGTCCGAGGGAACGCCTTCGACGTCGCTGGTGCTCGACCAGTTCGGCCGCAACCTGACCCAGGCCGCTCGGGAGTCCAAGCTGGACCCGGTCATCGGCCGGGAAAAGGAGATCGAGCGGCTGATGCAGGTGCTCAGCCGACGGACCAAGAACAACCCGGTGCTCATCGGCGAGCCGGGCGTCGGCAAGACCGCCGTCGTCGAGGGCCTGGCCCAGATGATCGTCAAGGGCGAGGTGCCTGAGACGCTCAAGGACAAGCAGCTGTACACCTTGGACCTCGGCGCCCTCGTGGCCGGTTCGCGTTACCGCGGTGACTTCGAGGAGCGGCTGAAGAAGGTCCTCAAGGAGATCCGCACCCGCGGTGACATCGTGCTGTTCATCGACGAGATCCACACCCTCGTCGGCGCCGGCGCGGCCGAAGGCGCGATCGACGCGGCGAGCATCCTCAAGCCGATGCTGGCCCGGGGTGAGCTGCAGACGATCGGCGCCACGACGCTGGACGAGTACCGCAAGCACCTGGAGAAGGACGCCGCGTTGGAGCGGCGGTTCCAGCCCATCCAGGTCGGCGAGCCGACCCTCGCCCACACCATCGAGATCCTCAAGGGCTTGCGGGACCGTTACGAAGCCCACCACCGGATCACCATCACCGACGCCGCTCTCGTGGCGGCGGCGCAGCTGGCCGACCGCTACATCTCCGACCGGTTCCTTCCCGACAAGGCGATCGACCTGATCGACGAGGCCGGCGCGCGGATGCGCATCCGCCGGATGACCGCGCCGCCGGACCTGCGTGAGTTCGACGAGCGGATCGCCAGCGTGCGGCGGGAGAAGGAATCCGCGATCGACGCGCAGGACTTCGAGAAGGCGGCGAACCTGCGCGACAAGGAAAAGCAGCTGCTGGCCGAAAAGGCCGAGCGGGAGAAGCAGTGGAAAGCCGGCGACATGGATGTCGTGGCCGAGGTCGACGACGAGCAGATCGCCGAGGTGCTGGCGAACTGGACCGGTATCCCCGTCTTCAAGCTCACCGAGGAGGAGACCTCCCGGCTGCTGCGGATGGAGCAGGAGCTGCACAAGCGGATCATCGGCCAGGAGGAGGCCATCAAGGCCGTCTCGATGGCGATCCGGCGTACCCGCGCCGGGTTGAAGGACCCGCGCCGCCCGGGTGGTTCGTTCATCTTCGCCGGCCCGTCCGGTGTCGGTAAGACCGAACTGGCCAAGGCGCTGGCCGAGTTCCTGTTCGGGGACCAGGACGCGCTCATCCAGATCGACATGAGCGAGTTCCACGACCGGTTCACCGTCTCCCGTCTGGTCGGCGCCCCGCCGGGGTACGTGGGCTACGACGAGGGCGGGCAGCTGACCGAGAAGGTGCGGCGCAAGCCCTTCTCGGTGGTGCTCTTCGACGAGATCGAAAAGGCGCACCAGGACGTGTTCAACACGCTCCTGCAGGTGCTCGAGGATGGCCGGCTGACCGACGGCCAGGGCCGGATCGTGGACTTCAAGAACACCGTCCTGATCCTGACCACGAACCTCGGCACCCGCGACATCAGCAAGGCCGTGAGCCTCGGGTTCCAGGCCGGCAACGACTCGCAGTCCAACTACGAGCGGATGAAGATCCGCGTCAACGACGAACTCAAGCAACACTTCCGGCCGGAGTTCCTGAACCGGATCGACGACACGGTCGTGTTCCATCAGCTCAGCGAGGACGAGATCGTGCAGATCGTCGACCTCATGCTCGAGCGCGTGGACGAGCAGCTGAGGAACAAGGACATGGGACTGGAGGTCACCGCCGACGCCCGCAAACTGCTGGCCAAGCGTGGCTTCGACCCGGTCCTCGGCGCCCGGCCGTTGCGCCGGACGATTCAGCGCGAGATCGAGGACGCCCTGTCCGAGCGGATCCTGTACGGCGAGCTGACCCCCGGCCAGATCGTGGTCGTGGACACCGCCAAGGACGAGGCCGGTGAGCCGACCGGGTTCACCTTCCGCGGCGAGGCCAAGGTCCTCATGGTTCCCGAGTTGGCGACTGTCGACCTGGCGAAGTCGACTGACGCACTACCGCCCGTCGACTGAGGCCCAGCCAGTAGTTGGGGCCCGGACATCCACGTGATGTCCGGGCCCTCACTCGTGCGTCGGCGGGTCAGCAGTCCGGGAGGGCGTACCTGCCGTCGGGTCGCGCAGCGATCAGCCCGTCGTCGACCAGGCTGGCCAAGGCGCGGTGCCGCTGTTGCCAGTCGTCCCAGACCGCGACCAATGCTTCGGTCGGTACGGCGTCGGGCGAACGGCGCAGCACGTCGAGCAACAGCCCTCGAACCTGGCGGTCGGTCCCGGTGAAGCGCTGCGCCGGGCGCACCGGGCCGTCGTGAGCCGGCCGGCCGGCCGACTGCCAGGCGCAGCGGCTGCGGATCGGACACGCGGGACAGGCCGGAGCGCGCGCGGTGCAGACGAGCGCGCCGAGTTCCATCGCGGCGACCGAGAAGCGCTTGGCCTGAGCCGGCTCGGCCGGGAGCAGGGCCTCGACGAGGGCCATCTCGCGGGCAGCGGACTGCAGCGCCGGCTCGGCCCGCCCGAGCACAGCCCTGGCCACGAGCCGCCGGACGTTCGTGTCGACCACCGCGTGCCGCTGCCCGTAGGCGAAGCAGGCCACGGCCCGGGCGGTGTAGTCACCGACACCCGGCAGGGCCAGCAACGACGGAAGGTCCGCGGGCACCTGTCCGGCGTACCGCCCGGTGATCGCGGTGGCCGCCTCGTGCAGCCGCAGTGCCCGGCGGGGATAGCCCAACCTGCCCCACGCGCGTACCGCCTCGCCCCGGCTGTCGGCCGCGAGGTCCGCTGCGGCTGGCCAGCGGCGTACCCACGACTCCCAGACCGGGCGAACGCGGGCCACCGGAGTCTGTTGCAGCATCACCTCGCTGACCAGAACCGCCCAGGGGCTCGCCCCGGGATCGCGCCAGGGCAGGTCGCGGGCATGTACGTCGTACCAGGCGATGACGGCGTCGGCGGGCCGCGGGTCGACCGAGACCGGCGTTGCCCCCTCGCTGCGGCGACACGCCGCCTGGTCGGCGGCGTGTCCGCGCCCTCGGGGGGCAATGCCGGTCATGGCGGCTGATGCTGCCACGGCGCGGCAGCCGGATCAGACGCCGACTCCGCATTACGGTCGGGGCCGTGCTGCATCCGGTCGGGTCCCTGCCCTCGCGCGTGTACTGGACGCGGCGCGTCGTCGGCGTTGCGGTGGCGGTGCTCCTCGCCGTCGTACCGTTCCTGTTCCTCAGCAGCGGCGGCGATCAGTCCGAGGCCTCCGGTGCCAACTCCCCGTCGCCGACGCAGCCGGCGACGACTCCGCAGCTCGAGCTGATCCCCGCCCAGCCGCTCCAGACCTCGACGGCGGCACCGACGACGGCAGCGCCGACAACCACGGCACCGGCGCCCAGTCAGCCGGTGTCGGCACCGCCGCCGGCCACCCCGGTGCCGTGCACCGACGACATGTTGGCGATCACGGCCGGCACGCAGCGCCCGGAGTACTCGCCGGCGGACAAACCGACGCTGCTCATGACGGTGCAGAACGTGAGCGCCGCGCCGTGCGTTCGCGACCTGGGCACCGCCCAGCAGGAGTGGGGCGTCTTCGACGGCGACGTGCGGCTGTGGGGCAGCAACGATTGTCTCTACGAGCCGGCGTCCAAGGTGCAGACAGTGCAGCCGGGGCAGCAGATCACGCTGCGGGTCGAGTGGTCAGGGTTGACCTCCGACCGCGAGTGCGCCGAACCTCGTCGCCGGCTGGCGCCGGGTGAATACCAGATTCGGGCCAGGATCGGTACGGCGCAGAGCCCGAACGCCGCGCTGATCCTGCGCTGATGCCAGCTGTTCAGGTGCAGCCCGGTCAGACATACCGCTCGAGGATGCTGCTCTCCGCCATCCGCGACAGCCCCTCGCGCACACTCCGGGCGCGGGTCTCACCCACACCGTCGACTGCCTGCAGGTCGTCGATCGTGGCCGCCAGCAGCTTCTGCAGTCCGCCGAAGTGCTCGACCAGCCGGTCGACGATGGCCGGTGGGATACGGGGGATCTTGGCCAGCAGCCGGTAGCCGCGGGGGCTCACCGCACCCTCGAGCGCTTCGGGTATGGCGGTGTACCCGAAGCCCCTGCCGACGAGCGACAGGTCGAGCAGTTCGGTGGCCGAGAGCAGGGCCAGCTCATCGAGGATGGCCTCCACGGTGCGGATTCGGCGGCCGGCGCCGGGCACGTAGTCGCGCGCGATCATCCACCGGTCCCCCTCCACTCCCGCCATCAGTTCGTCGAGCTGCAGCGCCAGCAGCCTCCCGTCGGTGCCCAGCTCGACGATGTGACCCTGGATTTCGCCGGCGATCCTGCGCACCATCTCCAGGCGCTGGCTCACGATCATCGCGTCTCGGACCGTGACGAGGTCCTCGATCTCCAGTGCAGACAGCGTGCCCGCCACCTCGTCGAGGCGCAGCTTGTAGCGCTCCAGGGTGGCCAGGGCCTGATTCGCGCGAGACAGGATGACGTTGGGATGCTCCAGCACGTAGCGCTGGTCGCGCAGGTACAGCGTGATGATCCGCATCGACTGGCTCACCGAGATGACCGGGAAGCCGGCCTGGATGGCGACCCGCTCGGCGGTCCGGTGCCTTGTCCCCGACTCGCCGGTGGGGATGCTCGCGTCAGGCATCAGGTGCGCAGCGGCCATCACAATTCGGGAGCCGTCCGGGGACAGCACGACCGCGCCGTCCATCTTCGCCAGCTCCCGAAGCCGGGTCGCCGAGAATTCCACGTCCAGCGGAAAGCCGCCCGTACACAGCGACTCGACGGTCCTGTCCATTCCGAGTACGACGAGCGCGCCGGTGTTGCCGCGCAGGATTCGCTCCAGCCCGTCGCGCAGCTGGGTGCCCGGCGCGAGCAGGGCCAGAAACGTGCGTAGCGCGTCGTCAGGCTCGGGCAGGCTGGTCAACCGACCCTCCTCGGCAACAGACGCTGGCTCTTGGGCGATGGAGCAGGCGGAGTGTACGGCGGCGTGGCTTCCGCGGGCCGGGTTGCAACCCGGTCGCAATCGGACCGTGACCAACTGCTCCGACGATCAGCCCAGCAGTCTCCGGATCGCCGTGGCGACATCGTCGACGACGCTGACCCGCAGGCCGCAGTCGACCCGGCCTGAGTCCACAGGCACCAGCGCGTGGCCGAAGCCCAACCGAGCCGCCTCGGCCAGCCGGCGGCCCACGCCGTTCACCCGGCGGATCTCACCGGCCAAGCCGACCTCGCCGATCGCGACAAGGTCTGTGGGCAGCGCCTTGTTGCGCTGCGAGGACGCCACGGCCAGCGCCAGCGCCAGGTCCGCGGCTGGCTCGACCACCCGTACCCCGCCCACCGTGGCGGTGAACACGTCGAGGCCGGCGAGGGTGATGCCGGCACGCTTCTCCAGCACCGCGAGGATCATCGAGGCGCGGGCGGAGTCCAGTCCGCTGACGGCCCGCCGCGGACTCGGCAGCGTGGATTGGGCTGCCAGCGCCTGCACCTCGGCCAGCAGCGGCCGGCGACCTTCGATGGTCACGGTCACGCAGGTGCCAGGAACCGGCTGGCTCCGCTGGGACCGGAACAGCCCGGACGGGTCGGGAAGTCCGACGATGCCGCTGTCACCTAGTTCGAAGCAGCCGACCTCGTCAGCTGGCCCGTATCGGTTCTTCACCGCCCGCACGAGCCGCAACGAGGAGTGCTTGTCGCCTTCGAAGTGCAGGACGACGTCGACGACATGTTCCAGCAGGCGAGGACCGGCGATCGAGCCGTCCTTGGTGACGTGCCCGACTAGCACGGTGGCGATGCCGCGCTCCTTGGCAACCGCGATCAGCGCGGCCGCGACCGCGCGGACCTGTGTCACACCTCCGGCCGAACCGTCCACCGTCGCGGCGGAGATCGTCTGGACCGAGTCCACGACCAGCAGACCCGGAGACACCTCGTCGAGATGTGAGAGCAGGGCCGACAGATCGGTCTCGGCCGCCAGGTACAGCCGGTCATGGATCGAGCCGGTGCGCTCGGCGCGCAGCCTGACCTGTGCGGCGGACTCCTCACCGGTGACGATCAGGGCGCGTTGGGGGCCGCTTTCGGCGTACCGCGCGGCGACCTCCAACAGCAGCGTCGACTTCCCGACGCCTGGTTCGCCGGCCAGCAGGACGACCGCGCCGGGCACCAGCCCTCCGCCGAGAACCCGATCCAGCTCGGCGACGCCCGTGGGGCGCGCCCGCGCCGCCTGTACGTCGATCTCACGGATGGGACGGGCCGGTGCGCTCACCGGACCGGCCGCCACCCGGCGGAGGCTGCCGGCGGAGTGACCGGCCTGCACCACGGTCCCCCACGCCTGGCACTCCGGGCAGCGGCCGAGCCACCGGGGCGCGGTACAGCCACACTCGGAGCAGTGGTACCCGGGCTTGACCTTGACCGACGGTGCCATGGTGCGGACCCTAGGGGAGCCCACCGACACCGCCGGCTATGCAGCCCACAGCGGCGCGGCTATTCCTCGCCGTGGAAGTCGAACGGCTCGGCCTCGTTCTCGACGAACTCCAACGGCACGGCCACTGGAACCATCACGGTGACCTCGCCGGCCACCTCGAACGTGAACGTGACCGGGACCCGCACGGATGGGCGCAGCTGCTCGGCCAGGTCGGTCAGTTCGATGACGGCGCCCTCGTCGGTGAAGCTGACGTCGGAAGCCGGAGGAAGTTCGATCGGGAGGCCGGAGTCGCTGTCCGCCTCGCCGCCGAATGCCGAGCTGCTCACGGACACCAGGGTGTCGGATTCCAGCTCAGCGGTATTGACAGCGACGAACTCGACACGGACGTCATCGCCTTGCTCGTAGGTGCCGGCCTCGGGGTACTCCAGGGTGATGTCGCGCAACGCGATGTCGCCGACGTCTGCCCCGGAACCGTCCACCGTGGACACCTGGTTGGCGGTCTGGGCGATCTGGCCGGCACTGCAGCCGGTGGCGACGGCCACCGAGGTGGCCAGGACGAGCCGGGAGAACGGGCGGTGCACGGGGAAGGTCCTCCTCAGGAGCGGGTTCCTCACAGTAGTGCGTCGGTAGTCGACCAGCCGGTAGCGGGTCACCTCAACCTGGTTCCCGACGTGACCAGGAGGACGACGGCCACGACGGCAATCACCAGGACTGAAGTGAAGGCCGCCCGCGAGCCGGGATTCCGGGCGCGGGCCATTCCAAGGGATCCGACGGGCAGGGTGATCAGCAGAGCGGCCCAACCGCCGGTGGTGGGCGGACCGGGCGGGCCAAGGGCCAGTACGCCGACGGCGGCCAGGAGCAGTCCTGCCGCCGCAGCTGCACAGGCGCGGCGACCGAGCCGATGACCCAGACCGCGTACGCCGGTTGCGAGGTCGTCGGCGAGGTCGGGCAGCACATTGGCGAAGTGTGCCCCTGTGCCGAGTAGCGCTCCGGCCGCGACCATCCAGACCGGCGCGTTATCCGCACCTGGGGTCGCGGCCACGACGAACGCGGGCAACAGACCGAAGGACACCGCGAACGGCACCGGCGACGCCAGGGTTGCCTTGAGGCCGAGGTTGTATACCCACGCCGACGTTACCGCGGCCAGATGCAGCGCCCCGGGGACAGCGCCCGTGAGCAGCGAAAGCACGACGCATCCCGCGACTGCTACCAGGGCGGCGGTCAACACCGTCGCCGGGTGTACCGCCCCGGACACCACCGGCTTGTCACGGCGTCCCGCCCGCCGGTCACGCTCCCGGTCGAGCCAGTCGTTGCTCCAGCCGATCGACAGCTGCCCGGTCAGTACGGCGGCGGTCACCAGTACTGCTCCGCCGAGGCGATGCCCCACGGCGGCAGCCAGCACCGCTGTCACCGCTGTGACCGCAACCGTTGGGCCGAGATGGCAGGCCAGCGCGAGGGCTGCCGCAGCGCGCCGCACGTTCAACGGTCAATCACCCGTCCGCCCTCCGTGGTTCGCTCCGGTCGTGCGCTCCCGGCGGAAGCCGCCTCAGCGAGCCAGGGTGCCGGTGCCCCCACCGGCGGTCAATCCCGTCCCGCGCAGGCCTCCCAGCAGCCGGCCATGCACGCCGAGGGCCTGTCTGTCAACCCCCAGCCGAACCAGAATTAGGGCTCTGACCTGCAGGAATGCGCTCGTCTCGGCGGCGCTCGTGACTGTCGCGCGTGGTATCCTGAGGCTCAGCGAAAGGGGACATATCCACATGGTTTTCACAGTCGGCGAGACCGTTGTCTACCCGCATCACGGCGCCGCTCTCATCGAATCGATCAAGACCCGGGTGATCAAGGGCGAGGAGCGCACGTACCTCGTTCTCAAGGTCGCGCAGGGTGATCTGACCATTGAGGTCCCCGCCGACAACGCCGAAGAGGTAGGCGTTCGTGACGTCGTCGGCCAAGAAGGCCTGAACAAGGTGTTCGAGGTGCTTCGGGCACCGCACACCGAGGAGCCGACCAACTGGTCGCGCCGTTACAAGGCCAACCTGGAGAAGCTCGCCTCCGGTGACGTCAACAAGGTCGCCGAGGTGGTTCGTGACCTGTGGCGGCGAGACCGTGAGCGCGGGCTGTCCGCCGGTGAGAAGCGGATGCTGTCCAAGGCCCGGCAGATCCTGGTCAGCGAGGTCGCGCTGGCCGAGGGCACGAACGAGGACAAGGCCGAGATCCTGCTCGACGAGGTACTGGCCTCCTAACGCCGACATCGGCCAGACCGGTGACCGTCGCCGCGATCATCCCGGCCGCCGGTAGCGGTAAACGGCTCGGCGGCGACACCCCCAAGGCTTTTCGCCTGATCGCCGGTACGACGCTGCTTCGCCGCAGCGTTGATGCCGTCGCGACATCGGTCGACAGCGTTGTCGTCGCCGTCCCGCCGCACTGGTGCGTCGCGGCGCAAGCTGCCCTGGCCGGCGCGGCGTGCCCCACAGCGGTCGTGGTCGGCGGTGCCACGAGGCAAGAATCCGTCTTCGTCGCACTCACGGCTTTGGCACCGAGCGTCGACGTCGTCCTGGTGCACGACGCCGCGCGTCCGTTGATGCCACCGGCGGTTGTCGCCGCTGTCGTCGCCGCCGTCCACGCGGGTGCGGCCGCCGTCGTACCGGCGGTGCCTGTCCCTGACACGGTGAAGTCCGTCGATGCCGCCGGCCGGGTGATCGCGACTGTCGACCGGACCGCGCTGGTCGCGATTCAGACGCCGCAGGGTTTTCGCCGTGATGTCCTGGAGCGGGCGCACGGCGTGGCGTCAGCGGTCGCTACCGACGATGCCGCGCTGGTGGAAGCACTGGGCATCCCCGTGGTCACCGTCCCCGGCCATCCGGCCGGTTTCAAGATCACCACGCCGTACGACGTCGTACTGGCCGAGGCCCTGCTCGGGAGTCGCACGTGAGGGTGGGAATCGGAACCGATGTCCATCCGGTCGAGGCCGGGCGGGAGTGCTGGCTGCTGGGGCTGCTCTGGCCCGATGTGAACGGCTGCTCCGGGCACTCCGACGGTGACGTGGCCGCGCACGCTTTGTGTGACGCACTGCTGTCCGCCGCCGGGCTGGGGGATCTGGGGTCGGTGTTCGGGACAGCCGATCCACGATGGGCCGGGGCGAGCGGGCAGGAGCTGCTGGCCGAGACCGCTCGGCTGCTGCACGCCGTGGGCTGGAAGGTCGGAAACGCCGCCGTACAGGTGCTCGCCAACGTGCCGGCGATCGGGCCACGCCGTGAGGAGGCCCAGGACGTGTTGTCGTCGGTGCTGGATGCGCCGGTCAGCGTCAGCGCGACAACTACCGACGGGCTCGGTCTGACCGGCCGCGGCGAGGGACGGGCCGCTGTGGCCACTGCCCTCGTCCTCCCCTCTTGACTTTGCCTGTCGGGCGGCCGCTCCACGAGTCGATTTGCCCGGTTTGCGCGGCCGCACCACAGGCAAAGTGCGGCAGTTACTGTTGGACTGGTGAGTTTGCGCCTGTACGACACCGCCGCCCGGGGGATGCGGGACTTCGTCCCGCTGGTCGACGGTCAGGCCTCCATCTACCTGTGCGGCGTCACCGTCCAGGGTCCGCCACACATCGGTCACGCTCGCAGCGGGGTGAACTTCGACATCCTGCGCCGCTGGCTGGAGCACAGCGGCCACCTGGTCCGCTTCGTGCGCAACATCACCGACATCGACGACAAGATTCTGGCCAAGTCCGCCACTGCCGGCCTGCCGTGGTGGGCGTGGGCGGCTGAGCAGGAGCGGGGACTGCTCAAGGCGTACGACGTGGTGGGCTGCCTGCCCCCGACGTACGAGCCGCGGGCCACCGGGCACGTGCCGGAGATGATCCGGCTGATGCACCGGCTCATCGACAGCGGCCATGCGTACGCCGCCGCGGGCGACGTGTACTTCGGCGTCGCCTCCTATCCGCCGTACGGCGAACTGTCCGGGCAGCGGCTGGACAAGATGCTGCCGGCGGCGGACACCGAAACCGACTCCGCCAAACGAGACCCCAGGGACTTCGCGCTCTGGAAGCGCGCCCGGCCCGGTGAGCCGTCCTGGGACACCCCGTGGGGGCCGGGCCGCCCGGGCTGGCACCTGGAGTGCTCGGCGATGGCCGAGCGCTATCTCGGCCGGAGCTTCGACATCCACGGCGGCGGGTTGGACCTGATATTTCCGCACCACGAGAACGAGCAGGCGCAGTCGCGCGCGGCCGGGGACGGGTTCGCGTCGTACTGGATGCACAACGCCTGGGTGACGTTGGGAGGGGAGAAGATGAGCAAGTCGCTCGGCAACTCCACCCTCGTCACCGACATCGTCGGAACGGTCCGGCCGGTCGAGCTGCGTTACTACCTGGCCGCGCCGCACTACCGCAGCATGATCGAGTACACGGCGGATTCACTCGCCGAGGCCGCCGTCGCGTTCCGACGGATCGAGGGCTTCGTGACGAGGGCCGCCGAGCGGGTGGGGCCAGACGCCGGTATGCCGGTGTTGTGTGCCGACTTCGCGGCGGCCATGGACGACGACCTCGGCGTACCGGCGGCGCTGGCGTGCGTGCAGGAGGTGATCCGGGCCGGCAACACGGCGCTGACCAGCGGTGCGGACGCCGTGGTTGCCGGCACCTTGGCATCGGTCCGGGCGATGCTCGGCGTGCTCGGCCTGGACCCGCTGGTCGCGCCGTGGGCCGGCTCCTCGGACACCGGTCTGCGGACGGTGGTCGACGCTCTGGTGCGGGTGGCGCTGGAGCAGCGCACGGCCGCCCGGGTCCGCAAGGACTACGCGGCGTCCGACGCGATCCGCGACCAGCTGGCCGCGGCCGGGGTAGTCGTGGAAGACACCTCCGCCGGTCCGCGATGGACTCTTGACGGGGGTCAGCGATGACCGGTGGTGGTGCCTCGGGTGGCCGCAAGCGGCCCAGCAAGAAAGGTCCGACTGTCGGGTCAGGTGGGCAGCGGCGTAAGAAGCTCGAGGGCCGAGGGCCGACACCCCGCGCGGAGGACCGGACGAAGCACCCGGCTGCCCGACGGGCGGCGAAAGCCGCGACCAAACGTCCGGACCAGCGCCCGCGCCAGCAGCGTAAGCCGGACAACGCGCCCGAGCTGCTGGTCGGCCGAAATCCGGTTGTCGAGGCGCTGCGGGCGAAGATTCCGGCCACCGGCCTGTACGTCGCGACGAACCTCGACCTGGACGAGCGGGTCGCCGAGGCGGTGCAGCGGGCCGGTGACCGTGGCATTTCGATCTTGGAGGTCACCAAGGCCGAGCTGGACCGGATGACCGGAGGGCTGCTGCATCAGGGCGTCGGGCTGCAGGTCCCGCCGTACACCTACGCCCATCCCGATGACGTCCTGGCCGGCGCGATCGACAGCGGACTGGCGCCACTGATCGTCGCGCTCGACGGCGTGTTGGACCCACGCAATCTTGGCGCCGTCGTGCGTAGTGCAGCGGCGTTCGGTGCGCACGGCGTCCTCATCCCGGAACGGCGTGCTGCCGGCATGACGGCAAGTGCCTGGCGGACCAGCGCCGGCGCCGCGGCCCGCCTCCCGATCGGGCGGGCCACGAACCTCACCCGCACGCTGGTCGCGTATCGCAAGGCCGGGCTGCTCGTGGTGGGGCTGGACGGCCACGGGGCCACTGGCCTGTACGACCTGCCTGCCGCGACCGAACCGCTGATCCTGGTGGCTGGCTCGGAGGGCAAGGGGATGTCGCGGCTGGTGTCCGAGGCTTGCGACCTCACGGTCGCCATCCCGATCACGTCGGGGGCGGAGTCACTGAACGCCAGCGTCGCGGTGGCCGTGGCGCTGGGCGAGATCGCCCGCCGCCGCAGCGGCCGCTGACCTTCCCGTTGCGTCCGTAGATCCGAGCGCCATACCGCTCACTCCTACCGACGTTGCGCGGAGGGTTAGCCGATCAGCTGGGCGACGGTGTAGATGACCAGGCCCGCCAAGCCGCCGACGACTGTGCCGTTGATCCGGATGAACTGCAGGTCCCGACCGACCTGCAGTTCGATCCGGTTGCTGGTCTCCACCGCATCCCACTTCGCGACCGTGCCGGACACCAGGTCGGCGATGTCGTCGCTGTACTGCTCGACGACGTACGACGCCGCACCCTCGACCCAGCGGTCGAGCTTGGCTTGCAGCTCCGGGTCGTCACGCAGCGTCTGTCCGAAGTGGACAATCGAGGACTGGAACCGTTGCCGCAGCTCGGACGACGGGTCGTTGGCCAGCTCCAGCAGGCTCTTCTTGAGACCTCCCCAGAGCGAGGCCGACCACTCCCTGACACTGGGATGCTCGAGGATCTCCGCTTTGACCACCTCCAGCCGTTCCGCGGTGGCTGGGTCGGTGCGAAGGGCGACGATGTAGTCCTGGAGCCGAAGGTCAAGGGCACGCCGCAGCTCGTGGTCGGGCGTGGCGGCGACCTCGCCGACAAACTTCTGCAGCGCGCTGAACGCCTTGGCGAAGACCCGGTCGTCGACCCACTCGGGTACCCACTCCGGCGACTCCTGGCCGAGCTTCGCCCGTAGCACTGCCTTGTTGTCGTCCAGGAACCGGCTCAATCCCCGCAGGCCGGAGCTAAGCACGTCCTGATGGTGGCCGCCCTCGACCGCGATCTCCAACACCTTCGCGAGGAGTGGCGCAGCCGGCGTCGACCGGATCCGCGACGAGACGAGCTGGTCGACGAAGGCCTGTACGTCGTCGTCCCGCAGTACTTGGGAGAAACCGGTCAGCGCAGCCCCGAGGTTGTCACCGAGCCGCCGCGCGTGCTCCGGGTCGGCCAGCCACTCGCCGGTACGCCGGGCAACGCCGATGCTGCGCAGCTTCTCTGCGAGCACGGAACGAGTGAGGAAGTTGCGCTGCACGAAGACGCCCAGCGCCTCCCCGATCTGGTCCTTGCGGCGGGGAATGATCGCGGTGTGCGGGATCGGTATGCCGAGTGGGTGGCGGAAGAGCGCGGTGACGGCGAACCAGTCCGCGAGCGCGCCGACCATCGAGGCCTCTGCGGTGGCGCGGACGTAGCCCACCCACGGGCCGGCGTCGTTGCCGAGCAGCACGCACCCGAGGAACACCGCGGCAGCCACGAGGAACAGGCCGGTGGCGATCAGCTTCATCCGGACCAAGCCGGTTCGGCGGACCTCCTCGTCCGCCGTCAGCGGCACCGCCGCTGGCGTTGTCGGCACGTCAACCACGCGGTGGGTCACCGCGCCACTGTAAACAGCCTTGGCGTGCGGGTGCGGTTACGCTCCCGCGGGGACACACCCGCCTCCGTGGCGCAGTGGTAGCGCAGCCGCCTTGTAAGCGGCAGGTCGTCCGTTCGATCCGGACCGGGGGCTCGAGCGATATCCAGTTGGCCTGGGCCAGAGCAGCGGGCAAGGGTCGTCGGCTGCGGCCGCACTTAGCGCGGCTGTCAGTGATTGCGCGTCACGGGTGACGCGAAACCTCTGACAACTCAGCGGCGGCTCCGGCGTCAGCGGCGAACGCAGCAGCCAACTCGTCACGGTGTGGTCGCAGGACTACCAAAACCGCAGCGGCGCTCAGCAGTTGCAGTATGCCGGATACCGCGAACACGGTGCGGACGGAAGTAAGGCTGGCCAGTAGACCGCCGAGCAGCGAGCCGACAGGGATCACGCCCCACACGAGTGTTCGCCAGGCGCCCTGGACGCGGCCGAACAATTCCGGGGGTATCAGAGCCTGTCGCAGCGACATGGACAGCACGTTCCAGACGATGACGGTCAGGCCGTAGACCCCGAACAGCACGGCGGCGAGCACAGGCTGGGCGAAGACACCCAACACCAGGTAGGCAGCGCCACCGAGGCCGTTGGATACGACCATGCTGGCGATCCGGCCCAGCCGTCGGCCGAGCCACCCGGCGACAGCGCCGCCGAGCAGTCCACCGATCCCGAACGCGACGAGGAACAGACCGAAGCCGGCCGAAGGAACGTCGAGATCCTCCAGGACGTACAACACCAGGACGGCTTCGGCCATCGCACCGATGCCACAGATGGCAGTCGTCACCAGCATGAGGCCGCGGAGCAGGCGGTGCGCCTGCAGCCATTGCAGTCCGGTGCGGACATCGGCTCGGATCGTTGACCGCTGGGTATGCGGCTGCGGCAACCTGGCGCGCACGGTGAGGATGAGGACCGCAGCGACGACGAAGATCACCGCGTTGCCCAGCAGCGGGGCTGCGGCGAGCATGGCGAACAGGAGCGCGCCGATGGGCGCACCCAGGAAGGTCTGCCCGACCATCTCCTCGGTGACCAGCAGACTGTTCCCCCGGTCCAGCTGTGCCCGGTTGACGACGGCCGGAAGCATGGCTCGAGCGGCGCTGTCGTATACGGTTTCGGCCGCGCCGAGAAGGAACGCGGCGACGTACAGGGCGACGATGCCCGCGGCGTCGACAAGGACTGCGACCCCGAGCGCCGCGACGACGAGCGCCCGGAAGATGTTCGCCGCGGCCATCGCCTTGCGCCGATCCACCCGATCGACCAGTACGCCGCTGAGCAGGGCGAACAGCAGCCAGGGAAGGAACGCCAGCGTCACGAGCCCGGAGATGAGCAGCGGGTCGCGGGTCAGCGAGGCGGCAAGCAGGGGCAGCGCGGTGCGGCCGATCCCGTCCGCAAGGTTCGATGTCGCGCTGGACACGAACAGCCGCCAGAACGACGGCCCCAACCCGCCCCTACTCATCGGGCACGACGGGCTCGAGCGGAAAGACGGCGTACTGGATCTCCACCGGCTGACCGGCGTCGCTGTGAGACAGCAGGCGGTAGCGGTCCACGAGTTGGGCGATCTCGTCGGCCAGCCCGCGCGCTTGCTCAGGGGTCAATCGCAACCTCGCGTCGGCATCTGAGGACGCGGCCTGCCACTCGGGCGGCCACCCGGTCGCGGTGGCGAACCAGTGCGCCATCCGGCGGCTGCGCTCGGCGACGATCTCGCGGATCAAGAACGCGGCGGCTTCCCGGGTGTCGGGGTCGGCGAGAAACTCGAAGCCGGTCATGTGGATGCTGGACATTGCCAACCGCCACCAGCGCTCCCGCCCGGCGGCGGGAACCTCCTCGATGAAGCCGTGCCTGGCCAGCTGGCGCAGGTGATAGCTGGTCGCACCGGTGGTCTCGGAAAGTCGTGCCGCAAGGCTCGTCGCGGTGGCCTGTTCCTCGTCGCGGAGCACACCCAGGATCTGGACCCGCAGCGGATGCGCCAATGCCTTGAGCGCGGTCGCGTCGAGGTGCCGCTGAGGCTTGCCTTGCACACCACGAACCATAGCAAAGAAGTCTTTGCAGAGGAACCTCTGTCAGAGCCTGGCGCGGACGCCGGTACGTCGGTTGAGCGCGAGGTCGGCCAGGGCCACGGCAAGCGCCACCGCCATGAAGCCCACCGCCACGAAGAGGGCCACAGTGAACGCGGTGAGGTGGTCGCCACCGGAGGCGAGGCTTGCGAAGAACGCCGCGCCGACGGCGGCAATACCAAACGCAGTGCCGATCCGCTGACCGGTCTGCACGACCCCGGCTGCGCTGCCGCCGCCGGCGATCGGCACCTCGCTCAGTGTGAGCGCCTGGTTTGGGGCGATCACCAGGCCGCTGCCGATCCCGGCGACCAACTGCGGGCCGGCGATCGCCCAGCCGACCGCTGCGGCGGGAACCACCCCGACGACGGCTGCCATTCCCAGCACACCCGCGATGCTCAGTACCAGGCCGACGGCGACAAGTGCCCGACCGAAGCGGTGCACGAGCCGCCCGCCGTTCAGCGCGGCGATGGCCCCTCCGATCGCGGCCGGTGTGGCGGCGAGCCCGGCGAGCAGTGGGCTGTAGCCGAGGCCCGATTGCAGAGTGACGGTGAGCACGAAGAAAATCGAGGTGAAGCCCGCGAAGTACGCAAGCGCCAGCGCGGCTCCGAGGGCATAAGACCGGCGGCGGAACAGCTGCAGGTCGACGACGGGTGCGCCGCCCCGTCGAGTGTGGCGACGCTCCCATGCCACGAAGACGGCCAGCGCGAGCACACCCACGCCGAGCAGCCACCATGACCGGTCTGCCAGGTCCGCGTCAGCCCCGATCAACGGCAGCAGGATCAGCACAGTGCCAGCGCCGAGCAGTACCACGCCGACCGGGTCCAGCCGGCTGTCGCTTGAGTCGACCGTGGTCTCCGGCAGCAGCCGCAGTGCGAGCACCAGCACGACGGCACCGACCGGCAGGTTGACCAGGAAGACCCATCGCCAGGCGTCCTCGCCGCCGACGAGGCCGAGGATCAGGCCGCCGGCGACCGGCCCGGCGGCGGTGGACAACCCGATCGATGCGCCCAGAAACCCAAAGGCCCGCCCGCGCTCGGGACCCTGGAACAGCGCCTGGATGAAGCCGGCCACCTGGGGGTTGAGAATTCCGGCGCCGACGCCCTGCACCACCCGGGCGCCGGACAGCCAGCCCGGACCGGGCGCGAACCCGGCCAACGCCGAACCGGCGGTGAACACGAGCAGGCCGATCAGGAAGAGCCGTCGGCGCCCGCGCGCATCGCCGAGCCGGCCGGCCGAGACGAGCACCAGCCCGAACGCCACGGCGTACCCGGAGAGGATCCATTGCAGGTCCGAGGGGCCGGCTCCGAGGTCGGACTCGATCGACGGCAGGGCGACGTTGACGATGCTGACGTCGAGGAGGGTCAAGAAGCCCGCGGCTAGGCAGACCGCCAGGGCCCGCCAGCGTTGCGGATCGGGCTGGTCCACCTGCACGGCCCGAGTGTGCCGGTCGCGGCAGCCCTCATGTGACAGGGGAGAAGGACACGGTTGTGTCACGGCGGCAGGACACGCCGCTTCTGACCGCCGCACCTTGTATGGTGCCGATGTTGCTGATGAGGTCAGAGTGACAGTTGAGGAGATCTGGTCATGGGTGCGTGGAGCCTCACCGTGCTCATCCTCCTGGTGGCGGTCATGGGGACGGTCGGCGGCGCGGCAACCCGCTACGAGCGGTACGGACCGGAGCGCCACCGCGGCCCATCGGGGGCGTTGGCCGTGATCAGCCTCAGCTTGGCCGTGTCAGTCGCCCTGACCGCGTTCAGCGTCGCGACGGTGCAGACCGACGGCGTCGCCTGGCGACTGCTCGGAGTCGCCTGCGCGGGCGGGGTCTTCGGCGGGCTCGTCGCCGCCCGCGGGGTGGACCACTTCCTGGTGCTCCACTCGTCGCGACGGGCGCTGAGTGCCCTCGGCGAGGACACCCGGGCGGCGGTTGCGCGGGCCCAGCAGCTGCTCGGCCAGATTCCGTGGCGTCAGCTCGCCGACGCGACCTCCGGGGCACTGTCCGGGGCGGTCGCCGACGCCCGCCGCCGACTTCAGGACCGCTCCCGCGACTGAACCTCGACCCCGGCGCGGCAACAGCTACCGTCGCCGGCGTGGGTGAACCTCGACGCGGCATCTGGTACGGCGTCGCGGCGTACCTGCTGTGGGGTCTCTTTCCGTTGTACTGGACCCTGCTGGAGCCGGCCGGCGCTCTGGAGATCCTCGGCCACCGGATCGTCTGGTCGCTCGTGTTCACCGCGATCATCATCGCCGTACGACGGCAATGGCAGGCAGTGCGTTCGGCGGTCAGGACGGGGCGTACGGCGCTGATCCTGGTCCTGCCGCGCTGCTGATCTCAGTCAACTGGGGGACCTACATCTACGGGGTCAACAGCGGCCAGGTCGTCGAGGCCTCACTCGGCTACTTCATCAACCCGCTGGTCAGCGTGGCCCTCGGCGTCGTCGTCCTCGGCGAACGGCTGCGCACCGTCCAGTGGATCGCGGTCGGCATCGCGGCAGTCGCCGTCGCCGTACTCACGATCGACTACGGCCGGCCGCCGTTCATCGCGCTGGTCCTGGCGTTCAGCTTCGGGTTCTACGGCCTGCTCAAGAAGCTCGCGCCGGTCGGCGCGACGCAGGGTTTGGTGATCGAGAGCGCTGTCCTCGCCGGCCCCGCCCTCGGGTTGCTGCTGGTGCTGCACGCGAACGGGCAGGCGGCGTTCGGGAGCGTCTCGGCGTCCCATACCGCTCTGCTGGTGGCCGCCGGCGCCGTGACGGCGGTACCGCTGATGTTCTTCGCTGCCGCTGCCCGTCGGGTGCCGCTGACGACGCTCGGCCTGGTGCAATACGTGGCGCCGGTCGCGCGGTTCGCCATCGGCCTGCTGGTCTTCCGCGAGCCGATGACGCCCGGCCGGCTGGCGGGCTTCGGACTGGTGTGGGTGGCGATCGCGGTTCACCGTGGATCTGCTGCGGCGCAACCGCCAAGAGCTGCTGGCGCCGGCCATCTGAGACACCGTCCGGGCGTGGCTGAATCCCTCGTCCGTTCGGGTGCCCTAGGGTGTCAGCCGGGGAATGACATGCGTGTGATTCGCGATCGGAGTTGGATGGACTCACTGGGGGCGCGTGAGGCGAGACCCGCGCCCGCCGCCGAGCCCGCCGACGGGCTCGGCCGGCGGGAACGGGAGATCCTCAACTTCGAGCGGCAGTGGTGGCAGTACGCCGGCGCCAAGGAGCAGGCCATCCGGGACCTGTTCGGCATGTCCACGACGCGCTACTACCAGGTGCTCAACGCACTGATCGACCGGCCGGAGGCGGTGGCCGCCGACCCGATGCTCGTCAAACGGCTGCGCCGGCTGCGGGCCAGCCGACAGCGGGCGCGCTCCGCCCGCCGCCTCGGCATCGAACTCTGAGCGTCCTCAGCCGACGATCTGCAGGCTGTCGAGGACGCCGGAGCAGGCGGCGTCGATCGTGTCGACGGTCTGCTCGGTACTCGCGCAGTTGATCTGCACCTCGTTGGAGCCACGGAAGACGAAGTGCGCGATGATCGCCTGGGGTCCTTCGGTGGCTGTGCCCTGGTAGGCGAACCCGCGGGCGCCGTCAACCTCGAGCGACGTCGGCTCCGCCTCGAAGTCGAACCCACCGCTTTCCAGATCCAAGACCACGGTGTCGAGCTCGGCGATGATCTCCTCGTCGGACAGGTCGTCGGTGTCGATTCCGACCGCGTACGCCTGTACGTCGATGTGATCGGTGGGACCGAAGCCGTAGCTGGTCCGAAACGACCCCTCCTCACCGGCCGTGGGCGCACCGAGGTCCACCTCGTCCAGCCCGGCCGGCTCGGTGTAGCAGTACGGCGCTCCAGCCGGTGACACGCTCTGCTCGGCGCAGTCCAGCTCGTCCTCGCCGGTGTCAGTGGGTGCCGTGGTCTCGATCGGCTCGCCGGCGGCCAGGCGACCCTCGCCGGCGACGGTGGACGCGCAGCCGGCAGCCGTGACCGCGATGACGACGCCGACCGAGACGGCGCCGAGACCTGACAATCGCATCCGTTCTCCCTACCAGAGCGTCCGTGGGCCGGCTGTCACGGCCACGGCGGCAAGTCGGGAAGGCCCGGTCGGCCCCGTCCGTAGAGCCAGCCGAGCAGGTCGTACGCCGGAAGTTCGGGCGGGCTCACATCCGGTGCGCGCTCGGGCAGCCGCTGCAGTTGCCGCGGCAGGTTGAGATCGACGAACTCGGCCGGCCAGTCCTCCGTGCGGTAGCCCAGGTCCAGGTCGACGTGGTGGATCTCCACCTCCTGCCAGCGCATCCACACGACGTCCTCGATGTCGAGCAAGCCGCCTCGGATATGTCGGACCTGACGCTTCCAGTCTGGCTCGGCAAGCGCCCGCAGCGCCTCGTGCAGGCGGCTGCTCGTGCGCTGGACGTCGTCGCGCAGTTCCTGTGCTGGGCGGTGCGCTCCGGCGTCGATGTCGGCGTTGCGGGTCTCGACGCTACCGCCGTACATCGACAGAATCTCGTCGCGGCGAGCACCGTCGAGTGCGTCGGCGAGGGTCTCGGCGTTGCGCGCGACGTGGGTCAGCAGGTGCCCGCGCGTCCAGCCGGGCAGCGCACTGCCCGCGGCGGCATCGTCGTCTCCGAGTCCGGAGATTCGGGCCAGCAGCGCTTGCTCGGACTGCTGGACGCGGGACAGCAGCAGCTGTCGATCCGGATCAGCCACGATGACCTCGTCTCAGCATGTCGCCGAGGGTAGTAGGTGGCGACGTACGCTCAGGTGATCCGACCCCAGGAGACGCGGGTGAGTGGTCTGCGCAACCCACTGCCGGCCGTCCGGCGGTGGTCCGGTCGTACCCAGATCGCCGTCGTCGGCGTTCTCGTCCTGATGGTCGGGCTCGTGACCTGGTCGGTGCTGGCACCGTCGGGTCGCAGCGGCTTCCGGGCCGAGCAGCTGACCGTCGGATCAGGATCCGGTGCCGACGAGGTGCAGCTGGACACGACGGTCTTCATTCCGGACGGCGTCGACGAGAGCGCTCCGGCCGCCGCCGTCGTGCTCGCCCACGGCTTCGGCGGCTCCCAGGCCAGCATGCTCGAGGATGCACGGGTGCTGGCGGGGCAGGGCTACGTCGTACTGACATACAGCGCCCGCGGATTCGGCCGGAGTTCGGGTCAGATCGGGCTGAACAGTCCCGATTTCGAGGTCGCCGATGCGAGTGTCCTGCTCGACTTGCTGGCCCAGCGGCCTGAGGTGATCCAGGACGCAGCCGGTGATCCCCGGGTCGGCATCAGCGGCCCGTCGTACGGCGGCGCGCTGGCACTGCTGGCCGCCGGGTACGACGACCGCGTCGACGCGATCGTTCCGCAGATCACGTGGAACAGCATGGTCAGCGCGTTCTTCCCCAACTCCGTGGGGTCGCCGGTCGCGGCGACGCCTGCCGCCGGAAGCCCAGCCTCGGACGACGGCGTGTTCAAGCAGCTCTGGGCCGGACTCTTCTTCAGCTCCGGCAGCGCGCTCGATCCGGCCGCGATCCTGGCCGCGCAGAACGGTGGCGGTGGGTTGCCCGACGGCGTCACGAACCCCGTCTGCGGGCGTTTCCGGCCGGAGGTCTGTGCCGCCTACGCCGACGCGGCCACCACCGGCCGGCTGTCCCCGGAGACTGCTGCCGTGCTGGAGCGCTCCAGCCCGGCATCAGTGCTGGACCGGATCACCGCACCCACGCTGCTCATCCAGGGCGAGGCGGACACGCTGTTCACGCTGTCGGAGGCAGATGCGAACGCCCGCGGGATCGCCGCCAGCGGCACGCCGGTCAAGGTGGTCTGGTACACCGGCGGTCACGACTCCTCGGGATCGGAGACCGACAGCGAGCGGCTGCTCGAACTGACGACCGAGTGGTTCGACTTCCACCTGCGCGGCGACGGCGCCGATCCGGGAACCGGCTTCGAGTACGCCCAGGTGACCGGGCTGTCCACGAACAACGGGCGGCCCACCTCGCAGACGACGTTGACCGAGCGCTATCCCGGGCTCACTGACGGCGCCACCGCGCGCGTCGAGCTGGCGCTGGCCGGACCCACCCAGCAAGCGGTGGCCCCGCCGGGCGCCAACCCGGCGGCCATCTCTAGCCTGCCCGGGCTGACTCAGATCACCGGTCTTGTGGGTGGCGTCGTGCTGGACCTGCCGGGTCAGTCGGCGGCCTTCCAGAGCGCGGTGTTCGACGAACCGGTCCAGGTCGTCGGGACGCCGACGGTGTCGGTGCGGATCGCCGCACCGGCCGGAGAGGCGGTGCTGTTCGCCAAGCTGTACGACGTCGATCCCGACGGGCAGGCGTCGCTGCCGCAGGGCCTCGTGGCGCCGGTCCGGCTCAGCGGCTTGCCGTCCACTGTGGACGGAGCCCCGCCGGTTGAGATCACACTCCCGGCGATCGCCTACCGGTTCGAGGTGGGCCATGCGATGCGTCTGGTGCTGGCGACCACGGATCAGGCTTACCTCACGCCGGTCCAGCCCGCCGTCTACGAGGTCGCGTTGAACGGAACGCTCAGCGTGCCCACGGTGGACGGTGAACCGCTCGACGGCGCCTCGACGCCCTGGATCCCGTTCCTGCTCGCCGTGCTGGGGTTGGCTGCGCTGTCCGGAGCTGTTGGCTGGCTGGTCATGCGGCGGCGGCGAGGATCCGAGGTGTCCGATGTGGACAGTGACCTGCTGGGCGTACCGCTTGTCACCGCCAGGCTGACCAAGGCGTACGGCGATGGCTTCGTCGCTGTTCAGGACCTGTCCTTCCGGGTCGAGCCAGGTCAGGTGGTCGGGTTGCTGGGTCCCAACGGGGCCGGCAAGACCACCACCCTGCGGATGCTCATGGGCCTGATCAGCCCGACGGCCGGCGAACTGCGGGTTTTCGGGCATCGGGTGCACGCCGGCGCACCCGTGCTGTCCCGCCTCGGCGCGTTCGTGGAGGGCACCGGATTCCTGCCTCACCTGTCCGGGGCGGACAACCTGTCGCTGTACTGGCGGGCCACTGGCCGGCCGGCTGCGGATGCGCATCTGGCCGAAGCGCTGGAGATCTCGGGGCTGGGTGCTGCGATGAGCAAGAAGGTGCGTACGTACAGCCAGGGGATGCGGCAGCGGCTAGCCATCGCGCAGTCGATGCTCGGCCTGCCCGACCTGCTCGTCCTCGACGAACCCACGAACGGCCTGGACCCCCCGCAGATCCGGGAAATGCGACAGGTTCTGCGCCGGTACGCCGACGGCACGGGTCGAACTGTGCTCGTGTCGAGCCACCTGTTGGCAGAGGTGGAGCAGACCTGCACGCACGTTGTGGTCATGCACAAAGGCCGCCTCGTCGCGCAGGGAACCGTCGGCGAGGTCGTCGGGGAGTCCTCCTCGGTGCTGATCGTCGTGGATGACCGGCTAGCGGCCGTGCGGGTGCTGTCGGGGCTGTCCGGCGTACACAGCGTGCAGAGCACGCCCGACGGCGTGGTGGTGGAGATCAACGGGACCGAACGCAGCAGTCTGGTCCGTGAACTCGTCGGGGCGGGGGTCGGGGTCGAGCGGTTCACCCCGCGCCGCCGGCTCGAGGACGTGTTCATCGCGCTCGTGGGGGAGGGCCGGCATGACGTCGACTGACCTGACCGGAGCGGCGGCCGGCTACCGGCCAGGTGCGACCCTCGGCATCTGGGTAGAGTTGATCCGGCAGCTCAAGCGGCGGCGTACCAAGGCGACGTTCGTGTTCCTCGCCGTGCTGCCGCTCATCCTGATCCTCGCGTTCTCGGTTGGTTCCGAGGATTTCGAGGAGGGCGACGGCCGGATCAACCTCGTCGACGTGGCGACGGCCGGGTCGCTGAACTTCGTGCTGTTCGTCCTGTTCGCGACTACCGGGTTCTTCCTCGTGGTGGTCTACGCGCTGTTCTTCGGCGACACCATCGCGAGCGAGGCGAGTTGGGGGAGCCTGCGCTACCTGCTTGCTTCCCCGGTGCCGCGCGGGCGGCTGTTGCGGCAGAAGTTTCTCGTCGCACTCATCCTGTCGCTCGCCGCGCTGGTGACGCTCACGGTCGTGTCGCTCGTCGCCGGGGCGATCGTGTACGGGTGGGACCCGGTGCGTACGCCGGTCGGTATCACGCTGGGTCAGGGTGAGGCCGTGGTCCGGCTGCTGGCGATCGTCGGCTACCTGGCCTTCACGCTGCTGACGGTGGGCTCGTTGGCGTTCATGCTCTCGGTCATCACCGACGCGCCGCTGGCCGCGGTGGGTGGCGCGGTGTTCGCGATGATCATCGCCGCCATCCTGGACGCCATCGAGGCGCTCGGCGAGATCAGGAACTACCTGCCGACGGAGAATCAGTTCGCGTGGGTGGGCACGCTGTCCGAGCCGATGCAGACCGACGAGATGCTGACCGGCGCCATCCAGACGCTCGCGTACTCGGCGGTGTTCCTGGCTGTCGCGTTCTGGCACTTCGGCCACAAGGACATTGTCTCCTGACGGGTGCTGACTGTAGCAGCGCATTGCTACAGTGAGGATATGAGTGCTCGAATCGCTCAACGCGACCTGCGTAACGACGTGTCGGCGATTCTGCGGCGGGTGGCGCAGGGCGAGAGCTTCACGGTGACTGTTCGCGGCCAGCCGGTGGCAGAGCTGGTGCCCGTCCGCGCACCGCGCCGCTTCGTGCCCCGTGAACGGGTGGGCGAGATCCTGCGGGTGGCGGTGGCCGACCCCGGCTTGTTGGAGGAGCTTCGGGAGATGGATGTCGATGATGGCGATGTTCCGGACCGGGTCGAACGTTGAGGGGACTTCTGGACACCAGCGTGTTCGTCGGACGGGAAGCCGGCCGCGCAGTTGACCAACTGCCAGACGAGGCGGCGTTGTCGGTGATCACTCTGGCGGAGTTGACCCTCGGTGTCCGGATGGCCGAGCAGCGCGGTGACAGCGATCTGGCCGGGCTGCGGCAGGCGACTCTCGATGCTGTGGCCGTGACGTTCGACGTTCTTGCAGTCGACCGGCAGATCGCTTCCGTGTGCGCTGCCATCCGTGCTGGCGGACGTGCCCGCAACCTTCGATTCGGCCCCTTCGACTCGTTGATCGCGGCGACAGCTGTTGTGCATGGTCTCCCGCTCTACACCCAAGACACCCAGTTCAGCGACATGGTCGGGGTCCAGACGCGCCTGATCTGACCCGCACTGTGGCTTGGCCGGCTCAGGAGGTGAACTCGATGCTGCCGTCGCGCCTGCCCTGTTCGGCCAGCCAGCGCAACGCCCCGGCAGCCAGCGCGAGCCACAGGGCAGCGATTCCGATGGCCAGCAGGCAGTCCAGAACGATCGGGCTGCCGACGCCGTCGGCGGCGACCCGGCGCACAGCTCGCAGTCCATGTGTCAGCGGTAGCGCCTGCGCGACTCCCTGGACCCAGCTCGGCCAGAACGAGACCGGAACCATGACGCCGCAGATCGCCATCATGGTCAGGTACGCCACGTTGCTGATGATGTTGCGCCACTCCATCGCCCGCAGGACCAGTGCGGCGAGGAAGAGCCCGAAGCAGTAGGTCGTGACCGCGACGACAACCACGAGAAGGGCGACTACCAGCCCTTCACCTAGCGACCACGTCACTCCGAACAACGGCCCGGCGACGAACAGCGCGATCAGTGCCGTGGCTACGCCGCTGGGCAGCCACTGCAGGCTGCGCCCGACGAAGACAGGGGCCAGCGGGACGGCGCCGCGATGAGCAGTGGCAGGGTGCCTGCCCGGCGTTCCCAGGTGGTGGATGCCATCACCATCATCGCCTCCAAGGCGGCGATCATCACCGCGTTGCCGACCAGCAGGTACGCTGCCGCCTCGGGCGAGTCGAGCAATCTTCCGATCAGCGCGAAGAAGATGACCTGGCTGACCACCCGACCCAGCCAGCCGAAGGTCCACGTCTTGACGCTGTAGGTGGCGCGGAAGTCAGCCAGCGCGTTGGCGGCGCTGTATCCGACGATCCGCGGCCAGCGGGCCAACGTACTCATGCGTATGTCAACGTGCCGAGCGCGCGCACCCGGACCAGGACCCGCCGCAACAGGAAGATTCCGGCACCCAGCCCGGTAGCTCCGAGGCCGAGCACTGCGGCCAGCCTGAGCGTCGGATCGGCGATGGGCGCCGCGGACAGTGAATCCCGAAGCAGGTCAGCCGACCAGGACAGGAACACGACGCGGGTCAGCGGTTGCAACCACCCGGGCAGCAACGCGACCGGCACCAGTACGCCGCCGAGCACATAGAACGGGTAGCTCAGCGAATTCTGGAAGATTCGTGCGGAGCGGGCGAGCACACACGGCGGACATCATGCTCGCGGTTCCGGCCATGGCGACCGCGGTGACGACCACCGTGAGGAGTAGCAGCGCGGGGTGTGGGACCGCCACCGCGATGCCGAACACCGCCCATGCCACTACCCAGGTCTCGGCGAAGGCGACGAGGCTGACCAGCGTCACCGCGGCGATCCGCCCGGTGATGACCAGCGCGAACGACGCCGGTGTGGCGATCAGCGCTTCCAGGGTTCCGGCCCACCGTTCGGAGTCGATCAGCTCGCCGGCAACCAGGAGTGCCATCCCCCACAATGCGATGAGGGTGGGTGCCAGCACCGCATACGGCGCCAGATCGGGCCGCCCGGCGTACTCGGTGATGGACAGGAAGATCACCGTGAAGAACGGAACGGTGATCAGCGGCTGGAAGTCGGCGATGGAGCCACGCATCGTGGTGAGCTGGAACCGCAAGCCCGCCGCGAAACTCCTCATCGACGCACGCTCATTCCCCGATCTCCGATGATGTGCAGGTAGACCTCTTCAAGGCTGGGCAGCGACGTCGACATGGAGGTGACGCCGCGCTCGACCAGTCGTTGCAGGACGACTGCGGCAGCTCCCGCTTCGGTGGTCTCGATCCGCACCGCTCCCTCGCTGCCGGCAGTTGCAGATGCCACTCCGGGCAGCGCCGCGATGTCGGCCAGTACGTCGGCGGGCACATCGCGGGCATCGATTCGTTCGAAGCGGAACAGCCAGGTGCCCAGCGTGGCTGGACGCTCGGTGGCCACCAGCCGGCCATTGTCGATCAGCGACACCCGGTCGCAGACCGCTTCGGCCTCCGCCATGTCGTGGGTCGTGAGCAGGATCGTCCGGCCCTCACCACGCAACTCCGTCACGAGCCGCCGGAAGTCCCGGGCGGCGACGGGGTCCATGCCGGTGGTGGGCTCGTCGAGCAGCAGCACCGGAGGGTCGCCGACCAGGCCGCGGGCCAGGTGCAGTCGCTGCTTCATGCCCCTGGAGTAGCCCTCGACCGGGTCGTTCGCCCGGTCGGTCAGGCCGACTCGCTCGATCAACTCGTCGGCTCGCAGCCTCGCCTGTCGGGTGCCGAGGCCGTACAACGCACCCCAGTAGCGCAGGTTCTGCTGCGCCGTCAGGCGGAGGTAGAGGCCTCGCTCGCCGCCGAAGACAATTCCGATCAATGGGCGCACCGCCGCGGTGTGCCGGACCCACGTCGTAGCCGAGGACCTCGGCCTTACCCGTCGTCGGCAACAGGACTGTGGACAGGATTTTGCACAGAGTGGTCTTACCGGCGCCGTTGGGACCGAGCAGGCCGTGCACTTCACCAGTCGGAATCGTCAGCTCGATGCCGTCGAGGGCCACTACTTCGGGGCCCCTCTTGCGCAAGCCCTTTCCGGTGCAGAACGCGCGACGCAGCTCGCGCACCCCGACGGCGGGGCGCTCGGTCGGCATCCGGCAAGTGTGGCAGGGGCGGTGCCGTTCGCCGTACGCATATGTGACTACGCGGGCTAGCGTTGGCCGGTGCGCACGTGGGCGGAACGGCCGATGGCGGGGCGGGCGGAGGAGCTGGCGGCGCTGCGTGCGTTGCTGCCCAGGGACGGCGATCCCGCCCGGGTGGCCGTGGTCCGAGGCGAGGCCGGCTCGGGCAAGAGCCG
>Ga0136620_10000012_pt1 | contig 66755 bp, 66 predicted proteins | sample AntDrymUQ4162106_2_FD_104806 | JGI IMG/M metagenome (GOLD analysis project Ga0136620, IMG submission 104806) | Polar desert sand microbial communities from Dry Valleys, Antarctica - metaG UQ416 (21.06) | ecosystem: Environmental > Terrestrial > Soil > Desert | place: Antarctica: Dry Valley... | reverse complement strand
TCGCAAGCCGGTTCGGCTGTCAGCACCGGATGGCCCGAGCTCTCGATTTCTGCTGGGACCAGGCAACCGTTGATGTCGCCGCCGGGCGAGATCACTACCCGGCCGACTGCCGATTCCGCCCCTTTGTCAGAAAGGCGTGGCCAGACGAAATTGCCGAGACCCCAGAAAACCGGCCGCTCGCCTACGAGCTCGAACGGCTGCAGCCGGTGAGCATGATGCCCAAACACCACGTCGGCGCCGGCCTCGATCATTGCTCGGGTTCGCTCGATGTCGTCGGGCCTCGGTTCAAAGTCAAGCTCCTTTCCCCAGTGAATTGCCACGACGATCCAGTCTGCCCACTCTTCGGCCGCTATCACCGCCGCGATCATGGTTTCGAGGGTGTCGCCGTCGGCCATGCCAGGTTGTTCGTTGGTCGCGATCCAACCGTCATGGGGCCGAACCCCACCGAACCCAAGAACCGCCACTTTCCACCCCTCGATCTCGAAGCGTGCAAAGCCTGTCGCCTCGGTCGCATCGACCCCGGCACCGACCGGATCGAGGCCAGCCTCTAGGAGGCGTCGACGACCGTCGAGCATCGCCTCCTTGCCAAAGTCCTGCGAGTGATTGTTGCCGAGGTTGGTGACGTCGACGCCGGCGGCCGCCATTTCTGGCATGCCCTCGGGGCATTGAAAGGTGAACGCCTTAGGTTCCGCTACTCCGAGAGCTGACGGCGAGCATTCGAGATTGATGACAGTGAGGTTGTCGTCGAGGAAGAGCCCGCCGAGCCCACTCCAGGCCCACTCGTAGCCTCGCTCGGCGAGGGCGGGGATGTAAGAGGGATCGAGGTTGACATCGCCGGCCCCTTGGATCACAAGCCATCCTTTCTCGGGCACGGTCGTGGTCGGTACCGCCGTCGTCGTGGGTGCGATCGTGGTTGTTGTGGGCGCGCGGGTCGTCGTGGGCGGACTTGTGGTCGTGACCGCTCGCAGCTCGGCTCCGGGCCGCGAGCACGCGACAACAAGGACTCCCATGACGAGCGCCCAAGAGCGAGTCAAAGGATTTGGGAGAGGAAGAGTTTGGTGCGTTCCTCCTCGGGGTTCGTGAAGAAGTGTTCGGGGGTGCCAACCTCGACGATTTGGCCATCAGCCATGAAAACCACGCGGTCGGCGACCGCCCGGGCAAAGCCCATCTCGTGAGTGACCACGATCATTGTCATGCCAGTGGCAGCGAGCTCTTCCATCGTCTCGAGGACTTCTTTGATCATCTCGGGATCGAGGGCGGATGTGGGTTCGTCGAAGAGCATGATCTTGGGTTGCATGGCCAGCGATCGGGCGATCGCGACCCGCTGCTGCTGACCGCCCGAGAGCTGGCCAGGGAACTTGCGAGCCTGTTCGGGTATCCGGACCCGGGTCAGCATCTTCATCGCCAGCTTCTCGGATTCGTCCTTCCCCATCCGGCGCACCTGGCGCGGTGCCAGCGTGACGTTGTCGAGGACCGAGAGATGCGGGAAGAGATTGAATTGTTGAAACACCATCCCGGTCTCTTTGCGAACGTCCTGGATGTTGCGAACGTCGTCGGTGAGCTCGATCCCGTCGACGATGACTCGGCCGGCGTCGTGCTTCTCCAAACGGTTGATGCAGCGGATCAGCGTGCTCTTGCCCGATCCGGAGGGCCCAATGACCACCACCACTTCTGTCCGCCCGACGACGAGGTCAATGTCCCGCAACGCCTGGAAGGATCCAAAGAACTTCTCGACCTTCTCCAACTGGATCATCGGTTGCGACTTGGGGTCGGTCATCTCTCTCCTATCCCGAGCCGTCGCTCGAGGCGGCGAGCCTCGCGCGACATCGTGTATGAGCCAGCCCAAAAGGCGAGGGCGACAAATGGCAAGGTGATCCGCGCGAGCCCGCGAGCGTTGAACTCCGGTTGCGACGTGGCGATGCTCGAGGTGTTGAGCATGTCACTGAGACCTACGGCCGCGACGAGCGTGGTGTCTTTGAAGAGGCTGATGAACTGACCGACCATTGCCGGGATGGTGGCGCGTAAGGCCTGAGGGAGGACGATCAGACGGGTGGTCTTCCAGGTCGAGAGCCCGAGCGACGACGCGGCCTCAACCTGGCCTGTCGGCAGACTCTGCAGCCCACCCCGAATCACCTCGGCGATATAGGCGGCCTCGAAGATGGTGATGGCAACGAGGATCCGGGTAACGCTCGAGGGATTGAGTTGGGACGGCAAGAAGAGCCGAAGCGCGAACACTCCCAGCAGCAACAACGTGATAAGTGGCACTCCTCGAAACAGCTCGATGTAAGCGACGGAAAAGGTGCGAACGATCGGGAGGGAGCTGCGCCGACCGAGCGCGAGAGACAGCCCAATCGGGAAAGCGAAGAGGATGCCGGCGACGGTGAGAAAGATGTTGAGCATGAATCCGCCCCATTTGTCCCAACCGAGGCCGGACGAGCTGAGCACCAAATAGGCGACAAACGGCAGAGCTACGACCAACGACCACGACCATCTGCTGTAGGGAAGCCGGGCAAGCGCCCACGAAGACGCGACGAGGATCCCGATCGCACCGAGCACCAGGATCGTCGGGGTAACCGTCTCTGTGAGCAGCAGACACACTGCGATGAGAAGCGCCAGGGGCCAATACCGGCGGAAGCCGTTGACTAGTGAGCGAGGCCCGGGAGGCGCGGGCACCGGTAGACCGGCCTGGTGGGCGCGGAGACGGGCAGAGGCGTTGATCAATCCTCCGGCGACGCCCGCAGCCACGGCCAGGATTAAGACCGCCACCGCTACTCGCCAGAGTTCTGGGCGCGGGAAGCTGCCGACCATGAACAAGGCAAGGTTCCGGCGCAAAATCGTGAAATCGGCTGTCGCCAGGAATCGAATCAAGACAAATGCCACATAGCCAATGGCAAGACCCAGCCCAATCGTGACCAGGGAGCTCCACACGCCACCGAACAGGTTCTTCTTCACCCACCGACGCCGCGGTGCAGCAATAGTCATCGGGTGACCACTCGCAACCGGCGGTTGAAGACGTTGATGATGAGAGAGATCACCAGGCTGAACATGAGATAGGCGGCCATGAGGGTGATGATCACCTGAGGCGCCGGTTGGCCGTTGCCGATCGCCTGGAAGGCGATCAGCGTTACCTCGGCAAACCCAACGACGATCGCCAGCGAGGTGTTCTTGACATAGTTGAGGTACTGGTTGATCATCGGCGGCAGGGCGACCCGCAGTGCCTGGGGAAGAACGACGAACCGAAGTCGTTGAAACCCCGACAAGGCAAGCGCGGAGGCAGCTTCGGTTTGACCTTTGGGAACCGCCTGGATCGAGCCCCGAACAATCTCGGCGACATGCGACGAGGTGTAGAGGACCAGCGCCCCCATCACCGCGAAGAAGGCGCCGAGCCCGCGAAATCCGCCGTCCACAACGCGACCGGTGAGGACGGGCAACGTGATGGTGACCGGCCGCCCGATCACGAGATATGCGATCACCCCGACAACGGCCACCAAGCCCAGGCTCCACGCCCAACGGTGGTGAGGCGCGCCGGTTTCCTGCTGGACGCGGGTGCGCCACCACCACACGAAGGCGCCGATCGCGAGCGCCAGCCCGACGGCCGAAATGAAGGCCGCGTAGCCCGCACCGGCGCGAAAACCGGGTACGTGCGTCTCGAGGTTGCTGATGACGAACCACCCGAACGGCGTGGCCGGGCTGCGGGCCGGTGGCAGGCGCAAGATCACCCCTTGAAACGCGAACACGATCAGCAACAACGGCGGAAGATTCCGCAGGATCTCGACGTAGACCGTTGCGACCTTGGAGACCAGCCAGTTAGCGGAAAGACGGCCTACCCCAACGAGAACACCCAGGATCGTCAGCAACGGCAACCCAACCACGGTCAAGGCAAGGGTGTTCTTGACCCCGTTAATCAGGGCTGCCCGTACCGGAGCGCCCGGGCTGAGATCGGAACCCGCAATTCTGACGCCAAACGGTTGATCAAGGAACTCGAAGTCGGTGCGGATTCCCCGTGCTCGCAGGTTGTTGGTGACGTTGAAAAACAGCACATAAACCACCAGGCCAACGCCGACAAGGGCGATGATCTGGATCACCGCCCGCAGCACCTTGACATTGCGCCAGAAGGGCGGTCGAGCCGGGGTCATCAATGGTGGGAACGGAGTGCCGGTGGCCGCCGGCACTCCGTTCGACGATTAGCGGAAGGGTGGAGCGTAGATCAGGCCGCCTTCGGTCCAGAGGGCATTCAGCTCTCGCTCCAGGGCGAGCGGTGTGTCGGGACCGACGTTGCGATTGAAGATCTCGCCATAGTTGCCAACCGCGGTGATCACATCGGCGGGCCACCCAGGTTCGAGCCCCAAACCGGCGTCGAAGATCGTCGTGCCCTCGTCGGACACGATCTCGAGACCGAGCAGTCGTCGAATTTCGAGGTTTTCGGTGTCAGCAAAGGTGTCGACGTTGCCCGACTCGAGGCCGAGCTCCTCGGCGATGATGGTGACGTTGACGACCCAGTCGATGATTTGTGCCCACTGGGAATCCCCGTCGCGCACCGCCGGCCCCAATGGCTCCTTGGAGAAGGTTTCCTCCATGATCACCAATGCGTCCGGTCCTTCAGGGAAGGCCGAGCGCACTCCGGCGAGCTGGGACTTGTCCGAGGTCCACCCATCGCATTGTCCGGCGACGAACGCTTCCTGGAGCACGTCGTTCTCGTCGAAAGTCAAGGGCTCGTAGGGGATGTCAACAAAGCGAGTTGCGAGGTTCAACTCTGTCGTTGTCCCCGACAGCACACAGATCGCAGTGTTGGCGAGGTCTTCCATCACTGTGAACCCCGAGTCGGCCCGAACCATCATGCCTTGGCCGTCATAGAAGGTCGTGCTGAGGAAGGTTGCCCCTTCACCCCCGTCCCGGCTCGCGGTGTAGGTGGTGTTGCGGATGAGGACGTCGATCTCGCCGGCCTGCAGGGCGGTGAAGCGCTGCTGGGCGGTCAGCGGCACGAACTCGACCGCTTCGGGATCGCCAAAGATCGCCGCTGCCACGGCGCGGCAGAAATCGATGTCAAAGCCCGAACGCGTTCCATCGGCTTCGAGGAAACCGAAGCCCGGCACCGCTTCGTTGATTCCGCATCGGACCGAGCCCCGCGCCTGGACCTCAGCCAGGAGGCCATCGCCCGGTTCGGTGGCGCCGGTGGTCGTGGTTTCGCCAGCCGGGGCTGTCGTTCCCCCGGTGTCGGCGGTGGTGGTGACGCCGCCATCCGCGGTTGTCGGCGTGCCGCCCACGGTTGTTGTTGTGTCTGCGGCTTGGGTACAGGCGGCCAGCAAAAACACTGCCGCCAGCGCTGCTATCAGTCTCAATTTCATTCTCACTCCATTCCTGCGTAAAAACCCGCCAAGTCGATCGATTTGGGGGGCACTGATCTACGCAAGACTGATTTTGGCAGGATCATGCATAGAACGCTTACAAGGTTGATGACCGATCCGGCCGATGCGGTTTTGTTGGAGGCGACGTCGCGAGGCGACGCCGATAGTTTCGCGTGCTTTTTTCGCCGCCACGTCGGGGCGATAACCCTTTACTCGGTGAGACGGTGTGCCCACCCCGAAGATGTTGGTGACCTGGTCGCGGAAACGTTTCTCGTGGCCCTGAAAGCCGCCGGTCGCTACATCCCCGCGAATGAAACCGCGCTGCCTTGGCTGTTCGGAATCGCCCGCCGTCTTTTGGCCAAGCAGCGACGCCGACGCGCCGGCGCCCTTCGATTGCTGGTCAAGAGCACCAACAGCCACCTCCTATTTACCGCTTCCGAGGACGACGCGGTCGCCTCCGCCATCGATGCTGCTCGCCAGCGGCCGGCCCTCGAGGCGGCTTTGGCGCGACTGAGCGCCGGTGAACGAGAAGTGATCGAACTCGTGGCTTACGACGGGCTCAGTCCCACCGAGGTCGCCGAGGTACTCAACCTGACGCCGAACGCGGTCCGTTTGCGGCTGAGCCGCGCCCGCCATCACCTGCGCCAAATCCTCGAACCGAGCTTGGAGCCCGAGGTCCGTCATGCGTACTGACACCCCCCGGTTTCGCCGGCCCCGGCCACCAAACCTCGACGCCTTCGTCGATCATTTGGAAGGCGAGATCCGCTCCGAGATGAAATGCAACCCTCCGCGCCGGCCCCACCAAGCTCGAAAGCTGGTCGATCGCTGGCGACGGCCGGTGTTTCGACCTGTCCTCCATGCCGGCGTGGTGGTGGTGCTGGTAGTAGTGGTGTTCACGGGCATGCGACCGCAGCCGGCCATCCTCTCGGAGGAAGCAGTGACAACGAGCAATCGTGTGGCTTCCCGATTGATTGAAGAAGTCGAGGTTCCCGCGAACACACCGAGTTTCGATCCGTCCGACGCCTCGGAGCTTCCACCGCGGATGGTCACGTTGGTGGCCTCGGCCCCAACGCTGACTCCCGAGTCCGGAATTCTGGAGTTTTAACTTCCCGCGACGAGGGCCAGGATGGAGCGGGTCACCCCGTCTGTGTCGAGGCCGATCTCGGCAAGCAGCTCGTCGACCGATCCTGCCGGGAGGAACCGGTCGGGAATGCCGAGAATTCTCACCTTCCCTGCCATCCCTACCTTTGACAGTTCCTCCATCACCGCCGCTCCGAACCCGCCGGCGATGACGTTGTCCTCCAGGGTGATGATCGCCCGCGCCGATGCCGCCCAGGACACGAGGCGATCGTCGAGGGGCTTGATCCAGCGGGCGTTGACGACCCCGACCGAAATCCCTTGGGTCGCTGCCTCGGTCGCAGCCTTCTCGGCAGTCTCGACGAGTCGTCCGCTCGCAAGGATCAGCACGTCTTCTCCTGCGCTCAACAGCTCCCATTCCCCGATCGGTATCGGAGTGCTGGGAAGCGCCGGCAGGGAGGAGGCCGCGGCTTTCGGGAAACGAATGGCGATTGGACCGTCATGTGTCACCGCCGTGGCAATCATCCCGGCCAGCTCGGTGGCGTCGGCCGGCGCCCCGACCACAAGGTTGGGAACCATCCGCAGGTAGGAGAGATCGAACACTCCATGATGAGAGGGGCCATCCGGTCCGGTGATCCCCGCCCGGTCGATCAAAAAGGCGACAGCCAGGTTGTGCAGGGCAACATCGGTGACAATCTGATCGAAGGCTCGCTGAAGGAAGCTCGAATAGATCGCCACCACCGGCCGCTGTCCGGCCATCGCCATCCCCGCGGCCAAAGCTACCGAATGCTGCTCGGCGATACCTGTGTCGAAAACCCGATCGGGCATCTCGGCAGCCATCTGCTGCAGGCCGGTCGAGGAGACCATCGCCGCCGAAATCGCCACCACCTCCGGATGCCGGCGCGCCTCGGCCAGGAGCGCGCTGCCGGCGATGTCGGTGTACTTCAGCTCCTCTTTCAACGCCCGGCCGGTGCTCACATCGAAGGAGCCGACGCCGTGGAGCTTGTCGATCTCGTCGTCGACCGCGGGTGGGTAACCCTTTCCCTTGTCGGTGATGACGTGGACGATGACGGGCTCTCCATATTCCCGTGCCTTGGCGAACGTGGTCTCGAGAGCGTTGAGATCGTGGCCATCGATGCGGCCGGAGTATTTGAGGCCCAAAGTGTCAAAGACGGTCGAAGGTTCGACGATCTGTTTGACCGCCTCCTTGAACCGGTTGGCCATCTCGTCGGCGGTTTCGCCGACAATCGGGAGACCTCGCAGCATCCGCCCAAAGGTTCGCTTCATCCACTCATAGCGCGGGTCGAGCCGGTAGTGGGCAAGGTTGGCGAGAGCGGCCAAACCGCCGACGGTAGGGGCGTAAGAGCGTCCGTTGTCGTTGACGACGATCACCAGCTTCGACGGTCGGCTCACCGCGATGTGGTTCAGGGCCTCATAGGCCATGCCACCGGTGAGGGCGCCGTCGCCGACGACGGCGACGGTCCAATAGTCCGGGTGGCTGAGCGCGTGCCCGAGCGCATAGGAAAGTGCCGTCGAGGCGTGGCTGTTCTCAATGAAGTCGTGAGGGCTTTCTTCGCGACTGGGATAACCCGACATGCCTCCATAGCGGCGGAGGTTGTTGAAACCCTCGCGGCGGCCGGTGATCAGCTTGTGAACGTAGGCCTGATGGCCGACATCCCAGAGAATGCGATCGACCGGGCTGTCGAAGGAGCGATGCAGCGCCACAGTGAGCTCGACGACGCCGAGATTGGGGCTGAGATGGCCGCCGGTCTGGGAAATCTTGTTAACCAGAAAGAAGCGGATTTCGGTACAGAGTTCTTCCAACTCCTCGTCGGTCAGCTGCTGCAGGTCGGCGGGGGACCGCACCCGGTCGAGAATGGCCACGAAGGAACAGACTAGGAGATATCAGATATCAGACATCAGATTCCGATCTGACAGCCCGCCAGAGGCGGGCGATCTGATATCTGACAGCCGGCCGCCAGGCCGGCGATCTGGCGTCTTCCTCAGAGGATCTTTGAAAAGAACGCCCGGGTGCGCTCGTTCTGGGGGTTCGCGAAGACCTCGGCTGCGTTTCCCTCCTCGACCACCCGGCCCTCATCCATCATGACCAGATGGGAGCCGATCTCGCGGGCAAAGCCCATCTCGTGGGTGACCACCACCATCGTCATGCCCGAGGCGGCGAGCTCGCGCATGACGTCGAGCACCTCGTTGATCATCTCCGGGTCGAGGGCCGAGGTGGGCTCGTCAAAGAGCATCACTTTGGGGTTCATCGCCAACGACCGGGCAATGGCGACTCGCTGCTGCTGCCCGCCTGACAATTGGGCAGGCTTCATTCTTGCCTTCTCGGGTATGCCGACGCGATTCAACTGCTGCATCCCGATCTCCTCGGCCTCCTTCTGCGATCGGCGCCTGACTCTTTTCTGGGCGAGGGTGAGGTTGCCCATCACCGTCAGATGCGGAAAGAGATTGAACTGCTGGAACACCATCCCCATTTCTTTGCGGACGGCGTTGATGTCAGTCTTGGGGTCTTCGAGGTGAACGCCGTCGATGTAGATCGCACCCTTGGTTGGCACCTCAAGGTGGTTCATGCAGCGGAGTACCGTTGACTTGCCCGATCCGGAAGGACCCACGATGACCATGGCTTCGCCTACCCGGACTCGCAGGTTGACGTCTGCGACAGCCTGGACGTTGCCGAATCGCTTGGAGAGACGATGGACGACGACCCGGTCGTTGTCGCCAATCGCCGGCTGCTCAACCACGTTTCAGCCTCCGGCCCAGCCACGCGACCAAGAGCGAGAGCACAAGGGTCATAGTGAGGTATAGGAAGGTGAGCACCAGGAATCCTTCGCGAAATTGGAAGGTGCTGCTGGCGAATATTCTCGCTTGCTGAGTGATTTCAGTGACCCCAAGAACCGAGAGCAGCGATGAATCCTTCAGCATGGAGATGAAGTCGTTGCCCAAAGCCGGCAGAACGTTGCGAACCGCCTGGGGGATCACCACGTGTCTCATCGCAGAAGAGTGAGGCATTCCCAACGATCGGCTCGCCTCCAATTGTCCCGGGTGAACCGACTCCACGCCCGCCCGAAAAACCTCGGCGATGTACCCGCCGTATATAAGGGCGAGGGCGATTATCGCCCTTACCTCCTGCGGTAGGCGGTTGCTAAAGCCGAGCGCATCTGCCAGCAGCGGGACGATGACCAAGGCAACGGCAAAGATCAACACCAACATCGGTACACCGCGTATGAACTCGACGTAGGTGGTGGCCAGGGTTCGCACCACAGAGTTGCGGGCGATACGGCCCAGTCCCGCGATCAGGCCGATGACCAGGGCGATAACAAAGGCAATCAGGGTTGCCCGAATGGTGATGCCCAGACCCGGCAGAATCGCTCGACGAGCTCCCACGTAGGTGGGATCGAAGAAAGTCAGATAGGCAAAGAGGCCAATGATGAGGAGCATGAGGACGAGCCAATAGGGAAACTCCCCTCTTTCCTGCGATGCCTCGATGCCCAGTGGATCGGTCTCGATTGCCGCGGCGCCGGGAACCTGCACCGGCCGCATTCAAACAGAGGGCGCCGAACCGTGACGGTTCGGCGCCCTCTTTCCAACCGGTAGGTTCGGCTAGCCGATGTCGTCGGAGGTGATGGTGAACGCGGGCGAGAAGAACTTCTCGGCCAATGCGTCCATCGTGCCGTCGGCCTCCATCGAGGCAAGAGCTGCGTTGAATGGATCTACTAGCTCGGAGCCCTTCGGGAATATGAACCCGAGAGCATCAGAGGCAAGCGATCCGTCCAGCAGCTTGAGCTGGTCGGCATTCTCACCTTGGTAGCCAACGCCCGCAGTGTCGTCGATAATCACAGCATCGACATCACCTGCGATCAACGCCTGAATCGCGAGGGTGAAGTCGGCAAAGCCCGTGATTCGATCCTCGCCATATTCCGCCGTGGCAGTCTCGAAGTTCGTGGTTCCAGTCTGGGTACCAACGATGTAGTCACCGGCGGCAAACTCTTCGAGGGTCGCGAAGCGGTCTTCATCAAGGCGCGCCAGTAGTCGCTGCTCGACAGAAAGGTAACCGTCGGAGAAGTCGACCTGTTGGGCGCGCTCGTCGGTGATCGTGATGCCATCGGCCGCCATGTCGAACTGGCCTTCGGAGACGGCAATGATCATTCCTTCCCACCCGGTCGCCACGAACTCAGGAACGCAGTTGAGTCGATCGCAGATCTCGGCCAATGCGTCATAGTCCCAGCCAGCGGCTTCCCCACTTGCGGGGTCGATGTAGTTGAACGGCAGGTATTGATTTTCGACCGCCACTGTGACGTTCTGGCCGCCGAGATCGGGCAGCTCGCCCGTCGCCGTGCCGGTCGTTCCGGTGGTGCCGTCTGATGAGACGGTGGTGGCGCTGGTGCCGCCGCCGCAGGCCACGGCCACAAGGGCCAGGACCGCGATGACAAGCCACAGCTTGCTGTTTGCTCTCATTCTTTGTTCCTTCGGTTTGATGACTTAGCGGACCGTTGGCCCGGAAGGGTCGGTTCGCCGACCGACGAAGGGTAATCGCCGCCTGCTTTAGTGTCCGCCGATGGATGTGCTCGCTACTGTCTTTGCGTCACTGATCGGGGCGGTGCTCGGTTCACTCGGTGGGCCGATCAGCAACGGGTCATGGGCAGGAAGGGCAGGAACCAGTGGCTCCGCAACCGATTCCAGGTTCAGGCGGAGCTGGCACGAACCTGACGCGATGTTGCCCAAAGGCATCTGATCCAGCTGCAAGACGCTATGGAGTCGCTCTATTTCCGGCTGAGCAACCTTGCAAGCAACCCGGATCGGAATCTCTTGCAATATCCCTATTACGCATCGAGTTCCCTTTACGCCCTAGCCAACTTCCTCGCGCCCAAGCGCCGGTTGATGCTGGACGGCGCTTACGCATTGCTCGACGTCCACGGACCCGAGTTTCCTCATCAGCTCGAGTCGAGTCTGGAAAAGGCCTAGGCGTTGCTCGGGAAGGAGTGGGTCCAGGGAGACAGCTTCTTCCGATACCAGCGCCAAGCCGCCGGCGAATCGTTGTTGATCTGGAGTGATGGCTGGCGGGTGGCCAACTATGCGGAATTCGTCGAGCTGGAAAAGCAGGGAGATCTCGATGGCAGCCTGAAAGGGGCTCGAGACTTCCTTGCCTGGCACCAGCAAATCGATTGGAGCGAGATCCGGAACGCACTGGGTGACGCGTTAGACCTGGTTGCCCGCCAAACCGGTATCGGGTCAGGGGCGCGCGTTCAGCCGAATTGAAAAAGTAGAGCCTTCGCCGAGGGTGCTGCTGACCTCGATGGTGCCACCGTGAGCTTCGACGACGTGACGAACGATGGCGAGCCCGAGGCCGGTGCCCCCGGTGGCACGCGATCGGGCGGAGTCGACGCGGTAGAAACGTTCGAAGATGCGGGGAAGCTCACGAGAGGCAATGCCTTCGCCGATATCAATTACCTCGAGCATGACCGCGTTGTCAATCTGAGTAAGGGCAACGGTGACTTGTCCTCCCGAGGAGGTGTGTCGAAGGGCGTTGTCCAAGAGGTTGCGGAGCGCGAGACTCAGGTCGGAGCGCGAGCCTCGCACCGTGACGGGCACCGTTTCTGTCCGAAGAGAAATTCCCGCCTGCTCGGCGCGCTCCGCAAAGAATCGAACCTCTATCTCGACAAGCTCATCAAGAGCCAGCTCCTCGTCGTACTCAGGTTTGGATTCGAGCCGGGAGAGATCGAGGAGGTCGCCGACGAGGTTGGCGAGCTGGCGCGCGGACGCCTCCACCTGGTCGGCGAACTGCTTGGCCGCGGAGGGATCGTGTGCCAGAGCCAATTGCAAGGCTTCTGCGGAGGCCAGTATTGAGGAGACCGGGGTCTTGAGCTCGTGGGAGGCAGCGGCCACGAAGTCCCTTCTCACGGCTTCGATCCGGCGACTCTCGGTCACGTCGTTGAGGATCAGCACCACCCCACCGCCTTCGACCGGCGAAGCTGCTACCTGCACTGCCCGCGCTGGCCGGCCAACTTCCAACTCCTGTTCGATCGAGGCGGACTCGGAGCGCGCAAGCCGGACCAAGCTCTGCAATAAGTGCGGCGTCAGCTGCTGAAGCGTCGTCGCAGGCCGGATGAGCTTCGTGCTTTGCGGGTTCATGAACAAGACTTCATCGTCTGCGCCGACGATCACGATGCCTTGTCGCACCTCAAGCAGGACCGACTCGAACAGCTCGCGACGAACTTCGCTATCGGTGATGCGGGATTCGAGAGCGTCCAGCTGCTCGAGGGTGACCCCGTCGGCGCGCCGAGCGCGTAGTCGCCGAATCGTCATTCGGCGGCGAAGGTTATTGCTGGTCGACGAACTTGTACCCAAGACCACGAACAGTGACGATATGCCTCGGCGAACCGGGATCGGGCTCAACTTTCTCCCGGAGACGCTTGATGTGCACATCGAGGGTCTTGGTGCCACCGAAATGGTCCACTCCCCAGACCTCATCGATGAGCGTTTCCCGGCTGGCTAGCCTGCCCGACCGCCTCATTAACGACTCGAGTAAGTCGAACTCCTTGGGCCGAATTTCGATCGGTTTTCCCCCCACCCTCACCTCGTGGGCGTCGACATCGAGCTCGATTGCCCCGCCCCGGAGCACCTCGTTCTTGCCCGAGAAGGTGCCGGTCCGACTCGAACGGCGGATCTGGGCTCTCACCCGGGCCACCAGCTCGCGGATCGAGAAGGGCTTGGTGAGGTAGTCATCGGCACCGAGCTCGAGCCCGGCGACCTTGTCCGCTTCGCTGCCGCGGGCGGTGAGCATGATGATCGGGACATCGGACTCGGACCGGATCTGCCGGCAGACATCGAGCCCGGACATGCCCGGCAGCATGACGTCGAGGATCACGACCGACGGGTTAAGCCGGCGGGCCGCTTCGACACCGTCCCGCCCGTTGGCTGCCGAGCTCACCGCAAACCCCTCGAGCGAGAACGCGTAGGTGATCGCATCGGTGATCGCCAGCTCGTCCTCGACCACCAACACCCGCGGTTGGTGTTCAGCCTCCAAGTGGTTGTCCGCCCGAGAAGGCGTCATCGTTGAACTCCATCAGATCGCCGGTGAGCAGAAAGGCGGTCTGCTCGGCGATGTCGACCACCTGATCACCAATCCGCTCCAAGGCGCGGGCCACGAGCATCATCCGCGTCGCCCACTCCAAGAGCTCCGGATCGGGCCCGCACTCGACCACCTCTTTGTACATGTTGCGATTCAAACGGTCGACCGGCTCGTCCATGGCCGGCAGCAACCGGGCCTCGTCGAGGTCTCGGCGCACTAAAGCCTCCACCCCCGTCCTGATCATCGGACGGACGAGGTCACCCATCTCCCGGAGATGGGCAATGATCGTCTCCGATCTTGGCAAGCCGTAAGTGACCTGCGCCATCTTGGCGATGTTCACGCACTGATCGCCCATTCTTTCCAATGTGGTGTTGAGATGGAGCAGCACCGACATCATCCGGAGATCCCCAGCCATCGGCTGTTGCAATGCCATGAGCTGCATCCAGCGGTTGTGCACGTCGAGATAGGTCTGGTCGATCTTGACATCGAGCCGTACGACTTGGGCGGCAAGGTCCATGTCGGGCAGGCAAACCGCCTCGACTGCCATCTGCACCATCTGTTCAGCCTGGTCAGCCACGTTGAGCAGCGTCTGCTCGAGGTCGGCCAATTCCCCGTGAAAATGGGCGCGGGTGTCTGTCATCCGAACCGGCCCGTGATGTAGTCCTCGGTTTGCTTCTTCTCCGGCTTCGTAAAAATGTCCTGAGTCCTGGCGAACTCCACGAGATACCCGGTGCGTCCCCGCTCGCTCACATCCACGCTGAAGAATGCGGTGCGGTCGGAAACGCGTGCCGCCTGTTGCATGTTGTGGGTGACGATGATGATCGTGTAATCCTTTTTGAGGTCGAGCATCAGTTCTTCGATTTTTAGGGTCGCGATCGGGTCAAGCGCCGAGCACGGCTCATCCATCAGGACCACGTCAGGGCTGGTGGCGATCGCCCGAGCAATGCATAAACGTTGTTGCTGACCACCTGAAAGGGCGTAGGCGGATTCGTGCAATTTATCCTTGACCTCGTCCCATAGAGCGGCTCTGCGGAGTGACTCCTCGACGAGGTCATCCATCTTCCCATTCCAACCGGCAATGCGAGGCCCGAAAGCGATGTTGTCGTAGATCGGTTTGGGAAACGGGTTGGGTTTCTGGAAGACCATCCCGACGCGCCGACGAACTTCCACCGGATCGACCGAGTCCCCGTAGAGATTCACACCGTGATACTCGATGACACCTTCGACTCGGGCAGTCTCGATTAGATCATTCATGCGGTTGAAGCACCGCAGAACAGTCGACTTTCCGCAGCCCGACGGGCCGATCAGGGACGTGATCTCGTTCTGGCGGATGGGCATATCAACGTTCTTTACCGCCAGAAAGTCTCCGTAATAGACGTGGAGCCCCCGAACGTCAATCATCACGGGATTCTGGGCGAGCATCGGATCTCCTTGGCCGGCCAAGGATGACACGTCAAATGACGGAGTCCTAACTTCCTCCTTGGTTAGGTCGACCGTTTTGTCGGTCTGTGTCCGTGTCTCCATCTCGTCCTCCACTGCGCTTACAGCTCTTTTTCAAACCGGTTTCGTAGATAGATTGCGGTTGCGTTTATCAATAGCAGCGCCACCAGCATCACCACAATCAAGGCCGCGGTCAAGGCGCGGAAACCAGCCTGGGGAAGGCTGGCCCACCTGAAGACGAGAACGGGCATCGCCGAGAATCTGCCCCGCAACTGTTCGACGGGAGTGGCATCACCCGACTGGAAGAAGGTCGTGATACCCCCGACCAGGAGTAGAGGCGCCGCCTCTCCGAAGGCCCTGCCCAGCGAAAGGATGGTGCCGGTCAAGATACCTGGGGCCGCCACCGGCAGCACGTGGTGGCGAATCATCTGCCATTTGGTGGCACCGACACCGAATGCCCCTTCGCGAATGCTGTTGGGAACCGCTCGCAACGCCTCGACCGAAGTGATGATCACAATTGGAAGCACCAACAAACCCAAGGTCAACCCGCCAGATATGACGCTCCTACCTTCGACTTCGGGGCCGGTGATGCCGCCGAGAATCTTGACAAAGAGGGCGAGACCAAGCAGACCATAAACGATCGAAGGTACGCCCGCCAGGTTGCGGATGTTGGCGTTGACGATGCGGGCGAAGCGATTGTCTTCTGCATACTCCTCGAGAAAGATGGCAGCACTTATGCCGAGGGGAAAGGCGATCGCAGCCGTGAAGATCATCAATATGAGGGAACCGACCAATGCCTGTCTGATTCCTGCAGTGGCGGGATCGGCCGAGAGCTGACTGGTTAGGAAGTTGCCAAGAGTCCGTTCGCCCCACACCGACCGGCTGTCAAGCGCCACGTCTAGGAGAAGCACCACGAGGACAGCCATCGAAACGAGAAGGGTCAGGATGAGTACCGCCTCGAATACCCGGCCTCGCACATCGCGCTTCTTGGCGGACAAACTTCGCCTAACCAAGACCTCTGCGGTGGGTGCGCTGGTAACTGCCATGGATTACACCTACCTCAATACTTCTGCCGCACTCGCCGGACGAACCGTTCGGAGATGACGTTGAGGAACAGGGTCACGAGGAAGAGGAGCAAGCCGACGAAAAATAGGCTCTGGAAGGCGTTGTCCGCTCCGCGGACCCGATCCGACCCGATCGCCAGCGCCGTCATGGCCGCGGTCATCGTCTGTCCTGGTTGGAGCACGTTGAGCGAGAAAAGGGAGCCGCCAGTGGCGCCGGCAGCGATCGCCACCACCATCGTCTCCCCGATCGCCCGGGAGACCGCAATGATCAGAGATGCCACAACTCCTGAGACCGCGGCGGGAAATACCACCCTGATGCTGGTGGACATACGTGAGGCTCCCAGGCCATAGGACGCTTCGCGCAGCGACCGGGGCACCGCTCGAAGCGCGTCCTCAGTGATTGACGCCACGAGCGGGATGGTGAGAATTCCAACCCCAATTCCTGCCGCCAGCAAGTTGAACCCCGCAACTTGGTTGCCAAAGATCCGTTTGAGCAGGTCGGGAGTTATGAACGTGAGAGCGAAATAGCCGAGCACGACGCTGGGTATGCCTGCCAGGAGCTCGAGTGTCGGCTTGACCACCCTGCGAATCGAGGGTCTGGCGTATTCGCTCAGATACATGGCGGTACCCAGACCCAGCGGTCCTGCAACCAACATCGCGATCCCAGCCACAAGGAGAGTGCCAGCGACGATGGTCTTTACATCGAACAAGCCCCGCCGCGGGAACCAGCCGATCTCCCACAAGCTGGACGGATCAGCCTGGCTAATGAATGTCCACGCCTCGCCGACCAGAGAGAGAACGATCGCAAGGGTGATCAGGATGGATGTCGCAGAAGCGGTCCAGAAGAACCAACGGATGGCCCTTTCTTTTGAGCGGCGGCGGGGGCTGCCAGAAAGTAGCCGCTCGACATTCTCGGGAGTGAGAGCTTCAGTGGTCATAGTTCGGGCAGGTGGACCGGACGGTAATCGCCCGGCCCACCGCGCCGTTTAGTGCCTAGCCGTCGACCTTGCCGACGTTCTGAGCGGTCCAGTTATCTGTCCACGTCTGGATCTCCTCGGGCGTCAGATCCACATAACCGGCCTCAGCCACATTGGCAAGGCCCTCTGCACTGAGGTAGAAGTCCACGAAGGCCTGCAACGCTGGCTTGTCGGCCAGGTTGGTCTTGTCAACGTAGATATACAACGGTCGCGCAATCGGGTAATCGCCCGAGGCGATGGTTTCCGGCGTGGGAGCAACGCATCCGTCACCGCCATCCACCTCTATCGCTTTGACCACATCCTGGTTGGCGATGTAGAAGGCGTAACCAACCCATCCAAGGGAGGTGTCGTTGGTGGAGATTCCCTCGATGATGACGTTGTCGTTGCCCGAGGCAACATAGTCCGGCCTGGTTGTCTCATCCGCTGCCCGAGCCTCAGCCGTATCCCCAAGAACCAGTTCGACAAAGGAGTCGAAGGTGCCCGATTCCTCGCCAGGGGCGGTGATTGTCAACGGAACCTCCGGGTACGGGGCGTTGGAACCACCCAGGTCTGCGGCGGCAAGCTCGGCAGCAAGATCGTTGGCATCGGACCAGCTGGCAAAGCCGGTCGACTCAGGCCCGAGCAGGGCATACAGGTCGCCGAAGTCGAGGCACGTGATATCTGCGTTGTTAGGTGACGTCAGCACCGACAGCCCGTCGATCGCCACTTTGATCTCGATGGGCTCAACCCCGTTGGCAGTGCAGGTTGCGAGCTCCTCGTCCTTGATGGCCCGCGAAGCGTCGGAGATGTCCGTCTCGCCATCGCAGAAGAGAACGAAACCGTCAGAGGTCCCTGGGCCATCGACGCTTATGGCTACCTCGGGATTGATGGCTCCGAAAGCCTCGGCCACCCTGGCGGTTATGGGTTCAACGGTGGAGGATCCGGAGATGACGATCTGACCTGTCAATCCTCCCGTTCCCTCGCTAGTGGTCGCAGTTCCTTCGGTAGCTTCTGTGGTGGCGGCGGTCGTTTCGGTCCCGCCGGCCTCTGTGGTTTCTGTGGTGGTGGTGCCGCCTGTACCACAGGCGGCAACCAACACCAAGATCAACGCCATAGAAGCGGCGAATTTGACATGTTGCATTGCTATTGACTCCTTGAACGGATGAGTTCAAGATAAGAAGCTTCGCTTACCCGGCTCCGAGCGCTAGGTAAACGATCGGTTAACAGCTAGTGAAGGTTGCGGGCCCGCGCCGTGGCGAGACCCTGCAGCGTGTCGTGGGAGTCGATGCCGCGCTCGGCGCCCACCCGGAACCAGTCCCCGTCGGGGGAAAGCTCCCACGCCAGCTCGTCGTCGGCCAGGCCCAGCTCGAGGATCTCGTCGAGGCGGGGTTGCAGGCTTGAGTCTTCGACCGGAGTCAGCACCTCCACCCGATGATCGAGGTTGCGGGGCATCAAATCGGCCGAACCAATCAAGTAGGTCCGCGGCCGTTGCCGGGAACCGAATCGATAAATCCGCGAGTGCTCGAGATAGCGGCCCACGATTGAACGGACCCGAATATTCGACGACATTCCCGGGACGCGCGGTATCAAACAGCAAATTCCGCGGACGATGAGGTCGACCTTCGTGCCCGCTGCAGACGCGGCGTAAAGCGCTTCGATCATTCCGGGATCCACTAGCGAGTTCATCTTCATCGTGATCAATCCGTCCGGCGCCGCCGCCTCTTCGGCGATCAGCTCGAGCAAGCGGCGACGAAGGCTGTCGGGCGCCACCAACAGCTTGCGGTAGCGGCGCTGGCGGCTGTAACCGGTTAGGAAATTGAAGAGATCGGAAAGGTCGGCGCCGATCTCGGGGTCGTGAGTGAACAGACCAACGTCCTCGTAAATGCGGGCAGTGGATTCGTTGTAGTTGCCAGTTCCGATGTGGGCATATCGAGTGATCGCTTCGCCCTCGTCCCGCACCACGAGCGAAATCTTCGAGTGGGTCTTGAGGCCGGCAACCCCGTAGACCACGTGGACACCGGCGTCTTCCAACCGCTGCGCCCACTCGATGTTCCGCTCTTCGTCGAAGCGCGCCTGCAACTCCACGAGCACCACTACCTGCTTGCTTTCGTTGGCGGCGTGGATCAGCGCCCCCATGATGGCGCTGTCGCTGCTGGTTCGGTAGAGGGTCTGCTTGATGGCGAGGACATGGGGATCGCGAGCCGCCTGATGGAGGAAGATCTCGGTGCTGTGGGCGAATGAGTCGTAGGGATGGTGAACGAACAAGTCGCCTTCGTTGATCACAGAAAAAATGTCCGGTGCAATGCCGTCCGCATGGAACATGCGCGGCGATACCACCGGGATGAAGGCCGGATACTTGAGGTCGGGCCGGTTCTGGTCGGCGAGATTGACCAACCCAGCGAGGTCGAGCGGACCTTCGATGCGATAGACCTGCTGCTCGCTCGCACCCATCTCACGCATCAGCAGAGTCAGCAAGTCGGAAGGCAGGTCAGGACCCACCTCCAAACGGGCGACCGCGCCAAACCGCCGCCTGGTGAGCTCGCTTTCGAGCGTCAGCAAGAGGTCGCTCCCCTCTTCGCCGTGGTCGATCTCGATGTCGGAGTTGCGGGTGACCCGGAAGACATGGTGGGCGACGATCTCCATGCCAGGGAAGAGGTCGCCGAGGTGCGCCGCGATCACTTGCTCGAGAGGCACAAACCGTTCGCCGTCGGGGAGCACGACGAAGCGAGGGAGGATCGGAGGCACCTTGACGCGGGCGAAACGAGTCAGATCGGTCTCCGGGTTTCTCACCACCACCGCGAGATTCAACGAAAGGTTCGAGATGTAGGGAAACGGGTGCGAAGGGTCGACTGCGAGCGGCGTTACGACCGGGAAGACGCGATCGCGGAATTGAATATCCATGTGATGGCGGTCCTCGTCATCGAGGCCCGAATAATCCGAAAAACCGATGCCGGCAACACCGAGCCGAGGGGCGAGGTCGGTGATGAACACCTTGACCGCTCGCTCTTGCTGTTCGTGGACGACATCGCGCACCCGCTCCATAGCCTGATAAGGAGTGAGGCCGTCGGGGCTCGAGCCGGTGAGGGCGCGGTCGATCTGGCTCTGGAGACCCGAGACTCGAACCTGGAAGAACTCGTCGAGGTTGGACGACCAAATCGAAAGGAACCGAACGCGCTCGAGGAGGGGGACCTGGCTGTTCTCAGCCAACGCCAGCACCCGCGAGCTGAACTCAAGCCAAGACAGTTCTCGGTTCAAATATCGCGCCATCATCGGTTCCAGTCGCTGAGTCGGCCCATTCTGACGTGTGTTGTGAAACTTTCTCCAAATTCGGGGAGAATGAACCGTTATGCCCCGCATCAAGGCCGGTTCGATCGATGAGCACAAAGCCCTCACCAGGCGCCAGATCCTGGCCGCGACCCGCGATCTGCTGGCCGAGACGGGCAGCGCCGACCTCAATTTGGCCGAGGTCGCTGCCATCGCCGAGGTCGGCCGAACGACGATCTACGAGTATTTCCGCGATCGCGACGACCTGATCGCCTCGTTGGTGGAGGAGGAGCTGCCGGCGGTGATCGCTGGTCTGATGGCAGGTCTCGGCAACGGGGGTTCGGATGAGCGCCTGCTCCGGCTGGCCGAGCTGACCGTGGAGTTCGTCGCCACCGACCCGGTCCTCGGGCTGATCCTCCATCGGGAAGTGCCGCGATTGAGCTTTGAGGCTCAGGATCGGATCCGAATCGCTCACAACGACCTGTCGGCGGCGATGGTCGGGTTCTATCTCGACGCGGTCGAAGCTGGTCGGTTCCGAGTGATGTCTCCTGATCTGGCGGGTCGCCTGATTCACGACGTGACGATGTCAGCCGCCCGCTCGGTGATCGCCGCTCCGGACCGTCTCTACGAGGTCGCTGCCAACCTCCGTCAGTTTCTCGCCGGCGGGTTCGCGGCCGGCTCCCGATAGAGAATCGCCCCCCAATGCGCACCGGCGCCAAAAGCGGTGAAGCAGACCAGCGCCCCCGGCCCGACCTGGCCTTGCTGGCGGAGCTCGTGAATGAGGATGGGCAGCGTCCCGGCAGTGGTGTTGCCGTACCGCGCGATGTTGGAGGGCACTTTTTCGGCGGGGAGATCAAGGTGCTTGCGAACCCCCTCGAGGATTCGATCATTGGCCTGATGAGCGATGACCAAGTCGAGGCTCGAGACCTCGACCCCCGCCTTCTCGCAAACCTGCCGAACCGCCTCCGGCATTAGCCGGACCGCCGACCGGTAGAGGCCGGCGCCATCCATCACTGGCAGGTGGAGCTCATTGTCGAGCTGGGCTTGGTCGACATACGGTTGCTGAGTCGAGCCAACTCCCCGCACCAGTATCAGCCCAGATTGGGAGCCGTCGGTGAATAGCCGGGAAGCGATCACACCGTCGTTTCCTTCCGCTTTGCGTACGACCATCGCGCCGGAGCCGTCTCCAAAAAGGACCGACCACCCACGGGTCAGGTTGTTGACCTCCCGCTGCTTCTCGTCAGGCACCGGGAACGAACCATCCGATTTGGGCTTCCCCCAGGGGATCAAGCCAACATGGGCTTCGGCGCCAATAACGAGCACGTTCTCGGCCCGATCCGAGGTGATGAGGCTGTCGGCGAGATCGAGCCCATAGAGGAATCCGCAGCATTGCTGGCGGAGGTCAAAGGCCGGGATCGCCCCCAGACCAATCCGCTCCTGGACCACGGCAACGATCCCCGGCGCGTAGTAATCGGGGGTCATGGTGGCCGTGATCAAGGCATCGATCTGGCTCTCGTGCAGCCCGGCGTCTTTGATTGCCGCGGTTCCCGCCAGAGCTGCCAACTCCGAGGAGCCATGACCGGGGAGTGACAGATGCGTTGCTTCACCCCGCTCCGCGATGAGATCCACTCGTCGGTGGTGTCCATGATCTGGGACAGATCGTCATTGGTTATGACGCGCTCTGGGACCGCCATGCCCGTCCCCGAAATGATCGATGCCAACAAATCCATTCTTGCGTAACTTGGCGCCCATAATCACGGGGTTCTTTACGCAAGAATGGGGTGGTGGAGGATCTGCCTCGATATTTACGACGGCTGGTGACGGTTCCCGTCGTGGTGTTGTTCTGGATCGTGGCGGTCGCGCTCAGCCCTCTCCTCTTCGTCGTGGCTTTGGCGGTCGATGCAGTGCGGGCAGTGCGCGGTACACCAGCCACGGCGTGGAGGATGCTCGCGTATCTCCTGACCTACCTGACGGCCGAGGTGGGCGCACTCACCGCCAGCATTTTCATGTGGATCGGATCCGGCTTCGGTTTGATGAAACGTCTGCTCGAGGCATGGACCTACCGGCTGCAGCTGGTCTGGGCCAACTTCTTGTGGGGAGCGGCGAAAGCCATCTTCCGGCTGCGGATGACGGTGACGGGCGAGGATCTCGCGGCGCCGGGCCCGATGGTGATTCTCAGCCGGCACGCCTCGATCGTCGACGTCATTCTTCCGTTCCAGCTCTTCACGCGGCCCAAGCGGATCTGGCTCCGATACGTGTTGAAAAAGGAGCTTCTCGTCGATCCCAGCCTCGACATCGCCGGTAGCTGGCTGCCCAACTACTTTGTCGACCGAGGAGGTTCGGACCCAGACCGCGAGCTCGACGCCCTCAAGAGGTTGGCGCGCGACCTTGGCAAAGACAGTGGCGTGGTGATCTTCCCGGAGGGGACTCGTTTCACTCCTGAAAAGCAGAAGCGCTCTTTGGAAATTCTGCAGAGCCGCAGTCCCCGATTCTTCGAGATGGCGCGGGGCTTGCGCAATGTTCTCTCCCCGCGCCCCGGCGGCACCCTCGCCCTAATCGAAGCGGCGGGGGCAGATGTGGTGGTTGTTGCCCACCACGGCCTCGACGGGTTCGCCAATGTCTCCAACATTTGGGCCGGGGGGATGGTGGGCAAACACGTCCAGGTTCGCCTCTCGCGCTACAGGTACGCGGACATCCCCGAGGGCCGGACTGCTCGTACTGAGTGGCTCTTCCAGATTTGGCAAGAGATGGACGATTGGCTGGCGCAGGTAGGTTCGGTGGCTGTCACCGCTGATGGCTGAGCTCGTCACCACGCTGGTCGTTGCTCTTGGCCTGATGACGCTCACTTGGCTGGTCAGCCTCGCAAGAAGCGATGCCTCGGTCGTCGACATCTCCTGGGGGCTCGGCTTTTTCCTGATCGGATGGGCGATCTATCTCCGGCTTGCCGAAGGTCAGCTTTGGTCGACGATCCTTCTCGCGATGGTGACCGTTTGGGGGCTGCGTTTGTCGATCCATATCGCCCGGCGCAACCTTGGTCATGGCGAGGACTATCGCTACAAGAAGATGCGGGAGAAGAGCCCACAGACCTTCGGGCGCGACAGCTTGTTCAAGGTCTTCTACTTCCAGGGGCTCTTGATGACAGTCGTCTCGCTGCCCCTGCAGTGGGGGATCAGCCGCCCACCGATCGCCGGGGTCCTACCCATCCTCGGTCTTGCCCTTTACCTCGTCGGACTGTTTTTCGAATCTGTCGGCGACTGGCAACTGGCAAAGTTCAAGGCCGATCCCGCCAACAAGGACCGGGTCATGGACCAGGGTCTGTGGCGTTACACCCGCCATCCCAACTATTTCGGCGACTTTTGCGTTTGGTGGGGGATCTACTTGGTGGCGTTGGCCGCCGGTCATTGGTGGACGATCGTTGGCCCATTGGTCATGACGGGGCTGCTGATGAAATACTCCGGCGCCGGCCTGCTCGAGAAGACCATCGGGCGAAGGCGACCGGGATATGACGAGTACGTCGCTCGCACCAATGGATTCTTCCCCGGACCGCCAAAATCGGGCGAAGCGAAGAAGGTCACTCAATAGAGTGGGCCGGCCCGGGAGGACCGATCGCCATGACCGAAGCTGCAATCAACCCACCGCCTCCGCCGCCTCCCGGCAGCATCGCGCGCCGGTTGATCTACGTGGCCTGGTGGGCGATCGTCGCCGGTTTTTTGGTCCAACTGTTGGTGCTGGGTGCCACGCTGGTGGCCCGGGGGTCGATCCCGGGCACAGAGCTGATGGCAGATTTCGGCTCAGGCATCAGCTGGTCGGTGCTTGTGTGCGGGGGCATCGCCTTGGGAACAGCGGCGACCAGCCCCAGCGAAACAGTCATGGGTGGGCTGGGGTTGCTATTTGCACCGATCGCTTTCGCGGTTGCCAAGGGGATCCAGCAAGGAATCCAGACCATGCTCGACGCCCCAACCTCTCAGATCACCAGTGTCACCTGGACGATTGGAGCTATCAAGGCAGTTGAATTCGCCGTCCTCGGTGCCCTCGTTGCCGTCTTGTTGAAGCGGGCCAAGGTCAAGGCTTGGGCATTTGTCGGGCTCGGCCTGCTCCTCGGCGTCCTCTTCGGTGGGATGATTCTCACTGTGATGGCGACCCAGACTGCTGGCGAAACCCCGGCCTTGGTCGGGACCGGCGTCAACGAAATCCTCTTTCCGGCAGCCTGCGCGCTCATCCTGTACGGGGCTTCGAGAGCCGGAAAACAAGTGCGCGCCCTCGCTCGAAACGCCGGCAACCGCGAGGCCGTTGCGTGATCGTCGACGCGGCCCTCTATACCGATGGCCGCCGCCGGCCCGAGCCCTTCGAGCTGACAACTGCGCTAGAGCAATGCGCAGGCAAGGAGACGTTCGCGTGGATCGGGCTTTACGAGCCGACGGAAGAAGAATTCGACGCGACTCAACACGAGTTCAATCTGCACGAGCTGGCGGTCGAGGACGCAATCCACGCCCATCAGCGGCCCAAGCTCGACGTCTACGAAGAAACGCTGTTCTTGGTTCTCAAGCCTGCTCGGTATGTCGATCCGATCGAGGTGATCGAGCTCGGCGAGATACTTCTCTTTGTCGACAAGCGCTTCGTGGTCGCGGTCCGACATGGTGACGCCTCGAAGCTGGTTGAGGTCCGCAAGCAACTCGAAGCCGACCCTGAGGAATTAGCGCGTGGGCCGAGTGCCGTTCTCTTCAAAATCATCGATCACGTGGTCGACGACTACATCGAGGTCCTCGATGGTTTGGATTCGGATATAAGGGAGCTGGAAAGCACAGTCTTCTCCGACTCCTCCTCGACTCCAACGGAACGGATCTACAAACTCAAGCGCGAGGTCCTGCAGTTCCTCGCCGCGACTGGTCCCCTCGAGGAACCGCTCTCCCGGCTTAGTCGTGTCAACTTTTCCGCTATCAACCCCGAGCTCAAGAGGTACTTTGCCGACGTTCATGACCATCTGGTGAAGGTGATCGAGCGTATAAGCGCCTATCGGGATCTTCTCACCTCGATTCTCGACGCCAATCTCACCCAGGTAACCGTCCGCCAGAACAACGACATGCGGAAGATCTCGGCTTACGTAGCGATCGCCGCCGTGCCGACGATGCTGGCCGGGATTTGGGGGATGAACTTCACCCATATGCCGGAGATCGACGAGGTCTGGGGCTATCCGGCGGTCCTGGCGTTGATGGTGGGGGCCTGTCTCATCCTGTACCGCAAGTTCAAACAGAGCGGATGGCTCTAACCCGAGTCATAGACTCAAATCGTGAACAAGCAGGCCGAATACGTACTGCGGACAGTCGAAGAGCGTGGGATTCGTTTCATCCGGCTCTGGTTCACCGACGTGCAGGGATTCCTCAAGTCGGTTTCGATCAGCCCCACCGAGCTCGAGGTTGCCTTCGAGGAAGGCATGACCTTCGACGGCTCGGCCATCGACGGCTATGCCCGGGTGCAGGAAGCCGACATGCTCGCCCGCCCTGATCCCTCGTCTTTCCAGATTCTCCCCTGGCGACCGGACCAGCAGGTAGCTCGCATGTTCTGCGACATCGTCACTCCCGACGGCGCCCCCTTCGAAGGGGACCCGCGAGGAGTCCTCAAACGAAACCTCGAAGCGGCCGCCGACCTCGGCTACACCTTCTATGTCGCCCCCGAGCTCGAATACTTCTATTTCGAGGACTCCGGCCCGAACCCTCAGGTCCTCGACCGCGGCGGCTACTTCGACCTGACTCCGCTCGACAACGCCCAGGAGTACCGGCGCAAGACGATCAACGCCTTGGAGATGATGGGAATCCCGGTTGAGCACTCCCATCATGAGGTGGCGCCGAGCCAGCACGAGATCATCGTCCGTTACACCGACGCACTGACGATGGCCGATAACATCATGACCTTTCGCCTCACTGTCAAAGAAGTGGCGATGGAGCACGGCATCTATGCGACGTTCATGCCCAAACCGCTCGAAGACTTCGATGGTTCGGGCATGCACCTCCACCTGTCGCTTTTCGAGGGCGACAAGAACGCCTTCTTCGAGCTTGGCTCGGACAATGGATTGTCAAAAGTGGGCCAGCAGTTCGTGGCCGGCCTCCTCACCCATGCTGCCGAGATCACCGCGGTCACCAACCAATGGGTCAACTCGTATAAGCGATTGGTGGCGGGCTTTGACGCACCGATTTGGATCTCCTGGGCCCGCAACAATCAATCAGCGCTGGTGCGGGTGCCACTGGCCAAGAAGGGCAAGTCGTCGAGTGTCCGGGTCGAGTATCGGTCACCCGATGCATCGGCTAACCCTTACCTGGCGCTGTCGGCTGTGCTGGCCGCGGGGATGGCCGGAATCCGCAACGGTTACGAGCTCCCGCCCGAGGTGCAGGACGACGTCCATCGTTTGACCGCCTCCGAACGCGCCGCTTCCGGGATCGCCCGGCTGCCCGAGACGCTGGCCGATGCCCTCGATCGGATGGAGCGCTCGGAGTTGATGGCCGAGGCCCTGGGGGAGCATGTCTTCTCGTGGTTCCTACGAAATAAGCGCAAGGAGTGGGATCGCTATCAGCACCACGTCACTCGATTCGAGCTCGAAACCTACCTCCCCATCCTCTGAGCGCACCCAGGTGGCGTTGTTCGCCCCGGATGCGTCGGAGGAGTTGCTTGCCCTGTTCGAGCAGCTGAGCGCATTGGCGGTGCACGATCTCTCCCTCGACTTCCCAGTTGAGGCCTCGGCACTAGTCGTTGACCTCGGCGATGAGCCCCGGCGCCGGTTACGGGCGATTGAAAGCAGTGAGGCTTTGCTGCCGGTCCTCGTGATTGCCGCCAAGGAACACGCGCCGTTGCTCACTACCGCGGTCGGGGTCTCCGACTTCTTGATACTTCCAGCCTCTGCCGAGGAGTTGTATTTGCGGGTGCGGCGGCTTACTCACGCGGCCGGCAACGATGAGGTTCATCATTTCAAGGACCTCGAGCTCAACCTCCTCACCTATCAAGCCACGCTGGGAACGACGCCACTCGACCTCACTTACATGGAGTATGAGTTGCTCCGCTTCTTCGTCGAACATCCGCATCGGGTTTGGAGCCGCGAGCAATTGCTCTCCAAGGTGTGGGGTTACGAGTACTACGGCGGCGCCCGCACCGTCGATGTCCATGTCCGCCGCCTTCGAGCCAAGCTGGGCGAGCACCGCGCGTCCTGGATCACCACCGTCCGCTCGGTCGGCTACCGCTTCGGATAGACCACCACCACCCAAACCTAAGGTTCGCGTGGTGGTATAGCAACCATAATCGCCTTAAGAAACGGGGAGCTAGCCGAAGGTGATGCCCTGGGCTAGCGGGAGGTCGTCGCCCCAGTTGATGGTGTTGGTTTGGCGGCGCATGTAGGTCTTCCAGGCATCGGAGCCTGCCTCGCGGCCGCCGCCGGTCTCCTTCTCGCCACCAAACGCCCCGCCGATCTCGGCGCCGGAAGTGCCGATGTTGACGTTGGCGATCCCGCAATCCGAGCCAGTCGCCGACAAGAAGCGCTCCGCCGAACGAAGCGAATCGGTGAAGATCGCCGAGCTCAACCCCTGCCGGACCCCGTTCTGGATCGCGATCGCATCTTCGAGGTCATCGGCTTCGAGCACATAGAGGATGGGCGCAAACGTCTCTTCCTGGACGATGTCTGCTTTCGGGTCGATCCTGACGATGGTGGGTTCGACGAAGTTCCCCGCCTGGTCGAGCACCTCGCCGCCGGTGACGACAGTTCCGCCCTGCTCTTTGGCCGTCACGATGGCAGCGAGCATATCCTTCACGGCTTGCTTGGTCACGAGCGGTCCCATGAGAGTCCCTTTGACGAGCGGATCGCCGATCGGCACCTGCTTATAAGCGTCGACCAAGCGGTCGACAACCTTGTCGGCGATGGCACGATGGACGATGAGTCGTCGCAGCGAGGTGCACCGTTGGCCAGCGGTGCCGACGGCGGCAAAGAGCACGGCGCGGACCGCCAGTTCGAGGTTGGCGTCGTCCATCACGATGATGGCGTTGTTGCCGCCAAGCTCGAGGATGGAGCGACCAAACCGCGCCGCCACCGACTTGGCAACCTCGCGACCGACCCGGGTCGATCCGGTCGCCGAGATAAGAGGCAAACGTTCGTCGTTGAGCATCCGGTCGCCGACCACCGATCCCTTTCCGACAACGAGATTGAAAACGGCCTCGAAGCCGGTTCCTTCCATGACCGAAGCGGCGATTTTGGTTACCGCCACAGCAGTGAGTGGGGTCTCTGACGACGGCTTCCAGATCACGGTGTCGCCACACACTGCGGCCAAAGTCGAGTTCCACGACCACACTGCCACCGGGAAGTTGAAAGCAGTGATGACGCCGACTGGCCCAAGTGGATGCCATTGCTCGTACATCCGATGGAGCGGACGCTCCGACGCCATTGTCAATCCATAGAGCTGGCGGCTCAGGCCAACGGCGAAGTCGCAGATGTCGATCATCTCCTGCACTTCGCCCTCCCCCTCCGCCCGGATCTTCCCCATCTCGAGGGAGACCAGCGCCCCTAACGCCTCCTTGTGCTCGCGCAGAGCGTGGCCAATCTGGCGAACAAACTCCCCGCGTTTGGGGGCGGGGAGCATCTGCCAGCTGGCGAACGCCTTGAGCGAGCTTTCAACGACCTGGTCATATTCCTCTGCCGAGGCCTGACCGACGTAGCCGAGCACTTCATCGGTGGCGGGGTTGTGGACGGGAAGCTCCCCGTCGGTTCCTTCCAACCAGCGACCGGCGAAAACCCCGGGGTTGCGTTCGTCGAGCTGGAGCTGTTCGAAAACCTCTGCTTTGTTCATTGCCGCGCCGCCACCATATCGATCTCCACCTTGAGCCCGTCGAGAGGCAGGGCCGTCACCGCCACCGTGGTTCGGGCGGGCGGTTCGGAATCGAAGAAGGTGGCGTAGACCTCGTTCATGGCGGCAAAATCACCCATGTCGATCAAGAAGATGGAGGTCTTGACGACATTTTCGAAGTTGAGCCCCACGGCCGCCAGCACCGCCCGCAGCCTTTCCATGGTGAGCCGGGTTTGTTCTCCGATTGAGTCGGGGATGCTGCCGTCGGATTCCACGCCGGCCTGGCCGGCCAAGAAGACGAAACCGTTCGCTTCGGCGGCAAGTGAATAGGGGCCAATCGGCGCAGGCCCGTCAGGCAGGGCGCGGAGTCGACTGGTCAATTAGCTAAAGCTATTGCCGCAGCCGCACGAGCGCGTAACGTTGGGGTTCTCGATCGCAAAGCCGGCACCCATGAGCCCGTCCTTGTAATCGAGAGTAGAGCCCCGGAGTCGGTCGGCCGAGTCAGAGTCGACCACGACCTTGACACCGCCATGCTCAACCACGTTGTCGGTGGCCTCGATCTCGCTATCGAAGAACATCTCATATGAGAAGCCCGAGCAACCTCCGGCCTTCACCGCCATCCGCAGGGCCAAGCCCGGTTCGCCTTCTGCGGCGATGAGTTCGGCGACCTTGGCCGCGGCGGTATCGGTGACCGTAACTACTGGATTGGGTCGGGCTGACTTGATGGAAAGAGTTGTCATCGTCACCAATCTTAAACGAGTCTGCGCCTTGGTTCTATTCCCCTCGCCGGACGCCGGAGGTGACAAAAGAACGAGGGCCTGTGGGGGGACAGGCCCTCGTGTTCAATCGGGCTCCGCTTTGGGGGAAACCGGATCCCGAAGCCTTGCCCCCCTCCCAGCGTACCGCTGCTGCTACCCAAGCACGTTCGCTCCTAGTTTCGGTCACAAACCCTTGCGAGTCCCGACCCGTATTAGGTCTCTCCCCAGTGACTAGTCACCGGGACTGAGCCACCGGTTGGGACACTGCTAACTGTTCGAGCAGCTTTGCTATCCGTCCCGCGCAATGCTCGTCAGTGACTGGAGGGAGTGCATCGACCAGTCGGACGGCGGCTTGCTGGAAGGCCTGGGAGGCCGGCGAGCCCGATTGCGTGCTGGTAATCGGCGCCCCGGCGTCACCGCCGGCAAGGACTGCGGGCTCCAGGGGAATCTGCGCAAGCAGAGGGACGCTCAACGAGCTCGCCAGCTCTGCTCCGCCCCCAGATCCAAACAATCGGTAGGAGGTGCCGTGCTCACAGACGAACTCCGACATGTTCTCGATGACGCCGATGATCGGCATGTGTGAACGGCGCGCCATGTCGGCAACGCGGATCGCAACCTTTTGCGCCGCCATCTGGGGCGTGGTGACCACCACCATCTCCGCCTGGGGAAGAAGCCGGGCAAGCGCCATCTGAATATCGCCGGTCCCGGGCGGCATGTCGATGACCAGGTAGTCGAGCTCGCCCCACTCGACCTGGTTGAGAAACTGTTCGAGTGCCTTCGACAGCATCAGGCCCCGCCACATAAGTGCGGTTTCCTCGCTTTCGATGATGAGACCGGTCGAAACAACTTTGATCCCGTAGAACTCGGCGGGCTCAATGAGGCGGGTCTCCTGGTCAGCCGACAACTTGTCAAGACCGGCACCCATCATTCGCGGGACGGAGAATCCCCAGATGTCGGCATCCAACAAGCCGACCTGGTGGCCGAGCTGGGAGAGGGCGACCGCAAGGTTCACCGAAACCGTGGATTTGCCGACACCGCCTTTGCCCGAGCTCACCGCAACTACGCGTGTTGTTGGATGGATCCTCGTCGGCTGCGCGTTCTCGCGGGCGCGGAGGCGGGCGCCCGACATCAAGTTGGCGCGTTGCGCCTTTGTCATGGCAGTCGTACGCACCTCGACCGAGCTCACCCCAGGCAGAGCAGCGATTTTGCGGGTGGTCTCGCCTTCCAGAAAGCCCCGCATAGGGCACTGGGCGATGGTGAGTGCGAGACCGACGTCCACCAATCCGTCGGTGCTGATGTCGACCGAGGTGATCATTCCCAGGTCGACGACATTGCTGCCCAGCTCAGGGTCGACCACCGCCCGCAAAGCGGCATAGACGTCGTCGACCGAAACCATGTTTACGAGGCTACCCACGTAGATACAACGCTTACTCGGGCCCTGCCTCTTCCAACTTTCGCAGGTGGGCAGCGACCGAAACCGCGGCCAGGGGATGGAGGGAGGAATCAACCTCGGCATAGACGACCTCGACGATCTCAGCAACGGAGCTTGCCCCTGCGGCCATTGCCGCCAGGATCTCCGTTTCGCGCCGGAGCCGGTGGGCGATGTACCAATCGATGGTTTTCTTTGGCTCTGCGATCTCCTCCCCGTGCCCCGGATAGATCCTTTCGAGGTCGAGCGGCGCCAGCTTGCGGAGCGAATCGAGATAGCTACCCAGGTCCTCGACCATGACCGACGAGCCTCCGATGATGTGATCTCCGCTGAAGAGCACCCGGTCGAGGCGGAAGCACAGATGGTCATCGGAATGTCCCGGGGTCGAAAGGACTTGGAGGGCCTTGCCACCCACTTTGATCTCGCTTCCCTCGACCAGACGGACATCCGGGTCAAAGTCAGGAGCCGGCCCGTAACCGTAGGTAGGCACGGAGAGTCCGGCGGCGAGCGAGTTGGCCAGGGGAGCATGGTCCTCGTGACCGTGGGTGACGACGACCGCGACCGTTCTCTGCCCCGTCAACATCTCCGTGATCGCTCGCTCGTGGCCGGAGATGCGAGGGCCAGGGTCGATCACAATTGCCTCACCCTCAACACTCACCACCCAGGTATTGGTCCCCGGTCCGGTGAAGGGACCCGGATTGGGCGCCAGGACCCGCTCGATCCTCACCACGGCAGGTCGAGAGCCACAATCGAACCATCAGGCGCGAGGAGCGGCTCGACGGGGGTTCGCGACTCCGGTGCGGCCTTGAGGGCGGCGGCCGCGCTCGGATAGCGGGCTAGCCACCGCAGGTGGGCCAAGGTTGGGAGGATCAACTTCCACTGTTGTGCCTCGTGGGCAGCCAATGCAGTGGCGGGGCTGACAAAACATGCCTCCGTGATCTCGTTGGTCACCGGCGCCACCTCGACTGCTTCGTCGATCGACGCAAGGAAGAACCACGTGTCGTAGCGGCGGGGAACAACCTCGGGGGTGATCCAACGAGATAGGTAAACCAACTCCTTCGGATCGAGCACAACCGCTACCTCTTCCGCGAGTTCGCGCACGGCCGCCCACCGATAGGACGTCTCGCCTTGACCGTCGGACTTGTCGACTAGCCCGCCCGGGAAGACCCAGGCTTCGCCAAAGAACCCGCCCGGAGGACGCTTGACCATCAGGACCGAGAAAGGTGCGGACTCCGCGAGGAGGACGACGGTGGCCGCAGGTCGCGGAGGGACCGGTCCCAAACCCTAGGAGACGAAAAGCTCGCGGCGCTCGAGCTCGGTGAGGCCGCCCCAAATCCCAAACGGCTCGCGAATATCGAGCGCATAGTCGGAACAAGGCCCGCACACCGGACAGACCTGGCAAATCGCTTTGGCGCGTTCCTCCCGGCGTTCCCGCTCATCTTTGCGCTCGAAGGTCGAGGGGGGGAAAAACAAATGGGCATGGTTGCCCCGGCACAGCGCCTTCAACTGCCAATCGTCCGTATGGGACACAAGCCCTCCCTGTTCTCTCCGCGCGGCGGCGAAACTTAACGCCACCTGGGAGGATCCGCCAGGGAAATCCTTCCATCGGGAGGCGCAATTTTCGCGATCTACGTTGGAGCTTTTTCGACCTCGACCTCCCGACCAGCCACGCTGCGAACGATCACCGGGTCTCCCGATTTGATAGCCGCCGCGCGATGGGCTGTCGCAGGCCACCGAGCACCGTTGATCGAGACCACCCCGTCGGGGTCGAAATCGACATCGGCGAGGCCGGTTTGGCCAACCAGCGCCTCTCGGCCGATGGTCTTGGTCGAAAAGCGCGCCCGTCCCACAGCCGGTAGAGCGAGCAGAAAAAAGAACAACACCGCGAGGATTGCGAAGATGACCCCGAGAACCCCCGGCCTCACCGCCGGGTTGCTCGAGAAGCTGAAACCCGACCAGGCCAGGAGCGCCGTACCGAGAAGGTTGACGATCAAGACGCCACCTTTTTGATACGAGGCTCCCAAAAGCCAAGTCGCCGCTACGGCGGCCGCGACCGCCCACGGGTTGGTGGGGAGGACCGAAATCCCGTAAGCACCCAAAAACAAGGAGATCGCCGCCACCGCGGCGGCGAGCCCCGGTCCGAGGGCAAAGAACTCGAAGGCCGCGATGGTGAGCCCGATCACCAGAAAAAAGAAGGCGCCTTCCGGGGTGGCACCGAGATGGGTGAAGCGGTGCCAAAGGCCGGGTTGGGTGAAGGTGACGGGAAAGGTTGTCACCCCTTCCTGGTTATCGGGTAAATCATCGGTGATGGTCTGGACTGGGGGGTAACGGCCGATGGCCATCCCATCGAGCTCTTGGACTAGCTGGCGAATCGAAGGGATCTCGACCTCGGAGGTCACGTCGGTTTCGGTGTTCGGAGCGATGGCGACCAACGGTGCCGCCGCCAAGATCTCCTCGACGCCCCCATCGGCCTCGGCCGGTGCGGGCCCGAGCCAGGTCACCAGCGGCAGCGGAGGATCGGCAACCAGCGCCACCGTCTCCTCGAGCTCGCTCGCCGCACCGACGACGGCTTCCGAGTTGATCTGGAGAATCAGCAGTTGTCGCCCCTCCGCGGCGGCCTCGGTAATCGAATCGCGGATATAGGCAAGGCTGGCATCATCGAGGTATCCCCCAACCTCCACGACCTCAATCTGCGCCTGCGTCACCGCGCCCCCACACGCGACCAGCCCGAGTACCAGCGCAATCCGCGAACCCAGGGTTCGCAGGGACACTGTGTATCCCTGCCAGCCCACAGAACCAATAGATCTGGTCAATCTTGTAGCGCGTGGGCTTGGAGGTCGGATAGCGACACGAACTCCAGAGCCGAAGCGTGGGTCGCCTCGAGAACCACCAGGGGCGCGAAGCCCGCTTCGAACGCCTCCTGCCAGCGGGCCGCCACGACGCACCAGCGATCGCCCGCTTGCAGGCCCGGGAACATCCACTGCGGTTGCGGGGTGCTGAGGTCGTTGCCGTGTGCGCGGCTGAAGTCGAGAAACTCATCGGTCATCACCGCACAGACAACGTGGACGCCGTAGTCGCCCGAACCAGTTCGACAAGTGCCGTCTCGGTGCCAACCGGTCAGGGGCTCGAATGAGCAAGGCTCAAGATCGCCGCCGAGCACGTTCACGAGGGCACGATACCCGCCCACCGGGAACCGAAACTTGGTTGGGTAGGGTCGTATTGGTGATGCGTCGAGCTCTCGTTGTCATGTTCTTATTGGCCGGCCTATTTGCGATCTCGAGCCCGGCACAGGCTTGCAGTTGCCTTGCTGCACCCCCGGAGCAGATGCTGAAGTTCGGTCCGACTGCGTTTGTTGGGACCGTGACCGACGTGAGCGCTGCAGCCGGAAGCAAATTAATGACGTTCCAAGTCGACACTGTCTTGGCAGGTGAGTTGCCAGCCGTGGCCGAGGTGTGGACGGCTTCTGACGGAGCCGCCTGTGGCATCGAGGCGGGGGTTGGTGCTCGGATCGCCGTCTTCGCCACTGAAGAGGCAGGCAGGCTGACCTCCAACCTCTGCTCGACGGCCGATCCTGACACCGCCATCCAGGCACTCGGACCAGGCACTGCGCCCTTGGAACCTGCTGATCTCGCAGCGCCGTTCGACTGGCCAGCGGTTTGGCTCGGAGTTGGAGCACTAACTCTGATCGGCGGTGCCTGGCTGGCAATCCGCCGCCTTTCGTAATCCCGGACAAAGCAGCCCGGCTCCTGCCATCGTGAAGGCGAGTTGGAGCTGCGACCCACGATCGACATCGACTTGGTTAGAAACCTGATCGCGGCCCAGTTTCCGCTTTGGGCGAACCTACCAATCACGCCGGTGGAGCCCGGGGGAGTTGACAATCGGACGTTCCGGCTTGGGCGGGAGCTGACGGTGAGGCTTCCCAGCGCCGCGGGGTACGCACCTCAGGTCGACAAGGAGCACCGGTGGCTGCCGGTCCTCGCGCTCCAGCTCCCGCTGGCGATCCCGATGCCAGTGGCGAAGGGCCAGCCCGACATGGGCTATCCGTTCAATTGGTCCGTCTATCAATGGCTGGAGGGTGAGACCGCCAGGCCGGGGCGCATTAGCAACTTCTCCGGTTTCGCGGCGACGCTCGCCGACTTCCTCCACGCATTGCAAACGATCGATAGCACAGGCGGTCCGCTCGCAGGTGCTCACAGCTCCTATCGCGGCGCTTCTTTGGCCATCTACGACGTTGAAACGCTGACTGCAATCGAGACGTTGGCAGGTCAGATCGACGTAGACCAAGCGCGCGCAGTTTGGGAAGCGGCCCGCGCCGCCACCTGGCACGGGCCCCCGGTCTGGTTCCACGGCGATGTGGCCGCCGACAACTTGCTGATTAGGGACGGCACCTTAGCGTCAGTTATCGACTTCGGCTGTTCGGGAGTCGGCGACCCGGCCTGCGACCTCACCATCGCCTGGACACTCTTTTCCGGGGAGAGTCGAGAGGCTTTCCGTTCCACCCTCTTAGCCGACGCGGCGACATGGAGACGGGCCCGCGGCTGGGCGCTTTGGAAAGCCCTAATAACCCTCGCCGATCACGTCGATACCAAGCCGGTGGAAGCGGCGGCGGCGTGCCGCGTCATTGAAGCGGTGTTGGCTGACCACGAGGCCGCCTAGGTGCGCGCCGGCTGGTACCGCAGAAGCACTAGCCCGCCATCGTGCGGTTGAGCCTCGATGAGATTGAGGTCTGTCCCCACGCCGCCTTCGAAGAGCTGGCGGCCACTGCCAAGCGCGGTCGGAACCACCCGCAGCTGGATCTCGTCGATCAGCCCATCGTTGAGCAGGGAGCTCGCCAGGATGATGCTGCCCCAAATGACGATGTCCTTCCCGGGCGCACGTTTGAGGGCCCGGACCTCCTCAGCGATGTTCCCGTCGATCACCTTGGCCGGCTCCCACTGGCCCCACGGGGCCTCGGTGAGAGTCGAAGAGACCACGAACTTGTCGAGAGAGTTCAACCTGTGGGCAAACTCGACGTCTTCTCCTTGGGCCTCGGGCCAGTACTGCGCGAACATTTCGTAGGTTTTTCGGCCGAGAAGCATCGTGTCCACAGAACCCAGGAACTCCATGGCACCTTGCTCAAAGCCTGCATCGTGCTTGGTTGAGTACTCCGTGATGAAGTTCGTCGCATCATCGGGGCCGGCAACGAGGCCGTCGATCGTCGTGAACTGTTGCAGGATCAGTCGCTTCATTTTTAGCTCCTCGAGATCGGACCGGGGAAAAGGCAGAACGGGTGCCCATCTGGGTCAAACATCACCCGCACATCCTCTTGGGGTTGAAATTCTGCCTGGGTAGCTCCACATTCGATGGCGAACGCCACGGCCGCCTCGAGATCGTCGGTAGCGATGTCGAGGTGGAGCATGATCAGCCACCTTTGGTGGTCGGCGTCGGGTTCGAGGTCGATGACAGGGAGCGCATCCCGTCAAGAGCCTGAGGCTCCGTCGTCCGTCTTGCCGAAAGCCCAGGAGGCCGACCACGACTCGGCCCGCGCTGCGTCGTAGGTCGGGCTTCTTGCGTTGTTCTCTTCTTGTGTTCGTCGCCCGCCTCCGCGTGGCCTGCGCTCAGTGTCTAAGGTCCCGGTACCGGTCCCCGATCGGGGTCTATTGAGAGGAGACGGGCAATGGTGACTGTCGGGCTATTCGTTCCGCTGGAGGCGAAGGCAGGGAAGGAAGAAGACGTGAAGAGCTTTCTTGAAGGAGGGCGCTCGCTGGTCGAGGAGGAGCCGAATACGACGGCATGGTTCGCGATCCGTCTGGGACCGTCGAAGTTCGCAATCTTCGACGTGTTCCCGGATGACTCGGGTCGGCAAGCGCACCTGTCGGGCAAGGTCGCCGAGGCATTGATGGCGCGGGCTGACGAACTCTTCGCTCAGCCACCGGAGATCCAGCAGATCGACGTTATCGCGGCGAAACTTCCTCAATAGCGGTCGACAGCCCTCCCCTGTCAACAAGAGCTGCGACACGTCACCATCGGTGTTGCCGAACGACCTGCCTAGAATCTCCTGGGTCAGGCATCGTGTGTCCATCGCGCGACGAGGGTGCGATGGAAGATGTAGCAACGCGAACCAATGAGAACCGAAAAGCGGTTCTGACCTGATTTCCTAATGGATGTCAAGGGGTGTGTTGGTGACGGTGGTGGTCGGGTGGCATTGTCGCCCGGCGACGGACGGGGGGGTTCGTGAGCGCTGGTTGTGTGGGCCTGTCAGTGGAGCTTGCCGACCTCGAGAGCCTCGGGTTCCATGACTTGAGACGTACCAACGCTACGGCGATGGTCCTTGATGGTGTAGATGTCAAGACTGCACAGGCCAGACTCGGGCACTCTGATCCTCGACTCACCCTGGCCATCTATGCACAGGCGACGGGCGAGGGCGACAGGTCGGCCGCCGAGAAGCTGGGGGCACGGTTGATGGGAACAAGTGACGTCGGTCGGAGCACGTCCGAGTCAGCCGGGTCTTAGCGCTTGAATCCGGTGACCGGCAGCACCTCACTAGAGAAGAAGCTGGCCGCCGGCGTCGCATTCGCAAGTGAAGACACGTGGTGGATCGCCGTGGCGGGCATCAACGGAGCGGACACCATGGTGACCACCGACGGCGGCGACACATGGTGGGCCCACAGCGACGGACCCTCGGGATCGGTCCTCGAAGTTCAGGCATTAGACAACCAGACGGCCTGGATTACGACCACCGAAGGGCTGTTCGCAACCTTTGGTGGCGGGCGCACTGGAAGCGACTCCAATCCGAACTCAGCACCAATAGCCGCCCATAACACTGGCGACGCGACCTCCCGACGTCCAATTCACCCGCACCGAGCCGGCATTATGTCGCTGATCCGTAAGGCCGCTCTGTCGACGCGGACTGAACCCCGGCTTGTCCGGACGGTTGTTTCGCAGCATTTCGCGTCCAAACCGCGTCCTGGCCACACGGGTCAGAGACAACCAGCGAGGTGCGTGGCAGTACGGACCGCTCGACTCCACGAAACGCGGCGTGGCTCTGGCTGTGGTCGTTACATGGGGAGCGGCGCATTGGCCGTGAGCCCTGGCCGTTCGCTAATCGGGTCATGGCAATTGCGTGGAGTCGAAACAACCCTCGGTAAGAAGATGCCGACCGGCGGCCACAGGCTGACGGCCGTGATGACTTCGCGAATCGCTGAACCACGCACAATGCCGGTTCCAGGACAGGTCTTTCTTGCATGGAAGAACTCTCGCGTTGCTGATCTGTGCGGGTCGTGTCTGCCGGTAGAGCCTGATCGCTCCCAACGGCGGGACGTATGGATGAGCGGACCAAGAGCCTCCTGTGACGGGCAGCTCTCCGGAAATTGATGAGAGTGCGAACGGCCTATTGGGAGGCTCTTCCCGCGGCCACTCGCAACTCGTGATCCGTTGAGGCGCCGGCCTTGGTTGCCTCGAGAACTGCGTCGATCTCCTCCGGAGTCAGCTCAGTGACCAAGCAGAATTCGTTGCCAAATGGGTCTTGCATGACGGCCCAGTCGATTACCGGTGCTTCGTCGCCGTGTGAACCCGGCCGTGGGTAAAGACTCGGTGGTTTCTTGACCGATCCGCCAAGAGCAACGATCTGCTCAATGGCGCGGTCGATCCCCTCGTTAGGGGTGAGGTCGATGTGGGCTCGGTTTGCAATCTCGCCTTTGGACGTGGCGGCCAACTGAAGGATGATCTCGTGTTTCCATGGATCCTTCTGGCCCAGATAGCCGAACCGGCCATGCCACCCATTCTTGCTCCCGATGATGTCCCAACCGGTTACCTCCGACCAAAACTTGTAGCCAAGGGTCAGGTCGTCGACATCGATGACCGTGCAGCGATAGGTCGCGATCCCCATCTCAGGCCGAGCCACCGAGCTTTCGTCTCGCGTGCTGGCTGAACTGACGCATTGGTCCCACCGGGCCGATCTCCAGGAATACGGTGGTTTCGTCGGTCCGGGCCGTGTGGCCAGCCGGCCAGTAGTACAACTCGCCAGCCCGGGTGGTTTCTTCGGTGCCGTCTGCATGGCGAAGGTGGATGGATCCCTCTAGGACGATACCCCAGTGGGGGCTTGGGCACTGGTCGCCGGGCAAACCCTCGAGCACCGGCGAAAAGTCAGTGCCAGCAGGCACCTGCGCATATCGGACGGCCATCTCACCCCACTCGGCATAGCGTGTGCTGAGCCCACCTTGCTGCACTTCGATTGGGATATCGTCGATCTTCTGTCTCATCGTTGCTCCTAATCCTCGGCTTCCTAGTCTCGACACCAGTAGCCAGGTTGTATTTGAACCTCGGTCTCGACAACGGTCGTTCGAGTTACAGGTACCTCCTCCCATTCAGTCAACGGTCTCTCATCCTCCTTCTACTCTCATTGTGAGTAGAAGATACTCGCATTGCGAGTTGCCGTCAAGGGGGAGTAGTCAGCACGTCAACACCGCAAAACAGTGGTCGACCCGGCCGGAGTTCGATGCGACCTGAACAGGAGGCGGCTCCGATTCCCCCAGCTCAGCTGGAGGCCTTGCTTCTGTGACGATCTCGTATGGTTTCCAATCGCTCCCTGGTGGTGGGTGTTATTCCGGGGTCGGTGGTTGTAGGCCATCGGCTGACTTTGTCGGCTGCGGTGGCAAGGAATCCCTCGAGTTCGGCCAGAAGGGTGGTGGTGACATCGATCACGAGGGCGACGACATGGAGCCGTTCCGGGAACTGGGGGCGATCGTGGAATTCGAGACGCTCATCCCCTGGGCCGCCCACACCAGCCTCGAGCATGGAAAGCGGTCCGCCCTCTTCGAGATACTCGTCGACAAAAACGAGCATCGTGTCGAGCATCGACCGGGCCATCTGAGCCGTGGCCTCCATCGAACTGACCATGTCCTCAACGCTGCCCTGGTCGCCGTAGAACATCCGCACAATCCCCTCGATCTCGAAATGAGGCTCATCGGGTTCGGTGGTCAGCCATTCCCGCAGGGCCCTCTCCCCTTCCGCAGTGATCTTGTAACGGTTTCTGTGCCGCCTACCCACCGGCTCACGTTCCACACTGGCCCAGCCCAGATCGATCAGAGATTTCTGTTCCCGGTACAGGTGTCCCTCCGACGATGGCCACACGAACCGCAGACTCCGACGAAGCTGATTCGTCAGCTCATACCCAGTCCAGGGCCTGACAGCAAGAAGCCCTAAGAGGGCATAGGTTGTGGGAGACTGCTGCTTCACACAACCATGATACTCGCAATGCGAGCAGCTACCGCGCCGAGCAATTCACCGACGGGAAGCGGATCGATTGTGACCATCTCGGTGATCGAACCCAACCGCGCCCTGCTCAGCCTTTCCAGATGTGGCCAGCGTCCCAGCAGGGGCTGGGCCAGCCCATGACCGCCGGTTGCTCGCCACAGATCCGGGAACGCCCACGCCGACAGTGCCCAAAGGCGGCACTCGACCCGATGGGCGTCGATCGTGGCGACATGACGACGCCGCATCGCTCGTCGCAATGCGATCTGGCCAGGCGGCGGAACCGGTGCCGAGACGACACCGAGGACATCTTGGCAGCGGGCCAGCATGTCGGCGTCGATCACATCGGTCTTCGAAGCTCCAACAATCGCCTTACGGAGCCGGGCCGAGTCCCGATTCGCCACGAACCCGATATCGCATCCGGCGTCGGACACCGCGTGCGCCAACGGCAACCACGTGCCAGCCGTCGGTTCCGCCACAACCAACGAACCCGCATAGGTTTCGAGCCGCTCGGCCAGTTTCGCTAATCCGGCCAGCGTCGGTGAAACTCTGAAGTCTTCACTGACCTCACCCCGGACCGCGATCTGATGCGGCGCCACAACAGCAGCGTCGATCCCGATCGACACCCGGACAGTTCTTGTGTTCAATTGCATCGAGGGGTTCTCCCTTCCAACAAGCAGGCCCCGGCCTCGATGCCGTTCAACTCATCCCCGGTCGGGACTCGCAACGGTTGCTAACCGGGAGAACCCCTCGCTCGCGCTCGACCACCAGCCAGAAGATGCTCCCGACCCCACCCGACACCACGGGGCGGACTACCTAGCCCACCCAGCCATGTGATTCATACGGTGCGCTGAACCTACGGCCGCTGGCCGATAGATCCCACCAATTTCCTCAACCGGGTCTGCTCGAGAACGGGCCCCGGCAACGATCAGGTCAACGAGCCCAAAGCTCAGGGGAAACACGTCACAGCCGGGACCCCTCCCGAGGCCACGCTAGATGACCACCCCCAACACCAGGAGGGCACCCCAAGTAATACATGGGCTTACTCGTAGCGGGGGCGGGATTTGAACCCGCGAGGTTCGGGTCGTGAGCCAGACGGTCGGCTCCTCAAGGGTGTTGGCGGGGATCGATCAGCGATACTCAATGTCAGGATGAGTGGTAGGTATGCCAACGAGTCGCGCCCTGTATCACCCTGTCCTAGGTCCTTGGTCATCAGTCTGGTGGCTCAGCCTCGCGTGTCCTGTCGGGCCACACGTGACTCGAACGGGTTGGCGGCCCCGCTAGCCTCCCGCTCCGGCCAGCTCGACAGTGATCTCGAGGCCGCCCTCGGGCAGGTTGCGGGCGCGTACCCCACCACGATGAGAGGCGGCGACGGCGGCGACGATCGACAGCCCGAGACCGGCGGAGCCAGGGCGCGGCGCCGCCCGGGTGTAGCGATCGAACAGGGTGGCCAGTGTCGGCGCCTCGGCGCCGGGCCCCGTGTCACGGACGACCAGGCTGGCGCCACGTGCGCCGGGCTCGGCGACGATGCTCACCGTGCCACCGGGAGGCGTGTGGCGCAGGGCGTTGTCGAGCAGGTTGGCCAGCGCCCGCTCGATGGCCGGGGCGTCGCCGTTGATGGTGGCTACACCGCTGGCGGTCAGGGTGACGCCGCGCGCTCCGGCGACCGTGTCGAAGCGCTTCACTGCGGCCGATGCCAGCTCGCCGAGGTCGACCACCTGGCGGTGGTCGAGAGCGTTGGCCGCGTCCGCCCGTGCCAGCAACAGCAGATCCTCGACCACCGCGGTGAGGCGGTCGATCTCCTCCAGTGCGCTGTCCAAGCCCCCCTGGGCGGCCGGCTCGGCGGTGGCGCGGGCCAGCTCGACCTCGGCGCGCAGGATGGCCAGCGGGGTACGCAGCTCGTGGCTGGCTTCAGCGGTGAACTCCCGCTCTCGTTGCACAGCTGCTTCAAGCCGCTCGAGCATGCGGTTGAGCGTCGACCCGAGCCGATGGATCTCGTCGCGACGGACGGGCACGGGGAGGCGCTGGGACAGGTCGTAGGCACCGATGGCGTCCGCCTCGGCGGCCATGCGGGCGAGCGGCGCCAGTCCGCGGCGGCTGATCCACGCCCCGGCGAATCCGGCGACGACGCTGGCGGCGACCGCCACCGGCCAGAAGATGGCCACCAGTGCCTCCTCGGTGTCGGTCAGCGTGGTGATAGGGGCGGTGACGACGACGATGCGACCCGATCCGTCGGCGACCGCGGTGCCGGCGAAGCGCAGCGACTCGCCACGGACCACCGCGTCGCCGAGGACGGGCACACCTGCCGCCACCCGCACCAGATGCCCCCCGGACACCAGCCCCTCCGCCCCGTCGAGGCCCGGCGTTGCCCACAGCACCGTGCCATCGCTCGCCTGAATCTGCCCCTCGAGTTCGCTCGGCCCCCCGCCGCCGTCCGGATCGGGCTCAAGCTCGGCGAACAGGTCCCCGTCGAATCCGGCGTCGGGAGCCGCTCCCTCGACCACACCAGCCTGGACTGCGGCAACATCGACTAGCCGCTGGTCGATAGCGGCGCGCTGGCTGGCCCGGAACTCGCGAAAGGCCACCACCCCCACCAACAGCATGAGCATGAGGAAGGCCGAGCTGGTCATGGCGGCAAAGCGCACGCTGGACGGCAGGGCGCGCAGCCACGCGGTCATCGCCCGCTTACTCGCCCGGTAGGTGGCGCAGCCGGTAGCCGACGCCCCTGACCGTTTCGATGACGTCAGCGTGGAAGCGCCGGTCGATCTTGTCGCGCAGGTTCTTCACGTACGCGTCGATGATGTTGGAGGACTGCTCGTCTGCCTCGGCGCCCCACACATGGCGGCGGATCGTCGAGCGCTGGACAACGTCGCCGGTGTGGTGCATGAGGTACTCGAGCAGAGCGAACTCACGCCTCGACAAGTCGACGGGTGTTCGATCCCAGCTCACCATCCGGGTGGCCGGATCCAGCCTCAGCGGGCCGCAGACCAGCGCGGTCGGTCGTGGCGGGCGGCCCCGGCGGATCAGCGCCCGCAGCCGGGACACCAGCTCCTCGAACGCGAACGGCTTGGTCAGGTAGTCGTCGGCGCCGGCGTCGAGACCGGTGATGCGATCCTGGACGTCGCCGAGAGCCGTCAACAGCAGCACTGGGGTCCAGTCCTCGGCCCGCCGCAACGTCCGGCACACCTCGAATCCGTCTATCCCGGGCAACAGGATGTCGAGCACGAGCGCGTCGTAATCGCCCGCTGCCGCCATGGCGAGGCCCACTTCCCCATCCGGGGCCCCATCGACGGCGTAGCCAGCCGCTAGCAGGCCGCGCTGTAATGCGGCCCGCATCTTGTCCTCGTCCTCCACGACGAGCACCCGCATCCCTACCTCCTGCCATCACGGGCCGTTTAAGGCTAGTGAACGGCCGCTCATGAATGGTGCATGAGGAATTGCTTGACTTTCATCAATTTTTCATGCATTCTGCCGCGGAGCAGGGGGGCAACCCGAGCCGCACCGCGAGGCGCGGTCCACAACCGAGGAGGCACCGATGACCGCTGGTCAACCGACTCCGGCCGCACCGGCAGGGCAGGGACGGCCCGCCCCGCCCAAGGACTGGCTGCCAGGCCTCATCGAAAACGGCAAGAACGACGTCCTCTCCGGATTCATCATCTTCCTCATCGCCCTGCCGCTCTGCCTCGGCATCGCCCTGGCCTCAGGGGCCCCGCCCATCGCCGGCATCATCTCGGGCATCGTCGCCGGGACGCTCGCCAACCTGCTGTCCGGCTCCTACGTGACGATCAACGGCCCCGCCGCCGGGATGATCGTCATCGTCTTGGGCGCCGTCACCGAGCTCGGATTTCCTGGAGCGCTGGCGGTCGGCGTGGTTGCCGGCGGCATCCAAATCCTCCTCGGCTTCGCCAAAGCCGGCAAGCTCACCGGGTTCTTCCCCCTGGCGGTCATCCACGGAATGCTGGCGGGCATCGGGCTGATCATCATGTCCGGCCAGATCCACGTGGCGCTCGGCCGCGAGAACCCCCGCGAGCACGGCATCGGGATCCTCACGTCGATCCCAGAAAGCTTCGCTCATTTGGTGCCCGCCACCGCCGTCGTGGGACTGGCGGCGGTGCTGGTGATGGTGATCTGGCCCAAGCTCGGCAACGTCGCCAAGGTGGTGCCGGCGCCGCTGATGGCGGTCATCGTCGGCACCGGGATCGCCTTGGCCAACGGCGCCGGTCCGCGCCTGGACCTCGGTGAGGGCGGCCTGCTCGCCGGCCTCACCGCCCCCGACTTCTCCGGCATCCTGTCCGGCCCCGCCATCAAGTGGATCGTCCTGTATGTATTCGTGGCCAGCCTCGAGTCTCTGCTCACCGCGGAGGCGGTCGACAAGCTCGACCCCTACCAACGCCGTTCCAATATGAACAAGGAGCTCATCGGCAAGGGGACCGGCAACATGGTGTCGAGCGCCATCGGTGGCCTCCCGATGATCGCCGAGGTCGTCCGCAGCAAGGCCAACATCCTCAACGGGGCCCGCACCCGCTGGTCGAACTTCTTCCACGGGGTCTTCCTGGGCGGCTTCGTCCTCGCCGCGCCCGGCCTGCTCGAGCTAATTCCTCTGGCCGCGCTGGCCGGCGTCCTGCTCGTCATTGGCTTCAAGCTCGCGCACCCCAACGAGTTCCGCCACGCCCTCCATGTCGGCAAGGTGGACTTCGTGCTCATGCTCATCACCGCGTTCACGGTGCTGCTGACAGACCTGCTCATCGGGGTGGCGACCGGCATCATCCTGGGGCTGGTCTGGGCAGTCGTGAAGGGCACTTCGCTAGGCAACTTGTTCAAGCCGGCGATCACGGTCACCGAGCAGGGCGAGCAGATAACCATCCAGCTCCGCAAGGCCCTTGGGTTCCACAACTTCATCCCGCTGCGCTCCAAGCTCGATGGCCTGGCGCCCGGCAAGACCGTCACGGTTGACTTCTCTGGAGTCCACTACATCGACCCCACGGTCATGGAGCGGCTCCATGACTTCGAGGTGGCCTACACCGCCGACGGGGGCACGGTCGTGCGGGTGGGCGACGAGCGGCTTTCCGCCGACTCCCACCATGAGTTCTCCACCCGGACGGCTCCCAAGACGCTCGCACGGGCCTAGCCGCCACAACCTGGGATCGAGACCAAAATCATGGGCATCCTCACCCTCATCACCTGGCTCCCCATCGCGGGGCTGGTAGTGATTCTCTTTCTCCCCCGCGGGCAGGCTGCGCTCGCCAAGGGCGTAGCCCTGGCTGCCGCGGGCGGCACCCTCGTGGTCGCTTGGGGCCTGCTCGCCACCTTCGACCGCTCCTCCTCCGAGCCACAATTCACCGAGCAGGCGACTTGGATCCCCGAACTCGGCATGACCTACACGCTGGGCGTGGACGGGCTGAGCTATCCGCTGGTGCTGCTCACGACCCTGCTCACGGTCGTCGCGCTGATCGCGTCGCTGAAAGTGGCGACCAACCTGAAGGCTTACTTCGCCTGGATGATGCTGCTGGAGTTTTCGATTCTGGGTGTGTTCGTCGCTCGCGACTGGTTCCTGTTCTACGTGTTCTGGGAGATCGCGCTCGTCCCGATGTTCTTCCTGATCGGGATGTGGGGAGGCCCGCAGAAGGCGCGTGCGACGCTGACGTTCTTCATGTACACCCTGGGGGGTTCGGTCCTCATGCTTTTGGGCATCTTCGCGGTCTACCTCGCAGCCGATCCACACACCTTCGACATGGCGGCGCTCGAGGCGGCTAGTGGCGGGTGGACTCGCAGTTTCCAGATCGCGCCGTTCCTCGCCTTCTTCGTAGGCTTCGCGGTCAAGATCCCGGTGTTCCCGCTGCACGGCTGGCTGCCCCTGGCCCACGTCCAAGCGCCGACACCGGTGAGCATCATGCTCTCCGGCGTCCTCCTCAAGCTTGGTGCCTATGGCCTGCTGCGTATCGCCGACACTCTCCCGCTGGGCCTCCAGGCGTTCCTGCCTGGGTTGTTCGTCCTGGCTCTGGTCAACATCCTCTACGGTGCCTTCCTCGCGTTCCGCCAGACCGACCTCAAGGCGATCGTCGCGTTCTCCTCGATCAGCCACATGGGCTTTGTGCTGCTGGGCATTTCGGCGTTGAATGTGACGGGCATGTCCGGGGCGTTGTTCATGATGCTTGCCCACGGCATCATCACGGGCGGGTTGTTCCTCCTCGTCGGCATCATCTACGAGCGCACTCACACCATGGAGCTCGGGCAACTGTCGGGCCTCAGCGGGCAGGTGCCGATGTACACGAGCGTCACCGTGCTGGGCCTGTTGGCGTCGATGGGCTTGCCAGGCCTCGCGCAGTTCGTGAGCGAGTTCCAGACGCTGATCGGTGCGTTCGAGCGCTGGGGCCTGTTCGTGCTGTTCGCGCTCGCCGGCATCCTCGTGACCGCCACGTTCACGTTGCGAGTCATTTCCTCGATGTTCACCGGCGAGCCCGACGCCCGCTGGACGGGCATGGCTGACCTGGGCGGTCGCGAATTGGCGGCGGTCGTTCCGCTGGCGACGTTAACGGTGGTGCTGGGGGTCTTTCCGGGTCTGGCGCTCGGCCTGATCAACGCCACGATTCGGGCGATGACTGTGCTCAGCGACTGACCATGCATCGATGACGACGCCCACGCCCGCAACGACTGCGGCGGCGCACGCGGACCACCGTACGCACCTCGCCCACGAGCTCGAGCACTGGGGCCACCTGCTTCCCAGCCAGGGCCCGATGACGACGTTCGTCCACCACAACACCCTCCACGGGCTGCAGCACGAGCCCTTCGAACTCGCTGTCGCCGAGGCCGAGCGGCTGCTCGGCGGCCGCGCCTATGAGCCGGTCGACCGGGGACGCGCTCGGTACCGGGCAGGCCGCATCACCGATGCGGATCTGGATGCAGTGTTCGCGATGCGCCCTGAGCTCAATCCCGCCGAGGTGCTCGGCACGGTCGGGGGGCGCACCATCTCCCACGGCGAGATCCGCAGGCTCCACCTCCTGCATGGCGCCACGGCCGTGCCGCCCGCCGTGCTGCGCGACGCCATGACGGCGGGCGACGCCGGCCGCCGCATTGCCGCGGACGCCTCGGAGACAGCCCGCGCCCGGTTGCTCAGCCGGGCGCAACAAGAGCTCGCCGCCAGCCTCGAACGCGTCGGGGCGAGTTGGACGCTGGCGGACTGGCTCGGCACGTTGCTGAACCTGGACGCGCCCGCCGCCGTGCTGAGCGACGTCGCCGCCCACCTGGCGGCCGAGGCGACCACCTCGACCGGCAGGCCCGTTGCCCGTCTGGTGCGTGCGCTCGGAATTCCCGCCAATCGGCAAGACGTGTATCTGGCGGCGGTGGACGCTCACTGCAACGACCTGTCGGATGCCGGCCGTGATCACGAGCGCACGCGGCGGTTGTGGCTGGAGGCCGAAATCCGGGTCGTACGGGCGCTGGCACGCCGCCACTTCGGAGCTCGCGGCACCCTCGAGGCACTCGGCGCCCACTGTGCCGGCGACCTCGAAGGCTACGCGGTCGCGGCCTTATGGCAGGCCTGCCTCGCTGCATTCGCTCTTACCGACCCGTACCTGCCCACCGACCCCGTGAGCCTGACAGAGAGTGACCCGGGTGCGGTCGGGGAGCGCGTTGCCGCGGGTTTCGCCGACATCGAGCGCTGGGGTGGCCCAGCCGTGCCTTTGCCCCGCCAGCTCCGGTCGGCGGTGCGGGTCGTCGCCACCGACGCGCTCGACCACCTGCGCGACCGCGCCGCCGGCAACCCTGCCATCGCTACCGAGCCCGCACTGCGCGAGGCGGCATTCGCCGCGTGGTTCGTCCTGGCGGACACCGACGCCGGCGGGCTGACGCGCCGGGCGGCGGACGCGCTCTACGAACTCGCACACCAGCCGGCCGGCGCCACCGGCAGTGCCCTAGGAGCCCTCGCCGGCGAGGTGCGGGCGCATGACCCCCGGCAGCGGCTCGCCGCCCACCTTGAGTCGGTGGTCCGCGCTCGGCTCGATCCCATCGGCCGCGATCGGACTCACGCCGAGCTCGTGCACGGGCTGATCGGCGAGGACATCGTCGAGCGGGTCAACCGCTACCTCATCCGGCGCTGTGCGGCGTTTCTCGACCTCGGTCAGGCGGCCTGGCGCATGCCGGATCGCACGCTCAGCTTCTATGGGGCCTGGCGTCGGGCGGCGCCGCACGACCGTGTGCTGGATCTAGCAGGGCTGCGGGGCTGGCGTGAAGAGGTCGCTGCCCTACCCGAGCACCCCGAGGAGGCCGTCGTCGCGCTGCTCAGCCGTCTCGGTGTCGACGAGGAGCACTGGGGCAGCTATGCCGGGCGGGTGCTGACCGGCCTGCCGGGATGGGCGGGGATGATGAACTGGCGCGGGACCAATCCCCAGTTTCCTCGGCAGCAGCTCCAGCCCACCAATCTTGCGCAGTACCTCGCCGTCCGCCTGTTCGTCGAGGCTCAGTTGGTCACCGAGGTGACGCGCCGCATCTGGAACGTGGAACCGGCGGAACTCGTTTCCCACTTGCGCGCCCGCCCGCACGAGGTTTGGATGCGCACCGAGGCCGTCGCCGGTGCGCTGCCTTCCTTGGTGGCCCGCTCGGTGCGCGAGCTCGCCGCCAGAGGTGGGCCGGAGGCGAGCTGGGTCCTTCTGGCCGACAAGGCGTGGGCTCACCACGATCAGCTCGATGGCGCCTCTCCGCGCTTTCTGGCGCATGACCACGCCTGGCGGTTGTTCCGCCTCGCGCAACTGCAGGGGTGGTCGGCGGCGGACGTGCGCGCACTTCCCGCCACGGTCCGCGACCGCCTTCTCGCCGTCCTCGACGGCTTCCCTGAGTCCACGCACCGACCCATTTGGCTGGCCGCGTTCGAGCGCCACTACCGCGAGGAGATCCTAGGCGCGCTCGCCGCCAACCGCGGACGCGGACGCTGGCGGGATCGCCCAGAACGGCCCAAGGCGCAGGTGGTGTTCTGCATCGACGAGCGCGAGGAGTCCATCCACCGGGCGTTCGACGAGCTAGACCACGGCTACGAGACCTTCGGCGCCGGCGGCTTCTTCGGCGTCGCCATGGATTACCAGGGACTCGACGACCACGGTGTCACCCCACTGTGCCCCGCCAACGTCACCCCCGCCAACCGCGTCGAGGAGGTTCCGCGTCCTGAGTCCGTCACGGTGGCCGAACGTCGCAGGGCGCTCCGCGCCTGGGAGGAGGTGTTCCACAACACCTACTGGGAGACCAAGCGCAACGCCGTCTCGGCGTTCTTTCTCACCCAGTTGACCGGCCTGGTCCAGGCGCTACCGCTGGCCGGCCGCGTGCTGGCGCCCTGGCGGTGGACCGAGCTGGCCCAAGCCGCCCGCCGCCGGCTGGTTCCGCGGCCGCCCACGCTGCTCACCCTGGATCACGACGAGCGAGGCCGCGGCTTTGAGACCACCCAGCAGCTCGACCGGGTCGAAGCGCAGCTCCGCAACATCGGCATGACCCACCATTTCGCCCGGCTGGTCGTCTTTTGCGGGCACGGGTCGATATCGGTCAACAACCCGCACGAGTCGGCCCACGACTGCGGCGCCTGCGGTGGCAAGCACGGTGGTCCCAACGGCCGGGCCTTCGCCAGCCTGGCCAACCGCCCGATGGTGCGGGCGCTCCTGCGCGAGCGCGGGATCGACATCCCCGAGGACACCCACTTCGTGGGGGGGATCCACAACACCGCCAACGACCAGGTGGTGTTCTTCGACACCCAAGACATCCCCCCCACCCACTCCGCCGAGTGGGAGGCGTTGCATGCCGACCTCCAGGAGGCGCGCGCCCGCTCCGCCCGCGAGCGGTGCCGGCGGTTTGGTTCCGCGCCTAAGGACCCGACGCCGGGCGAGGCATTGCGCCATGTCGAGGGTCGCAGCCGCGATCTGTCACAAGTCCGCCCCGAGTGGGGCCATTGCACGAACGCCTTCGCCGTCGTCGGCCGCCGCTGCCTCACGCAAGGGGCGTTCTTCGACCGGCGGGGCTTCGTCATCTCCTACGACCCCACCCAGGACCCGACGGGAGCGATCCTCGAGCGCATCCTGCTCGCCATGGGGCCGGTGGGGGCGGGCATCAACCTCGAGTACTACTTCTCGAGCGTCGACAACCGCGTCTACGGTTGTGACACAAAGGTGCCCCACAACGTGTCGGGCCTCCTTGGTGTCATGGAGGGGGCGGCCAGCGACCTGCGGACTGGGCTGCCGCGGCAGATGATCGAGATCCACGAGCCGATGCGCCTGCTCTTGATCGTCGAGGCCACCCTCGAGGTGCTCGGTGGCATCTACGGGCGCCAGCCGGCGATCGCCGAGCTGCTGGACAACGAGTGGGTGCACCTCGTGGCGGTGGACCCCCAGGCAGGCACGTTCACCCTGTTCGTGGCCGGCGAGGGCTTCGTGCCATGGGACGAGCGCGTCCCCAAAATACCGGTGTTCGAGACCTCGCACGAGTACTACCGCGGCAGGGAGGGCTTCCTGCCTCCCGTCCTGATCGGGAGCGGTGCCCCGCCTGGCGGGACGGTCACCCAGTAGTGAGCGCATTCGAGCTGGTTGCCATCGCCGTCTGCGGGCTGCCACTGGGTGCGGCGGTGGCCAACGGCCTCAACGCCCTGTCCGGTGAGCGCCTCTACGGGCACGTGACAGTCGCCCGAATGGCGTTCATGACCGCGCTCACATCGTTTCTTGCCAGCCTGTCCCTCGCGGCGATGATGCTGGCGCGACCGGGCACGCGCGAGGTCACGATCTACCGCTTCATCCACAGCGGTGACTTCAGCGCCGACTTCGGGTTCCTGCTCGATCCGCTGAGCGTGGTGATGATGCTCGTAGTGACTGGGATCAGCGCGCTGGTGACGCGCTTCTCTGTCAACTACATGCACAACGAGGGAGGCTTCACCCGCTATTTCACGGTCTTGTCGCTGTTCGTGTTCGCGATGCTGGTCCTGGTCATGGCCGACAACTACCTGGTCATGTTTCTCGGTTGGGAGGGGGTCGGGGTCTGCTCCTACCTGCTCATTAGCTTCTACCGCGACCGTCCGGCTTCGGCCCAGGCGGGAACGAAGGCGTTTGTCATGAACCGTATCGGCGACGCCCACTTTCTGGTGGCGATGTTCTTGTTGGTCGCCCACACCGGCACCCTGGGATTCGGGGAGGTGTTCGCGCAGGCATCAGCCTTGCCGCCTGGCGTCGGCGAGGGGGTGGGCTTCCTGCTTCTGGTCGGGGCGGCCGGCAAGTCGGCGCAGCTGCCGCTCGGCACCTGGTTGGCGCGGGCGATGGAGGGGCCTACGCCGTCCAGCGCGCTGATGCATGCGGCGACCATGGTGACGGCCGGTGTCTATCTGGTAGTGCGCTCGGCACCGATCTACGACCAGGCGCCAACCGCGCTGATCGCCGTCGGCATCATTGGCACGGTGACGGCCCTGTACGGGCAGCTCGTCGGCTACGTCCAGACCGACATCAAAGGAATGCTGGCGGCCTCGACCACCGCCCAGCTCGGGCTGATGTTCCTCTTCTGCGGCCTGGGGCTGTACGCAGTCGCGATCTTCCACCTGGTCGCGCACGCCTTCTACAAGAGCTACTTGTTCCTGACCGCGCCCTCGATCCTGCACCACCTCCATGGCGGCCCCGACCCGACCGTCGTGCGCCGCCCGGAGGACACCGCACGCCGGCCGGCGGCTGTTGCCCTGGCGGCAGCCATCGGACTGCTGGCCGCACCGCTGGTGGGTCTCGTGCGTCAGCAGGCAGGTGGCTTCACCAGAAACGTCTGGGTCGTGCTGGCGCTTGGGTTGATCGCGGCCTTCGCCGCGGTCTTCGCCACACGGCGCATGACCGAGGTCGCCTTCGCCGGCCACGCCGCCGGTGAAGACCACGCCGGCACCGGCCACGGAGCCGATGACCGCCGTTCTCACCGGGCGAGCCGGACCCCCTGGGCCCGCCTGGCGGCGCCGCTCGGCTTTCTCGCCGGCCTCGTCGCGCTGGGCCTGGGATTCAACATCCTGCCTGGCGGGCTCGACGGCTCCTGGTTCCAGCGCCTGCTCGGCCAGGTCGCCGCCGGCAGCAGCGACGTGCCGCTCGGCAACCCGCTCCTGGCGACGGTCTTCCTTGGCACCGTCGCTCTGCTGCTGCTCTCGGGCTGGTATGGCCCGCGCTACCTCGACCGCTTCCGGGACGAGCTGCCGGCCACCGCCACCCCTCCCGCGGCGCGTCGCCTGTACTGGTGGGCGCTCAGCCGCGGCTACCTCGACGACACCTACGATCGCTACGTGGTTGCTCCGACGGCGGCCCTTGGCCGGGCGCTCGAGCGCTTTGACCGTGCGGTGCTCGACCGCCCCGCACCGGTGACCCAGCCAGGTGTACTCCAGCCGGCAACCTGGGAGGCCCGCTTTCTCGCGCTCCATCGCCACGAAGCCGATCCTGCTGTGATCGCCGAACCGTCCGAGCGTCTCGACTGGCTGCCAGCAGCGATCGGCGCTGCCATCCACCCAGAGCATGACCGCCTCGGGACCAGACGTGCAATGGCCTGGTCCCGGCGCGCCTCCGAAGGTGGGGGTGTGTTCGGTGCGGTCGCCGATGCGGGTGCGCGTCTTGCCGAAGGGATGGAGAGGCGCGTCTTTCAGCGGGCCGAAAGCGGGGGCGTGTTCAGCGCGGTCGCCAACGCGGGTGCGCGTCTTGCCGAGGGGATGGAGAGGCGCGTCTTTCAGCCGGTCGACACGACCACCTTGAAGCTGACCGGGATCATCGCCGGGTTTACCGATGCAGTTGAGAAGGCGGTCTTCGACACCGGAGTGGAGCGCGGGCTGGCACGGGCAGGTGCGGGTGCCCAGCGGCTGTTGCTGGCGATCGAGCGGCAGTTGGGCCAGCCGTTGGTCATCGGCAGCATCCTCGCGCTGGCGCTCCTGGCCCTGATCGTGGGCACCCGATGAGCCTCAACGAGGTGATGGCGTCCGAGCAGATGGGCTTCCCGATCCTGTCGATGCTGATCGCGTTGCCACTCGTCGTCTGCGCGGCGTTGCGGTTCGTTCGCAACGACCGGGCCGCGACGACCATGGCCATCGGCGGGGCGGGGCTCGAGCTCATCCTTGCTGCATTCCTGGCGCTTCGGTTCAACGCCGGTGTCGCCGACATCCAGTTCGTCGAGCGTTCCGGTTCGGTGCTCGGCGCCAGCTGGCATCTCGGAGTCGACGGCGTCAACCTGCTGTTCATCCCGCTGACCGCGCTCCTCGGCCTGCTCGTGATCATCTATGCCGAGCATGCCACCGCCAGCAGCCGCACGGGCGATGCACGCCGCTATGCGATGGCCACCCTGGCGCTGGAGGCGGCGATGATCGGCGCCTTTGCTTCGCTCGACTTGATCGTCTTCTGGTTCTTCTTCGTCGTCGAGTTGGTGCCGAGCTGGTACCTCATCACGCGCTGGGGTACTGGTGCCGAGCGGCGGCGTGCCGCCGGCGAGTACGTCGTGTTCATGGCTGTCGGCTCGGCGCTCATGCTCGCCGGCATCCTGGCCTTGGGCCGCAACCACGCGCGGGTCACGGGCGACGGCTACAGCTTCGAGCTGCTGGCCCTGCTCGAGGCCGGCGTGCCCGCCGAGGCCCAGACCCCGATCTTCTTCCTCTTGTTTTTCGGCTTCGCGGTCAAGGCGCCCATCTTCCCGTTCCACACCTGGTTGCCGAAGGTGCTCGAGCACGGCCCGGTGGTCGGCATGAGCGTCTTCCTCGTCGGCGTCAAGCTCGGCACCTACGGGCTCTTGCGTTTCGCCATCCCACTCCTACCGGCTGCCGCCTCAGGCTGGTTTTGGCTAATGGCGCTGCTCGGGGTCACGGGCACGGTGTACGGGGCGCTGCTCGCCCTCGGGCAGACGAACCTGCGTCGCCTGCTGGCCTTTGCCAGTTTGTCGCACATGGGGGTGGTGATGCTGGGCCTGTTCTCGCTCAACCTCGACGGGTTCGAGGGCGGCCTACTGCAGATGGTCAACCTGGGAATCGTCGGCGCCGGGCTGTTCTTTGTCGCCGGCTTCCTCGTCACCCGGATCGGCGCCCCTGAGATCGGGGCGCTGGGCGGGTTGATCCACCACGCGCCGCTGCTGACCGGCACCTTCTTGATCATCGCCCTCGCTGGCATCGGACTGCCAGGCACCAACGGGTTCAACGGCGAGCACCTGGTCATGCTGGGCGCCTATGAGCAGCACTGGTCGATGGCGATCGCCGCCGGTGCCGGCGTGTTCCTTACCGCCGCCTACTCGCTGTCGTACTTCCAGCGGGCGTTCATGGGCACCGCCCCTCCCGCCGTGGTGGAACGGGTCTACGACCTCACCAGCAGCGAGCGCGGAATCGTCCTCACCCTCGCCGCCCTGATCTTCTGGATCGGTCTCGGTACCGGCCCGTTCATCCACACGATGCGCCCGTCGTTGACGGCCCTCGAACAGCGGGTCGGGGACGGAGCTGGCGCCCTGGTGACCGGGATCGAAGTGGCGGCGCCGGGCAGGTGAGCGAGATCACCGCCGCCGAGCAGGCCGGCTTCCCGATCCTGTCCATGCTTATGTTGCTGCCGGTCGTCACCATGGTTGCGCTCGGCTTCATGCGCCAGGGCCGGGCGCTGCGGCGGGTGGCGTTGGCGGGTGCGGTCGCCGTGCTCGGCCTGTCGCTGCTCCTCACCGCCGGCTTCCAAAAGGGCATCGCGGGCTTCCAGTTCGCCGAGCAGGTTCCATGGGTCGAGTCGATGGGGTTGAGTTATCACCTGGCGGTGGACGGCGTCAGCGTCCTGTTCGTGCCGCTGACCGCCCTCCTGGTCGTCGTGGTGATGCTCTCATCGTGGACGGCGGTGCGGTATCAGCCCAAGGCGTACCTAATGGCGGTGCTGGCCTTCGAGACCGCCGCCATCGGCGTGTTCATCGCCGTGGACCTGATCCTCTTCTTCGTGTTCTGGGAGCTCATGCTGATCCCTACCTATGTGCTCATCAAGGTCTGGGGGGACGGGCCCCAACGCGGCCGGGCGGCCATGCGGTACGTACTGTCGATGCTGTTCGGATCCGCCGCGTTGCTGGCCGGTTTCATCCTGCTCGGCGTGAGCTACCGGTCCGCACCCGGATCCGGGGGCGCGTTGTCGTTCGATCTTGTGGCCCTCATGGACTCGCCGGTGCCGCTCGGAACCCAGACGGCAGTTTTCTTCCTGCTCGCGTTCGCCTTCGCCCTCAAGGCTCCGATGTTCCCCTTCCACGCCTGGCTGCCGGCGGCGCTACTGGAAGGCCCGATCGGAATGGCGGTGTTCCTCGCCGGGCTCAAGATGGGGGTGTTCGGGTTCGTGCGCTTCGTGCTGCCCCTGGTGCCCGAGGCGTTCGCCGCCTGGAGCTGGCTGGTGGCGGTCCTCGGCATCGCGGCCGTGCTCTACGGCGCGCTGATCGCGCTCGTCCAGTCCGACCTACGGCGCTTGCTCGCCTTCGCCAGCGTCAGCCATGTCGGCCTGGCCATGCTCGGGCTGTCGAGCCTCAACGCGCCCGGATTGCAGGGTGCGCTGTTCTTGATCGTGAACCTCGGTCTGGTCTCGACCGCGATGCTGCTCGTGGCAGGCTTCGTCCAACAGCGCGTCGGGAGCAGCGACCTTGCCGCCCTGGGCGGTCTGGCCCAGCGCACGCCGGCGTTGGCGACGTTCGCCCTGATCGCCTGCCTCGGCGCCGTCACGCTGCCCGGCACCAGCGGCTTCCCCGGCGAGTTTCTCGTCCTGCTCGGCGCGTTCCGCGCCCACGGCTGGCCCGCGGCCATCGCGGTCACGACAGTGATCCTCGCCGCCGCCTACGTGCTCGTGTTCTTCGAGCACGCGTTCCACGGGCGTATCCGCAGCACGGTCGTGGAGACCGTCACCGACCTGCGGCCTCGCGAGACCGTCACCGCCAGCATTCTCGGCATTGCCATCGTTGCGTTCGGCTTCTTCCCGGCAGCACTACTGACCTACTCCAGTGCGTCGGTCGACGACCTCGTCGGCCGGCTCAACCCCGCGAGTTCCGTCGCGGTCGGCGACTAGGGGCTGGCCGTGGATGTCACCGGCCTCGCCCCGCTGCTGGCGCTCCTGGCGCCCCTCCTCGGCGCGGCTGGGGTCGTGCTGCTGCGCCACCGCACGCCTGCCCGCGAGCTGTGCGGGGTGGTCGCCGGCATCGCCCAGCTAGGGCTTGTGGCGACCATGGTGCCCGCGGTTCGCGACGGCGGCACGGTCTCCTTCACACTGTCGACGTTCCTGCCGGAAGCGTCGATCGCGCTACGGGCCGACGCCCTCGGGGTCGTGCTCGCCGGCACCGCAGCAGTGCTGTGGGTGCTGACCACGGTTTACGCGATGGGGTATTTCGGGACTACCCACGACCCGGCGCTGACCCGCTTCTACGCCTTCTTCTGCCTGACGATGGCAGCCACGATCGGGGTGGCGTTCTCCGCCAACCTCATCACGATGTACCTGTTCTACGAGGCGCTGACGGTCATCACCTATCCCCTCGTGACCCACACGGGCACCCCCGAAGCCGCTCGGGGAGGCCGGCGCTACCTCGCCTACCAGCTCGGCTCCGGCATCGCTTTCCTGCTGCCTGCGATCGTGCTGACCTACATCGAGGCGGGCACATTCGACTTCGTCCGAGGCGGCATCTTCGGGTCGGACGCCGGCGGCGCCCTGCTCGTGATCGTCTACGTGTTCTACCTGCTAGGCATCGCCAAGGCCGCGCTGATGCCGGTGCACTCCTGGCTGCCGGCGGCGATGGTCGCGCCGGTGCCGGTGAGCGCGTTGCTGCATGCGGTCGCCGTGGTGAACGTCGGCGTGTTCTGCGTGCTGCGCGTTGTGCTCGACGTGTTCGGCACCGACCTCGTTGCCCGGCTCCGCTTGGGTGTGCTTACGCTGGTGGTGGCGTCGGCCACCATCCTCTTGGCGTCCCTTTATGCGCTGCGCCTGGACAACCTCAAGGCCATCCTGGCCTACTCAACGATCGGGCAGCTCTCCTACATGATCCTGGGGATGGCGCTGCTCTCCCCCGGCGGCCGCACCGGCGCAGTCCTGCACCTGGTCGGGCACTCGTTCAGCAAGATCACCCTGTTCTTCGCGGTGGGGTCGATCTACGCGGCCTCGCACCGCGCCCTAGCCAGCGAGCTGGGCGGGATTGGTCGGCAGATGCGCTGGACGATGGCGGCATTCGCGATCGGCGCGCTCTCGATCGTCGGCCTGCCACCGACGGTCGGCTTCATAGCCAAATACTTCCTGTTCGTCGGTGCCGTCGAGGCCGGCCAGTGGGCGGTCTTGGTGGTCCTGTCGGTCTCGACGCTGCTGTCCGCCGCCTATTACCTGCGGATCCTGCGTTCCGCGCTGTTCGACGCGCCCTTGGCCGTGACGGCCGGCGGCTCGGGGGACGCCTCCGGGCTTCTGCGCACCCCGATCGTCGCGGAGAGTGGCGCTCTCGTGGTCGGTCCCATGCTCGTGACCGCCACCGTCACGCTGCTGCTCGGCGTCGCGCCGGGGTTGGTGCTTGACCTGGTCAGGGTCTCGAGCGGATGAGCTTGGCGCGGCCGGCCCTCCATGCCGCCCATGTCCGGCCGTTTGAGCAGCGTGACCTTGACGCGGCGGTGGCGGTTTGGACCGAGGCCACCGCGGACTCCCAGCCCGCGGTCTTCCCGCTCGCGGACGTCGTCAGCGCCCTGGGCGCCGAACACATCGCGCTGGTGGCCGAGCGCGACGGGGCGCTGACCGGTGCGGTCGTGGCCCAGCTGCATCAGGACCACGCCTGGATCCTGCGGATCGGAGTGCTGCCGCGCGCCCGAGGCGAGGGCGTTGACGGGGCGCTGCTCGACGCCCTGGTCGACGGGCTCGAGGCGCGCGGTGTCCGGCGGATCTCGGTGCTGCTGCCCGACGGCGAGGCCGGGGCTGAGGCGCTCGCTGTGCATGAGTTCACGCGCCGCGGCGGCCTCAGCTACCACCATCGTGACCTGATCAGTCGGGGGGGCGGCAATGCCGTAGAACGTCTCGGCGGCCTCTACGTCCCGCCGGGACTCTTCGACAGCCTTGCCGGCATGGAGCGGGAGAAGGCCTTGATTGAACGCCGCGTCATCCTCCCGCTCGTGCGCGCTGAGCAGGCGACCCACCACGGGGTACGACCGCCGCGCGCCATCATCCTGTTCGGCCCGCCCGGCACGGGCAAGACGACCTTCGCCAAGGGCGTCGCCTCACGACTGCGGTGGCCGTTTGTGGAGCTGTTCCCGAGCCGCTTGGCTGTCGATGGCGGCGAGGCGGCGGCGCTGCGGGAGTTCTTCGCGAGCATCCTCGAGGTCGACGAGGTTGTGCTGTTCATCGACGAGGTCGAGGAGATCGCTGCGACCCGCGACGGCCGGTTGGTGACCCACGCCGTCACCAACGAGCTGCTCAAGTTGATCCCGGTCTTCAGGGAGCGGCCTCGCCACCTGCTGGTCTGCGCGACGAACGTGATCCACAGCCTCGACCCGGCGTTCATCCGCCCCGGGCGCTTCGACTACGTGCTGCCGGTCGGACCGCCCGACGAGGCCGCCCGCGCTGCGATCTGGCGCAACTACGTGACCCAGATCACCGACGACGACGTCGACATCGACCGCCTGGTGGAGGCCACGCAGCTGTTCACCCCCGCCGACATCGACTTCGCAGCACGCAAGGCCGCGCAAGCGGCGTTCGAGCGCGACGTGTTCGGTGACCAGACCACTGGCAGCAACCTGAGCCCGGGCTCCGCGCGCGCGACCGTCGATGACTTCCTCCGCGCGATCGCCGACACGCGACCCACGCTGACCCGCGCGATCGTGCACGAGTTCGAGACCGACATCGCCACCTACGCCCGGATGTAACAACGGAGACGATGATGTCGCAGCAGAGGACCTCGTGGCCGTGTGACACTGGAAGGCTATGAGGCGATGCACGATGGTCGCCGCGCTCGGGATACCAACCGCCCTGTCCTACCTGGTGCGAGCCCACCTCAGCGACTTCCTAATAGGTGTCGCCCAGGAACCGAAGCCGCGTCCACAAACCGTCGCCCACCTACCGGAGCCACGATGACCAGTATGAGGCGGAGCCGCACAAGCCGACGCGCGATGAAGATCCTCGACCGAGCCCCGGCCAAGCGACGCCCAACTCGGCGCAACCTCCTCGTTAGAAATCGCCCGGGCAAATCAAGTCGTACCGGGGACTGTGGCTTGCTTGACGTGAGCCGCATGCCGGCTACCGGTGGTGGGCGACCCGCTGGTGGGCGTCGTCGACACCATGAGGGTCGATGTGAATCGTGGCCACTACCGGGAAGTTGAAAGCGTGGTGCAACTCGTGCTCAGCGGCATGGGCGGTCTCGTGGGCCTGCAACACGGTAAGGTTGGCGGCGACCGCGATTGATGCGGAGATGTGAAGTTGATGTCCGTGGAACCGGACCCGGAGATCGGTCACCTCCCGTACGGCTTCGACGCTGAGGATGACGTTCTCGGCGGTGGCTACCAGCTCGGGGTCTACTCCGTCGAGTAATCGTCGGCCGATCCCCCGTGCCGATCTGACCAACAGCACGAAGATGACTACGGAGACGACGAGCCCGGCTGCCGGATCCACCCAGGAAAGACCGAAGGCGGCTCCTATCCCGGCCGCCACAACCGCGAGGGAGGTCCAGGCGTCGGAGCGGGCGTGTTGTCCGTCAGCGACCAGAGCCTCCGAGCCGATCATAAGGCCCACTCTGATCCGGTATCTGGCGACCAGCTCGTTGCCGGCGGCGCCGACCAACCCGGCGGCGATCACCCAGGGAATCTGGTCGATGAGACGTGGTTCGAAGAGGCGGCGAATCGACTCCCAGCCGACTAACACGGCCGTGCCGCCGATGGCCAGGACGATGAGCAGGCCGGCCATGTCCTCGGCGCGGTGAAAACCATAGGTGTAGGTCCGGGTTGGTTTGCGGCGTCCGAGTAGGAAGGCGATCCACAATGGGATGGCAGTCAGCGCGTCACCCAGATTGTGGAGAGTGTCCGACAACAAGGCCACCGACCCGCTCATGATCACGATCACCGCCTGGAGAGCGGCGGTGATTCCAAGAACGACCAGGGAGATCTTGGTGGCCTTTATCCCAGCTGTCACGGACTCACCCGGCTCGACGCTGTGGGTTCCGTGATCGTGTCCATGCGACCACAGATGCTGGAGCCGGTGCCGCAAACCGCCGCCGTGACCTTGTTCCTGATCTACAGACTCGTCGGATTGGTCGTGACCGTCCATCGAAGACCGAGGCTATCGACAGTGCCGACCCGGAAGAAGTCGCATCCGAGTCGCAACAAGATCCTCATATGTATCTGACGTCATTCCGGGCCACATTCACGGAGGTGCGGAGCTTGTCGGAGTAGAAGGGTCCCTGGATTGTGAGGTTGGAAGGCGGACCAGGATGACGGCGCCTGGATATCTGGGGTCGTCGACGATGTCGATGGTTCCACCGTGGGCGTGCACGATCGCTTGGGCCACGGCGAGGCCGAGACCGGTGCCGCCCTGGGTGCGACTGCGAGCATCGTCGAGTCGGATGAACCTTTCGAATACCCGCTCCCGGTCGGTGTGGGGGATCCCTGGACCATCGTCGGCGACGACCAGCTCTACCCCGCCGTCGACCTGGCCGACCTCGATCCATATTCGGCTGTGGGCGTGACGGGCAGCATTGTCGACCAGGTTGCGTACCACCTGGGCCATGCGGCGGCGGTCGGCCACGACCACCGATGATGTGACTCGTTCGAGGTTGACCTCGATTGGGGTTGCGGCCAGGTGAGCCGTCTCTTCGGTGATGAGTTGGGCGAGATCGAAAGCGACCGGTTCAAGGGTGAAGGCACCCTCGTCGCTGCGGGCGAGGGTGAGGAGGTCGTCGACGAGAAGCGAGAGGCGGCGCGCCTCGATGCCGACATCGGCGGTAAAGCGGGTCGCGGTGATCCGTTCTGGGTGTTGAGAGGCCACTTCGGCCATGGTCAGGAGCGAAGCGACCGGACTTTTCAGCTCGTGGGAAGCGTTGGCGACGAATCGCCGCTGGCGGGCGACCGAGCATTCGAGGCGGTCAAGCATCAGGTTGAGGGTCTCTCCGAGCTGGCGGATCTCGTCATCCGGTGCGGGGAGGGGGATGCGCCGACCGAGGTCGGTAACGGTGATGCGGTCGGCCTCGGCGGTCATCGCCCGGACCGGCCGAAGTGTGCGGCCAGCGAGCATCCAAGTCGTGGCGGCTACCACTATGGCGAGGAGTGGGATCCCCCCGACTAGTCGTGGGATCAGGGCGGCGGCGGTGTCCTCGACGGCGGCGAGGCTGGCAGCGACGATCACCTTTGCCGGTGTGGCGTCGTCAATCCCGGTGATAGCGGTCAGAAAGGGCCCGTCGTCGTCCCCCTCCCCTACTTGATCTTGATCGTCATCGCTTTGGTCGAGTTTGGCGAGTGTGATCACCATCACTTCTCCCGGCTTAGCGTCGATGGTGGTGATCGGTCCCTGACCTTCGATGTCGCTGGTTGAGGCGATGACCCGGCCGTCGCCGTCGATGACCTGAGCAGTGACACCGCGGGAGGTGGGGATCAGGTCGGGCGGACCGCCCGTCCTGGCGAGCTGGGCCAGGTCCTGGACCCGCGTGACGATGGTCGTCTCGACCGTATGGGTGAGTTCGGCCCGGATCAAGCTCACCAGAACCACCGCCCCAACCGTGAGGGCGGCAGTCACGACCAGCGTGGCGACGACGGTGGCGTCCAGCCGGACCCCGCCATGTGTCCGTCGCCGCAGACCAGGTCTACCGGTCACCAGGTACCAGCCGGTAGCCCACCCCGCGGACGGTCTCGATCGACCGGCGGCCGAACGGCACGTCGATCTTGCGGCGCAGGTATCCGATGTACACCTCGACCACGTTGGGGCCGCCGTCAAAACTCCAGTCCCAGACCGCCCCGAGGATGTCCAGCTTGGACAGCACCTCCCCGGGGTGTCGCATCAGATACTCGATGAGGGAGAACTCCCTGGCTGTCAGTTGAATCTCCTCCGCTCCCCGCCAACAGCGATGCGTCGCCGGGTCGAGACGAAGATCCCCCACTTCCAGCACAGCCGGCTGGGTCGCTCCACCCCGGCGGACCAGCGCCCGGAGCCGGGCCGCAAGGACCACGAACGAGAACGGTTTGGTCAGATAGTCGTCGGCGCCGGTGTCGAGCGCCTCGGCGACATCGAAGTCGCCGTCCTTGGCGGTCAGCATCAACACCGGAGTCCAGTTGCCTTCCGCCCTCAGGTCGGCGCACACCTGGTAGCCGTTCCGCTTGGGCAACATGATGTCGAGGACAATCGCCTGGTAGGCCTGGTTGCGGGCCAGCCACAACCCCTCCTCACCGTCGGCAGCCACATCGACCGCGTAGCCGTCAGCCTCCAAACCCTGCTTCAGGTAAGCCGCCAACCTCACCTCATCCTCAACCACCAGCAGCTTCATTTTGCAGTTCCTGTCCGGGTGAAGGTTCATACCCGTCTACCTGACGGGTATGAGAACGAGGTTACGGACAAACGCCTGAGAGGACCCTGAGAAGCGTCTGATCCTGAGAGTTTCTCAAGGTTGCTCAGGGTCGTCTCAGTGACGATCGGTCATCGTATCGGCATGCTCATCCGACAACCCAGGAGGTGACGGGCATGAACAACAAGAACAAGACCAGACTGGCGGCGATGGTGATGGCCGCCCTGGCCGTCCTCGGACTCAGCGGCGCCGCCATCGCTCAGTCCGGTGGCACTACCTCTGCCCCCCCGGCAGAGCAGCCGGAAAGCATCGCCCCAGCCGACAACGACACCCTCCAAGTGGAGAACGGTGCCGACGACGCCACCGAAGCCCCCGAAGCCAACGAGGCGGCCGAACCCGCCGAAGCGGCCGGAGCCGAGGAGCAGTCGCCGAGCTACACCTCGTCGATCACCGCCCCCAACGACAACACCGCCGATGACGGCACCGAGACCGCCGACGACGAGACCGCCGAAGCCCAAGCCCTGGCCGGGCTGGCCAGCATCACCGCAGACCAGGCGAAGGCCGCCGCCCTCGCCGCCGTCCCCGGAACCGTGATCCAAGTCGAACTCGACAACGAGAACGGCTCGGTCGTCTACTCGGTAGAGGTCGACACCGGAAACGGAATCGTCGACGTCAAAGTCGACGCCGGCAACGGCACCATTCTCCATCAAGACGCCGACAACGACATCGAATCCGACGGCTGACAAGAGACCAGGACTGAAGACGGTGAGGGGGCCCTTGCCAGGGCTCCCTCATCCGCGCCAGCCGGACAGGCGAAGCCTCATCTATCTGCTTTCGTATCAGAACCGGTGCCGGGATTCACGACACGAGCGTGGATCTGTTCCGTTAGACGTTCGACCTGCTCGGTGAGGCGGGTGTTCGCCTCCAACAGCTGATGCAGTCGGGCAATATGTTCAGCAGCGATCTCCTGACGTTGAACCGTGGCCCGGGCCAGAGCATCGCGATGCTCGGCGTCGGCCTCGCTCAACGCCTTGTCCCGGTCCGCCTGCCGGGTCTGCGCCAACAGGATCAACGGAGCCGCATAGGCGGCTTGCAGGGAGAAGGCGAGATTCAACAGGATGAACGGATAGGGGTCCCAACGCAGCGACCATCACGTTGGTCACGATCCAAAGAATGACCAGCACCGTCTGACCAATCAGAAACCTCGGCGTCCCGAAGAAACGGGCGAAAGGCCTCAGCCCGACGCCCAAACGCATCCGACCCGAACGGTCCATGGACGCTGGGGCCACGACCCAAACCCCGGCGTGGGTTGGGCCAGCCACGTCCGCGGCGTCATTGGAGCAGCCACAGGATGACCCAGACCACATCCGTCGCTTTGACCGGAGAGACCCACGCCAGGCTGTGCCAGCATCTACTCCGTGACGATGGCCAAGAGGACCTCTGCCTCGCTACGTACCGGCCATCATCGGGCCGCAACCGCATGACGGCGATCCTGCGCGACGTCATCCTCCCTCAGCCAGGCGACGAGACGTCCATGGCTACGTCACCTTCACCGGCGACTACGTGCTACGCGCTACCGAGATCGCGGCGAACACTCACAGCGGCGTCGTCGTGTTGCACAGCCACCCCCGGGCGACCCGATGGCAGTCGATGAGCGGCCCCGACCGCGACGCCGAGAGCTCCTACGCAAACCTGGCCCGTGAACTCACCGGGCTGCCCCTCGTCGGAATGACCCTCGCCGGCCGCGACCACACGTGGTCAGCGCGCCACTGGGACACGGGCGTCGGTCGAAACATCGCCCCCAGCGCCGCTCACAACGTTCGAGTTATCGGCGCCACACTCGACCTCTCATGGAACGACCAGGCCGTACCCGTTCCCCGAAGCACAAGGCAGCACCGGCGGACCGTCAGCTGCTGGGGCGGAGCGACGCAAGCGGATCTGACACGTCGACGGATCCTCGTGGTCGGCGCGGGGAGTGTCGGTCTCGACGTCGCAGTCCGTTTGGCAGCATCCGGCCTGACCTCGATCACGGTGATGGACTTCGACATCGTCAAAGAACACAATCTCGACCGGCTCATCGGTGCCACACCACGCGACGCGGCCCTCCGACGCGCTAAGACCCACGTCGCCCATCGTGAGCTACTGCGCAACGCCATCGCCGCAAATGCCCGAATTGAGATCTCAGACCTGAGCATCTGCGAACCCGAAGGCCTCGCCGTTGCACTCGACCACGACCTCATTTTCTGTTGCGTCGACCGTTGAGAACGGCTCGAGGCCATGGCCGGCATCGCCTACAGCGATCTGATCCCAGTGATCGATGGCGACGTCGCCATCGACACCATGCCGAGCGGACACCTCCGCAACGCGACTTGGCGATCCCACGTCGTCGCCCCCGGTCGGACGTGCCTGATGTGCAACCGACAGCTCGACGCCGCCCAGGTCGGACTCGATATCGAAGGCCTTCTCGATGACCCCGATTACATCGTCGGCCAGGCCGACAACCCGAATCAGCGAGCTGGCCAGAACGTTGCCACGGTGTCGATCAACGCCGCGGCCAGCCTCCTCGCCCAATACATCAGTCTCAGCGTCGGGCCCCGCCGGGCTCGGCGACACTGGACCACTCCAATACCTCCTCAGCACTCACGAGTTGCTCCACCTCCATTACGCCTCGAGCCCGCATTGCCCATACGAAGCCGCCGAAGCCGAAGGTAACGACCGCACTCCCCTCACCGGAGTCCATACCGCTGCCGAAGCTCTCCGCACTAGCCGCGGGTCCGACCTACCGGCGAAGGTCAGAGCCCTCCGCTTCGTTGACGATCGCATCGACTCGGTTGCGCGCTGGCTCGATCGACGCCGCGCATGATCCAACTGGCCTCTCAACAATCGGGGATCGGCACTTGGGACCGCCGAGGCAGAGGACTTGCTCGGGCTCTCCTACCGCGGTAGAGGGCTTGGCTTCGAGGCCTTGATGAACTCCTCCAGACGGTCCAAGGGCGTCGGAACGCGAAACGAACCTGCAAATACTCGGCCGAGGAACTTTGGTAGTAGGTCAGTTTGAAATGCAAGGTGAAAAGATCAGCACGTCCTATGTCGAGCGGCAGAATCTCACCATGAGAATGGGAATCGGCCGCTACACCAGACTGACAAGCGGCTTCTCAAAGAAGGTCGAGAATCTGGCCCACGCCGTCAGCCTGCACTACATGCACTACAACTTCGCCAGGCCGCACAAGAGCCTCGGTAAGGGGGTCACCCCGGCAATGGCCGCAAAGGGAAGGCCGAGCATCCCTGGACCGCTGGGATATCGCGGCCCTCATAGATGGAGCGACATGCTGGACTGACCGGATACTTCGCACCCTCGCAATAGTGGCGGCGACGCTGGTCGTCGTCTGGCTGTTATTCATCATGTTCGTGTTTGCAGTGCGTCCCGATGGCGCGTCGCTCGGTGACGGAGCGCGGTTGCTGCCGGACACGCTCCGTCTTATTCGCAGGCTCGCCGGCGACCGTGAAATCCCCCGCGGCGTGCGTTGGCCCGTCTGGCTACTGATCGCGTATCTCGCCATGCCGATCGACCTGATCCCCGACTTCTTACCGGTCGTCGGTTATGCCGACGATGCGATCCTCGTGTCCGTCGTCCTGCGACGCCTGATCCGCCACTCCGGGTCCGACAAACTCAGGCAGCATTGGCCTGGCTCACCTGAAGGCCTCGCCACCCTTCAGCGGTTACTCCGGCTCAGAGATTCAAACTGACCCACTACCGGAGCTTTGATATGGCTCTGCCAAAGAAGCAAATCCGGGTTGCCAAGCACAGGGCGCGATTACGGCTGGGCCGGCATCCGCGT
>Ga0136620_10000011_pt1 | contig 66932 bp, 62 predicted proteins | sample AntDrymUQ4162106_2_FD_104806 | JGI IMG/M metagenome (GOLD analysis project Ga0136620, IMG submission 104806) | Polar desert sand microbial communities from Dry Valleys, Antarctica - metaG UQ416 (21.06) | ecosystem: Environmental > Terrestrial > Soil > Desert | place: Antarctica: Dry Valley... | reverse complement strand
CGCTGCGACATGCATGTGATGTGAGGTCGGTGGGCTGATGGCACTTCTCGTCTGGTTTACGGTCGGAATAGCGATCTGGCACTTCACGGTGTTCGTTCCCGACCGCTTCTGGGGCGGGATCGTCGGCGCCTTCCTCGGCGCGATCGCAGGCGGGATGCTCAGCGGCGCGATCGCCCACCTCGCGTCGGGCAACGGCATCGGCGAGACCGACATCGGGACCGTCTTGGTCGCGATCCCGGGAACGCTGATCGGGCTCGCGGTGATCTACGCGATCGGCATCCGCGGCGAGGACCACGAAGCCGAGGCTGTCTAGGCCCGCTAGGCGCTCGAGCTGAGCGGCTGGCCGGGGAAGTAGGGCCACTCCTCGAACGCGCGGCAACGCCCGTCCGCGGCGAACTCGATCAGCCACAGGTCGCGATACTCGCGCGACGGCGGGTCGCCGTAGCTCACGTCGAGGCGGACGACGGCGATCTCACCGTCGATGGCCACGATCTCGCTCGACATCGAGAACACCTCGTCCGGACCCTCTCGCTCGGCGTCCCACAGCTCGCCGATCGCCGCCAGCCCCACATGGGGTTCTCTGTAAGGCGCTGTGATGTAGCTGGCGTCGTCGGTGAACAGCTCGCGCAGTCCCACCGTCCCCGGCGAGCGCCATGCCCGCTCATAGCCGTCGAGCCAGTCGCGCACGCGCTCTCGGCTCGAGAGCTCGGCGTCCGGCTGGGCTTGCTCACGAAGTGGGCCTCGACCCTCCACGTTTCGCAGTATCGCCTGTTGTGCCGACGGGAGCGGTTCCGTCCCCGCCCGAACGTAGCCTCGGTGGGTGGCCGAGACAATCCCGACCAAGAGCTTCACGATCGAGCCCTACGCCTACGCGGAGGCGCGTGAGCTGGCCGATTCGCTCGGGGTCTCGGATCCCGTTGCCGTGACGCTCGTGCGGCGCGGGTATCGCAGCGTCGAGCAGGCGCGCGACTTCCTCGCCGCCGAGATTCGCCACGACCCGTTCGAGTTCGACGCCATGGAGGAGTGCGTCGAGCGACTGCTCGCCGCGGCCCACGGCGGCAGGCGGATCACCGTGCACGGTGATTACGACGTCGACGGCGTCTGCTCGACGGCGATCCTGATCGCCACTCTGCGCCAGATCGGCGCTGTCTGCGACTGGTTGATTCCCGACCGCTTCTCCGACGGCTACGGGCTCACGCACGCGACGGTGACACGCCTCGCGGAACGCGGCACCGGGCTGCTGCTGACCGCCGACTGCGGAATCACCTCCGTAGCCGAGGTCGCCGGCGCGCGCGAGTCGGGCATCGAGGTCATCGTCACCGACCACCACATGCCGGGCGACGCGCTCCCGGATTGCCCGATCCTGCACCCGCGGCTCAGCGCCTATCCGTGCCCGGACCTGTGCGCGACCGGCGTCGCCTACAAGCTCGCCGTGGCCCTGAGGCGCCGCGCCGGAGCTCGTGACGGGGGCGACGACGAGCGCGACCTCGACCTCGTCGCACTGGCCACCGTCGCCGACCTCGTGCCGCTGACGGGAGAGAACCGCACCCTCGTGCGCCACGGACTGGCCGAGGCGCGCCGCGCGCAGCGACCGGGCCTGCGGGCTCTGATGGCCGCCTCGCACGTCGAGCCTACGCGGCTCGACGAGGGCGACCTCGCATTCCGGCTCGGGCCTCGCATCAACGCCGCCGGACGCCTTTATCGCGCCGACGCGGGGGTCGAGTTGATGCTCTGCGAGGACCCCGATCGAGCCCTCGAGATCGCCCGCGAGCTCGATCGCGCCAACCACGAGCGCCGTGCGACCGAGCTCGAGGTTCTCGGCGGCGCGGAGGCCGCGCTGCGCGCGCTTTTCGAGCACTCGCGCGACGCGCCTGCACTCGTGCTGGGCGGTGAGGGCTGGCACTCGGGGGTCGTCGGGATCGTCGCCTCGCGCCTCGTCGAGTTGCACCATCGACCCGTGATCTTGATCTCGCTCGACGGCGAGGGGCGCGGGCGTGGGTCGGGGCGAAGCATCCCGGGCTTCGACCTGCTGGCGGGGCTGCAGGATTGCGGCGAGCACCTCGTGCGCTTCGGTGGCCATCGCGCGGCGGCCGGGCTCGAGCTCGAGGCCGGAAAGCTCGACGAGTTCCGTGACGCGTTCGTGGCTCACGCCGCCGGCGCGATCGACACCGACGCCCTGGTGCGCGCCGAGGTCGTCGACGCGGTCGTCGGTGGCGACCGGCTCGGTCATCGTGTCGCCGAGGAGCTCGAGCGGCTGGGACCGTTCGGGATCGGCAACCCCGGAATCCGGCTGCTCGTGCCGGCGGCGACGGTCGAGGACGTGAGGCCGATGGGCGACCAGGGAAAGCACGCGCGGTTTTCGATCCGAAGCGGGGCGGCACGGGCGCTTGGCGTCGCGTTCGGCTCCGGAACCTCGATCGGCGAGGACGGCGCTCCGGTCGATGCCTCGATCAGCCTCGAGCTCAATCACTGGAACGGGGCGGTCGAGCCGCGGGTCGTTCTGCGCGACGTCTACCCGATCGCACCCGGCGAAGATCGGGCCGACCGCAACGGCTCCGGCCACGGGGTGGGAGCCGCCGGGCAGCGAGCCGTCGCCGGCGTCGCCGAGGACTGGGCGGGGATCGGCTGTGCCGCGTGTGCGCCGGTTCGTCCCGATGCCGCGTGGTGGAGTCGTGTCGAGGCCGCGCGAGCCGCGCCACCGGCACCTGCCTCGATCGGCGTCCAGGCTGACGCGAGTCCGCGCGAGCGCGTCGAACACCCTGCCGGATCGGGGATAGCGACGCTTGCCGAGCTCGTCTCGAGTGGAGATGCCGTGCTCGGCGTCTGCGCCGACGTCTCGCGACGCCACGAGCTCGCCGAGCGCGCGGACCCGGCGCGCTTCGGCCACGGCAGGCTCGCTTTGGCCTGCGGGCGCTGCTCGCGCGACCTCGCCGCAATCGCGGCGCCGGTCCTTGATGCCGGGGGATTGCTGCTCGCCGACTGGCCGGCGGTCGCCCGCGACCCCACGCTCGCTGCTGGGTTTCCCCACGTCGTCCTCGTCGATCCACCGCCCTTCGTTGACCTCGAGGCGGCCGTGTCGCACGGCGACGGCTACGTCCACGTCGCCTGGGAGGCCGAGGTCGACTTCGCCCTGGGAGTCCACGACGCTGAGTGGGGCCAGCGCGGCGCGCTGGCGGAGATCTTTCGCGCCCTGGACGGCGAGTCGGAGCCACTGGCGAGCGACGAGCTCGCCGCTGCGCTCGTCGGCGCCGGTCCGCATCCACGCACGGCAGAGCAGGCGGGTCGCTGCGTGGGAATTCTCGAAGAACTCGGGCTCGCCGCCTGGGAGGCGGTTGGCGGCGAACGGTCACTCGGGGTCGTATCCTCGGAGAGGACGGAGCTCGAGCAATCGAGCTCATATCTCGCCCACGAGGCGAGATATGAGGAGGGCCGCAGATTTCTAAGCAGACAAAGACGAGCTCGGTAGAGGGCAAGGACCCGAAGAAGGCCGACGGGACTGCGGGCGTGCGCTCGCCGAAACCTGCGACGAAGCCGAAGCCGAAGCCGAGGGCGGAAACGCGAGCGAAGGGCTCGACGCCGCGCGCTCGCTCCGCCAAGGGCTCGGCCCAGCGCGCCCGGATGGGCGTGCCGGTCGCGGCAGCGCCGCCCGAGCCACCCGCCGACGAGATCACCCAGCAGCTCGGCGACGAGGAGCGCGAGCTGATCGGCGACCTGTTCGCGGTCGTCGAGGAGCACACCTCTGACGCCAACGAACCGCTCGATCGCGAAGCGGTCGGGCGCGCCTTCGCGTTTGCCTGCGAGCGCCACGCCGATCAGCGCCGCCGCTCCGGCGAGGAGTTCATCAACCACCCGCTCGAGGTCGCGAAGATCTGCGCCGGCCTGCGGCTCGACACCGAGACGTTGTGCGCGGCGCTCCTCCACGACACCGTGGAGGACACGAGCGCAAGCCTCGAGCAGGTTCGCACCGACTTCGGCGACGAGGTCGCCCAGCTCGTCGACGGGGTCACGAAGCTGACCGGAATCACCTTTCAGAGTCGCGACGAGAGCCAGGCCGAGAACTACCGCAAGATGATGATCGCGATGGCCACGGACATCCGGGTCATCCTGATCAAGCTCGCCGACCGCCTCCACAACATGCGCACGCTCGCCGCGCTGCCGAAGCAAAAGCAGCTCGAAAAGGCGCGCGAGACGCTCGAGATCTACGCACCGCTGGCCCACCGGCTGGGGATCCACGCGATCAAGTGGGAGCTCGAGGACCTTGCCTTCGCGGCGCTTCACCCGCGCAAGTACGACGAGATCAAGAAGCTCGTATCCCAACAGCGCACCGAGCGCGAGAGCTACGTCGAGGAGGCGGGGCGCTTTTTGACCGCGGAGCTCAAGGACGTCGGGATCGAGGCCGAGATCTCGGGCCGCGCCAAGCACTTCTACTCGATCTACACGAAGATGACCAAGAAGGGCCGCGAGTTCAACGAGATCTACGACCTGACCGCGATGCGGGTCATCGTCGGCTCACTGAAGGACTGCTATGGCGCTATCGGGATCATCCACGCGCTGTGGAAGCCGCTACCCGGGCGCTTCAAGGACTTCATCGCGACGCCGAAGCTCAACCTCTACCAGGCGCTGCATACGACGGTGATCGGTCCCGAGGGCCGTCCGCTGGAGATCCAGGTCCGCTCGCCCGACATGCACGAGCTGGCCGAGTACGGGGTCGCGGCGCACGTGATCTACAAGGAGGACGGCGGGCGCCAGAGCAAGGACCCCGAGCGCCAGAAGATGACCTGGCTGCGTCAGCTGCTCGAGCTCGAGTCCGACCAGGACCACGAGGAGTTCCTCGATGCGCTCAAGGTCGACCTGTTCGAGGACGAGGTCTTCGTCTTCACCCCCAAGGGTGAGGTAAAGAACCTGTCCGCCGGCTCGACCCCGCTCGACTTCGCCTACGCCGTTCACACCGACGTCGGCCACCGTTGCGTCGGCGCCAAGGTCAACGGCAAGATCGTGCCGCTGCACTACCAGCTCGTCAGCGGCGACATCGTCGAGGTCCTGACCGCAAAGCAGGAGCGCGGCCCGTCGCGCGACTGGCTCGGCTTCGTGCGCACGAGCAGGGCGCGCAACAAGATTCGCGCCTTCCTGACGCGCGAGCGGCGTGAGGACGCCGAGCGCCGCGGCCGCGAGAAGCTTCAGGACGCGCTGCGAAAGCGCGGCCTTCCGGCCCAAAAGGTCGGCGGCTCGCCGCTGCTAGTCGACGTTGCCCGTGAGATGGGCTTTCGCAAGGCGGACGACTTCTACGTCGGCCTCGGCCAGGGCAAGATCTCACCGAAGACGGTCGCCAACAAGGTCTTTCAGCGCCTCAAGCAGGGCGAGGCGGTCGGTGACGAGGCCGAGGGCACCGACGCCGAGTCGGGCGTCCTGCACGGCAAGCACGAGCGCCAGCGCCAGACGGTCGAGGCGACCGACTACGGGATCAGGGTCGAAGGGGTCGAGGACGTGATGGTCCGGCTCGCGAAGTGCTGCCGCCCCGTCCCGGGTGACCCGATCCTCGGCTACGTCTCGCTCGGCCGCGGGATCACGATTCACCGCGAGGACTGCAAGAACGTCGTGGCGCTGATGAAGTCCCCGGAGCGCTTCACCGAGGTCGACTGGGACGGCGACAACGCGACCTCCTATCGCGTCGAGCTTCAGATCGACGCGATGGACCGTACGCGGCTGCTCGAGGACCTCTCGCGCACCTTTGCCGAGGCCGGGATCAACATCCTCGAGGCGAGCTGCATCACCAAGCACCCGATGGTCAAGAACCGCTTCGTGGTCGAGGTCGGCGACACGAGGCAGCTCAAGCAGTGCATCACGAGGCTGCGCAACCTCGACTCGGTCTTCGACGCCTTCCGCGTCACCCCGTCGGCCTGAGTTGCCAGGCGAGTCGATCGGGGGACGCCCTCGGGTAAGCGTCGTCGTGCCGTTCGCGGGCGACTCCGGCGCGGCACGGCGCATGACGGGCGCGCTGCGCCGCTTGCGCCTGGGTCCCGGCGACGAGCTGATCGTGGCCGACAACACGGCCGCCGGCGTGGCCGCGGGAGCACTCGGGGACTGGATCGGGGAGGGCGACGCAGGATTGCGGGTCGCGCCTGCCACGCGAGAGCGGTCGTCCTACCACGCGCGCAACGCCGGAGCCGCGTTGGCCGGGCGCGAGTGGATCCTGTTCCTCGATGCGGACTGCGAGCCCGTGCCCGAGCTCATTGACGCGTACTTCGCGCGCCCGGTCGCCGACACGATTGGCGCGCTGGCGGGGCGCATCCTGCCACTGCCCGGACAGCGATCCCTGGCGGCGCGCTATGCGCGGGCACGCAACTTCGTGGCGATTCCCGAGCAGCCCGGGGCGATCCCGACGGCGCCGACGGGAAATCTGCTCGTGAAAAGGGCCGTGTTCGAACGCGTGGGCGGATTCACGGAGGGAATCCGTTCCGGCGGCGACGTGGATCTTTGCCGGCGGCTCCAAGAGGAGGGCTTCACGCTCGAGCTGCGTCCCGCGGCCACGGTTGAGCATGCGCACGCCGAGAGCGTCGGTCGCTACCTGCGGATCGTCGCTCGCTATGCGGCGGGGGCACGCTGGCTCGACCGGCGCTACCCGGGGATCGCGCCGCGGTGGCCTTTGTGGCCCGAGCTAGCGCGCGCCGGGCGCGACGCCGCAAGGTTGTGGGGACGCGGCGATCTCGACGAGGCGACCTTTCGGCTGCTCGACGGCCTCAGCCTGATTGCGCACAACATCGGCTACCGCGAGGACAACGTGGCGCCGCGATTCGAGGCTGGGTAGGGAGGACACCATGCCTACCTACGACGCGTAGGCCTACCCAGCGCCTTGACCGTCGCGCAGCTTCTCTACCTCGGCGCGGATGGCCGCGGCCGTCTCGGCCACGTGCCCGTCCCCCTCGTACTTGCGCCGCGGCCAGAAGAATCCCCGCAGCCCGTCCCTGCGCACGCGCGGCACGACGTGGACGTGGAGATGGGGCACCGACTGGCTGACGATGTTGTTGGCGGCCACGAAACTGCCCTGGGCGCCCATCGCGTCGCGCACGGCGAGCGATAGCAGGCGCACGTTTGCAAACAGCGGCTCGACGAGCTCGGGGGGCAGGTCCCACAGCGCCTCGTGATGGTCGCGGGGCACGACCAGGGTGTGGCCGGCAAACAGTGGTCGGTGGTCCAGGAATCCGAGTGAGACATCGTCTGAGAGGACGACGTGGGCGTCGCGCTTGCCGGCGACGATCTCGCAGAAGAGGCAGTCAGGGGCGGCTGACAACGGAGTCGGGAGCTCCGCGCTCAGGAGACGACGGTGAGCGCAGCCGGCTCGATCCCGAGCTCGACCTCTGTGTAGTCGCCGATGTAGTCGCCGTCGACCTGGAGCGGGAAGGGCCGAGCCCGGCCTCCGGAGTCGACGGAGATCGACTCGATGCGCGCGCTGGTGATCCCTTCGAAATGGTCGAACTGGCGATGGTCGGCGGCGCGAAAGCGCTCCGAGAGGACGCGTGCGGCGAACGTCGGCATGTCGCGTTGGGTGGCGCGGCGCAGCATCCCTGCCGACAGGGTTCCGTCGTCGAGCGCGGCGCCGTGGCAGATGCGAACGGCCGACTCGCGAAAGTACGTGTAGGGGTCGGAGTTCTGCACCAGGCCGGAGATCCCCTCGACCGAATGGCCGTCCACCTGCATTCGCAGCCGCACGGGATCGCGCAGGAACTGGCGGTAGTAGGCCGACACCGCGGCCCAGGTGAAATACCACTCGCCAAGCCGGGCCTTGAGCCGTGGATTGGCGTCGACGCGCTTGACGACGGCGGCGTCGAGGCCTGCGCCGGCAGTGAACACGAAGCGCCGGCCGTTCGCGGTCCCGAGGTCGATGCGCCGTGGCCTGAAGTCGTCGGCGAGCCCGAGCAGATGCTCCGTCGCGTCAACGACGTCGTTTGGGATGCCGAGCGTGCGGCAGACGACGTTCGTCGAGCCTCCGGGCAGCACCGAGATCGGGACTCCGGTGCCGGCGAGGCCGTTGGCGACCTCGTTGAGCGTGCCGTCGCCCCCGAACGCGACGACGATGTCGTAGCTGCCGTCGCGAGCTTCGCGACCGATCTCGATCGCGTGCGCTCGCGCCTCGGTGTCCACGGCCGTCACGTCATAACGACCCTGCAGCGCATAGACGACGAGGTTCTTGAGCCGATCCGAGACCGTCGTCGCATAGGGGTTGACGATGACGAGCATGCGCGGCTTCGACGAGGTCGCCGCCGGCGTCGAATCCTGCACGGCGACGCCGGTGCGGGGGGGACCAGGGGCTGTCGTCGTCGTGCTCACCTGCCTGTCCTCAGTGCTAACCCTGCCCGAGCAGCGGGTTACTGGCGCCTTCGCCGGTCGCCTCGTAGCGCACGACCTCACCGTCGGCGACCTCGCGCACCCGCCCGGCGTTGACCAGCAGGTCCGTGTGTCCGACGACCTCGGAGAGCGTGAGAAAAGCCTGGGTGACGGCGACGTCGCCCCACAGGGCCTGCGCGAGCTCATAACCCGTCCGCGGCCGTTCGGCGATCAGCCCCTCGATCTTCTCGGCCCGGCGCTCGTGCATCGCGAAGCGCTGGTCGATCAGGGCGGCGTGGTCTGTGATCGGCTCGCCGTGTCCCGAGAGCACGATCTCGGCGGGAAGCTCGCGCGTGCGGCGCAGCGAGGCGATGTAGGTGACGAGTGCCTGGGTGCGCTCCGCGGAGCCGTCGAGCGGAGGCGTGATCAGGGGGTTCGAGGAGATGTGTGCGATCAGGTGGTCGGCCGCGATCAGGATGCGGCGCTCGGCGTCCCAGAACACCGTGTCGGAGGGGCTATGGCCGGGGCGGTGGAGGACCTCGAGTGTGCGGTCTGCGAGCTCGAGCCGCTCGCCGTCGTGCAGCGGTCGGGTCACCCTTGCCCGCGCACCCCAGGCGCGAAAGCTTCGCGACACGCTTTGCAGCGCGAACACGACCTCTTCGGGGATGCCGCTTCGCAGCATCAGCGCGGCGGCGAATTCGTCGTCGGCCTCGGCCCGCTCGCCGAAGCTCTCCATTGCGTCCACCGCGACGTCCAGCGCGGCGACGTCGGCTCCCGAGCGCGAGGCGATGATCTCGACGAGGCCGAGGTGGTCGATGTGCTGATGGGTGATGATGACGAGCTCGAGGTCCTCGATCAAGCGATCGCGCTCGCCGAGCTGGCGCTGAAGCTCGTCGAGCGCCTTGCCCGAGTTTGGCCCCGTGTCGACCAGGGTCAGGGGCGCGTCCTCGATCAGGTAGCAGTTGACGCGCCCGACCATGAACGGGGTCGGGATCTGGAGCCTGTGTATCCCCGCCGCTGCGGCGCGCTCGAGGGCTTCCTCGCCCGTCAACAACTACCCGTCGCCTCCTCCGCTTCGCGTCCAGGGGCGGCGGGGTTCGCGCAGCTCAAGATCGAATCAGGTCAAGCATCTCGTCCCGCTTCTTCTCCATGTCCGCTTGCGAGACGAGGGACTCGAGGTTGAGCCGCAGCAGCGGCTCGGTGTTCGAGGGGCGCACGTTGAAGTGCCACTCGGGAAAGTCGACCGAGACCCCGTCCAGCCACGAGACCTCGCCCTCGGAGTAGCGCTCCGCGATCTCCTGCATCTTCGCGTCCTGGTCGGAGACCTCGGAGTTGATCTCTCCGGAGATGGAGTATTTCTCGCGGTAGGAGCCAACGAGCTCGGCCAGGCTCTTGTTCTCGATCGAAAGCAGCTCGAGGACGAGCAGGGCCGGGATCGAGCCCGCATCCGCGCACCAGAACTCGCGAAAGTAGTAGTGGCCCGATACCTCGCCGCCGAACGCGGCGCCGTGCTCGCGCATCGCGAGCTTGAAGAACGCGTGCCCGACGCGGTTGACGTGCGCTGTGCCGCCGTTCGCGGTCACGGTGTCCGCCACGGCGCGGCTGGCACGCACGTCGTAGACGACGCCCGAGCCGGGCTCCTTGCGCAGCACCGAGGTCGCCAGCATCGCGGTCAGGAAGTCGCCGTCGACGAACGTCCCGGTGTCGTCGATGAAAAAGCAGCGGTCGGCGTCCCCGTCCCAGGCGATTCCGAGATCGGCGCCCTCGGCCAGCACGCGGTCGATCACGAACTGCCGGTTCTCGGGCAGCAGCGGATTCGGCTCGTGATCGGGAAAGTCGCCGTCGGGCTCCCAGTAGGTGGTCGTCAGGTCGAGTCCCAGGCGGTCGAGCAGCGGGCCGACCATCCGTCCCGCCATGCCGTTGCCGCCGTCGACGACGACCTTGAGCGGTTTGACCCGTCCGGAGTCGATGAACGACAGCGCGTGGCGCTGAAAGTCGGGATAGACGTCGACCTCCTCCACGCTTCCCCCGCCAGGGGGCTCAGGCAGACCGCGCTCGATCGTCGCCCTGATGTCGCCGATGCCCGCATCGCCCGACAGCGCCAGCGCTCCTTCGCGCACGAGCTTGACGCCGGTGTAGGCCTTCGGGTTGTGCGACGCGGTCACCATCGCGCCGCCGTCGAGCCCGCGCGAGCCGACGAGGAAGTAGAGCATCTCGGTGCCGACCATCCCCGCGTCGAGGACGTCGACGCCCTCGGCGACGAGGCCATCGCGGAGCCGCCCCGCCATCTCGGGCGCCTCGAGGCGCATGTCGCGTCCCAGCCCGACCCGCAGATCCGTGGTCTGCTTGCCGCGCAATCCGGCCAGAACCCGCGCGAAGCCCCGGCCCACGAGCTCGGCGGTATCGCCATCCATGTCCACGCCGTAGAGGCCGCGGATGTCGTAGGCCTTGAAGATCCCGGGCGGGATAGATGTCATTGCCCGGCACCTCCTCCGCTTCGCGTCCGGGGGTGCCGGGGCAGCAGCGGGCTCACGAGCTGAACCTACGGTGGCGGGGCAGCAAGGGGCTCATGAGGTGAATCTATTCGCGACCGCGGCGTAGCTCTCCTCCAGCGATTGCGGCATCACTCGGGTGTCGGCGAGCACGGGCATGAAGTTGGTGTCGCCGCCCCAGCGTGGAACGACGTGCATGTGTATGTGGTGCTCGATCCCGGCGCCCGCGACCCGTCCCTGGTTGAAGCCGACGTTGAACCCCTGGGGCCCGTACTCGTCGTCGAGGATCGTCATTCCTCGCTGGGCGAGCGCCATCAACTCGGAGATCGTGTCGGCGTCCAGTTCGGGAAGCGTGGCGATGTGTTCGTATGGGGCGACCATCAGGTGGCCGTTCGTATACGGAAACAGGTTGAGCATCACGAAGCAGCGCTCGCCGCGGTGGACGATCAGGTTCTCCTCGTCGGCGTCCGCGGCTGGCTTGGCGCAGAAGATGCACTCCTCTGCGTCGTCCTTTCCAGCGTCCTTCACGTAGGCGAGCCTCCATGGAGCCCAGATTCGGTGGTTTGCCACGCGGCCATCCTAGGTTCCGGGCGGCCCGGCGCCCGGGACCCTACGGGGGACCAATCGCGCAGCAGCGGCAACGGGTCGATTGCCCTGCCCTCCGAGCCGCTGCCCTCACGGATCTCGAAGTGCAGGTGGTTTCCCCAGCACGAGCCGGTGCAACCGACTGCGCCCACCGGGTCGCCGGCGCGCACCGGCTCGCCCTCACGCAGGGGCGAGCGCTCGCGCATGTGGAAGTAGACATAGGTGCGATGGTCGAGCTCGCTGTAGAGCGCGACGAAGTTTCCGCGTCCACCCGACAGGGCGCTCTCGGCGCGCGCCTCGTCGACGACGATTCCACTGCGCACCGCGACCAGCGGAGTTCCGGCCTTTGCGAAGACGTCCTGGCCCTCGTGCGGGCGCCCTCCGCGCGAGGCGCCGAACTTCGCCTCCGCCTCGCCAAAGTCATAGTTGCCGTCGACTGGGAAGGCGGGCCCCGCGGTCACCGACGCTGCGGTGCCGGCGACCCGGTCGGGGGGCGTACCCGCGGCGCCGGCGCTTCGCGGCGCGAGTGGCGACCCCTCGCCGTCGCCGATCAGTTCCGGCAGCTGCGCTGCGCCGGTGACTCCGGCGACGATCGCCGACGAAGCCGCCACGACGACGCCGAGCTTGACTCGGTGCGGCACCCTCAGACTGCGCGGCGGCGCGGGCCGGTACTGGATCAGGTCGGCCATCGGAACGGGGCAGGCTACGTCGCCCCGAGGACGGCCGAGACCCCCTTTCCGCTCGATCAGCCCCGCCTGCTCGGCGTCAACCGCCAACTTGCCGCCGACTATCGCACCTCGGGCGCGCTACAGCCACCCGCGACGGCGAAACCAGCCGAGCATTCCGACCAGCAGCATGACCATCACGGCGAGCACGGCGTAGAAGTCCTCGGGGTCGCCGTCACCCGGGACGCCGACGTTCATGCCCCAGATGCTTGCGATCAGGGTCAGCGGCAGGACGATCACGCTGATCGCGGTCAGCGCCCGCAGGATGTCGTTGACGCGGTGCGAGATCACCGACTCGTTGGTGTCCTCGAGCGCCTCGATGACCTCCTTGTAGTTCTCGAGCATGTCCCAGATCCGCTCGTGGGCGTCGACGATGTCGTCGAAGTAGATCTCGAGATCGAGGTCGGGGGCGAGAAAGCGGTTCTTGACGCGCTCGAGGTCCCGCAGCACGGTTCGCTGCGGTCGAATCACCTTGCGGAAGTTGATGATCTCCTGCTTGACGTTCGAGATGTCACGCACGACCTCCTCGCCGCGACCGGAGAAGATCTCCTCCTCGGTCGCGTCGAGCTTGTTGCCGATCTTGCGCAGCATCGGAAAGCAGTAGTCGAACGAGTCGTCGACGATGCGGTAGAGCAGATAGCCCGAGCCCTTCGAGAAGATCTGCTCGCGCAGCTCCTCCTTTGCGCGGCAGCGCTCGAACAGGTACTCGACCGGCTGCAGCGGCTGGTTGGGAATCGTGATCAGAAAGTCGGGCCCGACGAAGATGTCGAGCTCGCCGGCGTTGAGGCGACCTACCGCGGGGTCGAAGACGGGGAAGTGCAGGACGATGAACAGGTAGTCCGGGTACTCGTCGATCTTCGGCCGCTGGTTTCTCGACAGCACGTCCTCGAGGTCGAGGGTGTGGAAGTCGTAGTGCTCCTCGAGCCAGCCATACTCGAGCTGGGAGGGGCGCTCGATCTTGATCCAGCGCAGGCCCTCGCCCGCGATCTCCTCGACGTTGGGCTGGCGGGGCTCAGTTGGCGCCGCGACGAGCTCGGAGCCTGCGCGCGAGCGGCGCAGTCTGGGCTTCGGGAGGTTGGGCATCGCCGTGGCTCGTCTCGTCGCTCATCTCGGGCTCGCGCCTAGATTACCCCCGCCGCGCGCGGCGGGGGCACGTCGCCGCGCGCTGGTATATTCCGCCCTACATAAAGACCGCCACATCTAGAGGGGTGGAGGGACTGGCCCGTTGAGACCCCGGCAACCCCCCCAAGGCTTCGGCCACGGGGAAGGTGCCAATTCCAGCCAGGTGGATGACCTGGAAGATGTGAGTGGGGAGTCCCGCTCAGGACCTCTGCTCGCACCGGCAGAGGTCTTTTTCGTAGCTGACAGCAACACGGGACCAAAGGACGGACTCATATGGCCATTGAGGCTTTGAGGTGCAAGGAGTGTCGAACGGAATACCCGCTCGAGGCTCGATACGTATGCGAGCAGTGCTTCGGCCCGCTCGAGGTCGCATACGACTTCAGCGCGCTCGACCCCGCGTCGGCGCGGCGCAAGATCCAGGCGGGCTCTGCCGGGATCTGGCGTTATGCGGACTTTCTGCCGTTCGAGGGCGGGCCGCCGGTCCAGCGCGGTGCGCTCGAGCCCGGCCTGACGCCACTGGTCCGCGCGGACCGCCTCGCCGAGACGCTCGGGCTCGGCGAGCTGTGGGTCAAGAACGACGCCGCGAACCCGACGCACTCGTTCAAGGACCGAGTCGTGGCGGTCGCGCTCGCCAAGGCGCGCGAGCTCGGCTTCGACACCGTCGCCTGCGCCTCGACCGGCAACCTCGCCAACGCGGTCGCCGCCCACGCGGCCGCGATGGGCCTGCGCTCATATGTTTTCGTGCCGTCCGACCTCGAGGAGCAGAAGCTGCTCGCGACGGGCGTCTACGGGACCACGCTGGTCGGCGTCAACGGCAACTACGACGATGTCAACAGGCTCTGCACCGAGCTCTCCGAAGCGCGCGGTTGGGCGTTCGTCAACGTCAACCTGCGTCCCTACTACGCCGAGGGCTCGAAGACGCTCGCCTACGAGACGGTCGAGCAGCTCGGCTGGCAGCTGCCCGACCGGGTCGTCTGCCCGATCGCCTCGGGATCGCTGTTCTCGAAGCTCGGCCGCGGTATGAGCGAGTGGCTCGAGGTCGGCCTCGTCGAGGGCGGACTGCCTGCATTCAACGGCGCCCAGGCCGAGGGCTGCAGCCCGGTCGCGGCGGCATTCGCCGACGGCCACGAGGTCTGCCAGCCCGTCAAGCCGGACACGATCGCCAAGAGCCTGGCGATCGGCAACCCGGCCGACGGTCCGTATGCGCTCGAGCTCGCGCGCAGCACCGGTGGCTCGATCGAGTCGGTCACCGACGACGAGATCCGCGACGGCATTCGGCTGCTCGCCGAGACGACGGGCATCTTCACCGAGACGGCCGGTGGCGTCACGGTGGCCGTGCTCGCCAACCTTGCCCGTCAGGGAGCGATCGACGCCGGCGAGCGTGTCGTCGTCTACATCACCGGCGAGGGCCTCAAGACGCTCGATGCGGCTCGCGAGGGCTTTGAGATGCACGAGATCGAGCCGACTCTCGAATCCTTCGAGTCCGGCGTCGAGGAGGCCGTTAAGGTTCCCGCCTAGATGACCGATCCCACGCCCCCGCGTACCCGGATGACCCGCCTGGCGCATCGCATCTCTTCGTTCTCGGGTGCTTGCGTGGCACTGCCACGCTTCACACCCTGCGTCCTTGATCTGCTTGGCCAGGCGCCCCCCCGGGCACACGCGGCCGCGGAATCGATCATCTGATGGCTGTCACGGTCAAGATCCCCGCCCAGCTGCGCGCCGTGACCGGCGGCGAGGGCGAGTTCGAGGTCGAGGGCTCCAACGTCGGCGAGGCACTCGACGCCGTCTTCGACGAGCACGACGACCTGCGCGAGCGCATCACGGAGGACGGTGGCCTGCGCCGCTTCGTCAACGTCTACGTCTCGGGCGAGGACATCCGCTTCCAGGACGGCCTCGAGACCGCGGTCAAGGACGGCGACGAGGTCACGATCCTGCCCGCGGTTGCCGGCGGCTGAAGCCGCCGCAACACAGCTCTGCCGCATAATCATCGCCCGTGTCGGAGGCCGAGACCACAGTCATCCTCTGCGGGGGGCGGGGAACCCGCCTACAGGAGCACACGCATTCGATCCCAAAGGCGCTGGTCGAGATCGGCGGCAGGCCGATCCTCTGGCACGTGATCCAGATCTACGCCGCCCAGGGGCTCGGGCGCTTCGTGCTCGCGACCGGGTATCTGGGCGAGATGGTCCGCGACTACGTCGCCTCGGAGTCGTGGCCCGATAAGGTCGGGATCGAGTGCGTCGACACCGGGCTCGACACCCCGACGGGGGGGCGGATAAAGCACGTCGCGGACCGCGTCACCGACTCGACCTTCTGCGCGACCTACGCCGACGGGGTCGCCGACATCGACCTTCGCTCGCTGGTCGACTTCCACGACGCGCACGGAGAGCTGGCCACGGTCACGGTGGTAAGACCGCACAGCCAGTTCGGGGTCGCCGAGCTCACCGGCGACGACCGCGTGAGCGCGTTCCACGAGAAGCCGCAGCTCGACCACTGGGTCAACGGCGGCTTCTTTCGCTTCGAGCCCGCGGTACTCGACTACCTCGACGAATCGAGCGTGCTCGAGGACGAGCCGCTGACGCGGCTCGCGGAGGAAGGCCGGCTGCGCGCCTATCGCCATGAGGGATTCTGGGACTGCATGGACACCTACAAGGACGCCGTCGTCCTCAACGATCTCTGGGCGGCCGGCGACGCTCCCTGGACGGTCTGGGACGAGCACGACGCGAGCGCCGCGCGCACTGAGGTCGCCGGCCGGGAGTCCGATGGCCGATAGCCGCATTCTGATCACCGGCGGGCGCGGCTTCATCGCCTCGTGGCTGGTTCAGGCTCTACTCGATGCCGGGCACCAGGTCGTCTCCTTCGATCGCGAGAGCCCCGGCAACAGCCATCCGGGCCGAAGTTCGGGGCTTGCCCTGCTGGGGATCGAGGACGACGTCGAAGAGGTTCGCGGCGACCTGCGCGACCCAGACGCGGTGGGGGCGATCTTCGACCGCGCGCGTCCCGACGTCGTCTACCACCTCGCGGCGCAGACGATCGTCGGCACCGCGGTCGAGTCGCCCGCCGAGACCTTCGACGTCAACGTGCGCGGCACCTGGACGATTCTCGAGGCGGCGCGCGAGCACGGGGTCTCCGCGCTCGTCTTCGCCTCCTCGGACAAGGCCTACGGCGCCCACGACGAGCTGCCCTACACGGAGAGCTTCGCGCTTCAGCCGACGGCGCCTTATGAGGCCTCGAAAGCCGCGGCGGATTTGATCGCGCGCAGCTACTGGGACTCGTTCGGGCTTCCCGTTGCGGTGACGCGGTTCGCGAACGTCTACGGCGGCGGCGATATCAACTTCTCGCGGCTCGTGCCCGAGACGGTGAGCGCTGCGCTCGACGGACGCGCGCCGGTGCTGCGCTCCGACGGGTCGCCCGAGCGCGACGTGCTCTACGTCGAGGACGCGGCCGACGCTTACCGGGCGATCGCCGACGCGCTGCTCGGGGGCGAGGGCGCGGGGATGGCGTTCAACGCCGGTGGCGAGCGCCCATACACCGTTCTGGAGATCGTCGAGACGATCACTCGCCTCGCCGGTACTGGCGTCGAGCCCGAGATCCGCGGCGCGGGGAATCCCGTGGGAGAGATCAAGCGCCAGTACGTCGACTCGACTCGATTGCGCGAGCTGACCGGCTGGCGCCCCGAGTTCTCGCTCGAGGACGGCCTGCGGCGCACGATCGACTGGTATCGCGATCATCCCGACGCGCGGGCGCCGCAACGGGATAGCTAGCGATGGCCCCGGCCGAGAGGCTGCTGCCGCAGATCGCGCTTTCGGTCACGCTCGCGGCCGGCTGCTGTGCCGCCGGAGCATCGCTGTTCGCTCTGGCACTCGGCAACACGGAGGGAGTCGACACGGCCGTGTTCCTGTTCGCTTTCGGAGTGTTGTTGCCGGCGACGGTGGTCACCGTCGCGCGCGGCGGCCCGCTTGCGCGAGCGGAGCCAGGGGCGATTTCGGCGCTGGCCGCCCTGGCGGCGATTGGACTTGTGGTCGTGCTCGTCGCGACGCGAATAGTCGACTCGCGCACGAACGGGGACTCGTCTAGCTCAGTGATAATGCTCGTGCTGCTCGGCGTCTGGGCAGGGGGTATTGCAATCTCGGCGGCCCGGGCCAGACGGGGAAAACCTCCGCTGATCGGCGACCGAGCCGTCCGCGTGCTGCCATGGCTGCCGATCGTGCTGGTATCGGGGCTCGTCGCGGCTTACGCGTTCGCGCCGCTCCCGCAGATCGGCGATCTGCTGCTTTCGCTGCTGCTGGGAGCGCTGTTGCTCACCGTCCACCTCGTTGTGCGACCCGCAGAGCTGATCGGCCGCAGGGCAGTGATCGCCCTCGACATCGTGGCCGCGGCGGCGATCCTGCTGCTCGTCAGCGACGTGACCGCCTACACCTCGCAGGCCCAGCTGCTCGAGCCCGATTCGGAGTTGGGAGGTGGAACGCTCGCGAGCTGGCTGCAGTTTCACCACCACCCCTTCCTCGGGCCTACGAACGACGTGCTCGAAGGGCGAACGGTGCTCGTCGACACCTATTCCGCGTACGGGATCGCGAACATCTACTTGTTTGCCGCCGTCTTCCAGCTGGTTCCGATCGGCTACGGGACCTTCGGCATGATCGTGGCGGCCGGTCTTGCCCTGGTATTCGCGGCCGCCTACGCGATTCTGCGCTTGGCCGGCTGCTCGCAGGTGCTCGCGATGACGGCAATGGCGGCGGCGATCTTCTCGTCGGTCTTCAACACGATCGGGTCGCCCGCCGCTACGCCGAGCCTCGGTGTCATCCGCTGGGGCTTCGGCTATCTGCTCGTCCTGCTTGCGCTGCTGGCGTTGCGAAGCGAGCGATGGGAGCCGCGATTGCGGATCGCGAGCGCCGCGATCGTCGGAGTCTCGGCGATCTGGAGCTTCGAGGTCTTCATCTACACCAGCGCCACCTACGCGGCCCTCGTTGCCTTCCGGGCGGCCTTGGAAGGATCCGAGCGGGGATGGTTGCGGTCCGTCCCGAGCATGCTCGTTCCAGCCGCCGCGGCCGTGGTGGTGGCCCACCTGACGCTGGCGCTCGGGACGCTCATCGTGGCCGGGCAGCTACCCGATTGGACCTCCTACCTTGCGTTCTTGCGCGAGTTCTCGGTCGGCCCGCTCAATCGCATTCCGGCACAGCCATGGTGGTCTGGGGTCGTGGTCGGAGCGCTCTATTTCGCCTCCGCCGCCGCCGCCGCGGCGGTCGTCTCTCGCGCCCGGGATTTCGCCTCCGAGAACGGCCCCGCGCTGATGGCGATCGCCGGGATGACGGCGTTCGGGGTGGCGACGCTCACCTATGCGGTGCGCTTCTCGCACGACGACGCCGTGATGCGCCTGTCCCTACCGGCGCTGATGCTGGCAGCGCTCTGGATTCAGCTCGCGGCCCGCAGCGGACTCGCCCGGCCCACGAGAACGGCTCTGGCCGCTACCGGCTTCTGGCTGGCCGCCCTGCTGCTGGTTCAGGGCTGGAACGACTTCGAGCGCAAAGCCGGACGCGCCCCCCTGGTGGCAGCGCTGCCCGGCGTCGCCGGCTCGATCGAGGACGACATCTCGCGGACCTGGAGCAACCCACCGATCGACGGAAGGCTCGTAGCGGCTGAGGGCCTGATCGACCGCTACTGGCCTAACGAGTCGCGGGCGCTGGTCCTGCTTTTTCCCGACCTCAACAACGAGGTGCTGATGCGAAGCGGGCGCGCGAATCTGCTGCCGATCGCCTATCCCACCGCCGACAACTTCATCTCTGAGGAGACCTGGGATCGGGTGCGCCCGGCCGTGGACCAGATCGAATCCGGCACTCTCATGCTCACGGAACGCTTCTATCTCACCCCGGGCGCCAGGCGCGACTACATCGCCCCCGGTTCACCCGCGCTGTCGCTGGAGCTGATGGTCATCGACCGCATCCGCAGCCGCTTCGAGCTCCAGCCGGTGGCCGGCGAGGGCGACGGGGACACCGAGCTGCTTGTCGTGCGGCTGGTCGCACGGTCGTAGGCGCGCCGTTCGGGTGCGGGGCGGACTGCGCATAACGGGCGCTCGGTCGCGGCTTCGCGGTTAGGCTGGGCGTGGTGCGCGCGTTGAGGAGATCGATGGTCGTGGCGACGTTGCTCGCGCTGGCGGCGGGACCGGCCCCGGCCCTCGCCGATCAGCAGCTGAGCTCGGGCTCTCTGCAGGCCGAGATCGCGGCAAGCCCCTGGCATCTCGACTTCACCCAGGACGGCGGCCCGACCCTGTCGGAGTCACGCGGGACCGGCCCCGGCCCGACGGGAACGCTCGGATTCAACACCGGCCTGGGCTGGTTTCACGCCACCTCGGTCGCGTCAGAGGGATTCGAGGGCGACGCATACGTCGCCGAGCTGGATACGAATGACCCACTTGGCCGCGGGATCCGAGTCAGCGTCGCGCCGGCGGGGGAGGGGGCGATACGCGTCGTCGCCACCGTCACCGGGCCGCTGACCGCCGACGTGACCGCCACTGGCATCGGCTTCGAGGCTCATCCGGGAGAGCGATATCTCGGCTTCGGCGAGCGCTCCAACGCCGTCGGCCAGAACGGCAACACGGTCGAGAGCTACGTCGCCGACGGTCCCTACCAGACCGAGGAGTACCCCTTCCTATCCAGCTTCATCCCGCCGGCGGGGCTGCGCCCGCGCGACGACTCGACCTACTTCCCGATGCCGTGGCTGCTCTCGACCGCCGGCTATGGCGTGCTGCTCGACAACCTCGAGACGAGCAACTTCCGTCTTGGGACCGATGATGCCGCCGCGTGGAGCGTCGAGGCGAACGCGAAGGAGCTCGCCTTCCGAGTCTTCGCGGGGCCGACCCCGGCCGAGGTGCTGCGCCGTCTGACCGAGTTCACAGGCCGCCAGCCGCCGGCGGCGGCGCCCTGGTTTTTCGGGCCCTGGCACCAGCCGACCGTCCGCGACGAGCACGCTCAGGCGGCGGCGCTGCGCGAGGGCGACGTCCCCGGCTCGGTGGCAAACACCTACACGCACTACCTGCCGTGTGGCGACCAGGTCGGCTCCGAGGAGGCGCAGGCGTCGCGCGCCTCCGGATTTCACCAGCTCGGCTATGCGGTGACCACGTACTTCAACCCGATGGTCTGCGCCGACTATCCCGAGGCGTTCGATCCCGCCGCGGCCCAGGGCCTGCTGACTCAGAACGCTGCGGGCCAGCCCAACCTCTACCGTTACTCGGCAAGCACCGACGACCTCTTTCTGGTCGGCCAGTTCGACTTCTCGGCGCCGGGCGCGAACGAGTACTACGGCGAGCTGCTCTCCGAGGCCGTCGGCCACGGCTATGACGGCTGGATGGAGGACTTCGGCGAGTACACGCCGCTCGATGCGCGCTCGGCCAACGGGATGACCGCCGAGCAGATGCACAATTACTACCCCGTCCTCTACCACCGCGCGAGCTGGGAGTTCGCGAGCCGCCAGTCGCGGCCCGTCGCGGGCTTCATCCGCTCCGGCTGGACCGGGGTCCATCCCTATGCCCAGCTCGTATGGGGCGGAGACCCGACGACGGCATGGGGCTTCGACGGCCTCGAGTCGGCTGTCACCCAGGGGCTGACGATGGGGACCTCGGGGATCTCACGCTGGGGGTCCGACATCGGCGGCTTCTTCGCGCTCGGATTCAATCGCCTGACCCCGGAGATGCTGATCCGCTGGATCGAGTTCGGCGCCGTCTCGGGGATCATGCGCACCGAGGCCAACGGGGTTTCGCTCCCGAGCAAGGCCAGGCCCCAGATCACCGATCCCGAGATCCTGCCGCTGTGGCGGCGTTACGCGAAGCTGCGCACCCAGCTCTACCCCTACCTCACCGCCGCCGACGCCGAGTACGGGCGCAGCGGTCTGCCGGTGATGCGCCACCTGGCGCTCGTTTATCCCGACGACCCCGAGGCCGTCGCCCAGGACGACGAGTTCATGTTCGGCCCGGATCTGCTCGCCGCTCCCGTCGTCGCGCCAGGACAGACGCAGCGCGACGTCTATCTGCCCGAAGGTCGCTGGGTCGAGTTCTGGCGCGCGGTCGGATACCGCGAAGCGGATGGCTCGCTGCGACTCGGGCGAGCGGAGGCGATCGCGGGAGGCAAGACGGTCGACGTCGACGCCGCGCTCGACCAGCTGCCCCTGCTGGCTCGCGCCGGTGCCGTGATCCCGTTGCTGCCGGCCTCCGTGGACAGCCTTGCCGACTACGCGCACGGCAAGGCTTCCGACGGCATCGTCGCCCTCGACGACGTGGCGGGCCGGCTCGACCTGCTCGCGTTTCCCCGCGGGAGGTCGGAGTCGGCGCTCGGCGAGCAGGGCAGCGCGCGCTCGCGCGAGACGCGCCGCGGATGGCGGCTGCGGATCGGGGGCCCGAAGAAGATGCGCTATCAGCTCTCGGCTTCGCTCGCCACGCTGCAGAACCCGTTCAAGCCCTGCCGAGTACGGGTAAACGGCAAGCGCCTGCGCCACAAGCGCTGGACCTATGACCCCGGGTCACAGGTGCTGACGGCACGCCTACGCGCGAAGAAGAAGACGCTGCGCTTAGACGTCCGGCGCGGCGGTTGCCGAAGCGGCGGCTGAGGCCGGATCCAGGGGCACGGCGTTGCGATGCGCGGCGGCTCGAGCTTGTAGCTGTCGTGGATCAGGGCGCAGATCGCATCGTGCTGGTCGGGGCCGATGCGAATCGGCGGCAGCTCGATCACGGCGCGGTTGATCGTGTGCCTTCGAGCGCAGACGCCATAGGCCTCGGCGAAGATCTCGTGTGCAGACAGCCCGATCTCACCGGGCTCCGTGCGCCAGCGGCGCCAGGATCACACGAGCGGCTGATGCGGCGAGGGGGGGACCGTCCCCAACACGCCCGGCAGGATTCGAACCTGCGACTTCCTCCTCCGGAGGGAGGCGCTCTATCCACTGAGCTACGGGCGCCTGGGAGCCAGTCTAGACCTTGCTCATCGACCGTCAGCCGGTTTGACGCAGCCCGCATCTACGCTGTCCGCATGGATCTCTCGATCGTCTTTCTCGGCACCGGCGGCTCGGTGCCGACGGCGCGCCGCGCCACGGCGTCCGTCCTCGTGCGGCGTGGCGGGGAGCGGCTGCTGTTCGATTGCGGTGAGGGCACGCAGCGCCAGATGCACCGCTCGACGGGCCTGGTTCAGCTCGACGAGATCTACCTCACCCATTTCCACGCCGACCATTACCTCGGGATCCCGGGGCTACTCAAGACGTACGACCTGCAGGACCGAGAGCGTCCGCTGCGGATCTTCGGGCCACGGGGGCTCGCAGAGCTCTTTGAGGCGATTCGGCGGATCTTGGGCAAGACCCGCTACCCCGTCGAGCTGATCGAGCTCGACGACGCCGAGGTGATCGAGCGCGACGGCTACCAGGTGCGGGCCTTCCCGGTGCGCCACCGGATCAAGGCGCTGGGATACGCGATCGTCGAGCAGGACCGGCCCGGGCGATTCGATCCCGAGGCGGCCGCGAGGCTCGGTGTCGAGTCGGGGCCCGCATTCGGCGCCCTGCAGCGGGGAGAGGAGGTGCAGGGATCCGATGGCGTCGTTGCCCCGGACGACGTGCTCGGGCAGGCCCGGGACGGGCGGCGGGTCGTGCTGACCGGAGATACGGCTCCCTGCGATGAGACCGTCGCGGCCGCGGATGGCGCCGAGGTCCTGATCCACGACGGCAGTTTCGGTGACGACCAGCGCGATCGCGCCGCCGAGACCGGGCACTCGACCGCGCGCCAGGCCGCGACGCTCGCCGAGGAGGCCGGGGTGGAGCTGCTTGCGCTTGTGCACGCCTCCTCGCGCTACAACGTCAGCGACCTCGTGCGCGAGGCGCGCGAGATCCTTCCAGGGGCCGTTGCGCCGCGCGACTTCGACCTCGTCGAGGTTCCCTTTCCCGAGCGCGGGAAGCCGTGCCTGATCCACAAGGGCGCGCTGGAGCGCGGGCCCGATCGCCGCGCCGAGCCGGTCCCCGAGCTCTAGCTCGCTATCGCGAATCCGCCCTGATGGGCTCGAGGCTGGGTTTGGGTGGAGTCAGTCGTGCGCGAACGGCTGCGACTACTTCGTCAGGTTCGTAGAGGACCTGTCTCCACGTAAAGCGCAGGACCTCATAGCCCGCGGCTACGAGGCGGGCCTGCCGGCGGTGGTCGTGCTCGAAGGTTGCCCGGCCGCGGTGGGAGCCCCAGCCGTCGGTCTCGACGATGAGGCGCTGCTGGCGCCACAGGAAGTCGGGGACGTAGTCGCCGACCGGGACATTTACCTCGGGGCTGGGTAGGGAGGCGGAGCGGCACAGCCGCAGGAACCGGCGCTCGAGCTCGTTGCGGGTCGGCTCGGGCTCGTCGAGGTCGTTGTCGAGCCGGTAGCCGCGGAACTCGGCCTCGCGCTGGGCCTTACCGAGGTCCTCCGGGGTGGCGGTACGACGGAGGTCGATCAGGGTGCGGGTTGGGCTCGTGACCGGGATGCCGTGGCGAAGTGTGGTCTCCTGCCGGGTAAGGGTGGAGGAGCGGTGAAGGGCAATGCCCTGGCGCTTGGATCGTCCCGCGATGGTCGGGACAGTGATGGCGATGGATCCGGTGGGCGGCGTAAGCATGCGCCATAGTGCTGCCGCGTCTCGATGGCTCAGGACGGCGCCGGGTCCGCAGGCTAGAACAGCCGCCATCCACCTGCCCTGATCGCTCAGCCCGTCGTGTCCGAGGGCGTACACACCGCGGTGAACTCGGTGCAGTCGACCGGCCCCGAGCCTATGGCGGATCGCGTCTGAGCTCACCCCGAAAGCGGACAGCTGCTCCACGGAGACCACTCCGTGCTGCTTTGCCGCGAGCCGGGATAGGCCCAGTCGGCGTTTGGCGGGTTCTTGGCGCATATCACCAATAAGTCGCCAAGCGGCCCCGGGCGCCCCCTACCCAGCCTCGCCACCGCTTCGCGTCGCCGATCCGTGGGGGATCGCCAGAACGACCCCGCACTGTGCGGGCAACGCTCCGCCGTCGGGGTTGCGGGCTCCGTTTGCGCTGCTACCCTCGCTGCGTCGGTTCCTTTAACCCGGTCCGGAGAGGCCAGGAAGGGGCGCGTTTTGAAGCAGACGGTCGTACTCGACCGTGATGACTTGCGGCGCACGCTGGTGCGCATCGCTCACGAGGTCGTCGAGAAGAATCCCGGTGGGAACCTGGGTCTCGTCGGCATCCACACACGCGGCGCCGTGCTCGCCACCCGGCTGCACGCACTGGTCGGCGAACTGAGCGGGTCCGAGGTCCCGCTCGGCGACCTCGACATCTCCTTTTACCGCGACGACCTCGACTCGCGTGGGCCCGAGCGCCAGCCCGTGGTCCATGCCTCACACCTCGACTTCGACCTCGAGGGGCGCACGCTGGTGCTCGTCGACGACGTCCTGTTCACCGGCCGCACCGTGCGCTCCGCGGTCGACGCCCTGTTCGACTACGGGCGCCCCGACCGCATCCAGCTCGCCGTCCTCGTCGACCGCGGGCACCGCGAGCTGCCGATCCGTCCCGACTACGTGGGCAAGAACCTGCCGACGTCGCGCGACCAACGGGTCAACGTGCGCGTCGAGGAGACCGACGGCGTCGACGAGGTCTCGATTGGCGCCGCACGCTCCGGCGCGGCGATCGGCGCCGAGGCGGACGCGATCGGCGCCAACCCCGACGCACTCGGTGCGGGCCGCGAGACGGTCGAGGCCGGGGGGGACGAGGAGGCATGAAGCACCTGCTTTCGCTCGAGCAGCTCTCGCGCGAGGACATCGAGCGCATCCTCGACCGCGCCGAGAGCTTCGAGGAGGTGGGCCGGCGCGACATCAAGAAGGTCCCGACGCTGCGCGGGCGCACGATCGTGAGCCTGTTCTACGAGTCGAGCACACGTACAAGCTCCTCGTTCGAGCTCGCCGCGAAGCGGCTGTCCGCCGACCTCGTCTCGATCAAGGCCGCGGGGTCGTCGGTCGACAAGGGCGAGTCGCTCAAGGACACGATCGCGACTCTGAGCGCGTACGACCCCGAGGCGATCATCATCCGCTCTCCGTTCGCCGGCGCCGCCGACCTCGTCGCACGCTGGACCGAGGCCTGCGTGATCAACGCCGGCGACGGCAAGCACGAGCACCCCAGCCAGGCGCTTCTAGACGTCTACACCTTGCGCCGCCGCCTGGGCTCGCTCGAGGGCCGGGCGATCTGGATCGTCGGCGACGTCCTGCATAGCCGCGTAGCGCGCTCGAACATCCTCGCCTTTCGCGCGATGGGCGCCGAGGTGACGGTCTGCGGGCCGCCGACGTTGATTCCACGCGGGATCGAGGAGCTCGGGTGCGACGTCGCCTACGACCTCGACGGACTCGAGAGCGCAGACGTCGTCTATGCGCTGCGGATGCAGCGCGAGCGCATGAGCGAGAGCTTCGTCCCTTCGCTACGCGAGTACGCGGCGCGCTACCAGATCGACCTGCGGCGGCTCGGCTCTCGCCAGCTGTTGATGCACCCGGGGCCCGTCAACCGTGGGGTCGAGTTGGCTCCCGACGTCATCGACTCGTCGAACTCCCTGATCACCGCCCAGGTCGAGGGCGGCCTGGTTGTGCGGATGGCGCTCCTGTTCGAGCTCCTGGCGGGCGGCGACAGGCCACGCGGGGCGGGCCGCCTCGAGGAGGTCCCGGAGCCGTCGCCGATCGGAGAGCCCGCATGACTGAATCCCCCGCCCAGCTCTGCTTCGGAGCGCAAGCGTGACCGAGCCCGGCGACCTCGCTTCGGTCTCCTCGCTGAGCTGGCGCCGCCCTCAGCCGGGCGCACTGATCATGCGCGAGGCCGAGGTCCTGTGCCCGCGCGCCGGGATCCGCGGCCGTCACGACCTCGTGATTCGCGACGGCGAGATCGCCGAGATCGCCGAACCCGCGAGCGCCGAGGTCGCGGACGCCGAGGTCGTCGAGGCCGCCGGCCTGCTCGCGATGCCCGCCTTCTTCGACCCGCACGTGCACCTGCGAACGCCGGGCCGCGAAGACGAGGAGGATCTCGAGACGGGGAGTCGCGCCGCCGCCGCGGGTGGCTATTGCGGCGTCCTCGCGATGGCCAACACCGACCCGATCGTCGACTCCGCCCCGCACATCGGCGCGCTGCGCGAGCGCGCCGAGCGCGAGGCCGTCGTGCCCGTCGGCTTTCTCGCCGCGATAACCCGCGCGTTCGCCGGTGACGAGCTCACCGAGATGGGCGAGCTGCGCGACGCAGGCGCTGTCGGATTCTCCGACGACGGCGTTCCCGTTCCCAACGCGCGCGTGTTGCGACGCGCCCTGCAATATCAGCGCCTCGCCGGCGGCGTCATCGCACTGCACGAGGAGGATCCGGACCTGTCGGGAGCCGGCGTCATGCATGAGGGCCCCGCCTCCGCCGCCCTGGGCCTTGCCGGCATCCCCTCGATCTCGGAGTCGACGATGATCGGGCGCGACGCCGCGCTGGCGGCCTACGAGGGCGCGCGCATCCACTGCCTGCACCTTTCGGCGCGCGAGTCCGTCGAGCAGGTCGCGCGCGCTCGTGATGCCGGTGCCCGGGTCAGCGCCGAGGTCACCCCGCACCACCTGACGTTGACCGACGAGGAGGTCCACAGCCTCGACGCACGCTTCAAGATGAACCCGCCGCTGCGCTCCTCAGACGACCGCCAGGCGCTGATCGACGGGCTGCGTTCGGGCGTCATCGACTGCATCGCGACCGACCACGCACCCCACTCGGTCGACGAAAAGGAGGTGCCGTTCGAGCAGGCCGCGATGGGAGTGACGGGGCTCGAGACCGCGTTCGCGGTCCTGCACACCGAGCTCGTGCTTCCCGGCGTGATCGGGCTCGAGCTGCTGGTCGAGAAGCTGACCGCGGGAGCGGGCGTCTTCGATTTCGCCCCGCCCCGCCTCGAGCCGGGCCAAGAGGCCAACGTCGTGCTCGTCGACCCGGCCGCCGAATGGGAGGCCGGCGCCGACGGCTGGGAGAGTCGCTCGGAGAACTCGTGCTTTATCGGTCGCACCCTGACCGGGCGCGTCCTGATGACCGTCGCCGCGGGTGGCGTCGTCTACCGCCAGCGCAGCTTCGCGATCGGGGCGGCGGCGTGAGCACCGCGAAGCTCGACCGAGATCGCACGACGCTGGTCGTGATCGACGTCCAGGAGGCGTTTCGAAAGGCGCTGCCCGAGTTCAACTCCGTGGCCGCCGCGACCGCCACCCTGATCGAGGGGGCAAAGGCGGTCGGGATCCCGATCGTGGTGACCGAGCAGTACCCCGAGGGGCTTGGGCACACCGTCCCCGAGGTCGCTGAGCATCTTCCCGATGACGTCGACCCGATCGAGAAGGTCGCCTTCTCGGCCGCGCAGGCGGATGGCTTCGACCTCGGCGACCGCGACCAGGCGCTGGTCTGCGGGATCGAGACCCATGTCTGCGTCAACCAGAGCGTGCTCGACCTGCTCGACCGCGAGCTCGAGGTCCATGTCGTCGGGGATGCGGTCGGCTCCCGCAGTGCCGATAACAAGCAGCTCGGCCTGCACAAGGTCGAGCAGGCAGGGGCGGTGCTGACCAGCGTCGAGACGGCCCTGTTCGAGCTCGTCGGCCGTGCCGGCAACGACGACTTCAAGCGCGTCCAGGGGCTGATCTTGGCGTACGCACCGTGACCGCCGGGTTCGTCTTGCTCGAGGACGGGACGCGGTTCGAGGGCGAGCTCTGCGCTCCGATTCCCGAATCGGGGGCGGCGACGGGCGAGGTCGTCTTCAACACTGCGATGAGCGGCTACCAGGAGGCCGTCACCGATCCCTCCTACGCGGGCCAGATCATCACCTTCACCTATCCGCTGATCGGCAACTACGGTGTCTCGGCCGAAGCGATGGAGTCCGAGCGCGCCCAGGCCCGCGCCGTGATCATGCGTGACGCTCACAACGGCGAGGACGCCGCCGACGCCGAGGGAGGCTGGCTCGACTGGCTGCGCGACTGCGGCGTCACGGCGATCACGGGAGTCGACACGCGGGCGCTGGTGCGCCACATCCGCGACGCCGGCGCGATGCGCGGCGGCCTCTTTCTCGCGGCGACCGAGGAGCCCGAGGCGCGCGAGCGGATCGCCGCCGAGCCCCCGATGCATGGCGCCGACCTGGCTCGAACCGTTACCCCGAACGAAGCGATCGAGATCGACGGCGAGGGCCCGCACGTGGTCGGAATCGACACGGGGATCAAGCTGTCGATCATCCGCCAGCTCAAGCAGCGCGGCTGCCGGATCACGCTGCTGCCGTGCGGGGCCTCCGCTGCGGAGGTGCTCGACCACGATCCCGACCTCGTCTTTCTTGCCAACGGCCCAGGCGATCCCGCCGCCCTCGATTACGTGGTCGCCAACGTCCGCGAGCTGGTCGGCAAGAAACCCGTCGTCGGGATTTGCCTCGGCCACCAGCTGCTTTGCCGCGCCGTTGGCCTCGAGACGTTCAAGCTGCCGTTCGGCCATCGCGGCGCCAACCACCCGGTCAAGGACCTCGCGACGGGCCGGATAGACATCACCTCACAGAACCACGGCTTCGCGGTCCGGGGCCCCGGCGGCGAGTCGCGCATCGAGGCCGACGAGCCGGTCCGCTGGGAGACCGACTTCGGCGCCGCAGAGCTGTCGCATATCAACCTCTACGACCGCACGGTCGAGGGTCTCGTGCTCAAGGACGTGCCAGGCGCCACCGTCCAGCACCACCCCGAAGCGGGCCCCGGCCCGCACGACGCCCGCTACCTCTTCGACCGCTTCGTGGAGCTGGCTGGAAACCCGGCAACCCGCGGACGCGAAACGGAGCCGGTTGCCGGCGGTGATTGATGCCTAGGCGCGACGACATCCACAAGATCCTGCTGATCGGCTCGGGGCCGATCGTGATCGGGCAGGCCGCGGAGTTCGACTACTCCGGGGTGCAGGCATGCAAGGTGCTGCTCGACGACGGCTACGAGGTCGTGCTCGTCAACTCCAACCCGGCGACGATCATGACCGACCCCGAGTTCGCCGACCGCACTTACATCGAGCCGCTGGTCCCCGAGGCAGTCGCGGCGGTGATCGAGCGCGAGCGCCCCGACGCGCTGCTGCCGACGCTCGGCGGGCAGACGGCGCTCAACCTCGCCAAGGCGCTGCACGACGACGGCACACTGGAGAAGTTCGGCGTCGAGCTGATCGGCGCCGACTACGACGCGATCCACCGCGCCGAGGACCGTGAGGCCTTCCGCCAGACGATGGAGGACGCCGGCCTGCGCGTGCCGTGGTCGATGATCGTCGAGAACGTCGGCGACGCCGAGCGTGCGCTCGCCGACGGCAAGCTCGAGCTGCCCGCGATCGTGCGCCCGGCGTTCACGCTCGGCGGCCAGGGTGGGGGAGTGGGCAACACCGAGACCGAGCTGCGCCAAGCGATCTCCGAGGGACTCGCGGCGAGTCCGATCAACCAGGTGCTCGTCGAGGAGTCGGTGCTCGGCTGGGGCGAGTTCGAGCTCGAGGTGATGCGCGACCGAAACGACAACGTCGTCGTCATCTGTTCGATCGAGAACGTCGACCCGATGGGCGTGCATACGGGCGACAGCGTCACCGTCGCGCCCGCACAGACGCTCACCGACGCGCTCTACCAGGAGCTTCGCGACCAGGCCCTGCGCGTGATCCGCGCCGTCGGGGTCGAGACCGGGGGCTCGAACGTGCAGTTCGGCGTCAACCCAAAGACGGGCGAGATCGTCGTGATCGAGATGAACCCGCGCGTCTCGCGCAGCTCGGCACTTGCTTCCAAGGCGACGGGCTTTCCGATCGCCAAGATCGCCGCCAAGCTCGCGGTCGGCTACGCGCTCGAGGAGATCCCGAACGACATCACCAAGGCGACGCCGGCCTCGTTCGAGCCGACGATCGACTACGTCGTAACGAAGGTCCCGCGGTTCGCGTTCGAGAAGTTTCCAGGCGCCGAGGGGCGGCTGTCGACGCACATGAAGTCGGTCGGCGAGGCGATGGCGATCGGCCGTACCTTCCGGGAGTCGTTCGCCAAGGCGATGCGCTCGCGCGAGCTCGACGAGCAGCCGAGCTTCCCTGACGAGACCGAGGAGCTGCTGGCGAGGCTCGAGGCCCCGTCCTCGGACCGCTTCGACCTCGTGCTCGAGGCGTTTCGCCGCGGAGCGGCCGTCGAGGAGGTCAACGCGCGAAGCGCGGTCGACCCCTGGTTTCTGCGCGAGCTCGAGCTGCTGGCAACCGAGGGTGACGGCACCGAGGGCCTCGAGCGCACCTACCGCTCGGTCGACACCTGCGCGGCGGAGTTCGAGGCCCGCACGCCGTACTACTACTCGACCCACGAACGTCCTTCTCAACAAATGCCTGCGGCCTCCTCCGCTTCGCGTCCGGGGGCCGCAGGGTTCCTGCAGGGCGAGGTCCGGCGTGGAGATCGCGCCTCTGTCGTGATCCTCGGGGCGGGCCCCAACCGCATCGGGCAGGGGATCGAGTTCGACTACTGCTGCGTGCACGCGGCGATGACCGTGCGTGAGCTGGGCCGCGACGCGGTGATGGTCAACTGCAACCCCGAGACCGTCTCGACCGACTACGACATCTCAGACCGCCTCTACTTCGAGCCGCTGACCGAGCAGGACGTCCTCGCGGTGATCGAGGTCGAGCGCCCCGAGGGCGTGATCGTCCAGTTCGGCGGCCAGACCCCGCTCAAGCTCGCGCGCTCGCTCGAGCAGGCGGGAGCGCGCCTGCTCGGCACGCCGGTCGACTCGATAGACCTCGCCGAGGACCGCGGGCGCTTCGCGGCGCTGCTGCGCCGGCTCGACATCGCGCATCCGCCCTATGGCACTGCGCTGTCGGCCGAGGAGGCCGGCGTCATCGCCGACCAGGTCGGATTCCCGCTGCTTGCCCGCCCCTCCTACGTCCTCGGCGGCCGCGCGATGGAGATCTGTTACTCGAACGAGGACCTCGCGGCCTACCTCGAGGCCAACGTCAAGGCCGACCAGAAGCACCCGTTGTTCTTGGACCGCTTCCTCGAGCAGGCGATCGAGGTCGACGTCGACGCGCTCGCCGACGGGACCGACGTCCACGTCGCGGGGATCATGCAGCACGTCGAGGAGGCCGGCGTTCACTCGGGCGACTCGGCCTGCGTGATCCCGCCGATGAGCCTCGGCGAGCAGATGCTCGGCGAGATCCGCGAGACGACGCGCAGGATCGCGCTCGAGCTCGGCGTCGTCGGGCTGATCAACATCCAGTACGCGGTCGCCGGGGAGAGGCTCTACGTGATCGAGGCCAATCCGCGCGCCTCGCGCACCGTTCCCTTCGTCAGCAAGGCGGTGGGCGTGCCGCTGGCCAAGATCGCCTGCCGGTTGATGCTCGGCGAACGCCTCGCCGACCAGGAGCTTGCTGAGCCGCCATCGGGTCACGTCAGCGTCAAGGAGGCGGTGCTTCCGTTCGCGCGCTTCGCCGGGGCCGACTCGGTGCTCGGCCCGGAGATGAAGAGCACCGGCGAGGTGATGGGCATCGCGCGCGACTTTCCGACCGCTTTCGGCAAGGCGCAGGCCGCCGCGGGCGTTTCGCTGCCGACCGAGGGCACAGTCTTTATCAGCGTCACGGACACCGACAAGCCGGCGGCGACCCAGATCGCGGCGCGCTTTCACGACCTCGGCTTTCGGGTCGTCGCGACGGGGGGGACGGCGCAGGCGATCTCGCGCATGGGCGTCCCGGTCACGGCGATCAACAAGATCGCCGAGGGCTCGCCGCACGTCGTCGACTACATCACCAGCGGCGACGTCGACATGGCGATCAACACCCCGACCGGCAGCGGCGCGCGCAGCGACGGCTATGAGATCCGCAGCGCCGCCGTCAAGCGCGGCGTTCCCTGCATCACAACGATGACCGGGGCCTCGGCGGCCGCGCGGGCGATTTTCGCTCAGCGCGCCGAGGGCGCGGACGTGCGCACACTGCAGGAGCTGCACGCGGGCCCGCGCAACGGCGACACGGTCTCCGAGCCCGCCGCCCTTTCAGAGCCCGCGGAGGCGGCCGAGCAACCCGAGCGCGCGTGAGCTCGCCACCCGCGACCGGCGAGCTCGACCGAGTGCAGGCACCGCCCGGGCGCCGCCTAGCGGAGATCGTCGCAAACCGCGTCTCCGGCGGCTATCGGATCTTCTCGGCGCTCGACCGTGAGGGCCCCGTGCCGCAGGCGGGCCAATTCTACATGCTCACCGCGGGTCGCAACTGGAGCACCCGCGACGAGCGCCCGTACCTTCCGCGCGCGTTTTCGGTTGCCGATGCGAGCGATGAGCCCGACGGGGTGCGGCTCGATTTCCTCGTTGACGCCGTCGGCCCGGGAACAGAGCGCCTCGCCGCGCTCGAGACCGGCGAGGGCCTGTGGCTGACCGGGCCTCTCGGGCGGCCGTTCTCATCGCCTGCCAAGCTCGACTCGCGGGCGGCCGGCGCGATCCTCGTCGGCGGCGGCATCGGGGTTGCCCCGCTGGCGATCTGGCGCCGGGCGCTGTCGACGGCGGGTACACCCGCGCGGGTGTTACTGGGCTTTCGCGACCGCCTGCACTCCGGGGGGCTCGAGCTCTTCGACTGCTCCGAGGTTCGGCTTGCCAGCGAGGACGGGCACGCCGGTCATCGTGGCTACGTCACCGAGCTGCTGTCGGTGCTGCTCGAAGGTGACGACGCCGCCAGCGCGGTCGTCTACGCCTGCGGGCCGCCGGCGATGCTCGAGGCGGTGCGCGCGCTGTGCGCCGAGCGAGGGGTCATCGCCGAGCTCGCGATGGAGGCCCCGATGGCGTGCGGCTTCGGCGCCTGCATGGGCTGTGCGGTGCCGCTCGCCGACGGCGGATACATGCGCTTGTGCGTCGACGGCCCGGTGGTGGAGGCAAGCCGCATCGAGACGGCGCTGGTCGCGGGGTCGGGGCACCGTTGAGCGTCGCCGCCGGCACCGACCTGCGTCTCGAGCTCTGTGGACTCGACCTCGCCCACCCGGTGCTCAACGGGTCGGGAACCTTTGACGCGATCGCCGCCCGGCGGGCCTTCGGTGACGAGCTGCTCGCGCGCTTTCCGTTCGCCGCCTTCGTCTCGAAGACGATCACTCCACAGGCGAGGGCCGGCAACCCGCCACCGCGGCTGTTCGAGACCCCGGCGGGGATGATCAACTCAATCGGTCTTCCGAACAAGGGACTCGCGGGCTTTCTCGACGCCGATCTGGCGCCGCTCTCCGAGCTGCCCGTGCCGCTGATCGTCTCGGTGATGGGGACCAGCCACGCGGAGTTCGCTCGCCTGGTCGAGGGCGTTGCGCCCCGCGACGAGGTCGACGGGATCGAGCTCAACGTCTCCTGTCCCAACGTTGAGTCGGGACTGATCGTGGGCGCCGAGCCGCCCGAGACACGGGCGCTCGTGGCGACCCTGCGCGAGATCACCGACAAGCCGCTGATCGTCAAGCTGACTCCCAACGTCGCCGATCCGGCGGCAATCGCCGTGGCCGCACAGGAGGGCGGCGCCGACGCGGTCTCGCTCATCAACACGCTCAAGGCCACCGCCTTCGACCCGCGCAGCCTTCGACCCTGGCTCGGAGCCGAGCGAGGCGGGCTTTCGGGCTCTGCTGTCAGGGCGGTCGCGCTCGAGCAGGTGCGAGCCGTGGCTGCGGCGGTGAGCATCCCGGTGGTCGGGATGGGGGGCATCGAATCGGGGTCCGACGCGCTCGCCTTTCTTGCCGCCGGCGCCCGAGCGATCGCAGTCGGGACCGCGAACTTCCGCGATCCGCTGGCGGGCGAGCGCATCCGAGAGGAGCTCGCCGTCGAGTTGGCGCGCCTGAATATCCCCTCGATCGGGGAGCTTCGTAGCCGTCCTGACTCGACCTCAACTTGAGGTCGAATTGAATTTCGGCGATTTGTCCCGAAAAACCGGAGAACGGCCTTGCGCGTGGCTGACCCAGGGATATACTCGCGCCGCCCGATGCCCGGTCCCTCGACCCAGACCCCCGCCGCCGTCCCGGAGAGGACTCACGACCAACGCATGAGGGCGCTGAACCGGGCGAACGACATCCGTACCCGTCGCGCCAAGCTCAAGCGCGATCTCAAGGCCGGCAAGACCAAGATCGAGACCCTGCTGCTCGATCCACCCGAGTACGTGATGTCGGCGAAGGCCTTCGACATGATCCTCGCCGTGCCCAAATACGGTCGCGTCAAGGCCAACCGCATCCTCACTCAGTGCCGAATCTCGCCGAGCAAGACAATCGGCGGTCTCTCGGAGCGCCAGCGCGCCGAGCTCGTCGGCCAGCTTCGCCCCTAGCCCCCCGCCCACGGCACTGAGGCGCCGGGGCGAATCCTCGGCGCTCCGCCGCTTCTAGCTTCAGGATGCGCGCCATGGCGAAGGTCTTCGTGATCACCGGCCCCTCCGGCGTCGGCAAGGGAACCTTGATCGCGAAGCTCTGTGAGCAGATCGCCGACCTCGAGTTGTCGGTCTCGGCCACCACGCGGGCTCCACGCCCCGGCGAGGTCGACGGCCGCGACTACCACTTCCTCGACCTCGAGGAGTTCAACCGCCGAGTCGATGCCGGCGACTTTCTCGAGCACGCGACGTACAGCGCACACCGCTACGGAACCCTGCGCTCCGAGGTCGAGCGGCGCCTCGCGCAGGGCAAGTCGGTGGTGCTCGAGATCGAGGTCCAGGGGGCGCGTCAGGTTCGCGCCGAGATGCCCGAATCGGTCGGGGTGTTCGTCGCGCCTCCCGAGCCGGCCGACCTGCGACGCCGCCTCGAGGGCCGCGGAACCGACGCCGCGGACGCGATCGACGCGCGGCTGAAGACCGCGGAGAGCGAGCTCGCCGCACGCGACGAGTTTCGCTACACCGTCACCAACGACGACATCGATCGTGCAGCGGCGGAGCTCACGGGAGTGGTCCAGGGCGAGCTGTCCCTAGAATGACTCCCTGATGGTCAAGCCACGCGTCGACAAGCTGCTGGACAAGACCGACACCCACTACGCCGCGGTGGTCGTCGCGGCGAAGCGCGCACGCCAGCTCAACAGCTACTACCGAGCGCTCGGCGAGGGCACCTACGAGGAATACACCCCGCCGATGGTCGAGACCGAGACCGGCAACTACCTGACGATCGCGCTCGAAGAGCTGGCCGCCGGCAAGATCAAGTACCGCTACCGCACCTAGACCAAGGAGGCCGGCGCCGATGGCGCGAATCCTCATCGGGGTCAGTGGAGGGATAGCCGCCTACAAGGCGCTCGAGCTCGCGCGCCTGGCCTCGCGGGCGGGACACGGCGTCCGCGTGGTGATGACGCCGAACGCGAAGCGCTTCGTCGGCGCGGCGTCGTTCGAGGGGATCATCGGCTCGCCGGTCTTGACCGATGAGTTCGAGCGCGATCCGGCCCGCGGCGCATACCCGGGCGACGATGATCTCCCTGCTTCCGCTTCGGGGGGCGGGCCCAATCACGATCCGATCGCCCATCTCGAGGTCGTCGCCGACGCTGATGTCTACATCGTCGCCCCGGCGTCCGCGAACACGATCGCCAAGCTCGCCGCCGGGATATGCGATTCGATGCTGACGACGGCCTTTCTCGCCTGCACGGCGCCGCGGATCGTCGCCCCGGCGATGAACGACCGCATGTACAGCGACCGCGCGACGCAGGACAACATCGCGCGCCTGCGCGAGCGCGGCGTCACCGTCATCGACCCCGAGACCGGCCCGCTCGCATCGCGCGGCGAGCATGGCGTCGGTCGCCTGCCGGCGCCAGAGCGCCTGTTGGCTGAGCTCGAAGCATCCGTGCCGGCCTCCGCCGGGCCCTGGGACGGCCTCCGGGTTCTGGTCACGGCGGGTGGAACCCGCGAGCCGATCGACTCGGTGCGGTTCGTCGGCAATCGCTCGAGTGGGCGCATGGGCATCGCGCTGGCCGAGTGCGCCGCGCGCCGGGGCGCTGAGGTGACCGTCGTTGCCGCGAACGTCACGCTGCCGGCGCCGCCGGGCGTACGGGTGCTGGCCGTCGAGACGACGGCCGAGCTCGCTGCCGCCGTCGGCGAGGAGTTCGCCGGCGCACATGTCGTCCTGATGGCTGCGGCCGTTTCCGACTTTCGGCCTGCCGACGCGGTCGGGGCCAAGCTCGCGCGCGAGGGCGGCAACGGACTCGACCTGCGACTCGAACCGACGCCTGACGTGATCGGCGCCCTCGCGGCCCAGCGCCGCCATGGTCAGACGCTCGTCGGGTTCGCCGCAGAGCACGGCGGGGACTTCATCGCCCGCGCGCGCGACAAGCTCACCCGCAAGGGGCTCGACGCAATCGCTGTAAACGACATCTCGCGCTCTGACATCGGCTTCGACAGCGACTCCAACGAGGTCGTGATCGTCGAGCCTGACTTCGAGCAGCATGTTCCGCTGGCCTCCAAGCAGGACGTCGCCGATGCGATTCTCGACCGCATCGAAGCGCTGCGCAGCGAGACGCGCACGACGCACTAGTCGCTCGCGAGCCTCCTAAACTGGAGGCGTGACGGGCGCAGAACTAAACGAGTCGATCTACTCGCTCTACCGGCGCGGCATGGCCCTGCTGGAGTCCGGTGACTTCGACCAGGCGACGGTGCCGCTGCGCAAGGCCGCGCGCCAAGCTCCCGACAAGACCTCGATTCGCGAGGCCCTGGGACGCGCCTATTTTCGCGCCGGCCACTATCAGCAGGCCGCGGCGGAATTCGAGGCCGTCGTCGAGCGCTACGCCGTAAACGACTACGCCCATTTCTGCCTCGGACGGGCACTGAGCCTGTCGGGGGATCGGGACCGCGCCCGCCGGCACCTGGCGATCGCCTCCAACCTGCGCCCCGAGCGCAGCGACTACCGCATCTACCGGGAACGACTCGCGCGCGCTCGGTGAGAGCGCTGATTCAGCGCGTCAGCCGCGCGTCGGTACGCGGCGAGGGCGAGCAGCTGGCGGCGATCGGCCCCGGGTTGCTGGTCCTGCTCGGCGTTGCAAGCGGCGATACGCCCGAGCAGGCCGAGCGCCTTGCCGACAAGACGCGCGCGCTGAGGATCTTCGACGACCCCGAGGGCCGGATGAACGAGCCGCTTGGCGATCGCGAGGTCCTCTGCGTGAGCCAGTTCACGCTCTACGCCGATGCCCGCAGCGGCAACCGGCCGAGCTACGCCGCGGCGGCTCCGGCCGATCAAGCCGAACCCCTATACGAGCAGTTCTGCGACCGCCTCGGAGCGAGGCGCGGAGTGTTCGGGGCGCGGATGGCCGTCGAGCTCGAAAACGACGGACCGGTGACGATCCTGCTCGAGGCTTGAGGCATCCTGCGGCTCGCGATTCGACACGATCGGCGTCGCAGGATCGCGCCCGGACCGCGCCTGGGCAGGCTTGCTCGGTTCTCGGGTCCGCGGCTATACTCATCGCTCGTTCCTTGCACCCCGAACCCTTACGCGAGGTGGGCCCGGGCCCACCTTTTTTTCGCCGCAAACCGGCTCAAACAGCAGAGAAACTGAAGTGGACGACCTGCAGCAGACGATCGAAACCCGCCTTTCCGAGCTCGAGCCCGAGGTCGAAGTGCTGGCGCTCGAGCGCCCCGCTTCCGAGGGCCTGCGTCTCTACATCGATCATCCCGGCGGGGTCGACCTGGCGCTATGCGAGCGCGTCACAAGGCACCTGCGCGACCTGCTCGCCGAGTACTCGCTGGAGGTCTCGTCGCCCGGCCAGGAGCGCCCGCTCACGAAGCCCGAGCACTTCCGCCGCTTCGTCGGCCACACCGTCCGTGTGCGCACCCGCGAGGAGATCGAGGGCCAGCGCAGCTTCACCGGCACCCTGAAGGGCGCCGACGAAAGCAGCGTCGAGCTCGATGCCGGAGGGCGAGCGGTGCAGATCCCGCTCGACCGCGTGCGGCGCTCCAACCTCGTCTCGGAGGCAAGCGCATGAGCCGCGAGATCGTCGAGGCGATCAAGGGCCTCGAGCAGGAGAAGGGGATCTCCTCCGAGACGCTGATGGGCGCGCTTGAGGACGCCTTGCTGTCGGCCTACAAGAAGACACCCGGCTCCGCCAAGTACGCGCGGGTCGATCTCGACCGCGAGACCGCCGACTTCCGCGTCTTCGAGCTCATCCTGCCGCCCGAGCTCGAGGAAAAGCTGCTCGAGGAGGCCAAGGCCGAGCAGGAGGACGAGGAGCCGACCATCGATCCCGAGACCGGGGAGATGCGCGAGCCCGAGGACCCCGACCTGCCGCCCGAGATGCTCGCTCCCTATGCCGACCAGATCGAATCGAACGACGTCACGCCCGAGAACTTTGGCCGCATCGCGGCACAGACCGCCAAGCAGGTGATCCTGCAGCGGATCCGCGAGGCCGAGCGGATGATGATGTTCGACGAGTACCAGGACCGCGTCGGCGAGCTGATCACCGGGATCATCCAGCAGTCCGACAACCGCTACACCTTGGTCCAGCTTCGCGAGCGCGTCGAGGCGCTGCTGCCGCGCTCCGAGCAGGTCTGGAACGAGCGCTACGACCACGGGATGCGCGTCAAGGCCGTGATCACCGACGTCTCGGCGGAGGGCAAGGGCCCCAGCATCGTCGTCTCACGCCGCCACCCGGAGCTGATTCGAAAGCTGTTCGCGCTCGAGGTCCCCGAGATCGCCGACAAGCTGGTCGAGATCGTCAACGTCGCCCGCGAGCCCGGCTACCGCTCGAAGATCGCCGTGATCTCGCATGCCGACGGCGTCGACCCGGTCGGTGCCTGCGTCGGCCCGCGAGGCTCGCGCGTCCGCATGGTCGTCTCCGAGCTGCGCGGAGAGAAGATCGACATCATTCCCTTCAACGAGGAGCCCGCGCGCTTCGTCGCCAAGGCTCTGTCGCCGGCCAGGGTGCGCGAGGTGCTCGTCGACGACGACGACATGCAGGCCACCGTCGTCGTCCCCGACGATCAGCTGTCGCTGGCGATTGGCCGCGACGGTCAGAACGCCCGCCTCGCAGCCAAGCTCACCGGCTGGCGCGTCGACATCAAGTCGGAGACCGAGTTCAGCGAGGTCGAGGAGGAGCTCGACCTCGATTCCGGCGAGGAGACCGAGGGTCGCTGCGCGGCGGTGCTGTCGGCCGGCCGCAGGTGCCCCAACGCGGCGCTGTCGGGATCGCGCTACTGCGGACTGCCCCAGCACCAGGCGCTGGCCCGCTTCTCGACCCACCACGTGACCGTGCTCGCACCCCTGGCCGACGACGAGGTAGGAAAACTCGCGGATGCTGACGCTCCCGATGACGAGGTCGCTGCGCTCGTCGAGCGCGCCGAGGCCGAGTTCAACGAGCAGGCGGCTGAGGCTGACGCCGAGCAGGCCGCTAAGCTCGTGGAGTCCGACGACGAGGCCGAAGGCGGACCCGACGCGGCGGAAGACGAGGCCGCAGAGGTCGTGGCCGAGGCCCAGGAAGCCGAGCCTGAGGACGAGGTCGTCGAGACAGAGGAAAGCGAGGCTGAGGAGCCTGGCGAGGCCGACGACGCCGGGGCCGAGGATGGCGCCGCCGAGGCGGAGCAGCCCGAGCCCGACCCCGAGGTGGCCACGGACGACTCCGCCGAGGACGGGGCGACTACCACCGCCGCCGAGGACGACGCCACGAGCCCGGCAGCCGACCCCGATGTCGCCGAGGAGGTCGTCGAGGAGATCGAAGAAGCTGATCCACTGCCGGGCAACGGGCAGCCGGACGACCCCGCGGAGGATCCCGAGCCGGTCGAGGAGATCGACGACGCCGAGGCGCAGCCGCAGCAGGCCGGGGCGGAGCAATCAGAGCGGCAGTAAGTGATCTGAGTGGCCAAGAAACGTGTCCATGAGATCGCCAAGCAGCAGGGCCTGACCAGCAAGGAGGTCCTGGCCGCCCTAAACGCGGCTGGAATCGAGGCAAAGGCTGCGGCGTCGAGCGTCGAGGAGAACGTCGCCCTCGAAGCGCTCAAGAGCACCGATGGCGCGGGCAACCCCGCGTCGGAAGCAAGCGCGGAAGCAGAGTCCGGCGAGGCAGAGGCCGACAAGGACGCAGCGCCCGACTCCCAGGCAAAGCAGGAGGCCAAGCCACGGCGCTCGCGGCCCTCGGGGTCCCAGGGCGGTACCGCCGCCCCCTCGAAGCCCGGGGGCAAGCGGCGGCGCCGCGTCGTCATCGATTCTCAGGCCGCACGCCGCGAGCACATGCCGCAGGCGCCTCCGCAGCGTCCGCCGCGGCGCCGAGGCGGGCGTCGCCGCCGTCCGCTGCTCGAAGAGCCGGCACGGGGCCCGGCGGTCGAGGTCGAGCCCGACGCGACCAAGGTCAAGTCGGGCGCCACCGTCGGCGAGGTCGCGGAGACGCTCGGGCTCGGCAGCGCCGAGGTGATCAAGAAGCTGATGCAGCTGGGCGAGATGGCGACCCTGACCCAGACGCTGCCCGACGAGCTGATCGAGGTGATCGCCGACAACTTCGACCGCAAGATCGAGATCGTCCACGCCGCGGAGGAGGCCGAGGAGGAGCCGGAGTTCGACGACGCCGCGGCCGACCTCAAGCCGCGCCCGCCGGTCGTGACGATCATGGGCCACGTCGACCACGGCAAGACATCACTGCTCGACGCGATCCGCGAGACGGAGGTCGTCGCAGGGGAGGCCGGCGGCATCACCCAGCACATCGGCGCCTACCAGGTCCACCAGGCCGACAAGACCGTCACCTTCCTCGACACCCCGGGTCACGAGGCGTTCACGGCAATGCGCGCCCGCGGCGCCAAGGTCACCGACCTGGCGGTGATCGTCGTCGCGGCCGACGACGGCGTGATGCCGCAGACCGTCGAGGCGATCGACCACGCCCGCGCCGCCGAGGTGCCGCTGATGATCGCCGTCAACAAGATCGACCGGCCGAATGCCGCGCCCGACAAGGTCAAGGGCGAGCTCGCCCAGCATGACCTCAATCCCGAGGACTGGGGCGGCGACACCGTCTACGTCAACGTCTCGGCGAAGACCAAGGAGGGCATCGACGACCTGGTGCAGATGATCCAGCTCGTCTCCGAGCTCGAGGACCTCACGGCCAACCCCGACGCGCCGGCGTCGGGCACGGCGATCGAGTCCAACCTCGATCCGGGCCGCGGTCCCGTGGTCACGGTTCTCGTCCAGCGCGGGACGATGAATATCGGCGACGCGGTCGTGTCGGGCCCGCAGTGGGGGCGGGTGCGCGCGATGCACGACTTCACCGGCGCTCGCGTCGAGACGGCGGGGCCCGGGACGCCGGTCGAGGTGCTGGGTCTCGACGGGGTCGTCGACGCGGGCGAGCGCGTCGAGGTCACCGAGGACGAGCGCAAGGCGCGCCAGCTCGCCGAGGAGCGCGCCCACCGGCTCAAGACCGAGGCGCTGGCGCGGCGCCAGGCCCGCACGCTCAGCCTCGACGAGGTGCTCGCCAAGGCTCGCCAGGGCGAGATCCAGGAGCTCAACCTCGTTATCAAGGCGGACGTCTCGGGGTCGCTCGAGGCGCTTACCGACGAGATCGCGAAGGTGCCCCAGACCGAGATCCCGGTCAACATCATCCACTCCGCAGCCGGCGGGATCAACGAATCCGACGTCATGCTCGCCTCGGCCTCCGACGCGATCATCATCGGCTTCAACGTGCGCCCGCTCTCCGAGGCGCGCCGCGTGGCAGAGGACGAGGGCGTCGACATCCGCACCTACTCGGTGATCTACAAGGTGACCGAGGAGCTGCGCGCCGCGCTCGAGGGCATGCTGATCCCCGACGAGGTCGAGGAGCGCATCGGCGAGGCCGAGGTGCTGCAGACCTTCAAGGCCTCGCGCGTCGGCAACATCGCCGGTTGCACCGTCAAGGAGGGCAAGATCACCAACGACGCCGACGTCCACCTGATCCGCGAGGGCACGGTCATCTGGACCGGCAAGATCGGGTCCCTGCGTCGCTTCAAGGACGACGTCAAGGAAGTCGAAGAAGGCCTCGAATGCGGCATCGTGCTCGAGAACTACGCCGACGTCAAGGTCGGCGACGCGATCGAGGCCTTCCGCACAAAACAGGTCGAGAAGACGCTGGAGTAGGCTCTGCCAGGCTCTCTATTCCAGCGGAGCGAGGCTGGGTAGGGAGGGAGTCAGGCGGATGCGGACGGATGCGATGACCTGGTTCGGGTCGTCGACGACCTGACGCCAGGTAAACCGCAGGACCTCGTAGCCCGCGGCGACGAGACGGGCCTCCCTGATGTGGTCGTGCTCGAACGCTGCTCGGCCGCGGTGCGAGCGCCAGCCGTCGGTTTCGACGATGAGGCGTTGTTGTCGCCACAGGAAGTCGGGGACGTACTCTCCGACTGCGACGTTGACCTCTGGGCTGGGTAGGGAGGCGGCTCGGCACAGGCGCAGGAACCGACGCTCCAGCTCGTTGCGGGTGGGCTCGGGCTCGTCGAGTGTGTCGTCGAGGCGGTAGCCGCGAAACTCGGCCTCGCGCTGAGCCTTGCTGAGCTCCTCCGGGGACGTGGTGCGTCGCAAGTCAATCAGGGTGCGGGTTGGGCTCGTAACGGGGATGCCCCTGCGAAGCGTGGTCGCCTGCTGGGTAAGGGTGGAGGAGCGGTGAAGCGCGATTCCCTTGCGCTTGGCTCGTCCGGCGATGCCCGGGACAGTGATGGCGACGGGTCCACTGCGCGGCGGAAGTATGCGCCAAAGCGCGGCCGCGTCTCGATGGCTCAGTACTGCGCCGCGTCCGCAGGCTAGGACGGCCGCCATCCACCTGCCCTCGTCGCTCAGTCGCGCGTGCCCCACCGCATAAACCCCACGATGGACGCGATGCAGCCGCCCCGTACGAGCCCGGTATTTCGCCGCTTCCAAGCTGATCCCGACTGCGCGCAGTTGCTCGAGCGACGCGACGCCGTGTTGGTTTGCCGCGAGTCGTGCAAGCCTGCGATCGACGCTTGTGGCGCGTTTCGGTTGCATATCAACCTTAAGTCGCCAGGTGGCCTCGGGCCGCCCCCTACCCAGCCCAACCCCGCCTGCGTCGCGCATCCGCCGGCGCCTAAAGTGACCCCATCGCCGCCTACGTCTACCTGCTCGAAGTCCGCCTGCACGTCAACGACTCGAACAGCCTCAAGTCCAAGCGCAAGGTCGTCAGCTCGCTCAAGGCTCAGGTGCGGCGGCGGTTTGGGGCCTCGGTGGCCGAGATCGACGGGCAGGACACGTGGCAGCGCTCGACGCTGCTGTGCGCGCTGGTCGGTGGTTCGGAGGTCGGCGACCGGGCGGCCGATCTGGAGCGCTTCATCGAGGCGCGTTGTCCGGACGGGTGCAGCTTCGAGCGCGACCTGCTCAGCCTCGCCGACGTGCGCGACTGACGGCGGCCACCGAGCCGCACCGACGCCTACACGGCGCCCGGAGCAGTGCGTCCGGCGAGCGCTATAGTCGCCGCGCCATGTCGACAGCTCGGATGCGTCGGATCAACGAGCTCATGCGCGAGGTCTTGGGGGGAGCAATCGCGACGCAGCTTCAGGACCCGCGAATCGGATTCGTAACCGTGACCGCCGTCGAGACAAGCCCCGACCTGCGCTCCGCGCGCGTCTTCGTCAGCGTGCTCGGCGACGTCGCCGAGCGCGAGGCGACGCTGACCGGGCTCGCATCGTCACACGGAGTCCTCCAGGGGGCGGTCGCGCGCGAGATGCGCATCAAGCGCACGCCCACCCTGAGCTTCCACTACGACGACAGCATCGAGCGCGGAGCCCGGCTCTCGCAGCTACTCGACGAGTGAGCGAGACGACCGAGCTGTTGGAGCGCGACAGCGATCGCGATACGGGGCTCGCCGAGATGGCAGAGCAGCTCAAGAACACCGAGCGCTTTCTGCTGACCACCCACGAGAACCCCGACGGTGACGCGCTCGGCTCACTGCTGGCGATGCACCAGGTGCTCGGCGCGCTGGGCAAGGACTCCGTGATGTTCCTTGCCTCGAAGGAGTTCCCGCTGCCCGTCGAGTACCGCTTCCTGCCGCTCGAGGAGGTCTTTCACGAGGCCCCCGTCGACCTCGTCGACCGCACCCTTGTCTTTCTCGACTGCGGAAACATCGACCGGATGCCAGTGGATTGGCTGCAGCGCGAGGGCGCCCGCGTGCTCAACATCGACCATCACCACGACAACACCCGCTTCGGTAGCTGCAACCTCGTCGACGTCGGGGCGTCGAGCACGGCCGAGATCGTCTTCGACCTCGCTCAGGCGCTAGGCGTTGCGCTGAACCCCGAGATCGCCTCGGCGCTCTACGTCGGGCTTGTCACCGACACGGGCCGCTTCATGTACGAGAGCACGACGCCCAAGACCCACCGCGTCGCCGCCGAACTCGTCGAAGCGGGCGTGGACGTCGACGACACCTACCGACGCCTCTACGAGAAGGTCCCGATGGAGAAGCTGCGGCTCGTCGCGCGGGCGCTCGACAAGCTCGAGCTCGTCGAGGATGGATGCCTGGCGATCACATACGTGACCGCCGAGGACTACAAGGCGGCAAGCGCCGCCGAGGTGCACACCGAGGGGATCATCGACCATCTGCGCTCGCTCGACGGCGCGTGCGTCGCGGCGCTCGTGCGCGACAAGCAGGACGGTCCCAAGCCGCGCAAGGTGAGCCTGCGCTCGGTCGACGGCCGCGTCGACGTGTCGCAGATCGCGCGCGAGCAGGGTGGAGGAGGCCACGCCCGCGCCGCCGGCTTCTCGACCGACCTCGACTACGACGAGCTGGTCGACTTTCTGAGCACGCAGGTCCAGGCTCAGCTCTAGCCTCTCTCGCATGGCCGCCGACCCCACGGGAACGGCATCGATCCTGCTGTGCGACAAGCCGGCCGGGATCACGTCGCACGACCTCGTCGCCCAAATCAGGCGGGAGCGCCGCGGGGTGAAGGTGGGACACGCCGGGACCCTCGACCCGTTCGCCACGGGGTTGATGCTGATCCTGCTGGGGCGTGCGACTCGCCTGCAGCGCTATCTACTTGGCCTGCCCAAGACCTACCGCGCCACCGCGCGCCTTGGATGGCGCTCGACGACGGGGGATCCCGACGGCGAGCTGACCGAGACCGGGCGCGCGCCGGCCGGACTCGAGCTGCCGACGGGGAGGGTGGAGCAACAAGTGCCGATGACCGCTGCGGTTCGGGTCGACGGGGAGCGCCTTTACAGGCGGGCCCACCGTGGCGAGCAGATCGAGACCCCGGTGCGCGAAGTAATGGTCCACCGCGCCGAGCTGCTGGATGCCGATGGCCGGCGCGCCGGATACGAGATCGAGTGCTCGGCGGGGACCTACGTCCGCACCTTGATCGAGACGCTCGGCGACGCCTACTGCGAGCAACTGCGCCGCATTGCGATCGGCCCGCTGCGCATCGAAGACGCCGGGACCGAGCTCGAGCCCGCGGCGGCGCTGTCGTTTCTCGACGAGCGCGCGCTGAGCGAGGACGAGGCGCGCAGGGTCGGCCACGGCCAGCGTCTCGCTTTCGACGAGCCGGCGCCCGAAGCGAACCAAGCAGCGGCGCCGCTACGCCTGACGCTTGAGGGGCGGCTCGTGGCAGTCGCCGTGCGCGAGGGCGACGCGCTACGACCCGAGGTCGTGCTGGCGTGAGAGCCTGCGGTCCGTGAGCCTTCGCGTCACCCAGCTTCCAGACGCCGAGCGCCGCGAGCGGCGGGTCGCGATCGGGACCTTCGACGGCGTCCATCTCGGCCACCGCGCCGTGATCGAGGGCGCCGACACGGTCCTGACCTTCGAGCCCCATCCTGTCCGCGTGCTCGCCCCGCAGGCTGCTCCGAAGCTGATCATGCCGTTCGAGATCAAGCGCGATGTGATCGACGGGCTCGGCGTCGAGGAGCTCGTCGTGATCCCGTTCGACGAGGACTTCGCCTCGATCTCGGCCGAGGACTTCATCATCAAGGTGGTGATCGAGCGCCTCGGGGCGACATCTGTCTCGGTCGGCGAGAACTTCCGCTTCGGTGCCAGGGCCCGCGGCGACACCGCCATGCTCGAGACCCACGACGAGTTCTCGACCCGCGAGGTGGCGCTGATCGAGGTCGACGGCGACATCGTCTCGTCGAGCCGAATCCGCGCCCTGATCGCGGCCGGGGAGGTCGCGCCCGCGACGCGCTGCCTGGGCGCGCCGTTTCTGTTTGAGGGCGAGGTGGCCGAAGGGGACAAGCGCGGCCGAGCGCTCGGCTTTCCGACCGCCAACCTCGTCCCCGACGATGCCCTGGTCGTGCCCGGCCACGGCGTATACGCCGCGTTTGCAAACGGCCACCCCGCGGCCGTCAACGTCGGCGTGCGCCCGATGTTCGAGAGCGGCAGGGGGCTGCTGATAGAGGCCTACCTGATCGACTTCGAGGGCGACCTGTACGGCCGCTCGCTGCGGGTCGCCTTCGTCGAGCGCCTGCGCGGCGAGCGCCGCTTTCCCGGCGTCGAGGACCTGATCTCCCAGATGCATCGCGACGTCTCGCAGGCGCGCGAGATCTGCGCCGGGTTCTCGCTCGGTTGAGCCCTTCGCCCTTCGGCCTGCGCCCGGGCGGCTGCCCCGACATCGCAACGCGGCGAGCTACGATGCATGGGTGGGTAGGGAGCGAATCGGCTGGGTCTTAGCGCTGGTTGCAGTGTTTGCCGCTTCCGCCCTCGGCGCCCCCGGCTCCGCTCGGGCGGACCACCCCGCCGAGGTACAGAACGTCGACGGGCTGCCGGTCACGCGGGCCGCCGAGCCGCCGCTCGTGGCCACACCGCGAGCCGACTGCGGGCCCGGGTCGCGGCCCGAGACGGGCCTCCAGGGACGGGTCAGCGCCGACGATCACGCCAGCGGGCGCGCCGCCGAGGGCTTTACCTGCAATGCCGAGGTCGTCGGCTCGTTTACGAAGCCCAACGCCCAGGGCACCGTCGGCGGCTTCAAGGTCGAGCGCTACGTCGACGCAAGCGGCCGCGAGTGCGCGTACTACGACACGACGCTGCTCTTTCCGACTAACGCCCCCGACGCGACGGCCGGGGTAAACGTCCTCGACATGTCCAATCCCGCCAACCCCGTCCTGACCGACACGCTGCTCACCCCGGCGATGCTCTCGCCGCACGAGTCGCTCGTCGTCAACCAGAAGCGGGGGCTGATCGTCGCCGTTGCCGGGAATCCCGGGTTCCTGCCCGGGATCGTCGACGTGTATGACGCCTCCGCGGATTGTCGTTACCCGGTGCTCAAGTCCTCGTCGCCGGTCGGAGTCTTCGGACACGAGAGCGGCATCGCCCCCGACGGCCGCACCTTCTATTCCGCGTCGCCGGGCACCGAGACGATCGTCGCCGTCGACATCTCCAATCCGTCGCTGCCGGTGCCGATCTGGGCCGGGAGCTACGACTCGCACGGGCTGTCGATCTCAGACGACGGCAACCGGGCCTACGTCGCCGGCGCCCTTTCTGGGCTGATCATCCTCGACACCTCCGAGGTCCAGGCGCGAGTTCCGATCCCGACCGTGCGCGAGGTCTCACGCCTGACTTGGGGCTCGATGAGCATCCCGCAGAACGCGATCCCTATCACCATCAAGGGGCACCCCTACGTGGTTGAGATCGACGAGTACGGGTCCGGGTCCGCGGTCGGGGCCGGGCGGATCATCGATATCGGCGACGAGGCGAACCCACGCGTGATCTCGAACCTGCGCCTCGAGGTCCACCAACCGGAGAACTTCGACGCGATCGGCGGCGATCCGGGCATCAGCCCGCAGCAGGGATACGCCGGCCATTACTGCAGCGTCCCGCAGCGCACCGACCCCACGATCGTCGCCTGCAGCATGATCCTCTCGGGCCTGCGCGTGTTCGACATCCGCGACCCCGCCAACCCGCGCGAGATCGCCTACTTCAATGCCCCGGTGACGCCGCGGGCGGTGTCGGACGCGAGCAACTACGCGATGTCGAGCCCTTCGTTCGTCCCCGAGCGCAACGAGATCTGGTACACGGACGGCTTCAGCGGCTTCTATGCGGTGCGCCTGACCAACGGCGTCTGGCAGTCTTCCGGCGGCTGCAACACCGTCCGCGGCACCGGCAAGAAGGACAAGCTGCGCGGCACCCCCGGTGACGACTGCCTTCAGGGCCGCGGCGGGCCCGACAAGGTCTCGGGCCTCGCGGGCAACGACGCCCTGCGCGGCGGGCGTGGCCGCGACCGGCTGCGGGGCGGCGAGGGCCGCGACGTGATCCGCGCCGCGCGCGGCAGCCGCGACCGGATCGACTGCGGTCCCGGGCGCGACACGGCCTATGTCGACGCATCCAAGGACCGTTGGCGCCACTGCGAGAAGGTGCGGCGCCGCTAAGGGCCGGCGCCGGGCGCCAGGTCGGCCGCCGCGCCGCCGTTGCACCGCTTGACGCTGCGCCGGATGACGGCTTGCTACCTTGACGGGCCGATGCCGCTGACCAAGGAGAAGAAGGCCGAGCTGATCGATCGCTTCGGCTCGAACGATGCCGACACCGGATCCGCCTCGGTTCAGATTGCCCTGCTCACCGAGCGCATCAACGAGCTGACCGAGCATCTGCGCACGCACGTCAAGGACCACCACTCGCGGCGCGGCCTGCTGATGCTGGTCGGCAAGCGCCGGCGCCTGCTGCGCTACCTCGAGAGCTCCGATCTCGACGGATACCGCAGCCTGGTCGGCGAGCTCGGGCTGCGCAAGTGATCGAGGCGGGCGCCGCCGCGCCCGACTTCACACTCCGCGACCACTCAGGCCACGAGGTCTCTCTGTCCGACTTCGCGGGCCGCCGCCTCGTGCTCGCCTTCTATCCCGGCGACTTCAGTCCCGGCTGCGGCGACCAGCTCAGCATCTACCAGGAGGTTCTGGGCGAGATCGAAGCCAAGCAGGCCATCCTCGTGGGCGTCAGCGTCGACTCGACCTGGGCCCATCGCGCCTTTCGCAAGCAGCTCAACCTCGAGATGGCGCTGCTCGCCGACTTTCACCCAAAGGGCGAGATGTCCCGCGCCTACGGCGCCTATCTCGAGGAGTGGGGAACGACCAACCGCTCGCTCGTGCTCGTAGGCGACGACGGGACGGTGCGCTGGTCTTATGCGACCGACACCCCGGTGGACATCCCGGGCGCCAACCTGATCTTCGACGCGCTCGCCGAAACTGGCTGAGCTCACCAGCGCGGGCGTCCCGCCCGTCGGCCCCGACGATCACGCCAGGGGCGTGGGCACGGAGGCGATCCTCTACCTCGACCTGGGCTGCCCGCACTGCGCCGCGACGTGGGCGCGGCTGCGCGAGCTCGAGCTGCGCATCGTCGTGCGCCACTTCCCCGTCGCCAGCAAGCATCCCAGGGCCCCGGCGCTGCACGCAGCGGCCGAGGCCGCCGCCGCCCAGGGACGCTTCTGGGAGATGTTCGACTCGCTCTACGCCGACCGCGGTCACATCGACGACCCCCACCTTTGGGAGCGCGCCGAGCGCTTCGGGATCGATCTCGAGCGCTTCGAGGGCGATCGGCGCTCGGAGGCGGTCGCTGCGCGGGTACGCCGCGACTTCGAGGGCGGCCTTCGCGCTGGAGTCGTCGGGACCCCGGCAGCGTTCGTGGAGGGCCGGCGTGTGGGCGGCGAGCTCGAGCTCGAGCTGACGCGTATCGCAGGCCCGACCGGGGCCGCGGGCCGGGGTTTGTAGCATTGCCGCGTCCATTAGAGATCCAAGAAACGGAGGGTCGCCATCCGGGCGGCCCGACAGGAAGTGGGATGAGATGAGCATGTTTGACGTAAGCCGCGTGTCGGTGGAGGTCGGTGGCAACGAGGTCTCCTTCGAAACCGGAAAGCTCGCCCGCCAGGCGAGTGGATCCGTCGTTGTAAGCGCCGGGGACACGATGGTCCTCTGCACCGCCACCATGGGCAACCTGCGTGATGTCGACTTCTTGCCGCTGACCGTCGACGTCGAGGAAAAGCACTACGCCGCGGGCAAGGTCCCAGGCTCGTTCTTTCGCCGCGAGGCGCGCGCCGGAGAGAAGGCGACGCTGACCGCGCGGATGATCGACCGCCCGATCCGCCCCCTGTTCCCCAAGGGCTGGCACTTCGAGACGCAGATCGTCTGCCAGCCGCTGTCGGTGGACCACGTCCACCCATACGACATCTTGGCGATGAACGGCGCCTCCGCAGCGCTCGCGATCTCCCCGATTCCGGTCGCCAAGTACGTCGGCGCCGTGCGGGTCGGCAAGCTCGACGGCGACTTCGTCGTCAACCCCGAAGAGGAGGCGCTCGCCGACCTCGCGATGGACCTGATCGTCTCCGGCTCCGACGAGGCGATCCTGATGGTCGAGTGCGGCGCCGACGGCGTCAGCGAGGCCGAGGTGCTCGACGCGCTTGACGTCGCCCACGCCGAGATCAAGAAGCTGATTGGCGCGATGGACGACCTGCGCTCAAAGACCGGCAAGGACAAGGTCGAGGTCGAGACGCCCGAGGTCGACGAATCCCTGCTCGAGCAGATCAAGTCGTCCTACGGCTCGAAGCTCGACGATGCGACCCAGATCCCCGAGAAGCTGGCTCGCCAGGACGCGATCGACGCCGTCGAGGCGGAGGCGCTCGCCGCCCTCGCCGCGGGCGACGGCGACGTCGAGGTAGATCCCGAGAAGGCGCCCGAGGTAACGCGTGCCTTCGCGAAGCTCGAGAAGGATGTCATCCGGCGCCGGATCGCGATCGACAAGAAGCGCCCCGACGGGCGCGCCCAGGACGAGATCCGGCCGATCGAGACCGAGGTCGACCTCGCTCCCCGCGTCCACGGCTCGGCGCTGTTCACGCGCGGCGAGACCCAGATCATGTCGAGCGTCGCGCTCGGCACGACGCGGATGGACATGAAGGTCGACAACCTCGGCCTGCAGGAGACAAAGCGCTTCTGGCACCACTACAACTTCCCGCCGTTCTCGGTCGGGGAGGCCGGCTTCATGCGCGGCCCCAAGCGCCGCGACATCGGCCACGGCGCGCTCGCCGAGCGGGCGCTCGAACCGACGATTCCCGTCGAGGAGGAGTTCCCCTATGTGGTCCGGGTCGTCTCCGACACGCTGGAGTCCAACGGGTCGTCGTCGATGGGCTCGGTATGCGCATCGTCGATGGCGCTGCAGGCGGCGGGCGTGCCCGTGAGCACTCCGGTTGCCGGTGTGGCGATGGGGCTGATCAAGGAGGGCGACGACTACGTCGTTCTCACCGACATCGCCGGCGTCGAGGACCACCTCGGCGACATGGACTTCAAGGTCGCCGGGTCCGAGGACGGGATCACCGCCCTGCAGATGGACATCAAGATCACCGGCGTCACCTTCGAGATCCTCTCCGACGCGCTCGAGCAGGCGCGTCAGGGCCGCCTGTTCATCCTCGGCAAGATGGCCGAGACGATCGACGCCCCGCGCGAGAAGCTGTCCGTCTACGCGCCGGCCATCGAGACGATCAAGATCGATCCAGAGAAGATTGGCGCGGTCATCGGCAAGGGCGGGGAGACGATCCGCGGCATGCAGGAGGAGTTCGAGGCCGAGATCGACATCGACGACGACGGGACCGTGCGCGTCTATGCGCCCAGCGGCGCCCTCGTCGCGGGCGTCATCGACCGCATCGAGTCGATGACCAAGGAGGTCGAGGTCGGTGACACGTTCAAGGGCAAGGTCGTCAAGACGACGACCTTCGGCGCATTCGTCGAGCTGACGAAGGGAACCGACGGCCTGCTGCACATCTCCAACGTCAAGCCCGGTGAGCGTGTCGACACGGTCGAGGACGTGCTGAGCTCCGGCGACGAGATCGACGTCACCGCGATCGAGGTCGACCGCGAGCGCGGTCGCATCGGTCTGCGCCTGTCGGACGATCCGGCCGTCGAGGGCAAGAGCGCAAGCGAGCTGGCCGAGGTCGGCACCGGTGACCGCGGACCGCGCGGCGGCGGCGGCGGTGGGCGCGAGCGGGGTGGACGTGACCGTGGCGGCCGCGGCCGGGATCGCGGCGGGCGCGACCGCGGCGACCGCGACCGAGGGTGATCGCGCCGCCGCTAAACGGCGGCCCCCCCGGCGAGCTTCCGTCCGGCGTCGAGCTGACCGAGCTTCCCGGCGGCCTTCGAGTCGCTACCGAAACCGTTGACTCCGTGCGCTCGGTCGCGCTCGGGCTCTGGGTGAGGACCGGCTCGCGCGACGAGGAGCCGGCGCAGGCCGGCGTCTCGCACTTTCTCGAGCACATGCTCTTCAAGGGCACCGAGGACCATTCGGCGATCGAGATCTCGGAGATCTTCGACGGTCTCGGCGCCTCGGTCAACGCCGCGACGAGCAAGGAGTCGACGCACCTGCACGCGCGCTTTCTCGACGCTCACACCGAGCGTGCCTTCGAGTTGCTGTCCCAGATGCTGCTCGGTCCCACCTACGCCGAGGTCGACTCCGAGCGCGAGGTCGTCCTCGAGGAGATCGCGATGTACGAGGACGAGCCTCAGGACCGCGTCCACGACGTCCTCGGTGAGGCCGTTTTCGGAGACCACCCGCTCGGCCGTCGCGTGCTTGGTCAGGCCGAGGTGATCGCCTCCGTCCCGGTGCCGGAGATCGGGTCCTACCACGACCAGCGCTACACCGGGCCCAACATCGTCGTCGGCGCCGCGGGTCATCTCGAGCATGCCCGCATCGTCGAGCTGGCCGAGCGCCTTCTGGGCCCCTCCGGGGAGCCTGCGCCCCAGGTCAACGGTGACCGTCCGCCTGCCGAGCCGCGCTGCGGCTTTCACGCCAAGGAAACCGACCAGTACCACATCTGCTTCGGCGGGCCCGGTATCTCGCGTGGCGACGAGCGCCGCTTTGCGCTCGCCCTGCTCGACGCGATCTTCGGCGGTTCGACCTCCTCGCGGCTGTTCCGCGAGATCCGCGAGAAGCGCGGCCTCGCCTACGCGGTCGGCTCCTACACCGAGCAGTACGCCGAGTGCGGCATGGTCGCGATGTACGTCGGCACTCGGGAGCAGAACGTCGACGAGGCCTGCCGGATCATCGGCGAGGAGCTTGCGAAGCTGGGCTCCGAGGGCGTCTCGGCCGACGAGCTCGAGCGCGCCAAGGAGCACGTCAAGGGGCGCATGGTGCTCGGCCTCGAGTCGACTGCCGCGCGCATGGCACGAATCTCGCGCGCGACCCTGTTCGGAGTGCCGTTGTTTTCGCTTGACGAGATGCTTGCGCGGGTCGAGGCCGTGACGTCCGACGACCTCGCGGCGCTCGCGTCCGAGCTCTATGACCCGGCACAGCTCTCCGCTGCATGCATCGGGCCCAGCGAGGAGCGCTTCCGCGCCGCGCTGCCGCCCGTGAGCGAGGCGCTCGCCGCAGCGTAGACAGATGCCGCCCGTCTGCTCCGCTTACGCGTCCGCGACGGCCGGGACTCCGCGGCCATGATTCGCGTTGTCGTTTCCGGGGCGGCCGGAAAGATGGGGGAGACCGTCTGCGAGGCGGTCGAGGCCGCCGACGACCTCGAGCTGACCGGTCGCGCCGACCCCGAGCTCGACACACCGCTTGCCGACGTACTCGCGGACGCCGAGGTTGTCGTCGACTTCACGACACCCGCCACCGCGCTCGACAACGCGCGCGAGGTGCTTGCCGCCGGCGTTGACTGCGTTGTCGGCACGACCGGTTTCGACCTCGACGAGCTTCGCTCTGTCGCCGAGGGTGGCGAATCCGGGGCGCACTGCTTCGTCGCCCCCAACTTCGCGATCGGCGCCGTGCTGATGATGCAGTTCGCGCGCCAGGCTGCGGCCCACCTGCCCGAGTGCGAGATCGTCGAGCTCCATCACGACGCCAAGAAGGACGCTCCCTCGGGCACCGCAAAGCGCACCGCAGCGCTGATCGCCGACGTCGGCGGCAGGGTCCACGAGCCGATCCACTCGATTCGCCTGCCCGGGCTCGTCGCCCATCAAGAGGTCATCTTCGGCGGCGAGGGCGAGACGCTGACGATCCGCCATGACTCGATCGACCGCGCCTCGTTCATGCCCGGCGTCCTGCTCGCGGTGCGCCGCGTCGGCGAGCTAACCGACCCATTCACGGTGGGGCTCGAAGAGCTGCTCTGAAGAATCGACGGCTCCTGCGATGAGAGAGATCCTGGGTCCATCGCTGCGGGCGGCGGCCGGGGTCGCCTTCCTCACGGGGCTCGTCCTCCTGTTGCTCGAGCCGCCGTCGCTCGGCGGGCTGGGCGACCTGCTGGTGCTGCTGGTGGTCGCGGTCGCAATCGTGCTGGTCACGGCTTGGGTGACCGTCGTGCTGATCGGCGAGGAGGTACCCGAGCCGGAGTTTCGGCGACTCGTCGATCGCAGCGAGGCGCTCGCCTCGCTGCCTGCACCCGACTGGCCGCCGAGCGAGTTCGACGAGTTGGTCATGGAGGCACTGGACGACTTGCCGGAACGTTTTCGCGACCTGCTCGAGCACACGCCGGTGGTCGTCTCCAATCGCGGCCACGAACACCGCGCCTACGGCCACTACATCGGCGGCACGATCGCGCGCGACGTCTATCCGGACCGCATCGTCATCTACCAGGACACGCTGGAGCGCGACTTCGGCCACGATCCGGAGTTGCTGCGGGCGCAGGTCGAGCGCACCGTGCGCCACGAGGTCGCCCACCACCTGGGCTGGGACGAGCCCGGGGTTCGCGGCCTGGGCCTCTGAGGGCTGACCGCTACGCTAGCCGCGCGATGGCTGCGATCGAGGGCGTCCTCACCGCGATGGTCACTCCGTTCGATGATGACGGCGGACTTGACGTGCCTGCAGTGCGCCGTCTTGCCCGGCATCTCGTCGAGCACGGCTCTCACGGGCTCGTCCTCGCGGGGACCACGGGGGAGTCGCCGACGCTCAGCGACGAGGAGACGCTCAGCCTGCTGCGCGAGGTCCGCGACGAGGTCGGCGACGGCGCGACGCTGATCTGCGGCACGGGCTCCAACGACACCCGGCATTCGGTCGAGCTGACGCGGGCGGCAAGCGACGCCGGCGCCGACGCCGTGCTCGTCGTGACCCCCTACTACAACAAGCCCAATCGGGCCGGGCTGCGAGCGCACTACGAAGCCGTCGCCGAGGCGGCGGGGGAGACTCCGGTGGTGCTTTACAACAACCCCTCGCGCTGCGTGACCAACCTCGACCCCGACTTCCTCGCCGAGCTCGCTGCCGAGATCCCCAACGTCGTGGCGGTCAAGCAGGCGAACGATGACGAGCTGGGGCCGATCGAAGGGCTCGACGTCCTGGCCGGCAACGACAGGGGATTCTTGAGGACGCTCGAGATCGGCGGCACAGGGGGGATCCTGGTCTCGTCGAATCTCGTCCCGGGCGACATGCGCGACCTCTACGACGCAGCGTCGTCGGGCGACTTCGATCGCGCCCGCGAGATCGACGCGGTGCTGGAGCCGATCTACGAGGCGACGATGGTGACCTCGAACCCGATTCCGGTCAAGGCCGGCGTCGAGATGCTGGGGCTGATCGGAGGCCGGCTGCGGCTGCCCATGATTGCGGCTGACGACGACCAGCGTGCGGTCGTGAGGTCGGCACTCGAGCGCCACGGCATGCTGGCGACGAGCGCCGGGTAGAAGCGCGATGGCACCCCTGCGCATCCTGCCGCTCGGCGGACTCGGCGAGATCGGCAAGAACATGACCGTGATCGAGCACGAGGACCGCATCGTCGTCGTCGACACGGGCCTGATGTTCCCCACGTCCGAGATGCTGGGGATAGACCTCGTATTGCCTGACTTCGAGTACCTGCGCGAGCGCGCCGCCGACATCGAGGCGATCGTGCTCACGCACGGACACGAGGACCACGTCGGGGCGCTGCCCTACTTCCTGCGCGAGGTCGGCATGCCCCGCGCGATCTACGGCGGCCCGCTGACGATCGGGCTCGTGCGCTCGAAGCTCGAGGAGCACAAGATCCGCGAGGCACCGCTCGAGGTGATCGCGACCGGGGAGAAGGCCGCTGCGGGCCAGTTCGAGATCGAGATGGTGCACATGACGCACTCGATCCCCGACTCGCGCGCGGTCGCCGTGAGAACACCGCTCGGCACGGTGCTCGTGACGGGCGACTACAAGTTCGACCAGACGCCGGTGGGAGGGCATGCGGCCGATGTCTCGCGACTCGCGGAGCTGGGCCGCGAGGGGGTGCTGTGCCTGTGCGGAGACTCGACGAACGCCGACCGCCCCGGCATCGCACCCTCGGAGCGCAGCGTCGGGCCGGCGCTGCTAGAGGCGTTCTCGCGCTGTGAGGGGCGCATCATCGTCACCTGCTTCGCGTCGAACGTGCACCGCGTCCAGCAGGTGATCGATGCGGCCGCACAGCTCGATCGCAAGGTCGCCCTGGTCGGGCGCTCGATGCGCAAGAACTTCAACATCGCCTCGAACCTCGGGATCGCCGAGGCGCCCGACGGCATGCTGATCCAGCCGAAGCAGATCTCGGACTTCGCCGACGAGCGCGTCGTCGCGATCTCGACCGGCAGCCAGGGCGAGCCGTTGTCGGCGCTGCGCCGGATGGCGCACGGCGACCACAACGACGTCGAGCTGCATTCCGGTGACACCGTGATCTTCTCGGCGACCCCGGTTCCCGGCAACGAGCGCTCGGTCTCCGAGACGGTCGACCGCATCTTTCAGATCGGAGCTTCCGTTGTGACCGCCGCCGATGCCCCGATCCACGCCTCTGGACACGGTCAGCGCGAGGAGCTCAAGCTGATGCTCAACCTGACCAAGCCGCGCTACGTGCTGCCGGCGCACGGTGATTACAAGCGCCTGCACCTGCATTCACAGCTGGCCGAGGCGGTCGGGATCGAGCCCGAGCGGATCTTCAAGGGCCGCAATGGGCTTGCGCTCGAGATTCACGAGCACGGCGAGGCGCGCTTCGGAGACGACGAGCACGTCGGGATGATCTTCGTCGACGGCGTCGACATCGGCGACCCCGACGATGTCGCGCTTCGCGACAGGCGCATGCTGTCGGCGGACGGCGTCTTCATCGTCGTCGCGACGGTGTCATCGGACGACGGCAGCTCGGTCGCCCCGCCCGAGGTCATGTTCCGCGGCGTCCCATTCGTCGAGGAGGCGGACGGGCTCGTCGACGAGCTGCGAGACGTCGTCGACGCGTCGTTAGACGACGCGGCGCGGGACAACGTCCACGAGGTGACGTTGCTGCAGGAGCACCTCCACGACGACGTCGCAGAGTTCGTCTACGACCGCCTACGCCGCCGCCCGATGGTCCTGCCCGTCGTGGTCGAGGTCTGAAGCTCCCGGTAGGATTGGCGCCGGCTGACCTGGGGGCGGGTTTCGCTCCTATCACTACGAACCAAGGGAGAGCACTTGAAGAGCATCAGGATCCTGCTCGGCGCGCTCGCGATGCTGGCGATTTCGCTCGGGGCCGTCGCCTGTGGCGACGACGATGACGAGAGCGCGGACAGCTCCGCGACGACGACCGAGACCGACACGGCGAGCGCCGAGGAGGTCACCGTGACCGCCGAGGAGTACAGCTTCGACCTCTCGGCGACCCCCACGACGGACACGAAGGAAGTCACGTTCGACAATCAGGGCCAGGAGTTCCACGTGATGATCTTCGCCCGCATCAACGAGGGCTTCACCGTCGAAGAGGCGGTCAAGATGGAGGGCGAGGGCGGCTCAGCCGACCTCCTCGCCGAAGCCGAATCGGCCCCGGGCAAGACCACGACGGCGAAGGTCAAGGGCCCGATCGAGCCGGGCAGCTACGCGATGCTGTGTCCGATCGAGAGCAAGGACGGGCCGCATTACGAGCTCGGCCAGCTCGAGGAATTCGACATCGAGTAGCTCGACATTCGCTTCGTCGCCGGGCTCTAGGCCCGGCGAAAGAAGTGGCCCGCCGGGATCAGGGAGGGAATCCCGGCGGGCCGTTGGCTCAGGCTGGCCAATGCGCCCGCCGGGCCTAAGGGGGGAGGTGGCACGGCGGGGCGCGTGTATCTCGTCCTGATCAGAGAGACTAAGCAAGGTCGCTAAAGGCTTCCTTAAGAACTCTGAATAAGTTGCTAAGCGAGCCCTTCGGCCTCGTACTCTCGCAGAAAGCCCTCAAACAGCCGCCGGTGGCCCTCCTCGTCGTGGAGCACCTCGATGATCATGTCCTGGGTCACCGGGTCGACCCCGTCGGTGACCTCGATGATCTTGTTGTAGTGCTCGATCGCGCCTGTTTCGGCCTCGATGACGCCGCGGATCACGTGCACGACGTCGGTCTGCTCGTCGGGCGGGTTGAGGAAGGTCTGCTCGGATTCGAACTCCGTTGAGCCCGGCACGACGCCGTAGAGCTCCTTGATGCGCTCGGCGAAGCGCTGGGCATGGCCGAGCTCCTCCTGGATGTCGGTGTTCAGCGACTCCTTGATCTCCTGGGCCCGCACGCCGTCGGGGTTGACCGAGTTGGCGATGTAGCTCATCACCGTCTCGATCTCCATCCAGTAGGCGCGCTTGAGCAGCTCGATGATCTCCTCGCGCTTGCTGGCGAGCTCGCTGGAGAGGATTCCTCGGGTGTCGATGGACGCGGGCATCGGGGCTCCTTTCAGGACAATCTGGCCGGCGGGGCCGGCCTCGACAACGGCTACCCGCGCGAGCAGTGCCTAAACGCGTACGGGCTCCGGCATCGGGGCGGTGTCGTTTAGCGGCAGTCGAACCTCGAACCGGGCTCCGCCTCCTGTCGAATCGAGGATCTCGACGGATCCGCCGTGGGCGACCGCGACCGAGCGCACGATCGCAAGACCGAGCCCGGTGCCGGAGCCGGGGCTCTGATCGGCGGGCCCGACGCCGCGCACGAAGCGGCCGAAGATCTGCTCGCGCAGCTCGGCGGGAATGCCCGGCCCGTCGTCGGATACCTCGAGCAGCGCCTCGCCGTCGTCGGCGCCGACACGCACATGAACCTCCGTGCCGGCGGGGGTGTGGATCGTGGCGTTGTCGAGCAGGTTGACGACCATGCGATGCAGCTCGTCGGGGTTGCCGATCACCGAAACCGGACCGCCGGCGTCGAGAGCGATCTCGTGCTCGGCGGCCAGGGGCTCGACCTCGGCCCTGGCGGCGGCTGCGATCGCGGCGAGGTCGCACTCGATGCGCGCTCCCTCGCGCCCGGCGTCCGCGCGTGCCAGGAGCAAAAGGTCGGAGACGAGGCGGCTCATCCGCCGCGAGGAGCGCAGCGCCGAGGCGGTCGCCTCGCGGTCCTCCTCGCTGCCGGACTCATCGAGCGAGACCTGCAGCAGCTCAAGGTTGGCGAGCGTGCTGGTCAACGGGGTGCGCAGCTCGTGCGAGGCGTCGGCGACGAAGTCACGCTGCGCCTGCATCGCGTGCTCGCGCTCGGCGCGCGCGGCGTCGAGGCCCCGCAGCATCTGGTCGAGGGTCACCGCGAGCTCGCCGACCTCGTCCTCCGCCCTGGGCGGGGGAACGCGCCGCGACGGATCTCGCGTCGAGGCGATCTCGCGCGCCGTTGCGGTCAGCGAGGCGATCGGGCGCATCGCTCGACGAGCGACGAGCAGGCCGGCGGCGGCGGCCAGCAGCGTTCCGGTGAGCACACCGGCGCCGAGGAAGAGCCAGAGGCGGTCGATCGTCGCCCGGACGTCCTCCTGGCTGCGCGCGTACTGGACGTAGATCGCCGGGATGCCGATGTTGCCGGTCGAGACCGGTGCCGTGGCGACGTCGAACGGCCCGACCTTGTTGACGCCTGGCTGCGGGGAGCCGAGGTTCTCCGATCCCGCGTCCTCTCCGGGGGCCGACTGGTGGGTCTGCTCGAGTACCTGTCCGTCCTCGCTGACGATGCGAACGACGGCCCGATCGGCCATCGCGACCTCGTCGAGGTTCGGGGTCTCTCCCAGGCCGCGGCCGGAGAGCTGGATCTCGAGCGCGAGTTGCCCCGCGGCCGCCCGAAGGTCATCGTGGAAGTCGCCGGTAAGCCGATCGGCGGAGAATCTCCCGACCATCAGCGCGAAGGCCACGAGGATGACCAGAGTGAGTGTCGCCGAGACCGCCGCCAGGCGCCAGGTGATCGGCCAGCCCCGCGGCCGCGACATCGCCTGCTTGGCCACCCGGGAAACGCGTTCAGCGAGAGATGCCATCGAGCTCTAGGCGGCTTTGATGACGTAGCCCGCACCGCGCTTGGTGTGCAGGATTCGCGGCTCGCCACCCTTTTCGAGCTTGCGCCGCAGATTGGAGACGAAGACGTCGATCGTGTTGGTCAGCGCCATCGGGTCGTATCCCCAGACCTCCTCGAGCAGCCGCTCGCGGGAGACGACGAGACGCTCGTTTCGCATCAGGTACTCGAGCAGCTCGAACTCCCTGCTCGTCAGCTCGAGCAGGCGTTCGCCGCGCATGACCTCGCGCGTGTCGGGGTTGAGTCGCAGGTCGCCGGCCGACAGCTGGGCGCTGCCGCGGGGCGGGCGGCGGCGCATCAGCGCGCGAATCCGGGCCAGCAGCTCCTGGCGCTCGAACGGCTTGACCAGGTAGTCGTCGGCCCCGCTGTCGAGGCCCTCGACGCGGTCATCGGTGCCGGTGCGTGCGGTGAGGATCAGGATCGGGACGTCGCTCTCGGCACGCAGGCGGCGGCACACCTCGACACCGTCGAGCCGCGGCAGGCCGAGGTCGAGCACGACGAGGTCGGGCACGAACTGCTCCGCGGCGTCGAGCGCCTCGACGCCGTCGGCTGCCGTGCGCACCTCGTGGCCTTCCTGTCGCAGCGAGCGCCGCAGCACATCGGCGATCTCGACGTCGTCCTCGACGACCAGAACGCGCCCGGTAGCGACCTCGGAGGAGATCATGTCTCAAGGGTAGAGCGCGTGTGCCTGTGTGCAGGAGTTCTTTTACGAAGGCTTTACTGCGCAACCCCGCAGCCTCACGCCCCAGGCAGGGCTGGCGCCTGAGGCGTCGAAGTCGCCAGGAATGGCCGCAAAGCCCAAGTCCCGCAGCCGTGCCACCGGCGCGGCGCGCTCGCGTCGTGCGCCGGCGAGGAAGGGCGGTGCGAAGAGCCGCTCCCGCAAGCCCGCGCGGCGTCGCTGGAACGGGGGCTGGGACGGGCTCGAGCAGCGCCACCTCGACCTCATCGGCCTCGGCCTCGTCGCCTTCGGCGTCTATCTCGCAGGTGTCGTGTTCGCCGGCTGGGATGGCGGGCGCATCGGCTCGGGGGCGGACACGGCGCTCGCCTACATCGCCGGGGCGATGGCGGGGCTGGTCCCGCTTGCCGTAATCGCGGTCGGCGTCGCGCTGCTGCTGCGGCCCTTCATTCCTTCACCGGGAGCCTTCAACGCCGGCGCGGTCTGCGTCGTCGCCGGCCTGCTGCTCGGCTATGCGTCACAGACCGCTGGGATTGGCGCAGAGCGCCCTCAGCGCGGCGAATACTTCGAGCCCGACTTCTTCACCGAGCACGGCGGCGCGGTCGGCGAGACCCTCTACTGGGCCGCGGCGACTCTCTTTCAGCGTCCCGGCGCCCACATCCTGGCCCTGCTGCTGGTCGTCGCCGGCCTGCTGCTGCTCAGCGGGACGACCGTGTCCGCGATCGCTGGCCGCAGCGCGTCGGCAGTGCGGCGCGCGGGGGTGGCCGGCCGCGATCTCGCGCGCACGGCGCGCAGCGCTCGCGGCGACACCGAGCAGGCTCTGGTCATGACCGAGGCCGAGGCGACGGAGCCCTTTGCCGCCGAGCCATTCGACTCCGAGGGCGAAAAGGAGGGCGACGAGCTCGACACGGTGCCGGCGATCAAGGTGATGAACGACAACCCCGATGGCGATCCGATGAGCTTCGACGAAGGCATGAACCCGCCGACCGACGAGGCGGACGAGAGCCCCGATGTGCCGCCCGAGCCCGCGAGCGAGGAGATCGCGGTCGCGCGGACTCCGATGGGCGAGCGGCGCAGTGCCGTGACCGAGTCGGATGAGATCTCCTACACGATTCCCCCCGACAAGCTGCTTCAAAAGGGCGGCCCCGAGCAGGCGCCCGACACGCGGGGGCTCGAGAAGGTCGGGAAGGCGCTGCTCGCGACGCTTTCGAGCTTCGGCGTCGGGGCCGAAATCGTCGGAACCGTGGTCGGCCCCCACGTCAGCCGCTTCGAGCTGCGGCTGGCCCCCGGGACCAAGGTCGCAAAGGTGACCCAGCTCAAGGACGACCTCGCCTACGCGCTCGCCTCGACCGACATCCGCATTCTCGCCCCGATCCCCGGCAAGCAGGCGGTCGGCGTCGAGGTGCCCAACCAGCGTCGCAAGCTCGTGCGCCTCGGCGACATCTACCAGGGGCGGCCGAAGGGCTCGTCACCGCTCGTTGGCTGGCTGGGCAAGGACATCGCCGGCCACGCCGTCTGGACCGATCTCGCGAAGATGCCCCACGTCCTCGTCGCCGGGACGACGGGATCGGGAAAGTCGGGCTGCATCAACGCGATCCTCTCGTCGCTGCTGCTGCACGCGACGCCCAACGAGCTGCGGCTCGTGCTCGTCGATCCCAAGCAGGTCGAGCTCAACCACTACGAGGCGATACCGCATCTGCTGACGCCCGTCGTCACCGCGCCGCGAATGGCGGCCAACGTGCTGTCCAACCTGATCATCGAGATGGAGAGTCGCTACGGCGTCATGGGCGAGGCGCGGGCGCGCAACCTCGTCGAGCTCAATCGCTCCCGCCGCAAGGCCGGGGAGCCGCCGCTGCCTCACATCCTCTGCGTGATCGACGAGCTCGCCGACCTGATGATGGTCGCCCCGGCCGAGGTCGAGGACTCGATCATCCGCCTGGCGCAGAAGTCGCGGGCCGTCGGAATCCACCTCGTCCTCGCCACCCAGCGCCCCTCGACCGATGTGATCACCGGGACGATCAAGGTCAACATCCCGGCGCGGATCGCGTTCTCGGTCGCATCGCAGGTCGACTCGCGCGTGATCCTCGACCAGGGTGGAGCCGAGACCCTGCTCGGCCAGGGCGACATGCTCTTTCGGCCCGTGGGCACGTCGAAGCTGCAGCGCATCCAGGGCGCCTTCGTGACCGAGGACGAGATCGCGAAGATCGCCAAGCACTGGGCGCGCCAGGGCGAGCCGGAGTTCGCCGAGGAACTGCTCCAGGCTCAGCTCGAGCCCGAGGAGCAGACCGAGCGCGAGAACTCGCCCGACCAGGACGACCTCCTGGCCGACGCGGTGCGCCTCGTCGTCCAGACGCAGACCGCGTCGGTATCGATGGTCCAGCGGCGGTTGCGTGTCGGCTACACCCGGGCCGGGCGCTTGATCGACATGCTCGAGCGCCGCGGCGTGATCTCCGGCTACGAGGGCTCGAAGCCGCGCCAGGTGCTGGTCTCCGAGGCGCAGCTCGGCCGCGTGCTCGAGAGCCTCGATGGCTCGGGGGCGACCGTTGCCGACTCAGACGAAGCTGAGCTCGAGCCGGTCGGCGACGCCGCCGGAAGTTCCGCTTCAAGCACCTGAGGCCGTAACAACCGTTCGCCGCCGCGCGCGACAATAGGGGCTCCATGGCACCTCCGTCCGACGATCCCCGCGCCAGCATCGGCGCGATCCTCAAGCAGGAGCGCACGCGCCAGGGACTGGACATCGCCGAGATCGAGCAGCGGACCAAGATCCGCGGCAAGTACCTGCGCGCGCTCGAGGACGAGGACTGGGAGGTGCTTCCGGGCCTCGCCTACGTGCGCGGCTTCCTGCGGACCTACGCAGCGGCGCTGGGACTCGATGCCGACGTTCTCGTCGACGACTACCGAGCCGACTACGAGGCCCCCGGGGCCGAGCCCTACGGAATCGCGGAGGGAGTGCTGAGCGAGCGCCGCCCGCTCGACGCGCGCGAGTCGCGGCGCCTCGACCCGCGGGTGATCGTCGGCCTGGCCGTCGCAGCGATCGCGGTGGTCCTGCTGGTCCTCGGCCTCACCGGCGGCTCCGATGACGGCGGCGACACGGGCACCGACGCACCCGGGAAGGCGGTGGAGCGCAACGGCAGGGGCGGCGGCGAAGAAAAGGGGGGCGACGAGGACAAGCCGACGCTGCCCGAGCGCGTCGAGCTCGAGCTGGTCGCGCGCTCGGACTCCGAGGTCTGTCTCGTCAACAGGGCCGGTGACGTCGTACTCGACAATGCCTTGATGTCAGCGGGCGACAAGGAGGCCTTCGAGGCCGACGAGTTCGAGCTCGGGCTCGGCTTCGGAATCGTCGAGGCGACGGTCAATGGCGACGGCGAGCGCCTCGAAGCCGGCACCGACGCGCCGGTCATCTACGAGATAACGCCGCGCGGCGTGCGCCAACCGACGGCCGACACCACTCCAGAGTGCCCTTGAACGCCGGCGACGGCGGCCGCGTACCCCCCGTGAAGGCGGGGATCGTCGTCACGGGCACCGAGGTCCTGACCGGCCGCGTCAGCGATCGAAATGGCCCCTGGGTCGCGCAGCGCTTGGAGGAGCTCGGTCTCGAGGTGGCTCACATTCTGACCGTCGCCGACCGCCGCGATGACCTCCACGACGCGCTCGACTTTAGCGCCGGCCAGGGACTCGACCTGATCGTGACGACCGGTGGCCTGGGCCCGACCGCCGACGACCTCACGGCCGAGGTGGTGGGCCGCTTTGCAGGCCGTGAGCTCGTGCTCGACGAGGCGATGGAGGCAAAGATCGCCGAGATCCTGAGTGGCTTTGCGCGGCGCTTCCGGATGGACCCCGAGGCGCTTGCGGTGGCAAACCGCAAGCAGGCGATGGTTCCGCGGGGAGCGACCACGGTCGATCCCGCGGGGACCGCTCCCGGCCTGGTGGTGCCCGCCGAGTCGATGACGATCATCGTGATGCCCGGCCCGCCGCGCGAGCTGCACGCGATGTGGCCGCACGCGCTCGAGACACAAGACGTGCGCGACGTCCTCGACCGCACTCCCGCCTACCGCTTCGACGAGATCAGGATGTTCGGCATCCCCGAGTCCGAGCTCGCCAAGAGCCTGCGCGAGATCGAGCATGAGACGGACCTCTCGCCGCTCGAGATCACGACCTGTCTGCGCAAGGCCGAGCTGGTGATCGACATTCGCAGCCGGCCGGGCGACGAGCAGCTCGCCCAGCAGCTCAGCGACCAGCTCGTCGCGCGCCACGAGGACCACGTCTTCAGCGTCGGCGGCGAGACGATCGACGAGCAGGTCGCCGGGCTTCTTGCCGGCCATCGCATCGGAGTTGCCGAGTCGTGCACCGGCGGCTTGCTGGCGGCCCGCCTGACCCAGCCTCCCGGTGCGTCCGCCTACGTCGGAGGCGGGGTCGTCGCCTACTCGAACGAGGCCAAGGCGCAGTTGCTAGGCGTAGCCCCCGATCTGATCGAGGCCCACGGCGCGGTCTCGCCCCAGATCGCGGAGGCGATGGCCGACGGGGCGCTGGAGCGATTCGACGCCGATGTCGCCTGCGCGATCACCGGCGTCGCCGGGCCGGACGGGGGGAGCGAGGAAAAGCCGGTCGGCTACGTCTGCTTTTGCGCCAAGCTCGCCGACGGCTCTCTGCTTGCGCGCGATCCGCAGCTGCCCGGCAATCGCGACGACGTCCGCGACCGCTCCGTCACGGTGGCGATGCACCTGCTGCGGATGCTGCTGCGCGGCGAGGAGCCGCCGCCGTGAGCATGACCGTCGCCGAGCGGGTCGACTAACCGGCTTCCCGCTCGAGCTCGGAGGCGCAGCGGTCGAGCCAGTCGGCGACGAAGGCGTAGGTGTCGGCCCCGAACCGCGCAACGGTGTGTGGATGGCGGGAACCGGTCCGTTCGAGGGCCTGCGCGGCCGGCAGGACCTCGGACCGCATCCAGTGCTCGGCGGCACGAGCCCGGTCGCGCATGCGGCGCAGCAGCACGACCTGATCCTCGTCGGACAGGGCGTCGGCGAAGAACAGCCGCAGCAGGCCCTCGTCTCGGGTGTGGGTCGGCGCGAAGCGCTCCGATCGCAGCCACGCCACCAGTGCCTCCTCGCCCCGGTCGGTGACGTCGTAGGCCGACCGCGAGCGACCCCCATGGGGGTCCTCCCGCCGGGTGACGAGCCCGTCGCTCTCGAGGCGGGACAACTCGGGGTATACCTGGGCCAGCGAGGTGGGAAAGAAGATCCGCGTCGAGATGTCCGTCGCCTTCTTGATCGCGTAGCCGGACCTGGCCCCCAGCCGCAGCATGCCGAGCACGAGGTAGGAGGGGGGTCGGAGCTTCATCTATTGGCGGGTGGGGTTGCGAGGACCGGTCCTGCGAGACCGGTTGCGCTCTCGGTCTCCATCGGGTTGGATATATCCAGCATGTCATATCGATCGCCGAATGAGCTTCCCCGCATCCATCGCTGGGCGGGCCTGAGCGGGGTCGGGACCGCGATCGTGTTCTTGGCGGGGAACGCGCTCTGGGGCTTCGAGCAGCCGGACCCGGGCGCATCAGGACCTGAGCTGCTCGGGTTCTACGGCGATCTGTCGGGGCGGATCGTCGCCGGTGCGCTGCTGAGCCTGGTCTCGATCGCGATCTTCCTCGTCTTCGCGAGCGCGCTGCGCAGTGTGCTGATCGAGCTCGAGAAGGACGAGCTTCTCGCCAACGTCGCCTTCGGAGGAGCCCTGCTCGGCCTCGCGGCCGGGCTCGGGGCGGAGACGATCAACATGGCGGCCGCGCTCCGGGCCGCGGACGGCGAGCTGACGGAATCGCTTGCGCAGGCGCTCTTCGAGATCTCCTACGTCCTCGGCTATAACGCGGCGGGGATCGGGATCGGGATGCTCGCGATCGCGACGGCCGCGGTGGCGCTGCGAACGACGGCGCTGCTGCCCCGCTGGCTCGCGGTCATCGGTTTGGCCCTCGGCGTCGCGCTGTTGACTCCGCTGTCGCAATACGTGCTCGGCCCGAGCTTCCTGTTCTTGCTCGCCCTGAGTGCCCTGCTGCTTCGTGGCTCCGCCGCAGCGGACGCCGGCGCGCCGGCATGACCGCCGGCCCCGGATACGTCGACGGT
>Ga0136620_10000010_pt1 | contig 67121 bp, 69 predicted proteins | sample AntDrymUQ4162106_2_FD_104806 | JGI IMG/M metagenome (GOLD analysis project Ga0136620, IMG submission 104806) | Polar desert sand microbial communities from Dry Valleys, Antarctica - metaG UQ416 (21.06) | ecosystem: Environmental > Terrestrial > Soil > Desert | place: Antarctica: Dry Valley... | reverse complement strand
TCGCGCGCCGAGGCTCTCGGCCTCGGCGCAGAGCTCCTCCACGGCCCCGTCCTCACCCGAGACGACGATCTGTCCCGGGCAGTTGTAGTTCGCCGGCCACACGCCGAGGATCTTGCGGCAGAGGTTCTCGACCACCTCGTCCTCGAGCCCGAGGATCGCGGCCATCGAGCCCGGGTGCTTGCGAGCCGCCTCCGCCATCGCGAGGCCGCGCTCGCGCACGAGGCCGATCGCCTCCCCCGTGGACATGGCCGAGACGGATGCGAGCGCCGCCAACTCGCCGACCGAGTGGCCCACGACGACGTCCGGCTCGATCCCCCGCGCGTGCAGCGCAGCCAGTACCGCGAGGCTCGTCGCGACGAGCGCCGGCTGCTGCACCTCCGTGTCGACGAGCTCGTCGAGCGGCGCCTCGAAGCACAGGCGCGCGAGATCGAGGCCCGACGCCTCGCTCCCGACCCGGAAGACCTCCATGGCCTCCGGCACCGCCTCGGCGATGTCCCTGCCCATCCCTGCCTCCAGTGATCCCTGGCCGGGGAAGCAGAACGCGACCTTGCTCATGCTGCCCGCCCCTCCGTCCACTCGATCAGCGCGGAGCCCCAGGTGAGCCCCGCGCCCATTCCGGTCATCAGCACGAGCTCGCCGGGCCGCAGGCGGCCGTCGTCCCGCGCGTCGGCGAGCGCGAGCGGGATCGAGCCCGAGGAGGTGTTTCCGAAGCGGTCGACGTTCACGACGATCTTCTCATCCGGGATCCCGAGCTTGCCGGCGGCATGGTCGATGATGCGCTTGTTCGCCTGGTGCGGCACGTAGACGTCGACGTCGTCGACGGTGCGCCCGCACTCCTGAAGGATCTTCTCAGCCGAGGACACCATCACGCGCGTCGCAAACCTGAACACCTCGCGGCCGTTCATCTTCACGAGCTTGTCGGCGTCCTCGAAGTGGCGCGAGCCGCTGCCGGGCAGCCAGAGGTTCTTGCCCCCACCGCCGTCCGCGCCGAGCTCGAAGCCGAGGAAGCCGCCTTCGTCCACCTGCTCCAGCACGACCGCGCCGGCGCCGTCTCCGAAGAGCACGAGCGTCGAGCGGTCGCTCCAGTCCAGGATCTTCGAGAGCACGTCGCCGCCGACGACGAGGGCGCGCCGCGAGAGGCCGGCGGCGAGCATCGCGTACGCCTGGGCGATTCCGTACATGAACCCGGTGCAGCCCGCGAGCAGGTCGTAGGCGGCCGCGTCCGGCATCCCGAGCGTGTCGGCGAGGATAGCCGAGCTGGTCGGGAACATCATGTCGGGCGTGACGGTGGCCACGATGATCAGGTCGATCGAGGCCGGCTCGGCTTCCGCCGCCGCCAGCGCCTGGACGGCCGCGGGCAGCGCGATGTCCGTCAGCGCCTCGTGCTTGTCGGCGAACCGGCGCTCCCGGATGCCCGTGCGCTCGCGAATCCACTCGTCGGTCGTGTCGACGTACTGCTCGAGATCGGCGTTCGTGTAGATCCGCTCCGGCACGTGCGTCCCGAGCCCTGTGATCCCGATGGGCCTCCCATTGGTGGATCCGATCACCGCGAGCCCCGGTCGACTGCGAACGTCAGCGTGCCCCGCACCGCCAGCTCGCCGCCGACGGTCGCACGTGCCTTGCCCCTGCCGATCGGGCCACGCATCGTCTCGAGGTCGCACGTCAGCTCGAGCACGTCGCCCGGCCGCACGACGCGCTTGAAGCGGACCCCGTCGATACCCGCGAAGAGCGCGAGCTTGCCTCGGTTCTCCTCTTCGGAGAGCACCGCCACGGCGCCGGCCTGCGCCAGCGCCTCCACCATCTTCACGCCGGGCATGATCGGGTTGCCGGGGAAATGGCCGGCGCAGTCCTCCTCCGTCACCGTCTTGCGGGCGACGACCCGGGCGCCAGGGTCCAGCTCGAGCACCTCGTCGAGCAGGAGGAAGGGATCGCGGTGCGGCAGGATCGCCTCGATCTCCGACTTCGAGAGCGGCGTCATGCCGACAGCCTTTCTCGCAGTCCGTTCCGGGCCCGGTGCGCGTAGCACTTGGCGGTGCCGACCGGCATTCCCTCGGCGCCGGCGATCTCCTCGAAGCTGAAGTCGAACGCGTCCTTCAGCACCACCACCGTGGCCTGCGCGGCGGGCAGCTCGGCAAGGCAGGCGCCGAGCTCGGCGCGCAGCTCGGCGTCCTCTGCATGCCGCGCGGGGTCCGCGTCCGCAGCCTCGCGCCCATCCCAGCGGCCGTCCTCGTCGAGCGGCAGGCAACGCCGCTTGAGCTGGCGTTGCGCCACGTCGCGGCACGCGTTCACGGTCAGCCGGTGGAGCCACGTCGCGAAGGCGGACTCGCCCCGGAACTGCTTCAGCTTCATGCACAAGTGCGCGAGCGCGTCCTGCGCCGCGTCCCGGGCGTCCTCCGGATCGCGCAGCAGGTGACGCGACACCTGCTCGACCCGCGGCGCGTGGCGCTCGCACAACGCCGCCAGCGCGCGCGTATCGCCGTCCTTCGCCCTCCGCACCAGGATCGGGTCGCTCAGCCTCTCGTAACGGAGTGGCGGGTCGGGCCGGAGCTCACGGGAGATTGGACGGGGTGGACGCCGGGGCGGTTGCACCGCCCTACTCTAGAGGTCGCTCAGCGCTTCGAGACGGGAATGCTCCTGTTCCCCGCCGGGTCCCAGGCGGCGATCCGGACGAGGCCGCTGCGGCTCGCGCCGCCGACCTTCACCGTGCCGGCCTGCTTCACCAACCGCACGACGCTACGGCCCGCGAAGCGAGCGATCACGCGGGCGGGCTCGCTCGCCCACACGCGCAGCGGAAAGCGCTGCACGATCCTGAGGGTCGGGGAAGTCGTGTCCGAGGTGAAGGGCAGGACGACCTTCGCCGTGCCGATGGCGTCCGTCGCCTCGAGCACCGCCTCGTACTCCCCGTCGCGGAGGCGCCCGAGCCGCTTCGCGCCGTTCCAGTCCACCTGCTGCGGACCGGCCTGGAGCGTGCCCGTGAACGCCGTCGCCACCCACTTGCCTTCGCGAAGGATGCGCACCGACACCTCGGCCGGGGCGGCGAGAGCGAAGCTCCAGCCGATCGTGTCGGCCCGACGGTCGGCGTTCGGCGAGAAGGCGAGGCGCGTGGCCGTGACGGAGCCGAGCGTTCGGGTGACGGCGACGGCGACCGACGCGGTCGCCGTCCGGTTGCCGGTGGCGAGGGCGCTGACGACGATGTTGTAGATGCCGTCGGAAAGGGCGGCCGGATCGAAGCTCACGACGTGCTCAGCCGCCCGCTTCCACGTCTTGGGGAACGAGAGCACCGTCGCGGCGAGAGCGTCCTGAACGGTGACCGTGACGTTGGCGGCATCGCTGAGCGTGTAGGTGATCGTGGAGGCATCGCCCGCCCCGTCGCCGTTCGGCGTCACCGTCTCCGGGTCGGCGGCGAGGTCCGCGATCACCAGCTCCGCCTGCGGTCCCGGGGCGTCGCCGACGGCCCCTCTTGCGGGAGTGAGGTCGGTGCCGGAGCCGATGGTGTAGGTGTAAGCGCCGCGGGCGACGCGCGTCGCGTCCCAGGTCCAGTCCACCTGGGAGCCGAACCCGCTTTGCGAGGCGATCGGGACACCCGCCCGGGCAACACCGACCGACCAGTCGAGCGGCGACGAGAGCGTCGCGCGGAAGCGCACCTTGCCAGGCACGCGGCCGGTGACGAGCGGCGCGTAGAGCTTCGGCAGGCCAAGCTCCTGAACCTCTCCGGAGATCCCGTTCAGCAGGTTGTAGAGCGCCGTCCCGGGGCAATCGGTGAAGCCCGTGTCTCGGTGACCCGAGACGGCCCGCAGGAACACGGCCACGCCGGCCGGGAAGCGTGCGTTGCCGCCCGACGGGAAGGAGACGGTACTGCCGGGATCGAGATGGGCGATGTCGAGACGCCAGGCGAGCAGGCGCGCCAGCGCGTCCTTTGCCTTTCCCGTGACCGCGAGCGAGCCGTACTCACCGAGCACGGCGACCCCGACCGAGCCGGTGTTGAACCCCTCGGCGTGGGCGCCGACGACGTTCCGCTCGGTCCCGCCGAAGCGCCCCTCGAAGACCTGCCCGTACTTGTCGACGAGGAAGTTGTAGCCGATGTCGTTCCACCCGTTCCCGCGGACGTGGTAGATCTGGATCGCCCTCACCAGGGCGGGAGCCTGCGCAGCGGTGTAGCCATTCGTCCCCGCCGTGTGGTGGACGACGGAGAACCGGATCGCAGGGGCATAGCTGGGCCCGGCGCGCTTGATGCTCTCGTCAGCCTGCCACCCGGCGCGGGGCACGATCGTCGGCGAGCCGGCCTTCTGGAGCGTGCGCGAGGGCACGGCGGCCGTCGGGCTCCACACGAAGTGCGCGCGCAGGCGGGTGACGCGGCCGCGCAACCGGTACTCGATCCGGTCGGAGTCCCCGACCCACCAAGGGTTGCCCAGGCGCCACGAGCTCTTGCGGGCCCGCTCCGCCGTGCCGGCGTCGGGCGCGTCGTCCTCCGGGGCAGCGTCGTTCCAGCCGCTCCAGCCGCCGCCGAGCGCCCTCGTCCGGAACTGCACGGAGCCCGGGCCGCGCCAGTGCAAGCCGACGAGGTTGAAGCGCGCCGGCGGCTTCGCGGATGCCAGCGTGCGCTGACCCGCGAGAGGCACGTCCCGCGAGACGATCGACGCGTCCTGCGCGCCTGCGGTCGCAGGCAGAGCCAGTCCCAGCGGGATCAGCGCGAGCAGAGCTACGAGCCGGAGGATCCTCATCGGGGTATGAAGCGTGACGACCACACCTTTCGCCCACAAGGGCCGGCGCCCCTGCTTGATCGAATCCTTACACCGCCTCGCAGCGACCTTCGCGCGTAGGATGCGGGGACAGTGGCCCCCTCCGTCATGCGGAGCCTCACCGTCGCTCTCGCGGCTGCCGCAGCCGTCCTCGCCGTCCTCCCTCCAGCCGCAGCCGGGGCGGACGCGGGCGGGCGAGTCCTCGTCGTCGAGTTCGACAACGACGTCAATCCGGTGACGCAGGACTACCTGCTCGACGCGATCGAGCGAGGCGAGCGCGACGGCGCCGCGGCCGTCGTGATCGAGATGGATACCCCGGGCGGCCTCGGCTCGTCGATGCGCGCGATCGTGAAGGGCATCCTCGCGGCAGACGTGCCCGTGGTCGTCTACGTCGCACCCCCGGGCTCGAGCGCCGACTCCGCCGGCGCCGTGATCGGGATGGCCGCCGACGTGCTCGCGATGGCGCCGCAGACGAACATCGGCTCCTCCACCCCCATCTCGACCGGAGGCGAGGATCTCTCGGACGACCTGCGTCGGAAGGTCGTCAACGACGCCGCCGCGTATATCGGGGAGCTCGCCCGCGAGAACGGCCGCAACGTCGAGGCGGCACGCGAGATGGTCACGGAGGCGTCGAACCTCGGCGCGCGCGAGGCCCTACGCGTGAACGTGGTCGACGTGCTCGCGGAGGACTACGCCTCGCTCTTCCGCCAGATCGACGGCACCGAGCCGCGCACGAAGGAGCTGAAGATCTCGACCCCGCTCGGTACCGAGATCGAGCGGGTCGAGATGTCCACCTGGAAGTCGATCCTCGACCTCCTGATCGACCCGAACATCGTCGCGCTGATGCTCTCGATCGGGTTGATCGGCCTCGTCGTCGAGCTCTGGAATCCCGGCCTGATCTTTCCCGGCACGGTGGGCGCGATCTCGCTGATCGTCGGCCTCTACGGCCTCCAGGTGCTGCCGGTCTCGGCGGCGGGGTTGCTGCTGATGCTGCTCGCGGCGGCGTTCTTCGTCGCGGAGGTGTTCATCGTCTCGCACGGCGCGCTCTCCGTCGCCGGTGCGGTCACCTTCGTGATCGGCGCCCTGATCCTCTTCGACCCGGCGGGCGAGGCCTATCAGGTCTCGATCCAGGTGGCGCTCGCGATCGCCGGCACGCTCGCGCTCCTGTTCGGCTTCGCCTTCACGAAGGCCGCGCAGGCCCGCGGGCGGCCGGCCGCCGTGGGCACGCATCGCCTGGTCGGCGTGGACGCGCTCGTGCGCGGCGACGGCCTCGTCTTCGTGGAGGGCGAGCTCTGGCGCGCCTCGAGCTCCGACGGCGCGCCTCTCCGCCCCGGAGAGCGCGTGCGCGTAGAGTCGGTGCAGCAGGACGACCTCCAGCTCGTCGTCGCCAGCCCCCAGCCCGCCGAAAGGACCTGATGATCACGCTGATCGCCCTCGCCGCCGTCGTCTTCATCCTGCTCATGTTCGCCTTCGCGGCGATCAAGGTCGCGCGCGAGTACGAGCGCGGCGTGATCTTCCGGCTCGGCCGCCTGCTGCCCGAGCCGAAGGGCCCCGGCCTCTTCATCCTGATTCCGATCATCGACCGGATGGTCAAGGTCGACCTGCGCACGATCACGCTGAACGTGCCGCCGCAGGAGGTGATCACGAACGACAACGTGCCCGTCCGCGTGAACGCGGTCGCCTACTTCCGGATCGTCGAGCCGAAGAACGCGATCGTGCAGGTCGAGAACTTCATGGTCGCGACCTCGCAGATCGCCCAGACGACTCTGCGCTCGGTGCTCGGCCAGCACATGCTCGACGAGCTGCTCTCGGAGCGCGACAAGATCAACGCGATCCTCCAGTCGATCATCGACGAGGCGACCTCTCCTTGGGGCGTGAAGGTCTCGATCGTCGAGGTGAAGGACGTCGAGATTCCCGCGAGCATGCAGCGCGCGATGGCGCGCCAGGCCGAGGCCGAGCGCGAGCGGCGTGCGAAGGTGATCGCGGCCGACGGCGAGTTCGAGGCCTCGCAGAAGCTCTCCGAGGCCGCAGACGTGATGGCCAAATCGCCGATGGCGCTGCAGCTGCGCTACCTGCAGACGCTGCTCGAGATCGGCGCGACGAACTCCTCCACGATCGTCTTCCCCGCCCCGATCGACATGCTGACGGCCTTCATGGAGGGCATGGGTCGCGGCGGCGGATCGGGCGGCAGCACGACCGGAACGACGTAGGAAACTCTCGTGAGCGGCGAGAACGCCGAGCTGTGCCTGTCGGCAGGTGAGGCCGCGAAGCGGTCTCCTTCAGGGATCGGTGCGCGAGCAGCGTCCGCTACAGCGGATGCTGCTCGTGCACCGACCGAAATCGCCGCGCCGCCTCGATCGCGGCGCCGAGGTTCAGGCCCTTGTCCTTGGCCTGCTTGATCAGCATCACCGTCTCGAGCGCGTCGATGTCGTAGATGCGCTGCTTCTTGCCCTTCGTCGGGATCTGCGCCTTGTTCGTCCAGTAGTCCAGTTGCATCTTCGAGATCCCGGCGATCTGACAGACCTGCCCGAGGTAGAGCTCGACCTTCTCCAGGTGCTCGGAGAGATCTATGGGTTCCAGAAGGTCGAGCTGCGTGCTGTAAGTCATGGAGCACCCTTTTTCGCGATGGAACATACCCTTCGGAAAGGTAGATATACACCGCTTTTCCCGTCTTGGGAAGGGAAGGGGCAGATCGCGGTAGATTCGCCGCTCTACTCCGCGGCGGCGGGGGGAAAGCCGTCCTCGTTGAAGTCCGGATCCGCGGTCGGCTCGATCCCGGCGTCCACGGCCGCGGCCGCGGCCGTCTCGATTGCCTCCTCCGCGGCGGTGTCGCTCTCGACGACGGGCGCGAGGCCGGACACCTGCTCGTCCCCACGCAGCCGCATCACGATCACGCCCTGCGTGGCCCGGCCCGCCCGGCGGATCCCGTCGACCGGCATGCGGATCACGGTGCCGCCGGTGGAGATCAGCATCACCTGGTAGCCGTCACGGACGACGCGGGCGCCGGCGAGCTTTCCCTTCGCCTCGGTCAGCTGGACGGTCTTGACCCCCAAGCCGCCCCGGCCCTTTTTCGGATACTCGTGCAGCGGGGTCCGCTTTCCGTAGCCGTTCTCGGTCACAACGAGCAGGTCGGAGTCGTCCTCGGCCACGTTCACCTCGATCACCTCGTCGTCTCGGCGCAGGGACATGCCACGCACGCCAGATGCCGACCGGCCCATCGAGCGAGCGGCCGATTCATGGAAGCGGATCGCCTGCCCGGAGCGAGACACCATCAGGATGTCGTCGTCTCCCTCCGAGAGCCGGACACCGATCAGCTCATCGTCCTCCCGCATCCTGATCGCGATGATCCCGTCCGCCTTCAATGGCGTGTTGTACTCGAGGAACTCGGTCTTCTTGACCACACCCTTCCTCGTCGCGAAGACGAGGTACTTCGACTCCTTGTAGTCGCGCGTCGCGATCACCGCGCGGACCGACTCGTCCTGACGGAACGGGAGCAGGTTCACGATCGCGCGTCCCTTCGACTGGCGCGACCCGAGCGGCAGCTCGTGGACCTTCAGCCGGTAGACCTTGCCCACCGTCGTGAAGAAGAGGATGTAGTCGTGCGTCGAGGCGACGAACAGGTGCTCGATGTAGTCCTCGTCCTTCAAGTCCATCCCCATCACGCCCTGGCCGCCCCGGCGCTGCTCGCGGTACGTCGTCACGGGCAGCCGCTTGACGTAGCCGGAGCGGGTGATGGCGATCACCATGTCCTCCTCCGCGATCATGTCCTCGAGCGAGAACTCGCCCTCGGCCGCGATGATCTCGGTGCGGCGATCGTCCGACTTGCCGTAGATCGTCTTCAGCTCCAGGATCTCCTCGCGGATCAGCGCGTCGATGCGGGCGGGATCGCCAAGCACGGCGCGCAGCTCCGCGATCCGCTCCTGCAGGTCGTTGTACTCGTCCTCGACCCGCTTGCGCTCGAGGCTCGTGAGCGCGCGCAGGCGGAGGTCGAGGATCGAGGTGGCCTGGATCTCGGAGAGCGAGAAGCGGCTCATCAGCTGCTCACGCGCGCCGTCCGTGTCGGCGGCGCCCCGGATGATCGAGATCACCTCGTCGAGGTTGTCGAGCGCGATCAGATAGCCGGCGAGGACGTGCGCGCGATCCTCCGCCTTGCGCAGCTCGTACTTCGAGCGGCGAGTGACGATCTCGCGCTGGTAGTTCAGGTAGTGCGTGACGATCTCGAGCAGCGAGAGCGTCCTCGGCACGTTGTCGACGAGCGCGACCGCGTTGTAGCCGAACGTCGCCTGGAGCGAGGTGTGCTTGAAGAGCTTGTTCAGGACGACCTGCGGGATCGCCTCGCGCTTCAGCTCGATCTGGATGCGCATGCCCGTGCGGTCCGAGTGGTCGGCGAGGTCGGAGATCTCCGTGATCACCTTGTCCTGCACGAGATCGGCCATCTTCTTGATCACGCCGCCATCCCCGCCCTTCTTGACCCCGTAGGGCAGCTCGGTGACGACGATCGCGCTCTTGCCGCCGCGGAGCTCCTCGACGTGCGCCCGCGCACGCATGACGATGCGGCCGCGACCGGTGCGGTAGGCGTCGCGGACGCCCTGCCGCCCCACGACGATCGCCCCCGTCGGGAAGTCCGGCCCTTTCAGGTGCTTCATCAGGTCGTCGACGTTGGCGTCGGGCTTGTCGATCAGCTGGACGAGCGCGTCGACGACCTCGCCGAGCCGGTGCGGCGGCATGTTCGTGGCCATCCCTACCGCGATCCCGGCCGAGCCGTTCACGAGCAGGTTCGGGAACCTGGACGGGAGCACGTTCGGCACGCGCCGCGACTCGTCGTAGTTGGGGACGAAGTCGACGGTGTCGGAGTCGATGTCCCGCAGCATCTCCGTGGCGATCCGCGAGAGGCGCGCCTCGGTGTAGCGCATCGCGGCCGGCGGGTCGTCGTCGATCGAGCCGAAGTTGCCCTGACCGTCCACCAGCGGGTAGCGCAGCGAGAACGGCTGCGCCATCCGGACGAGCGTGTCGTAGATCGACGCGTCGCCGTGCGGGTGGTACTTGCCCATCACGTCGCCCACGGTGGCGGCCGACTTCTTGTACGGCCGGGTCGGCTGGAGGCCGGCCTCGTGCATGCCGTAGAGCACGCGCCGATGCACTGGCTTGAGGCCGTCGCGGACGTCGGGCAGCGCACGCCCGACGATCACGCTCATCGCGTAGTCGAGGTAGCTCGAACGCATCTCCTGCTCGAGCTCGCGCCCCTCGATCCGGCCGCCCCCGAGGGGTCCCGGCACGGTCTCAGACACCCGCCACCTCACACATCGAGAAATCTCACGTCACGTGCGTTCTCCTCGATGAAGGCGCGGCGTGGCTCCACCTGGTCGCCCATCAGGGTCGAGAAGAGACGGTCCGCCGCCGAGGCGTCCTCGACGTCGACCCGGATCAGCAGGCGCTTCTCCGGATCCATCGTCGTCTCCCAGAGCTGCTCCTCGTTCATCTCGCCGAGACCCTTGAAGCGCGAGAGCTGGATGCTGTCCTTGGCCAGGTCGAGCGCCTCGTGGCGGAGCGCGCCGAAGGTCTCTGCAACCCGCGCCTTCTTCCCGGCTGCGAGCGCGAACGGCGGCGAACCGACGACGTCGATCAGCTTCGCATAGGCCTTGCGCAGGTTCGCGTAGATCGGCGAGGCGAGCAGCGCGGCCGGGACGGTGACATGGGTCGCCGAGCTGGTCTCCGTCTCGACCACCTTCACGTCGAGCGAGCCGTCCACCCGGTCGCGGTCGAGCACGCTTAGCGCATAACCGTTGGCGACGGCGTCGTCGATCGAGGTACCGAGGTCGGCGATCGACGCGGTGTCGTGCTCGACGATCCGATGCGTGACCATGAAGTCGGCCGCGGCCGCCCCGTAATCCGCCCGGAGACGCGCGAGCCAACCCTCGAACTCGGCCAGTGCGCGCACGAACCGGCCCCAGCGAGCCTCGGTCAGCTTGAGCGCCTCTCCGCTCCGCCCGCTCACAGCCAGATCGCCGACCCGCTCGCGCACGAGCAGCTCCTCGAGCTGGGCGTCCTTCTCGAAGTAGTACTCCTGGTTGCCGAGCTTGACCTTGTAGAGCGGCGGCACCGCGATGAAGATGTGGCCGCGCTCGATCAGCTCGGGCATCTGCCGGTAGAGGAAGGTGAGGATCAGCGTCCGGATGTGCGAGCCGTCAACGTCGGCGTCGGTCATCACGATCACCTTGTGGTACCGGAGCTTGGCGATGTCGAACTCCTCGCCGAGCGAGGTGCCGATCGCCGTGATCATCGCCTGGATCTCGTTGTTCGAGAGCACCTTGTTGATCCGGTTCTTCTCGGAGTTGATGATCTTCCCGCGCAGCGGCAGGATCGCTTGGTAGGTGCGGTCCCGGCCCATCTTGGCCGAGCCCCCTGCGGAGTCGCCCTCGACGATGAAGAGCTCGGCCGCCCCGGGATCCTTGATCGAGCAGTCGGCGAGCTTGCCCGGCAGCGACATGCTCTCGAGCGCGCTCTTGCGTCGCGTCAGCTCGCGCGCCTTGCGGGCGGCCTGCCGGGCGCGAGCGGCCGAGATCGTCTTGGAGACGATCTGGCGCGCGTCCTGCGGGTTCTCCTCGAGGAACTCTGCGAGCCTCTGATTCACGACCTGCTTCACGAGGCTCTCGATCGGCGGGTTGCCGAGCTTCGTCTTCGTCTGCCCCTCGAACTGCGGGTTGCGCAGCTTCACCGAGATGATCGTGGCGAGGCCTTCGCGGACATCCTCGCCCTCGAGGTTGTCCTCCTTCTCCTTCAGCAGGCCCTTCTCGCGCGCGTAGCGGTTGATCGTGCCGGTGAGCGCGGCGCGGAAGCCGGAGAGATGGGTGCCGCCTTCGTGCGTATTGATGTTGTTCGCAAACGAGAACACCGACTCGACGTAGGAGGTGTTCCACTGCATCGCGATCTCGACGGCCCCGTCGACGTTCTCGCCGTCGAAGTAGACGATGTGCTTGTGGACTGGCTCCTTGGCGTCGTTCACGTAGGCGACGAAGTCCTTGATCCCGCCCTCGGCGTAGAACTCGTGCAGGTCCTCGCCCTCGCGCTCGTCGAGCAGCTTGATCCGGAGACCGCGGGTGAGGAACGCCGTCTCGCGCAGGTGCTGCACGAGCGTCGAGGTGGAGAAGTCGACCTCCTCGAAGATCTCCTTGTCGGGCAGGAACGAGATCGTCGTGCCGGTGTCGCCGGCCGCGGCGTTGCCGATGATCTCGACGTCTCCCTTCGGGACTCCGCGCTCGAACTCCTGCCGGTGGACCTTGCCGTTCCGGCGCACGTCCGCGACGAGCCATTCCGACAGAGCGTTGACGACGGAGACGCCGACCCCGTGCAGCCCGCCGGACACCTTGTAGCCGTCGCCGCCGAACTTGCCGCCGGCGTGCAGCTTCGTCAGGACGACCGTGAGCGCCGACTCGCCGGTGTCGGCCATCGCGTCGATGGGAATCCCGGAACCCCAGTCCACGACGGTCACCGAATTGTCCGGGTGAAGGGTCACGTCGATCCTGTCGTTGCGGCCGGCCATGGCCTCGTCGACCGAGTTGGCGACCACCTCGTAGACGAGGTGGTGAAGTCCGCGCGGGCCGGTCGAGCCGATGTACATCCCGGGCCGCAGCCGTACCGGCTCGAGCCCCTCGAGAACGGTGATGTCCTTGGCGGTGTAGGTCGTTTCGGTCAAGCATCCCCTTCAGTGAAAAAACCCTGCAAATAAGCCTTTTACGGGCAAGGGAAAGTCTATCAGAAACGGCGGCCGGAGCGACTACGGGCGAGGCTCGCGGCGGCCGCTCTGGCGACCGTCTCGCGCAGGTCCTCGTCGTCGATCGCAGCGGCGATCTCGGCTGCCTCGGCGACATCCTCGGCTGCGGGCGAGGGTACCGTCGAAGCACGCCGCGGCTCCGGCTCGGCGGCTGGCTCCGGGATGGGTCCCGGGACGAACCGAAGTGCCGGCGGAGCGTCCTTTCCGGCCTCCGCGCGCAGGCGCTCGAGGATCTCGGCGGTCATCCGGCCGAGCTCGAACGCCCACGTCGCTGAGCTCGCGTGCACGTGCAGTGTCCCGTCGCGCGTCAGCCTCGCCGGCCACGCGTTCCGAGCCACCGTCTCCCCCACCGCAGCGGGCCACGCGCGCACGATCGCCACCATCCCGGATGCATCGGCGTCGGCGCCCGCCGGACCAAAGCGTCGGAGCTCCTTGCGGATCTCTCCGTCCAGGCGATCCATCAGCGCAACCGGACCGTGCCGGAGGAGACCTCCAGGAGCTGTGCGGGCTCGAGCGGTAGCGCGTCGGCGCCGGTTGCGGTCACGACGGCCTGGCCGACGGCACCGATCCGCTCCGCGAGCGCGCGCCTGCGGGTCGCGTCGAGCTCCGAGAGGACGTCGTCGAGCAGCACGAGCGGAGGCACACCTCGACGCTCAGCGAGGACCTCCGCCTCGGCGAGCAGGAGTGCGAGCACGGCAAGCCGCTGCTCGCCCTGCGAGCCGAACGTGCGCAGGTCGCGGCTTCCCGAGCGAACGAGAATGTCGTCCAGGTGCGGGCCGAGCCCCGTCACACCACGTTCGAGATCCCGATCGATCCGCGCCTCGAGTCCGGCGAGGGACGGCGCGTCCCCGACGTAGTCGAGCGAAGCCGCAGGCAAGCCGAGCTCCTCTGCGCGGGCCGCGAAGGGTGGGAGGAGAAGCGCGATCGTGTCCGCACGGGCGGCCACGAGCTCGGCACCGAGCGCAGCCACCTGCTCGCTCCACGGAGCGACCGCCTCGCGAGTCGAGAGACCCATGCCGGCGCGACGCAGGGCCGCGTTCCGCTGGCCCACCGCCTCCGCATAGGCGACTGGCAACCTCGCGCGGCCAGGCAACAGCCGGCCGAGAGAACGGTCGAAGTAGGCGCGTCGCGCGGCCGGGCCGCCCTTGACGACCGCGAGCCGGTCGGGCGTGAAGACGAGCGTCGCGACCTCGCCCCGAAGCTGCTCGGCCGAGCGGAGAGGAGCTCCGTTGAGCTTCGCCCGCTTGCCGGCCTGCGTACCGAGCATCACCTCGAGCTGGAGCGAGTGGCCGTCGCGCTCGCCCCTCAGGGCGACCCGCGCGCCCTCGGCTCCGAACCGCACGAGGTGAGCGTCGGCACGGGTCCTCGGCGAGAAGCCCTGCGTACCGACGTGCAACGCCTCGAGCAGATTCGTCTTGCCGGCCCCGTTGGCGCCGGTGACGAGCACGAGCCCAGGCTCGAGCTCGAGCTCGAGCCTGGCGTAGGAGCGGAAGTCGCGCAGGGTGACCGTCTGAACGATCAGGTACGCGGTCGCATCTTCAACCCGCCAGCCTGATCGGCATGATCAAGTATGTGAAATCGCCGGCCGGATCGACCAGGATCGCGGGCCGCAGCGGGTTGATCAGCTTCACCTGCACATCGTCGCCGGAGATCGAATCGACGCCGTCGCGAAGGAACTCGGCGTTGAACCCGATCGTGAACTCCTCCCCCATGTACGGCACCGGCATCGACTCACGAGCCTCGCCCACGTCCTGCGTCAGCGCGGAAACGGTCAGTTCACCCTCGGCGAATCGGAGTCGCAGCGGCGAGTTGCGCTGCGCCAGCACCGAGACCCGCCGCACGACGTCATAGAGCTCTGCCCGCGCCACCGTCAGCTCGATCTCGAACGTCTCCGGCAGCAACTGCCGGTAGTTCGGGAACTGGCCGTCGATCCTCCGCGTGGTGAGCCAGGCGCTGCCCATGCCGAAGACGACGTGGTTCTCGTGAACCCCGAGCTCCACGGTGTCCCCGCCGGCCAGGCGCGACAGCTCCTGGAGCGCGCGGGCGGGGATGATCGCCTCGAGCTCGGGAGCGGTCGCGTCGAGCGGCGTCTCCTTGACCGAGAGCCGATAGGAGTCGGTCGCGACCATGACGAGCTTCCCGCCCTCGAAGCGGACGAGGATGCCGGTGAGAACCGGACGCGACTCGTCACGCGACGCCGAGCGAGCGACTCGCTCGACGGTCTCGAGCAGCGCGTCGCGGTCGATCACATGGAGCTGCGCGTCGAGTGCGGGCAGCCGGGGAAAGTCCTCGGCGCCGTAGGTGTTCAGGCGGTAGCTGGCGCTGCCGGAGGCGATCTTCGCCACCCCCTCGTCGGGGCGATATTGGATCGTGACGTCGTTCTCGGGCAGGAGCCGCGCGAGGTCGACCAGGAGCTTGCCCGGGATCACGACTGCGCCTTCCCCCTCGACCTCGGCCTCGAGCGTCGTGCGCAGCGAGAGCTCCATGTCGGTGGCGGCGAGCGTCAGCCCGTCGGCGGCGGCGGAGACCAGGATGCCCGAGAGCACCTGCACGGCTCCCCGGGTCGAGACGGCGCGTGAGACCACGCCGAGCTTCGCGACGAGCTCGTCGCGCGTGCAGCGAATCTTCATCCCGGCGGAATTCGCAGGTGTGGCGGCCGGCATCGTCTCGCTCATCTGCTCCTCGTCGACTGTCTCTATATCCATGATCTTTCTTTAAATCCTCTCGTAGAAGCCATAGGGAGTGTGGACGAGGGGGAAGACGGAGCCCAGGCGCTTGGCCAGGCTCTTTGGGGTGTGGGTCCAACCGGTGGAGGAATTCGTGTTTCCAACAGGACTTGAGGCTTTTGAGGAGGTTTCCACAAAATCAGCCGGCCTGCTTGATGCGCGCGGTCAGTTCCTGCACAAGGTTGTACACAGAGCGGTCCTCGCGGATCATGCCCTCGATCTTCGCGTTCGCGTGCATCACGGTGGTGTGATCGCGCCCGCCGAACTCCTTGCCGATCTTCGGCAGGGAGGAGTCGGTGAGCGCGCGCGACAGGTACATCGCGACCTGGCGAGGATAGGCGATCGCCTGTGACCGCTTGGCGCTGCAGAGCTCGTTGATCGTCATGCCGAAGCGCTCGGAGACGGTCTCCTGGATGCTGCGGATCGAGATCACGACTGCCTGACCTTGCGGGAAGACGTCTTTCAGCACGTCCTCCGTGAGCTCGACCGTCATCGGCCGCCCGGTCAGCGAGGAGAACGCCACGACCCGCGTCAGGGCCCCTTCGAGCTCCCTGATGTTGGTCGTCACCCGTTCGGCGATGGAGGTGAGCACGTCCGGGTCGGGCACGTGGATCCGGTCAGTCTTCACCTTCTTGCGCAGGATCGCGATGCGCGTCTCCAGATCGGGTGGCTGGATGTCGGTGGTCAGACCCCACTCGAAGCGGGAGCGCAGCCGCGCCTCGAGCGTCGCGATCTCCTTCGGCGGCCGGTCTGACGAGATCACGATCTGGCTGCCAGACTCGTAGAGCGAGTTGAACGTGTGGAAGAACTCCTCCTGGATCCGTTCCTTGCCCTCGAAGAACTGCACGTCGTCGACGAGGAGCACGTGGTAGGTGCGATAGCGCTGCTTGAAGCCCTCGATGCGCTTGTCGCGGAGCGAGTTGATGAAGTCGTTCATGAACGTCTCGCTCGTCACGTATCGCGCCGTCAGGCCGTTGCCGTGCTCGCCGACGTACTGGCCGATCGCCTGGAGCAGGTGGGTCTTGCCGAGCCCTGTGCCGCCGTAGATGAAGAGGGGGTTGTACGCCTGGGCTGGTGCCTCCGCGACGGCGAGCGCCGCCGCGTGAGCGAAGCGGTTCGACGAGCCGATCACGAAGCCGTCGAACGTGTACTTGTGCACCATCCCCGCGGCTTGCACGGGGGCCGAGCGTGCCGGGGTCTCGACGTCGCCGTGGGAGCGCTCGTTCGCCGTTGCCGCGTCGGCTACCGTCAATTGCACGCGCCTCTCATGACCCGTCGCGTCTCTGACCGCGGCGCGGATCAGGCCGAGGAAGTGACCCTCGATCCACTCGCGCGTGAAGTCGTTCGGAACCGCGAGAGTGAAGGCATCGTCAGAGATCGCGACGCCCGCCGCATCTGCGAACCAGGTGCCGAACGTCGCTTCGTTGAGAGCCCCTCTGAGCCGCTCCGAGACTTCGCCCCACAGCCCGTCCGCGGTCAGCTCGACTTGGTGCTCCACTGCTTGTTCCGCGCTCCCTCGTCCGCTCGGTCCGAAGGCGCGAGCATAGCAGCGTCTCCGACGTGCCTCAATCCTTCGAGCGCAGAGAATAAATACGCAAAATGCAGGGCTTTTTTGCTCTCCACACGTTTATCCATAGCTGTGGATAACCGCCCCGTGGTCGAGCCGTTCGGCGGCGGTTTGCGGCTCTTTCCGACCTGCGGCTCGGCTGTGGATAACGGCCCGCTCAACGGCTCGTCTATACTTTCGCCGCCGCCCTGCGGCACTTTCCGAGGCGGCACTCCGCCGCGACGTGACCGAGCGCGACGAAGCGAGAGAGACTGATGAAGCGCACCTACCAGCCCAACGTCCGGCGGCGCAAGCGCAAGCACGGCTTCCGCGCGCGGATGGCCACGCGTGCCGGCCAGGCGATCGTGAAGCGCCGCCGCGCCAAGGGCCGCAAGCGGCTCTCCGCCTGAGCAGCGCTATCGTCACACCCGTGCACCGCCGGAACCGCCTGTCCCGCTCGCGCGACTTCGACGCCGTCTACCGCCAGGGACGCTCGGCGTCGACGCGCTTCCTCGTTCTCTACTGGTTCCCGAGCCCTGATCGGCAGGCTCCCGGTGAGGCTCCGACCGAGGCCCGGCTCGGTCTGGCCGTGCCGAAGTCGGTCGGGAACGCGGTCGCGCGCAACCGGGTGAAGCGCCAGCTGCGCGAGACCTGGCAGGAGCTGGCCGTGACGGCGCGAGCCGGGCACGACTACGTGCTCGTCGCGCGGCCCGGTCTCGCCGAGCCCGCCGACACGCGCGGGCACGAGTGGCTGCGAGACCGGGTCGCCGAGGTGCTCGAGCAGGCGGCCGACGCGAAGGCGGCGACGTGAGGTACCTGCGCCTCCGGTATCTGGGCATCGGCCTCGTCCAGGCCTGGCGCCACAGCTTTGGCCTGCTGACGCCGGAGGGCACCTGCAAGTACCACCCGAGCTGCTCGCAGTACGCGCTCGACGCGCTGCGCAAGGACGGCCTGCTCCGGGGCTCGCTGAAGACCGGCTGGCGCCTGTTGCGCTGCAACCCCTGGAGCCACGGCGGCGTGGACCCCGCGTGATCCTCGCCGGCATCCTCACTCCGCTCGAGGATCTGCTCACGTGGGCGCTGACGAACCTGCACGAGACCGTCGGGCTCTCGTGGGCGTGGTCGATCGTCGCGCTCACCGTGGTCGTGCGGATGCTGCTCGTGCCGCTCACGGTGCGGCAGATCCACTCGATGCAGAACCTCCAGGCCCACGCCCCGGAGATGAAGGCGATCCAGCAGCGCTGGAAGCACGACCGCCAGCGCCAGAACCAGGAGCTGATGGCGTTCTACAAGGAGAACCAGATCAACCCGGCCTCCTCCTGCCTGCCGATCGTCGCGCAGATCCCAATCTTCATCGGGCTCTTCTTCGTGCTTCGCGACTTCGAGGACGAGATCCTCCCCAAGTTCCCGAACGCCGACCTCGAGTGGCTGAGCCTCGTCACGATCACGGAGAACACGAAGGTCGGCTGGGGGCCGCTCTTGATCGTCGCCTACGCGCTCAGCCAGCTCACATCCACCTTCCTGATGTCGACGACGATGCAGCCGGCGCAGCGAGCGCTGATGCTGATCCTGCCGATCGCGTTCATCCCGTTCGTGCTCAACTTCCCCTCCGGCCTGATGGTCTACTGGCTGACGACGAACCTTTGGACAACGGGGCAGGGCCTGATCACGCGGCGGCTCGTGCCGAAGCGCGAGCCGCCACCGAAGAAGAGCTCGCGCACGCCGCCGAAGGAGCAGGTGACCAAGGCGCCACAGAAGGCGCCGGCCGAGGCCAGGGCGACGCAGCCGCGGCAGGTCCGCAAGGTGAAGCGCAAGAAGGGCGGAGCGCGACGATGAGCGGGGAGGTCTCGGTCGAGGCGTCCGGCGAGACCGTCGGCGAGGCGAAGTGGGCGGCCCTGCGGGAGCTCGAGCGCAGGCAGCCGGGCCTCGACAAGGCGGCGGTCCGGTTCCAGGTCGTGACCGAGGGCGAGCGAGGCCTGCTCGGCGTCGGCTACGAGCCAGCCCGCGTGATCGCGAGTTGCGAGGCCACCACGGCTCTCGAGGCACCGTCCTCCGCCCGTGAGGGCGAGAGTGACGACGCCGCCCGCCTCCGCGAGATCGTCGACCGGATCGCGCGGGAGATCGGCGTTCAATGCTCGCTCGACGTGGTGGAGAGCGACGCGGAGATCCGCGTTACATGCAGCGGGGGCGAGCTCGGCCTGCTCATCGGCAAGCACGGCCAGACGATCGACGCGATCCAGTACCTCGCGAACGCGATCCTCTTTCGGGACCGCGATGACCGCAAGCCTGTGGTCGTCGATGCAGCCGGATATCGTGCCCGCCGCCAGGCGACGCTTGACGCGCTTGCCCTGCGGAGCGCCGAGCAGGCGGCGGCCACCGGCCAGCGGGTCGCGCTCGATCCGATGACGCCCGTCGAGCGCAAGCTCGTCCACGAGCGGCTGAAGGACGATCCCGAGGTCGAGACGATGAGCGAGGGCACGGAGCCGAATCGCTTCGTGGTGATCGTCCCCCGTGCGATCGACGTCTGACGACCTGCTCGAGCGCTGGCTCGACGCCGTTGTCGCGACGCCCGGGCTGACCGCGCTGAAGGATCCCGCCGAGGCGCGGCGCGTGCTGCTCGACGACGCACTCGCCGGGCTCGACCTCGTCCGCCGCTTCGACGGACCGATGGTCGACGTCGGCTCAGGCGGCGGTACACCTGGGATCCCGCTCGCCGCCTCCCTGCCGGCCCGGCAGGTCACCCTGCTCGAGGCGGAGCGCCGCAAGGCCGGCTTCCTCGAGCGCTGGGCCGTTGAGCTTCCGAACCTCAGCGTGATCTGGGGTCGCGCCGAGAGCCAGGAGACGGAAGACCTCTACGCGCTAGCGACTGCGAAGGCGCTGGCGAGCCCGCCGGTCGCGGCCGAGTGGTGCCTGCCGCTCGTCGATGAGGGTGGCGCCGTGATCCTCTGGGTCGGCCCGAGCGCGGATGCCGGCGCCGTCGCGAAGGTCGCGGCACGGATGGCCGCCGAGCTCGAGGACTCGCCGCCGGGCTTCCTCGTCCTGCGCAAGACAGGCCCAACGCCGCCCGGCTTCCCTCGCCGCCCAGGCGTCGCGAAGAAGCGCCCCCTCGGCTAGACCGGCCGGGCCAGCGTCAGGTAACCGGGCCGCTCGACGAAGCCGAGCCGGCGATTGACGGCCCGCATCGCCGCGTTCATCTCCGTCTCGACCGTTCGGGCGCCGCTCCGCTTTGCGTGCGCGCACGCGCGCGCCTTCAGAGCGAGTCCGACGCCGCGCCCGCGTTGGCTCCGCACGACTCCTGTGATCCCGGTGGACGCCTCCTCGCCGGCCACCGTCACCGTCGACAGGCCGACCCACTCCGCGCCGTCCAGCGCGAGCAGCTGTCCTTCGGGGCGGAAGCTGGGGCTCTCGACGACGATCCGAAGCCAGCTCTCATACTCCGGGAACGAGTCTCCCGGCGCCGGGTCGTCGAGCGCAGCGATCCGGTTGACGGCGTAGAGCCGCCGCAGGTCGTCCTCGCCTTCGCCTGTGTCGGCGAAGGAGAGGAAGCGGATGCCCGCCACGTCCGTCACATGGGCGTCGGGCTCCCAGCCGTCGAGGTCGAGCGTCGCGGTCACGGCATGCGCGATCGTCGCAAAGCCGGCCCGCTCGGCGACGAGTCGACCATCGGCCGCGTCCTCCCGCACCTCGGCCCGGAGTTCGTCGACGCCCTCCTCGCCGGCTGCCGCGGCCTCGACCGCACGCCAGAGGGCGGCGCCGAGCCCGCGCCGGCGCGCCGCCGGCTCGACGACGACGCCGACGTGAAGGATCCGGTGCTGCGAGGGGTAGCGCACGAGCCACGCCGTGCCGGTGACGGCGGCACCCTCCCCGGCGACCCAGCGCAGCAGCACCTTCGGCGGCGCCAGGCGAGCCAGCTCCTCCTCGAGCTCCCACGCCTCCAACCGCTCGACACCGCCGAGCGTCAGCAGCGTCGCGACCGTGGGAAGGTCGCGTCCCGGATCCAGCGGCCGCACCGGCACCGGGTGAGGATACGCCCTCGCAATGGGGCCTTCCAGCCGGATCGCTCTCTACTGTTGGGGGATGCCCGGCACCATCTACGCGCTCGCGAACCAGAAGGGCGGCGTCGGCAAGACGACGACGGCGGTCAACCTGGCGGCATGCCTCGCCGAGGCGGGCGAGCGGGCGCTGCTCGTCGACCTCGATCCCCAGGCGAACGCGACCTCCGGGCTCGGCGAGACGGTCAACGGCGTGTCGAGCTTCGACCTCCTCGACGGTGCGCCCGTGGCGGAGATCGCCCGGCCGACGCGGTTCGGCAATCTCGAGCTCGTGCCGGCGAAGCCGGAGCTCGCGGGAGCGGCGGTCGAGCTCTCGCGTCACGCCGACGGAGAGCGCTACCTGCAGGCCTCGCTCGCCGGCGCCCGCGACCGCTACGGCTTCGTGTTCCTGGACTGCCCGCCGTCGTTCGGCACCCTGACGGTGAACGCGCTTGCGGCGGCGGACCGGGTGATCGTCCCGGTGCAGGCGGAGTACTACGCGCTCGAGGGGCTGTCGCAGCTGCTCGGCTCGATTGAGCTCGTGAAGACGCGCCTGAACCCGCGGCTCGGGATCGCCGGGATCCTGCTCACGATGGTCGACGGGCGGACGCGGCTCGCCGCGGAGGTCGAGGCCGAGGTGCGGCGGCACTTCGGCGAGCTCGTGTTCACGACCACGATTCCCCGCTCCGTGCGACTGGCCGAGGCGCCGAGCCACGGTCTCCCTGCAATCGCGTACGACCGCCGTTCCGCCGGCGCGGAGGCGTACTGGAAGGTGGCGATGGAGCTTGTCGAGCGGCGCTAGCACCAGGAGAGGCCTCGGCCGCGGCCTCGAGGTCCTCATCGGCGGCGCCGGCGAGGGCGGCACTCAGCTCGCTAGCCTCCCGGTCGACGCGATCCACGCGAACCCCCGTCAGCCGCGACGCCGCTTCGAGCCGGAGGCGACGTCCGGCCTGGCGAGCTCGATTCGCGAGCAGGGGTTGCTCCAGCCGGTGGTCGTGCGACCCCGGCCCGAGGGCGGCTATGAGCTGATCGCCGGCGAGCGGCGGTGGCGTGCGGCCCGAGAGGCAGGAATCACCGAGCTTCCGGCCCTCGTGCGCGCCGCGGACGATCGCGACTCGCTCCTGCTTGCGCTCGTGGAGAACGTCGCCCGCGAGCAGCTCTCGCCGGTCGAGGAGGCGCGCGCCTATGCTGCGCTGATCGACGAGTTCGAGCTCTCGCTCGGGGACGTCGCCGCCCGGGTCGGCCGCTCCAAGCCCTCGGTCTCGAACCGGCTGCGCCTGCTCGAGCTGCCCGAGGAGGTGCTGTGGATGGTGGCGCGCGGAGAGCTCACGGAGGGTCATGCGCGCGCGGTCCTCGCCGTTCCGGGCCACGACGAGCGCAAGCGGCTCGCGAAGCGCATCGTCTCCGAGGGTATGTCGGTGCGCGGTGCCGAGAAGGCTGCGCAGGACGGCGGCGCCGCGCGCCGGCCTCGCGCCGCCACGCGGATCGACCCGGCCCTCGCACAGCGCGCGCGCGACGCCGCCGAGAAGGTCCTGGGGCTGCCCACACGCGTCAGCGGCGGCAGGCTCGAGCTCCACTTCGGCAACGAGGTCAAGCTCGAGGAGCTGGTCGAGGCGCTCGAGGCGCTCTCGCTACAATCCGACGCCGCGAGGGCGATTAGCTCAGTTGGTTAGAGCGCCGCTCTGATAAGGCGGAGGTCCCTGGTTCGAATCCAGGATCGCCCACCTCGCACGACGCCGAGCTGGTGGGAGGGTGGTCGGTTCAGGCGGTCGTGACCGCCCCCGGCGCCGGCCGGTCCTCCGTCTCCGCCGCCCGCACGGGCTCGCGGTCGCCCACCGTGCGCAGCGCGCCCGAGAGCACCATCCTTGTCCAGCGCTCGCTGAAGCCTGCGAGGAACGCGATCACGATGTATAACGGCAGTGAGAGCGCGCTCTGCTCGACCGGCATCAGCGGCGTCTGGAAGAGGAAGTAGACGACGATCCCCGACACCGAGCCGATCAGCGGCCGGTACGAGCCGACGAGAGTCACCTCCCAGCGGGAGAGCTCGTGGTCGATCGTGAAGTCGCCGCGCCCGCTCATGCGCATCAGCACGCTGATCACGGCGCCGACGCCGCCGGCGGCGGCCGAGGCGTAGAACTCGCGGACGCCCGTGGACTCGAGGTCGAGGGCGCCGAAGAGCTGGAGCGCGCCGGCCGTCGCGAGCGCCACTGCGAGCAGCAGCACGATCCCGAAGCCGAGCATCCCCTCGACGTAGCGCATGCGCGCCCGCTTCTCGCCTGCGCGAAAGTAGTACTCCTCGATCCGGCGCAACTCGGCCCGCTCGCTGGCCGCGAACCGCTTCGCCGCTTGCGGGTCGGGCGGCTGGGCGCGGTGCCGCTCGATGAAGCCGAGCAGGTGCGACTCGACGAGGAGGAGCCACTGCATCACGACCGCCCGCGGGACCGACTCGAGGCTGTGCGCGGCTTTGATCGCCAGGATGTCGCAGTCGTGCAGGAGGTCGGCGATCTCGTGGGTCTCGCCCGTCACCCAGTCCGAGACGCGGTGCAGGCGGTACTCGAGCACCTGCCGCCGCCCACGCAGCCGCCCGCGGCGCACGGTCTCGCGGCGGGTCAGCGCGACAGCCGAGGCCTGCTCACGGCACCAGTACGCGTTGACGATCTCGCCTGCAGAGGCCTCGAAGTCGTCGAGGAGCTGCCTGAAGCGGCGATACACCGACTCGGTCGCAGCGGGATCGGTGCTGGCGTCCCACTGGTGGTGTGCCCGGACGAGCTCGGAGAACGACACCCGAGCCATTCCGTTCCCGTTCGTAGCGGCCAGCGCATTCGCGGCTTCGCCGGGCATGACACCCCCTTGCTGCCGCAGCTCGATTGCCGTACCCCGTCAGCGTAGCGCCGAGGCGGCCCGGGTGACAAGGGCAAGCTGAGGATCAGTGCGCGAAGGTGGTGCGGCGGATGTAGTCCTCCACCGCCAGCAGGAAGCGCTCGTCGCTCGCGATCTCGGCGATCGTGCCCTTCGTGTCGTCGTCGAGCTCGTCGTCCCGCGACAGGTTGCGGATGAACGGCGCGAGCGTGCCCGCCTTCGACATCGCCGCCATCCGAAGGCAGAGCAGCTTCGAGTCCTCGTCCTGCGTGACTGCCTCGAGCGACTCGATGTCGTGGAGCCAGAGATCGACCACGGGCCTCTAACGGACTGGCCAGGCCCGCGGATACGGCGCGCCGACCCGTGCCGGGGCCGGTTTCCACGCGGAAGGCCTTGGCTACACTGGGCGGGAGGCCTGAGACGATGCGTGAGATGGAGATCTACGGCGTCAGCTTCGACCTGGTCGGCAAGCAGCCGATCGTCCTCCTGAAGACCTCGGACGGCAACAAGTTCCTGCCGATCTGGATCGGCCACGCGGAGGCGGCCGCGATCCTCGTGAAGCTCCAGAACGCCGCCACACCCCGGCCGATGACCCACGACCTCGTCACCGACCTGCTCGGCCAGCTCGAGGCCGAGGTGATCGCGGTGACCGTGACCGAGCTGCGCGAGAACACCTTCTACGCACGGATCACGATCCAGCAGAACGGCTCCGAGATCGAGATCGACTCACGCCCCTCCGACGCGATCGCGCTGGCCGTCCGCTCGGGCGCGAAGATCTTCGCGGCGGACGAGGTGATCGAGGAGTCGGGGATCGAGTTCGAAGGCGAGGTCCAGGGCGACGAGGTCGTGGGGGTCACCCCGCTCGCGGATCTCGATCCCGACGAGTTCCGCCGCTTTCTCGACAGCGTCTCGCCGGACGAGTTCGCAAAGGGCGAGGACTAGCATCTAGCCCGCCGAGGCTCCGTCGTCCCTCGCGACCTCGCGTTTGGTCAGGTTGAGCAGCTCGACGTAGATCTCGCGGAGACCCGCGGACGACAGCGGCCCGCGGTTGGCGCGAGCGAGGTACTGAAGCATCCATTCCTCGCGGGCGGGGTCGAGGAAGTCGATCCCGCGCTCCTCCTTCACCCGCTTCAGCCGCGCCACGAGCTGCAACCGTGCGTTGATCGCCTCCACGATCCTGACGTCGTTGTCCGAGAGCTGCTCGCGTAGCTGCCGGATCACAGGGTCGCTCTCCGTGCTCAGGGTCTTCCTCTCCAGTCGAGCGTCACGTCCTTGCCCCGCCGCTCGATCGTGATCAGGCGGAACGGGAAGGTGAGCCTAGCCGCGCCCGGGCGGCCTAGCGACGGCGTTCGCTCGCGAACCGAGACGACGATCCGGCGCCGTTCCTCGGTGACGGCGACCACGCCGAGCTCGTAGGCTCCGCTCGAGCGTGGCCCCGCCGCGATCAGGATCGCCTCGCGCCGGGCGAAGTCGATCGGCGGCACCGTGGCCGAGCGCCCTCCTCCGCTCAGCGAGCGCCGCAGCGACGTGCGGGAGCGGAAGACCGCGAGCTCCGAGCGCGGCGGCTCGGCGAGCGTGCGCTCGGTGACGTCGCGCCACGCGAGCGGCCGGTCGCCTCCGTGGGCCCACAGCACCCAGCCGAGCCAGGCGGCGGCGGCCACGAGCACTGCCATGGCCGCGACAACGCTACGTGTAGACGATGACCCTGGCACCGTGCCCGTGGTTCGCGAAGAGGCTCGGCGCGATCCACATCGGCACGCGCACGCAGCCGTGCGAGGCGGGGTAGGCGGGCACCGACGGATAGCCGTGGACTGCGAACCCGCGCAGGAAGTACAGCGGGTACCAGAGCACCCAGTCCCAGCCGACGACCTTGCGGTACACGTGGAAGGTGCCGAGCGGTGTATTGCCCGTGGCTCCGGTCGAGACGTGGACGATGCGGCTCACGTGGCCGCCCCTGATCTCGTAGAGGACGTTCCGCGTCTTGTCGACCTCGATGTGGTCGCCCCGGCCGTAGCGCGGCAACGGAGTGCGCGCGACTGCGAGCCGCGCCCAGAAAGTCGCGTCGATGCGACCCGTCCGCGGGAGCCCGTGCACCTTCTGGAACGCGAGCACGGCCTCCACGGTGTCCTGGCCGTAGACGGTGTCTTCGGTGGGCAGGGCGTAGCGCAGCTCCAGCAGGCGCGCCTCGAGGGCCAGCACGTTCGGGCCGCGGGAACCCCGTGCGAGCGCGGGCCGCACCACGCGGGTCGTGCCGACAAAGCGCCCGGCAGCGAAGCCCGCACGCGGCCGCACCACGATCTCCACCTTCAGTGCTGCCGGCTGTCCAGCGGGAAGCCTGAGGCGTACGCTGCCGCGACCCAGCGCCTGCGCGACGAGTCGGCGACCGGAGCGCACTCGAATCGCGACCTCACCCGCCGAGGCCGGGGTTAGGCGCGCCGTGGCGGTCGGACGCGAGGCGACGGCGACGACGGCCGGGATCGAGACCGCGAGCCGCGGGCGGACGACGATCGTTCGCTCCGGCGAGACGACGTCGGTGCCGACAGCGCGGTACGGCCCCGGCGATCGGAGTCGGATCCTGGTGCTGAAACGGCCGCCGGCCCGGGTGACCGCGGTCGTCACATGCGTGCGTCCCCGGTAGATCTGGATGCGGGCACCAGCGCGGGCGGGCGTGAGCGTGCCGGTCAGACCCGCGGCGCTCGCATACCGGCCCTCCTTCGTAGCGTTCAGCGTCAGCACCGGCGCGTCTGCAGTCACGACGACCTGCGCCTGCGCCGTCTCGCCGCTCCCCGAGGTGGCGGTGACCGTGGCGACCCAGCGGCCGGGGCGATAAACGTGCGACACGACCGGCCCTTCCGCGGAGCTGCCGTCGCCGAGATCCCAGCGGTAGGAGACGGCATCACCCGTGGCCGTCAGGGTCACCCGCAGAGGCGCGAACCCGCTCGCCGGAGATGCGCTCACCGTGACCGCTGGCGCTGCGGCGTTCGCCCCGGCACTCGCCGTGAGGGCGACGAGGAGGACGGCGAGACCCCGCATGATCGGGACGATACCGCGGCGCTCAGACCGCGACGGCCACGATCAGGCTCGTGGCATTGAAGGCGCAATGGACGAGCATGCAGGGGTACACGCTGCCGGTCCGCAGCCGCACGACCGCGGTGACGACGCCGAAGAGCACGAGGGCCGCCAGGGCGAGCACGAGCCCGTGGGCCAGTCCGAACGCGAGCGAGGTGATGGCAACCGCCGGGACCGCCCCCAGCGAGGCGAACAGCGTCATCCCGGCACCACGGTAGAGCAGCTCCTCGACGACGGGCCCTACCAGCGCGACGGCGAGGAAGTTCGCGGCGTACGCGCCCGCGCGGCTCGAGTCCCACCCGTCGGGCGTCAGGCCCTGCTCGTCGCCTGCCCCGAGCGCCCAGAGCAGCAGCCCGGCGCCGAGGAAGATCGCGACGTAGGCGCCCAGCGCGAGGCCGAGCGCGCGGGGCCAGGAGCGCGGCCGCCGCAGCGCGAAGAACTCCTGACGGGGCACGCCGCGGGCGAACGAGAGCGCGATCGCGAGCAGGATCCCGTACAGCACGATCCCGCTGATCGCTGTCTCGTACCGGAAGAGCGCATCCTCGGGCGGCTTGCCGCCGCCGGCCCGGCCCGCGTAGGCGATCGCGGCCAGGGCGCCCACGAGCAGCAGCCAGAGACCCCGTTTCAGCGCCACCGCGGCACCGTCTCTCTCACGCGACCCACTGCCACAGGGCCCATTGCACCACGGCGACGCCCAGCAGGAGCGCGGAGACGGCGACGATCGCCTCGTGAACCCGCTGCCGCGCGCCCAGCGTCGCGAGCGCGAGTACGAGCGGGAAGACCACGAGGCCGAAGCGAGACATGGAGAGCAGCGGAAAGCGCTCGGCTGGGAACGAGAGCGGGATCGCGATGCTGACCAGGGCGAAGACGCCGTACGGGGCGCCGAAGCGGCGCCACGCGAGCGCCGCCAGCGCGAGGAAGAGGATCGTGAAAGCGAGTTGCTGCACGTTCAGCGCGAACGTGCGCGCCGGGTCCGTGTCGGCGAGCGCGCCGGCACCGTCCCAGAGCCCGCCGAGCGGGCCGGCCCACGAGAGCGTCCGCTCCCAGATTCCCTCCTGGGCACGTAGCGGCGCGAGCGGTTCCCCGATCCAGAGCCCGAGCAGAAGCGGATAGACGGCTGCGAGCGGGAGCGACGCCGCGACCCCGAGGAGTGCTCTCCGCCTCTCGGGCGACCGCCACGCCAGGAGGACGAGCGCCGGCAGCAACGCGATTCCGACGGGGCGCGTCAGCATCGCCAGGCCGGCGGCGGCGCCCGCGCCGAGGAAGCGCCCTCGCTCCGCGAGGAGGAACGCGGCGAGGGCAAGGGCGAGGTAGAGCGACTCGCTGTAGACCGCACCGAGGAAGAGCGCGGTGGGAAAGATCGCCAGGTAGAGGACGGCGCGGCAGGCCCCGTCCGCCCCGAGGCGCTCGAGCGCGAGCCGGTGGAGGAGCACGAACGCCACCAGGCACGCGGCGAGCGAGAGCAGGACGCCGGCGAGCACGTAGTGCCCGGCGAGGAGGCGGCCGAGCCCCGCCACGAGCCCCGGATAGAGCGGAAAGAACGCCGGTGTGCTCGACGGCTCGCCGGCGTAGCCCTCGCGGGCGATGAGCAGGTACCAATCGCTGTCCCAGCGGGCCCAGACGTCGATGCCGTAGCCGAGCTCGTGCAGGCGCGGACTGTCCCAGCGATCCGCCTGCGGGTGCCGATCCGGGACGAAGGCGAGCAGCGCGAGGACTGCCGCAACCCAGAGCGCTAGCCGGCTCCAGAGGAAGATCGAGAGGACGGGGCTCCCGAAGAGCGCCTGTCGTAGCCGTCGGCGCACGCCGCGACGATATCCGCGCTCTGCTGAGGAACGCGCGCGTGCCCGTCGAAAGCGACCGGATGGAGCTCTGGCAGCGACTCCTCGTCGTGGGCATCGTGCTCGGGATCAGCGGCGTGGCGGCACGGCTGATCGATCGGCGCATGGCCGGCGGCGACCGCTCGCCGCAGTCGCTGACCCGCTACCGCGTCCTGCGCCGCAGTGTCGCCGCGGCGATCGTGACGTTCGGGATCCTGTCGGCGCTGCTCGTGATCCCCCAGGTGCGGGCCCTCGCCGGTGCGCTGCTCGCTTCGTCGGCCGTCATCGGTCTCGTCGTCGGCTTCGCCTCGCAGCGCACGCTCGGCAACTTCGTCGCCGGGTTGATGATCGCGTTCACGCAGCCGCTTCGGCTCGGCGACTGGATCGACGTCGACGGCGAGGCGGGAACGGTGGAGGAGATCGGCCTGATGTACACGTTCATCCGCACCCGGGACAACGCCCGGCTCGTGATTCCGAACGAGAAACTGGCGTCGGATACCATCCGCAACTCCACGATTCGCAGCGCAGCGAAGTTCGCGCAGGTGACAGTGCAGGTTCCGCCTACAACCGATCTCGGCCAGCTGGTCGAGGCGCTTCGCTCCGAGGCCTCCGGGCCGCGCGACGAGGTCTTCGTCAGCTCACTCGACGGGTCGCCGACCCTGACGCTCCGGGTGTGGACCGAGAGCGAGGCTGCCGCCCAGCGGCTCGAGCAGGAGCTCCGTCTGCGCGTGCACGACAGCCTGCGTGAGCGGGGCCTCTTCGCATGACGCCTCCTCCGGGAGGTCGCGGCGCCGTTGACCACGAGTACCGCGGTGCGCGCCGGCGCAAGCGTCGCCGGAGCGAGCGGAAGCGCTCCCGCCGCCGCGCTGTCATCCTCGGCCTCGTCGCCATGGTTGCGCTCCTGTTCGTGGTCGGCGGCACGGCCGTGACTGGCATCGCCACGATGGGCACGTCCTGCGATCTGGACGCGCTCCAACCGGTCGCGATCGGCGAGAACTCGTTCATGTACGCCGCGGACGGATCCACCCTCGGTGTGATCCCGGCCGAGAGAAACCGCCAGCCCGTGACGATGAAGCAGATCAGCCCCTGGTTGCCGAAGGCCACGGTCGCGATCGAGGACCGGCGCTTCTACGAGCATGGCGGAATCGACCCGAGCGGAATCGCGCGCGCCGTCTGGGCCGACCTGCGCGCCGGCAAGGTCGTGCAGGGCGGCTCGACGATCACGCAGCAGCTCGTGCGCAACCTCTATCCAGTCTCGCGCGAGCAGACGCTCGAGCGCAAGCTGAAGGAGGCGTGCCTCGCGATCAAGCTGGACCGCACCCGGTCGAAGAGGAGGATTCTCGTCACCTACATGAACCAGGTCTACTACGGCAACCTCGCCTACGGGATCGAGGCGGCGGCGCAGACCTACTTCTCCAAGCACGCGAGGAACCTGAACCTGCCCGAGGCGGCGCTGCTTGCGGGGCTGCCGCAGCTGCCGAGCTCGTACGACCCCTTCAACCAGACCGAGACGGCCACGAAGCGCCGTGACCAGGTGCTGGGCGCAATGCTCGAGAACGGCGACATCAACCGCAAGCAGTACGCGTGGGCTGTGAAGCGCGGGCTCGGGCTCAAGGCCGGCAAGCTCTACACGACGATCCGCGAGCCCTACTTCTTCAGCTACGTGCGCGACCAGCTGATCGCCGAGTACGGGGTCGCCACGGTGCGCTCGGGCGGGCTGAAGGTGTACACGACCATCCATCCCCGCTTCCAACGCGCGGCCCGTCGGGCGATCACAGAGACGCTGTACGAGCGGAGCGATCCGGCCGCGGCGGTGATCTCGATCAACCCGGCGAACGGCGCCATACGGGCGATGACCGCCGTGACGCCAGGCACGAAGAAGAACCAGTTCAACCTGCTCTCGCAGGCCCGGCGCCAGGCCGGCTCGACCTTCAAGACCTTCGTCCTCGCCGCCGCTGTCGAGCAGGGCGCGAATCCTGAGACCGTCGGCTACCAGTCGGCTCCTTTCTACTACCGGCCCGACCCGGACGCGGACTGCGACACCGCCCCCTCGTGGTGCGTGGAGACCTACGGCAAGGACTACAGCGGCTGGACGTCGATCTCACGCGCGACGCTCCGTTCGGACAACACGGTCTATGCACAGCTCACACTCGACGTCACGCCCGAGGCTGTTGGCAAGATGGCGCAGAAGCTCGGAGTGCGGACGCCGCTGAAGGTAGACGGCGCCTACGTGCCCTCGATGGGCCTGGGGTCGATCGCCGTCTCGCCGCTCGACATGGCCTCCGCCTACGCGACGCTCGCGTCCGGCGGCATCGCTTGCCGGCCGATGGCGATCCGCAAGGTCGTCCTCCCGAACGGCAAGGAAGACGGCCGGGCCGGCTGGGGCAAGCGAAAGTGCAGGCGGGCCGTCTCCGACGGCGTCGCCTACACCGTCACCAAGATTCTCGAGCAGAACATGCTGGCCGGAACGGGCATCAGCGCTCAGTTCGGCCAGACGGCGGCCGGTAAGACCGGCACGACCGACGACCACGCCGATGCCTGGTTCTGCGGCTACACGCCGCGCCTGCAGACGACCGTCTGGATCGGCTATCCCGAGGGCGAGATCCCGATGGAGAACGTCCACGGGATCTCGGTCGCCGGCAGCACCTTCCCGGCGGAGATCTGGCGGCTCTTCATGGGCAATGCGATCGGCCATCTCGAGTCCACCGAGTGGACGGAGCCGACCGACTGGCCCGAGTGGACGGACTTCGAGCAGGGCGATTTCGCGCGCTCGTTCGGCTACTCCGACGACGACGACGACGATGACGATGACGACTACTACTACGTCCCGCCGGCGGAGACCGAGGAGGAGGCCATGCCCGAGGAGTCCGCGCCGGCGACCACAGCCGAGCAGCCTCCACCGCCGACCACGACCCCAGCTCCGCCGCCGACCACCGCTCCCGCGGCGGTCACGCCGCCCAAGCCGTCGACGGAACCGCCGCTTCCGCCGACGGCCACGGTGCCCTGACCGTCTCGACGCGAGGCGGCCGTCTCGCCCTGGCCGCCGGAGCCACTCTCGCGCTCGTCGGCCTCTGCGTCGGCGCCGCCTGGATGGCTCGAGCTCCCCTCGCGCCCGAGGCGGCCGGGCGAGCCGGCACCCGGGACGGCTGGTCGGTTGCCTTTCTCGCCGCTCTCGGGGCCGCGTTCGCCGCCTACCTGCTCGCCCTGCGGCTCCTGGCCGGCAGGCCCGCCCGGCTCGCGGCGGTGGGTGCGGTCGCTGCGGGGATCCAGCTGCTGCCGCTCGCCGCGCCGCTCCTGCTCTCCACCGACGCCTGGACGTACTGGGAGTACGGCGCGATCGCCAACGAGGGCGGGAACCCGTATCGCGACACGCCGGCCGAGTACCCCTCGAATCCGGCGTTCGCGCATGCCGGTGCCGACTGGCGTGACACGACGTCCGTCTACGGGCCTGCGTTCAGCCTCCTCTCGCAGCTCGTCGCCCACGCGGTGGGCTCGTCCGAAGACGCGGCCGCCTGGACGTTCAAGGTGCTCGCGGCGGTGTCGATGCTCGCCCTGACCGCGCTCGCGGCTCGGCTCGCCACGAATCGAGCGTTTGCCGCCGCCTACGTCGGCTGGAATCCGTTGCTCGCGATCCACTTCGCCGGCGGCGGTCACAACGACGCGCTGATGATGGCGCTCGTGCTCGGGGCGATCGCCCTCGCCGCGTCAGGCAGGCGCGGCGCCGCGGCGGTGCTCTGGCCGCTCGCGATTCTCGTCAAGTGGGTTCCGCTCGTCTTCTTCGCGCTCCGTGTGCTCGCCGCGAGGACGGCTCGCCGCCGTGTCGCGCATCGCGTGTTCGCACTGACGGCGGCCGCTGTGCTCGCCCTCGCGACCTGGCAGTACGGCCTGGGCTGGTTGAGCGCGAGCGGCCCGCTCGCGGAGAACGCAGAGGGGCAGTCGAGCTACGCCTTCTCGCATCGACTCGAGCAACTGGGGCTTCCACACGCGCTCGCGCTCGGCGCGGCCGGAATCGTGCTCGCCGTCGGACTCGCTCTGCTCGGGCGCGAGGCGCTCCGCGGGCGTCCTCACCTCGCACGCGCCGGCTGTCTGCTGCTCGTCGCCACGCCTTGGCTGACGCCGTGGTACGCCGTCTGGGCGGTACCGCTCGCCGCCGCGGAGGACGACCGCAAGGCGCAGCTCTTCGCGCTCGCGTTGTGCGCCTACCTCCTTCCGCAGACCATCATCTGAGAGCGTGGCCCCGCGTCGATCGGGCTAGCGGCGCCGGAAGACGGTGATGCCGTCCTCGTCGAAGACGATGCGCCACCGCTTGTCGAGCCGCAGCCGTCGCAGCCGCTCGGACGTCGCCAGTGCGGAGGTCCGGTCTGCGTAGCCAGGTCTGGTCTCGTCCGCCGCGACCCAGGTCGAATCGTGCAGGTACGGGAAGCTGTGCAGGCGCCTCCGTCCCGAGAGGTGCGCTCCCAGCGAGTTCGTGGCGCTGACGACGGCGTCGTCTGGGATCAGCCGCACCGCGCGCGCAGCCACGTCGTCGTGCGCCGAGACCACGTGCTCGCGCGTGCCGAGCGATTCTCCTCCGGGGAAGTACCGCCAGAGCGGGATTGCACCGAGGACGTAGTTCGCGGCCAGCCCGGCTACGACGACGGCCGTGGCGACGGGTTGAGCCCAGCCGCGTCGCCGGCGTAGCCTGGCCGCTCCGAAGACGGCGGCGACGACGAGTCCCGGGATCGCCGAGGCGGTGTAGTGGAAGTGGATCGACTGCTGCGTCCGCGTCGCCGAGAGCAGGTTCGCCGCGAGCTCCGGCAGCGCCGTGAGGGCGGCGAGCGGGGCGAGCAGCGGCAGCGCGCCGAGGGGTAGCAGGAGCTCTAGCAGGTAGGGCACTCCGTTGTCGTCGAACATCTCGCCGAACACGCGGAGTGGGTCGGTGAAAACCGTCTCCGCGATTCCCGCCGGCGAGCCCCCGACGGCTCCGTAGCGGCCCTCGAACGGCGACGAGCCGCGCGGCGCGAAGTGCGGGAGGACGACGCCGATCACGAGCGCTGCCACCGCGACCCCGCCCGTCGCTATGACCGTGCCGGCGCGACGACGCCCGCGTGCCAGCGCGTACCAGACTCCGAGCGCGGCCACCGCGAGCGGCACGTGCTCCTTGGTGAGGCAGGCGAGTACGGCGACGACGGCGAAGGCGCCCAACCGGTCCTCGTCGAGGTACCAGAAGCCGAGCAGCAGGAGCGGCGTCGCGAGCGCCACGGCATGAAACTCGTTCAGCGCGAGCCACTGCGTTGGTGGGTAGAGGAGGTAGGCGAGCGCGAAGCCGGCGCCGGCACGCTCCGAGCCGAGGTGCTTCCTCGCGAGGAGGAACACGGGCACCGCGCCGAGGGCGATCGCGGCCGCCTGGACGACGAGCAGCATCGTGGGGTCGGGCCACAGCCACCAGAGCGGTGCGAAGGCGGCGAGGACCGGGTCGAAATGCGCGCCGAGCCGGGACATCTGCTCGCCGCGCAGGTTCGTGACCTCGAGCACGTCGCCGTGGGCCGTCGACCAGACCGCCTGCACCATGTTGCCGAGGTCGAAGCGGCCGGTGCCGAAGGAGAGGTGCCGGAGCACGGACAGCGTGCCGAAGCCCACCGCGAACGACGCGATCGCCGCCCACAGGACGAAGCGCCACCTCACGGGCGGGCGAGCAGTCCCTCGACGAGCTCCCGCCAGCGCCGCCCGAGAACGGCCTCGCTCGCGTGCGCTCGATAGGCCGCGTGTCCGCCCGCGCCGATCCGCCGGGCCAGCTCGGCGTCGCCGGCAAGTCGGCGAAGCGCCTCGGCGAGCGATTCCGGCTCTCCGGGTGGCACGAGCAGGGCGCTCTCGCCGTGCCGCAGGAGCTCGCGCGCGCCGGGCGTGTCGGCCGTGACGAGCGGCGTGCCGCAGGCGAGCGCCTGGAAGGCTTTGTTGGGGATCACGCGCTGCGCCTTCGGCGAGGTGCCGAAGATCCCGAGCGCGCAACCGGCGGCGCGGAGCCGTTCTGGCAGCCGCTCGTAGTCGATCCAGTCGATCCGCGTTACGTTCGGTGGTGGCGACGCGAGCAGCGCATCGAGCTGACCGCTGCCGACGATCGTGAAAGGGAGCTCCGGTGCGAGCCGCGCCGCTGCCAGGATCGTCTCTACCCCGTGCAGCGGGATCAGCTTGCCGACGAAGAAGGCCTCGAACCGCGCCGGCCGCGCCCACCCCGGCGCGAAGAGCCGCTCCTCGGCGCCGACGAAGCAGACCTCGACGCTCCCGGGCGGAAGCTGGGCGAGTAGCTCGAGGGAACGCGCGCTGGCCGCGGTGTCGGCGACCACGAGGTCGGCTGCCCGCAGCGCGTGGCGGTCGATCCGATTGAGCAGGCGTGCTGCCGGCGAGCCCGCGGCGAATCGCCTCCTGTCCTCGACGAGCGTCTCCGTCAACGAGACGAGCGGATTGAAGAGCACCGGCCGGCCGCGCGCGACCCACTTCGCCGCGGGCAGGTCGAGCTGACCGGGGTAGCCGACGACGACCGCGTCGAATCGCGGGCGCCGCCGCATGAGCAGACGCGCTTGTGCGGCCGCGAGCCGAAGCGCAGTGGCCGGCCCCAGCGACCAGTTCTGCCGCCGGCCGTGCCAGACGGCGACGTTCCGCTCCACGACCTCCACCCCCGCCCCGCGGAGGCTCGCGATCACCTGGGCGTTGCGAGGGTAGTCCCGCTCGTACGTCCCGAAGTACAGGACTCGCATCTAGCGCAGGGTCTCGTCGACGTGCAGCTCCGCGCGCCCGGTGCCCGAGCGCTCTTCGTGGTGGCTCGTGATCAGCTCGCTGAGCAGCCCGAGCGAGAGGAACTGCATCCCGACGACGACGAGCAGGACGCCGAGTGTGAGCAGCGGGCGGTGCCCGATCGCCTGGCCGCCGAGCTTCAGCGCGGCGAGATAGACGAGTACCAGCGAGCCGATGCCGCCGAGTCCGAGGCCGAGCCCCCCGAAGAGGTGCAGCGGCCGGTGCCGGTAGCGGCCCATGAAGGTGACGGTCAGCAGGTCGAGGAAGCCGCGCAGGTACCGCTCCATCCCGTAGCGCGAACGACCGTGCTCGCGCGGCCTGTGGTTGACGGGCAGCTCGGCGACACGAAACCCACGGTAGTGCGCGAGCACGGGGATGAACCGGTGCAGCTCGCCGTAGATCCGGAGGTCGGCCAGCACCTCGGCGCGATACGCCTTCAGGCCGCAGTTCAGATCGTGCAGCCGCACACCGGACAGGCGTCCCGTGACGACGTTGAAGATCCTGGACGGAAGGCGCCGGCTCCAGGGATCGCGGCGACGCGCCTTCCAGCCCGAGACGAGGTCGAAGCCCTCGTCGAGCTTCGCGAGCAGGCGCGGGATCTCGGCGGGGTCATCCTGGAGATCCCCGTCGATCGTGACGACGACGTCGCCCTGGGCCTCCGCGAACCCGGCCTGCAGCGCCGCCGCCTTGCCGAAGTTCCGGCGCAGGCGAACCACGCGAACGTTCTCTGCAGCCGCGTGCAGCCGCGTGAGGGCGGAGAAGGTCCCGTCGCCGGAGCCGTCGTCCACGAAGACGGCCTCCCAGGGCTGCCCGAGCGGCTCGAGCGCGGAATCGACCTCGTCGAACAGGAGCGCAACGCTTCGCTCCTCGTTGTGCACGGGGATGACGACCGAGATCACGCGAGCGAGCGTATCCAGCCGGCGCGGCTAGCGTATGGCGACGATGGCCGATCTGCTCACGCTCGACGAGGCGCTCGCACAAGTTCTCGAGCGGGTCGACCCGCTGCCCGCCGAGACGGTCGCAGTTGAGCACGCAAGCGGTCGCGTGCTCGCGGAGGAAGTCCGGGCAGGGGTCGACCTGCCCTCGTTCCGGAGCTCGGCGATGGACGGCTTCGCCGTGCGGGCGAAGGACACTCCCGGCACGCTGCCGGTGAGCTTCCGCATCGCCGCCGGCCGGCCGGCCGAGCGGGCACTCCGGGCCGGCGAGGCGATGGGGATCTCGACGGGAGGCGTCGTGCCCGAGGGGGCGGATGCGGTCGTTCCGATCGAAGACGTTGTCGCATCAGCAAACGCGATCACGCTCGCGGCGTCGGTCGAGGACGGCGCCAACGTCCGACCTGTCGCGGGCGATGTCCGGGCCGGAGAGGTCGTTCTGACTGCGGGACTCGCGCTCTCTCCCGCGAGGCTCGGTGCCCTGGCGGCCGCGGGCGTGACCTCCATCCGCTGCTTCCGGCGTCCCCGTGTGGCCGTGCTCAGCACGGGCTCCGAGCTGAGCCGGCCGGGCACGTCGCTCGAGCCGGGTCAGATCTACGAGTCGAACAGCCTGATGCTGGCGTCGGCACTCACGGGCGCCGGCGCCGGAGTCGAGCAGCTCGAGCCCGTAGCGGACGACCCGGCGGCGCATCGAGCCGCGCTCGAGCGCGGTCTCAGGGCCGACGTGCTCGTCAGCTCGGGCGGCGTCTCCGTCGGATCGCACGACCTAGTACGTTCGGTGGGCGCGGACCTCGGGGTCGAGGAGGTGTTCTGGCGCGTCGCGGTCAAGCCGGGAAAGCCGGTGGCGTTCGGCGTGCGCGGCCGGACGCTCGTCTTCGGGCTCCCCGGGAATCCCGTGTCCGCACTGGTCGGCTTCGAGCTCTTCGTCCGGCCGGCGATCCGCGCGCTCGCGGGCCACGCGCGCCCAGGCCCGCTCTTCGAGCAGGGCCTGCTCGCCCAGCCCGTGCGCCGGATCGCGACCCGCGACCAGCTGGTTCGCGCCCGCTCGGGCCTGGATGCGACCGAGACGGTGCTGCACCCGCTACGGGGCCAGGACTCGCACATGATTGTCCGTGCGGCGGCGGCCGATGCCCTCGTGCTCGTCCCGCTCGGCGAGGGCGAGCTGCCTCGGGGCGCTCGCGTCCGCTACCTCCGCATCTAGCCTCCGCCCAGGGCGAGCGGAATCGACTCGGCGCCCTTCCGGGCAGGAACGAGGGCAACGGGCTCCGCGTAGGCGATGTAGCGATGGGAGGCGAAGAAGCGCGGGTGGCACGCCTGGAGCGCGAGCAGCTCGACGCCACGGGACCTCAGCACCGAGAGCTCGTCGGCTGGGACGATCCGGTGACCGGTGATGCGGTACTCGAAGGTCCCGTACGGCAGCTCGACGAACACTGGATCGCCCTTCCTCAGCCGGTCGATGCGCGAGAACGGAGCGCCGTAGGTCGTGCGGTGCCCCGCCACGTAGACGAGCTCGCCCTCGCCGGGCACTGCGGAGCCGCGGTAGCGGCCGGGCCCTCGCTTCAGCGTTTCGGTGTCGGTGCCGTCGACCACGATCTCATCGACGTCGAGCGTCGGAATCCGGAGCCGGCCGACGGCGTCGCCGCGTCGGAGTCGGCGGCGCCAATCGCGGGCGCTGCGCCCGACCGCTCGCCGGAGCTCCTGGGGAGAGGCGGTTGCGGGTGCTGTGGCGACCGCGGTCGCCGTCGCGCTCTCGAGCCGCTGCTCGAAGCGCTGCTCGAGCTTGCGCTGCTCGTAGTGATGCACGGCCGCCGTGAAGGGGTCCTGCCACTGCCACACCGTCACTGCCCACGCCAGCCCGCCGAGGCCGGCCACGACCATCAGCGTCCCGGTGATGCGGGCGAGTCGTCTCATCAACCCTCCAACGCGTCCCGCTCCGCGGTCGGTTCCCGACGATCCCTCGCGGCGCGGGCAGTGCGGCCGGCCAGGGCGCGGAAGCCGCTCCCGGCCGGCCGTTCGCTCTCCCCCGGATACGCGGCGTAGCGTCCAGCCGCGAGCGCGGCGAGCTGGGCCGCGACCGCCAGCCAGGCGAGCCCGATCCCGGCGACGATGGGCGGCACGTAGCCGGCCGCGACCAGCGAGAGCAGATACCACGGCGTCTCCAAACCCAGCTCGTGGCGTCCCGCGAACGAGACGACGAGCAGCAGCGGCCCGGTGAGGCCCGCGCAGAGCAGCACCACGCGCACGGCCCGGTGTGCGCGATATGCCTGAGGCAGCCAGAGCCAGGTGTAGAGAGAGGGCAGGAGGAAGACGAGCGCGAAGGGATTCGTCGACACGACGAGCAGCGCGAGGAGTCCGAGGGCAAGCAATGCGACGGTGTATCCGGCGAGGATCTCCTCGATCGTCGCGGGCCGCCTCGGGATCAGCCGCTCCCTGCCGAGCAGCCAACCGCCGAGGGCGAGGGCGGCGACGAGCGCGACTCCGAGAACGGGGGGCTCGCCGGCGTCGGGAGCGTGGGGCGGCAACGGGCGCCCCTCGGGGCCGTCCGCGAACAGGCCGACCTGCGAGGCCAGAAACACGAGTGCACCGACGTACGCCCAGAAAGCGAGCCTGCTGCGCAGGCTCCGGACCGCGGCGAGCAGCGGGATCCTCCTCCTGCGGCAGCGGGCGAACAGGTCGATCACGCCAATCGCGAAGGGCAGCAGCGCGGCGATCAGGACGAGCTGTACCGCCCAGCCGAGAACGATTCGTCGGCCGAGGTAGACATGGGTGGTCGTGCCCCGGTTGAGCTCGATACCCGTGTCGAGCGACCCGAGGAGGCTTTGGGCCGCGCGACCGAGCTCGCCGAGCCGGTAGGGTGCGAGCGGGTTCCCCTCGGAGGCGGGCGAGGCTTGATGCTCGACGGTGCTCAGGGTCAACGCGGGAACGCCAAGCGCGACGAGTGGACCTTGCTCGCCCAGCGTGAACGGAAAGCCGAGGTCGAGCACCTGGCGGAGCGCGCTCGGCCGGTGCGGCTCCTGCCCCGATTCCTCCAGGACTCGCACCGCGGCCGTACGTACGAACGACGCCGGGGGTGATCGGGGCGTGTCGCCTGCGATCAGGAGCCGCGGTTCGCCGGCGCCGCCGATCGCGTCGAGGCTGATCACCGCGAGGGCATCCTCCGCGTACGGCGAGGTCGCTGCGAAGTGCGCGGCCCCGAGCGCACCGAAGGCGCCGCCGTCGGTCGAGACGAAGACCAGGTCATGGTTCGGTCGAGCCTGGACCCCGCCGGCGCCCGCGACGGGTGCGTACGCCCGCGCCAGCTCGACGAGGGCTGCCGTGCCCGACGCGTTGTCGCTCGCGCCGGGGCCGAACCCAGTGTTGTCGCGGTGGCTGAGGAAGACGATCGCGCTCGGCGACGGGCCTTCGGCCACCGCAACGATGTTCTGGAGCTCGACTGTACCGCGGCCCGAGATCTTCGCCCTGAAGTCGTTGGTCTCCGTCTCGAAGCCGTACAGGCCCATCTGCCGCGAGAACCACTGCGCCGCCCCCAGCGCCCCGGCGGTTCCCGGTGAGCGATCGGGGTAGTCTCGTGCGAGCTCCTCGGCCAGCGCGGTAGCGGTCTCGCCGTCGAACGCGGGCGGCAGCGCAGGTGCGGGCAGGGGTTGCGGCTGTCCGACCGTGAATGCCGCCAGCAAGAGCGGCAGCGCCACGAGCAGCCACGTTCCCCGCACCGTGCGCGCATTGATCGGCCGCTCGGTGAAGCCGCGAGGTGGTCGCCCGCGGGTGCCGGCCGGGCCGGGAGGGGCCGAGGGGCGGGGCGGGGCCATGGAGCAGCCAGTCTAGGCGAGGGCCGGGGCCGGCCAGGTCCTCTTTCGGCCGTACCATGCCTGCATGGCCCGCCCCGCGACCATTCTGCTCGTGGACGACGAGGATGCCGTGCAGAAGCTGCTGACCTATCCGCTCGAGCGCGACGGATTTCGCGTGGTCGCCGCGCGCGACGGAGAGGAGGCGCTCCAGCGCTTCGCCGAGACGTCCTTCGACCTCGTAGTGCTCGACCTGATGCTGCCCAAGCTCGACGGGCTCGAGGTCTGCAAGCGCCTCCGGGCGGGCAGCTCGGTGCCGATCATCATGCTGACCGCGCGTGACGACGAGCTCGACAAGGTGCTCGGTCTCGAGCTGGGCGCCGACGACTACATCACGAAGCCATTCTCGATCCGGGAGTTCCGGAGCCGCGTGCGGGCGCTGCTCCGCCGGGCTGCGACGCCCCGGTCGACGGGCCTGGAGGCGGACGACGAGCTGATCGAAGCGGCGGGGGTGCGCATCGACGTCGCCCGGCGGACGGTGGAGGTGCGCGGCCGGGAGGTACAGCTGACCTTCGTCGAGTTCGAGCTGCTGCGCTTCCTGGCTGCTTCACCGGGCCGCGTCTTCTCCCGGCGGCAGCTGCTCGAGCGGCTGCGCGGCGGTGCCGACTACCGCGAGCCACGTACGATCGACGTGCACGTGCGTCACCTGCGCGAGAAGATCGAGCGCGATCCGCGAGAACCAGAGCTGATCCTCACCGTTCGCGGCGTCGGGTACCGCTTCCACGACCGATGATCCGCGGCATCCGCCTCCGACTGGCGCTCGCACTGCTCGGAGTCGTGTCGGGCGCGCTCGGGGTGGCGTATCTGATCGTTGTCCCCACGCTCGAGAGCAGGCTCGTGGAGGCGAAGCTCGACCAACTCGACCGCGATGCGGTCACGGTCCGTGCGTGCATCGAGGGCTTCGTCGACTTCACGCGCTGGCAGGACTGCGCCGACACCGGGGTGGCCGTCCTCAACGTGCGCGTGGTGGTCTACGACGTTCTCTGGCCCGACCCGCCGGCGCTCTCGGTGATCGCGGACTCGCGCGCGGCCCGCTCGGTGGACGTCGAGAACGACGTGCTCGCCGAGCGTGCGACGGTCACGTCCCGGACGCAGCGTGGCGTGGTCACACGCGCCGGGACGCGCTTCGCCGAGGTCGCCGTATCGTTTCGGACGAACGACAGGCCGGTCGTCTTCCTCCTGATCAGCCCTCTCTCCGAGCAGCTGTCGAGCATCGACTTCGTCGAGCGCCGCCTGCTCCTGGGCGGGCTGATCGCGCTCGGGCTCGCGGTTCTGCTGGGCTATGGGGGCGCCACGGTGCACGCCCGCCGGATCCGGCGACTCGAGCGCGGGGCCGAGCGCATCGCGAGCGGGCGGTTCGACGAGCCCGTGGTCGACGGCGGCAACGACGAGCTCGGGGCGCTGGCTGCGGCCTTCGAGCGGATGCGCCTCCAGCTCGAGAACCTGGATCGTGCGCGGCGCGAGTTCATCGCGAACGCCTCGCACGAGCTCCGCACGCCGCTCTTCTCCCTGGGTGGCTTCCTCGAACTGATGATCGACGAGGAGCTGGACGAGGATACGAAGCGCGAGTTCCTCGTCACGATGCGTGACCAGGTCGACCGGCTCACGAAGCTCGCTACCGACCTGCTCGACCTGTCACGGCTGGACGCGGGCCGGATGCACGTGGAGCGGGAGCCGGTCGATCTTGGTGCCGTCGCTCAGACTCTCGTAGAGGAGTTCGGCGTGCTGGCCGAGCGCCGCGGCCAGGTCCTCACCGCCGAGGTCGACGGGCATCCGGTGGCCCGCGCCGACGTGCTCCGCGTGCTCCAGGCCGGCCGTGCTCTCGTCGACAACGGGCTCGTACACACGCCGTCCGGCACGCGTGTGACGGTGAGCGCCTGGTCACAGGCCGGGCGCGCGCTGCTCTCGGTGGCCGACGACGGCCCCGGCGTCGCGCCTGAGACGGTGCCCCACGTCTTCGACCGCTTCTACCGGGTCGAGGGGGATGTCGCCTCGGGCAGCGGACTCGGACTGGCAATCGCCCGTGAGCTCGCCGGGCTGATGGGCGGCGACGTGACGCTCGACTCGCGGCCGGGCCGGACGGTCGTGACCCTGGCTCTGGCCGCCGATGTCCCGGCGCGCGCGGGCGAGCCCACTGGCGTTTCCACGTGAAAATGGGCGCGGCGGCTACAGTGGCCCGATGCGCGCCGGGGCGATCGCCGTTGTTGCTGTGGTTGCCGCAGCGCTCGGCTCGGCTTCGACACTGATCGTCGCCACGGCCGCGGGCTGGGTGGACGATGACGCTTCGCCTGGCTCGGTCGTCGTCGCCTCACCGGCGGGATTGGACGCATCGGCTCCCCGCGGCATCGCATCGTCGCTCACCGGCGCCACGTTCGATCCGGCCGCCATCTACGCTCGTAGCACGCCGGGTGTCGTCACGATCTACGCGCTCTTCGACGGAGGCGGACGTTCGCAGGGGTCGGGGTTCGTCGTCTCCGAGGAGGGGCACGTGTTGACCAATTCGCACGTGATCACGAGCGTGGGCGAGTCGTCAGGGGGACCCGTTCGCGGGGCGACGAGCGTGTACGCCGTCTTCGCCGACGGTGACCGGCTGCCGGCCGAGATCGTCGGCTGGGACCTCTTCAACGATACGGGTGTGATCAAGGTCGATCCCGAGGAACACAGCGTCAGCCCCATCCCCTTGGGAGACTCGAACAACGTGGTCGTCGGTGAGCCGGTGGCCGCGATCGGCAGCCCGTTCGGCAACGAGAACTCGCTGGCCGTCGGCGTCATCTCCGCCGTCTCGCGCTCGATCCCGTCACTGACCTCGCGGTATCACGTCTCGAACGCAATTCAGGTGGACGCGCCGATCAACCACGGCAACTCCGGCGGACCACTGCTCGACGGGCGCGGCCGTGTGATCGGGCTCAACGCCCAGATCCGCTCCGAGTCCGGGAACGCCGAGGGCGTCGGCTTCGCGATCCCGATCAACTCCGCCCGCCGCTCGATGGAGCAGCTGATCTCGACGGGACGGGTCGCGTACGCCTACATCGGAATCACGACGCAGGACGTCACGCCCGCCTTTGCGCGTAGGTACGAGCTGGGTGCCGACCGGGGAGCGATCATCGAGGAGGCCGTTTCGGGCTCGCCCGCCGCCCGGGCCGGGCTGCGCGGCTCGCAGAAGGAAGAGCTGTTCAACGGCTCCCCCGTCCCCGTCGGCGGGGACGTGATCGTGGCGGTGGCCGGGCGGCCAGTCGAGCGCGCAGACGACGTGGCACGCATTGTGACAGAGGCCCTCCTTCCCGGGCAGGTCGTGGACCTCGAGGTGCTGCGCGGCGGCAAGGGCGAGCGCGAGACGGTCCGCGTGAGGCTGACCGAGCGGCCCACCGATCCGTGACCCTGTTTAGCCGCCGTCTCCCCGAGGTATAGAAGGGAGAGACGGCAGTAGGGTTGCGAAGGTTTCGCAAGAATTTCAGAAAGGCTAGCTAAGGTGAGTGACACACGTGCGGTGAGTCGGCGGACTGCCCCCGGCGGGACCGTCCGGCTGACCTTTCCGGCGAAGCCGGAATACATCACGCTCTCACGGCTCGCTCTGACCGGCCTCTCCCGCGTCCGCCCGCTGGCGCCCGAGACCCTGGCCGAGCTCAAGCTCGCGCTCACGGAGGCCTGCTCCAACTCCGTCCGGCACGCGTACGGCGACGAGGAGGGGCAGGTCGAGATCAGCTTCGAGCTCCGCGCCGATCGACTCGTCGTCGAGGTCGCGGACGACGGCTTCGGCTTCGAGCCTGCAGAGGCTGCCCGGGCCGACGACGGGTCCGAGCTCACCGAGGGCGGGCTTGGAATCGCGATCATCCGCTCGGTCGCCGACGAGGTCGAGATCGGTGGCCGCGGCAACGGCCGCGGCTCGCGACTCCGCTTCGTGAAACTGCTGTAGCTGGATGCGCGTGGAACCCTGAAGGAGGCGGCTTCGCCGCCTCATCTGGGCCAAGTGGTCAACGTGCCGTCATCGACGCTAGGGTCGGGCCGTGGACGGCCGTCGCGAGCTGATCGTCGTCTCGAACCGGGGCCCCGTCGGCTACGACCTCGACGACGACGGCCGGCGGATCGCCAACCGCGGCGCCGGAGGGCTCGTCACGGCGCTGCGCTCGCTCGTCTCCCGCCGCGAGGTGACCTGGATTGCGAGCGCCGTCACTGCGGCGGAGCGGCTGGTGGCAGGCGGCGACGGGATCGAGGAGCGGTCCGCGGACGGATCGCGCTACCGCCTGCGGCTCGTCGCCCACGAGCCGCACGCATACGACCTCTACTACAACGTGGTGGCGAACCCGACCTTGTGGTTCGTCCAGCACGGGCTGTGGGAGCTGAAGCACGGGCCGGGGGTCGGCCTCGAAGCGGCCTGGGACGAGGGCTACGCTCCCGTGAACGCCGCCTTCGCCGCCGCGGTGCTCGAGGAGCTCGACTCCCGTCCAGGCGCGGCGGTCTTCTTCCACGACTACCACCTCTACCTAGCTCCGCAGCTCGTGCGCGAAGGGAGCCCGCGGGCCGTTCTCGGCCATTTCGTCCACATCCCGTGGGTCGGCGCGACGGGCTGGGCCGTGCTGCCGCCGAGGATCGTGCGAGCGGTTCACGAAGCCCTGCTGGCGAACGACGTCCTCGGATTCCACACGGAGCGCTGGCGCAAGGCCTTCCTCGTCTCCTGCAGGGAGCTCGGCGTGAGCACGGAGGGAACCCGGGTGACCGCGCATCCGATCTCCGTCGACGTCGCCGAGTTCGAGGCGCTCGCCCGTAGCGAGGCGGTCCTCGTGCGGGAGCGCGAGCTCGCGGCGACGCGCCCTGAGCGGCTGGTCCTGCGCGTCGACCGGACGGATCCCTCCAAGAACGCCGTGCGCGGCCTCGAGGCGTTCGGCCTCCTGCTCGATCGGCGACCGGAGCTGCGTGGCCATGTGCGCATGCTCGCCTTGCTCGATCCCTCCAGGCAGACGATCCCCGAGTACGTCGAGTACCGAGCGGCGATCGAGCGGATGGCGGCCACGGTCGAGGCGAGACACCGCGGGGCCCTCGAGCTGAGCATCTCCGACGACTTCCCGCGGTCGGTCGCCGCCTACAAGCAGTTCGACGTCCTGCTCGTGAACGCCGTGATGGACGGGCTGAATCTCGTCGCGAAGGAGGCCGCGTTGGTCAACACTCGCAACGGTGTCGTTGTCTTGTCCGAAAACAGCGGCGCCTTTGAGGAGCTGCGAGACTGGGTCGTCCCGGTCGATCCGCACGACCTCGACGGGCACGTCGCTGCGCTCGAGTGCGCGTTGGAGCTGCCCGCCGCCGAGCGCCGCCGGCGGGCGGACGCGATCCGCGCCCAGGTGCGCTCGCACGACCTCGAGGCCTGGGCGGCCGCGCAGCTCGCCGCCCTGGACGAGGTCAGTACGATGCGGCCGTGAGCGAGCCCACACCGAGCCTCTCGCACATCGACGAGTCGGGTGCCGTCCAGATGGTGGATGTCGGCTCGAAGCCGCTGTCTCGTCGGAGGGCGGTCGCCGGCGCGACCGTGAGGATGGCCTCCGAGACGGCGCTGCGCCTGCGCGAACTGCCGAAGGGCGATGCCCTCGCGACGGCCCAGCTCGCTGGGATCATGGCCGCGAAGCGCACGAGCGACCTGATTCCGCTGTGTCACCCCCTGCCGCTCTCGTATGTGGACGTCTCGCTCGAGGTCGGGGCCGATCGGGTCGAGATCCGCACCGTCGCCGAGACGACCGCGCAGACGGGGGTGGAGATGGAGGCGCTGACAGCTGCCGCCGTCGCTGCGTTGACCGTCTACGACATGGCCAAGGCGGTCGACAAGCAGATGTCCGTGACGGACGTCGTGCTCGTCGAGAAGACCAAGGAACCCCTGTGAGAGCCGCCGTCCTCACCGTCTCCGACGGCGTGGTCGCGGGCACGCGGGAGGACGCGAGTGGAGACCTGCTGGCCGGCCTGCTGGAGAGCGACGGGTACGAGGTCGAGCGCCGGGTCGTCCCCGACGAGGCGGGGGAGATCGCCGCAACGATCCTCGAGCTCGCGGAAGGCGCGAGCATCGTGCTCACCACCGGAGGCACCGGTGTGGCCCCGCGCGACGTAACTCCCGAGGCGACGCGGTCGGTGATCGACCGCGAGGCTCCCGGGATCGCGGAGGCGATCCGCGCGGACGCGCTCGCCAAGACGCCGCACGCGCTCCTCTCGCGGGGCGTCGCCGGGGTGCACGCGCGCACGCTCGTCGTCAACCTGCCCGGCTCGCCCGGTGGTTGTCGCGACGGCTTCGCGGTGCTGCGACCCGCCCTGGAGCACGCCGTCCGGCTCCTCGCCGACGAGCAGACGGCGCATCGCCAGACGTGAGGGCGCGGTGATGCCGGAGACCGCGATCGGGCTGCCGCGCCGCTTCGCGTCGCTCGTCAAGCTCGAGCACACGATCTTCGCGCTGCCGTTCGCCTACGTCGGCGCTCTGCTCGCGTGGGGCGACGCATTGCGGGCGCGCGATCTGCTCTGGATCACGGTCGCGATGGTGGGCGCGCGCACCCTCGCGATGGCGCTCAACCGGCTGATCGACGCGGAGATCGATGCCAGGAATCCGCGCACCGCGACGCGCGAGCTGCCGGCGGGCGCGCTGACGCGAACTCAGGTGCTGGCTCTCTGCGCCGCAGCGCTGGCGCTCTTTCTCGTAGCGGTGCTCCAGCTCGATCCGATCGTGCGCTGGCTCTGGCCGGTTCCCGTCGTTCTCTTCGTCGTCTACCCCTACCTGAAGCGGGTCACCTGGCTCTGTCACCTCTGGCTCGGCGTTTCGCTCGGGTTCGCACCGGTGGGTGCGTGGATCGCCGTGACCGGTGAGCTTCCGTGGCCGGCCTGGGCGCTCGGCGGCGCGGTCGCGCTCTGGGTCGGGGGCTTCGATCTCTTCTACTCCCTCTTCGACGACGAGCACGATCGTGCGGAGGGGCTGCACTCGTGGGCCGTTCGGTTCGGTGTGCAGGGGGTGTTCTCAGGCGCGCGCGTGCTGCACGCCGGCACGATCGCCCTGCTCGCCGCGGCGGGACTCGGCCTGGACGTCGGCATCCTCTACTGGCTCGGGGTCGCGGCCGTCGCCGCGCTGCTCGCCTACGAGCACTCGCTCGTGCGACCCGGCGACCTGCGCCGGCTCGATGCGGCGTTCTTCACCGTCAACGGCGCCATCAGCATCGTCTTCCTGGGCTTCGTGCTGGCCGACGCGCTGGCCCGTTGATCGTCGCCCGGGCGCTCGAGAAGCGCTACGGCCCGAAGCGCGCGCTGCGGCCGGTCGACCTCACGCTCGCGCGCGGCGAGTTCCTCGTCGTCACGGGTGCGAACGGGTCCGGCAAGACGACGCTGCTCCGGCTCGTGGCGGGCCTCGCGGCGCCGACTGGCGGCCGGCTCGAAGTAGACACGGACCGTGCGCGGCTCGGCTTTCTCGGGCACGAGCCTCTCGTCTACCGCGACCTGACCGCGGTCGAGAACCTCGACCTCTACGGCCACCTCTACCACGTCCCGCAGCGTCGCGAGCGTCTCGGGATGCTGCTCGAGCGGTTCGGGCTGTGGGACGTCCGCAACGACCGGACCGGCTCGTACTCGCGCGGGATGCTCCAGCGGCTCGCGCTCTGCCGCGTGCTCGTGCACGATCCGGAGCTGCTCGTCCTCGACGAGCCCTTCACCGCGCTCGACGAGGCCGGGGCGAAGCTGGTCGACCGGCTTCTCCTCGAGCTCGCGGGCGCGCGCACCGTGCTGCTCTCGACACACGATCCGCGCCGTGTCGACTCGCTCGCAACCGCGCGGCTCGCCCTCGCATGAGCTATCTAGGCGACGTCGCTGCGCTCGCGCGGAAGGATCTGCGGCTCGAGCTGCGCGCTCGGGACACGCTGCCGGCGATGCTGCTCTTCGTCGTCTCGACGCTCGTCGTGTTCCACTTCGCGCTGCCAGCGGGCAGCGACGAGCTGGCCGCGCAGGGACTGCTCTGGGTGGCGCTCGTCTTCACCGCGTTGCTCGGCCTCGCGCGGGCGTGGGCGCCCGAGCGGGAGAGCGGTGCGCTCGAGGGGCTCGTGCTCGCGCCGTGCGACCGCAGCGCGATCTGGCTCGGCAAGTCGATCGCGGTGTTCGTCTTCCTCGCGGCGATCGCCCTCGTCGCACTGCCCGCCTTCGCGGCGTTCTTCTCGCCGGTCGGCTGGGAGACTGTCGCGGCCGTCGTCCTGGCGAACGTCGGCATCTGCGCCGTCGGCACGCTCCTCGCGGCGATGGCGGCCGCGAGCCGGACCCGCGAGCTCGTGCTGCCGATCCTCTTCCTGCCGCTGGCGATTCCGCTCGTAGTCGGTGGTGTCGGTGCGAGCATCTCGGAGGAGCCGGGTCGCTTCCTCGCCTTTCTCGGGCTGTACGACGGGCTCTTCGCGATACTGTGCTGGGCGTCCTTTGAGTACGTCGTCTCCGAATAGCAGCGCCTTCCGGAGCCCGGTTCCCGTTCTCGCAGCCGTCGCGGCGGGACTGGTCGGGCTCGCGATCGTGTTTGCCTTCTTCGTCGCTCCGGAGGACGCGGACCAGGGCATCTCGCAACGGATCTTCTACTTCCACGTTCCGATCGCCCTGACCGCCTACGCGTGCTTCGGCTGGGGTGCGCTGAAGGCGCTGCTGCTGCTCTGGCGCAAGGACGAGCGCTACGACCTCGAGGGCTACGTAGCGGTGCACCAGGGCACGATCTTCGGCTCGCTGACGCTGCTCACCGGGTCGATCTGGGCCAAGGCGTCGTGGGGTCACTGGTGGCTGTGGGAGGAGGATCAGCTCGTGCTCTTCCTGGTGCTCTTCCTGTTCTACTCCGCCTACTTCATGCTCCGCTTCTCGATCGAGGAAGGGCCCAGGCGAGCGAACATCTCAGCCGTCTACGCGCTCTTCGGGGTGGTGCTCGTCCCGGTCAGCTTCCTCGCGATCCGGCTTGCGGAGAACGTGATCCACCCCACGGTGTTCACTCGTGACGGGCCGCAGATGACGGGGACGATGTTCCTCACGTTCTGCATCGCCTGGGCCGCGATCTCGATGCTCGCCTATACGCTCTACCGCGTCGAGCTGCTCGGCAAGCGCCTCGACGCGAACCTGCGCGAGCTGCGGGAAGCTTTGACGTGAGCGCCGGCGAGAAGTACGTCGCGGCGGCGTACGGCGTCGTCTTCGTGGCGGTGCTCGTCTATGTCGCCATCATCGCGGCGAAGCTGGCACGGCTCGAACGGGAGACGGCCGAGCTGGCCGAGCTCGCGCGCATGCGCGGCGAGAATGACTGAGCTGCTCGTCGTTCCCGCCCTGCTCGCCTACGGCGAGGCGGCGGTCGCCTACGTGGGCGAGTTGCGCGGCCCGGGGCTCGCGGGCCGGCTCGCGACCTGGGGCGTCCGCCTCGGCTGGCTCGCGCAGACCGCGCTGCTCGTCGGGCAGGCCGTCTCGGCGGAAGGCTTCCCCTGGCGAACCTGGGCGGGCTCGCTGAACCTGTTCGTCTGGCTCGTCGTTGGCGCCTACCTGATCTGGGGCTGCAAGCCACGCTATCGCCTGCTCGGGCTCGCCGTGATGCCGGTCGCGGCGGTGCTCCTGGCGCTCGCCTGGGCCGGCGGCGGCACGGCGCTGGCGGAGCGCGGCGACTCCGGAGTCGTGCTCGCGACCCACGTCGGGCTCATGCTCGCGGGGTTCGCCGGGCTGACCCTCGCAGCGGGCATGGCCGGCCTCTATGTCTGGCAGGAGCGGCGCTTGAAGCGCCACGACCGCGCCGTCCTGCGCGTTCGCGTTCCGCCACTCGATGCGCTCGATCGGCTCGCCGCGCGCACCGTGCTCGCATCGCTCGTCCTGCTCGCGTTCGGGATCGGGGTCGGCGCATCGAGCTTCGAGCGCGGAGACTTCGACGTCGCGATGGGAGTGACGCTCGGGATCGTCGGCGTCTACGTAGCGCTGCTCGTGCTCCGGCACGAGGGCTGGCGCGGTCACCGCTCGGCGCTGCTCAATCTCTGCGGCTTCACGCTTGTCGCGATCGTCCTCCCCCTGACCCACTTCGCCGCATGAGGCTCACGCTCGTCGGTATCTCGCATCACAACGCGCCGATCGAGCTGCGCGAGCGGGTCGCGCTCGACGCAAGCGGCGCCGCTGCACTCGCCCGTGCGCTCGGCCCGGAGGCCGTCGTCCTGTCGACGTGCAATCGAACGGAGCTGTACCTCGCCCGCGACGAGAGCTCCGAGGAGCTCGGCGTGGAGACCCTGCTCGAGCTGGCCGGGACCCACGCCGAGGAGCTGCGGCCGGCGCTGTACCGCCTGAGCGACGGGGCGGCCGCGCTCCACCTCTTCCGGGTCGCGGGGGGCCTCGACTCGCTCGTCCCCGGTGAGGGCGAGATCCTCGGCCAGGTGCGCGCGGCCTACGAGGCCGGGGCGACGGGCCCGTTCCTCGAGCGGCTCTTCCGGCAAGCGCTGAGCGCCGGTCGCCGCGTGCGCGTCGAGACGGCGATCGGCGAGAGCCCCTCGTCCGTGCCTGCCGCGGCCGCTTCGCTCGCGCAGCAGGTGTTCGGCGAGCTGGACGGGAAGCGCGTGCTCGTGCTCGGCGCCGGAAAGGTGAGCGAGGCCGCCGCGCGAAACCTCGTCTCACGTGGCGCCGAGATCGCCTTCGTCGCCAACCGGAGTCTCGGGCACGGCGAGGAGCTCGCGCGGAGGCTGGGCGCCCGGGCGCTCGGGCTCGAGGACGTCTCGTCCGAGCTAGAGCACGCGGATGTCGTCGTCGCGTCGACGAGCGCGCCGGGGCTCGTCCTCGACCGGCCGACCGTTGAGGGCGCCCTGCGCGCACGCAAGGGACGGTCGCTGCTGCTCGTCGACCTGGCGGTGCCTCGCGACCTCGACCCGGCCATCAACGACCTCGACGGCTGCTTCCTCTACGACATCGACGATCTCGAGGCCGTCGTCGCCGAGACCCTCGCCGGGCGCCGCAGCGAGGCCGTTCGGGCCGAGAAGCTCGTCGCCGCCGAGGCCGAGCGGTTCCACGAGTGGCAGGCCTCGCTCGGGGTCGTCCCGACGATCGCGTCCCTGCGCGCTCTGGTCGACGAGATCCGCGACCGCGAGCTCGCAAGGGCCGGCTCGCGACTCTCCGAGAAGGAGCGCCGCCAGGTCGAGTCGGTTCTGGCGCAAATCCTCGCGAAGCTCCTGCACCTTCCGACGATCCGGATGAAGGAGGCGGCCGCGGCAGCCGACGGTGTGATCTATGCTGACGTCGTGAAGCATCTGTTCGGGCTCGGCGAGCGGCAAGAGGAGGAGCGACGCCCGTGAAGACGGCAGGGAGCACGAGATTCGTCACGGGACGCCCGTTGCCGCTACAGGCTCCGACAGCGTTTGTGCGCATCCGGCCGAACTCCGTGCGCGGTTGCGGCGAGCCGCGTCCCACCGCGCGTCGTAGCTGTGCTCATTCGCGTCGGCTCGCGCGGAAGTAGGCTCGCGCTCACCCAGGCGGAGCGGGCCGCTGAGGCGCTGCGAGGACCTGGGATAGAGATAGCGCTCGTCCCGATCACGACCGCCGGCGATCGCGACCGGACGAAGCCATTCGGGCAGATCGGCGAGCGCGGCGTCTTCGTCAAGGAGCTCGAGGAGGCTCTTCTAGCGGGACGCATCGACGTTGCGATTCATTCCGCCAAGGACATGACGTCGACCGATGCGGAGGGGCTCGCCGTCGGCGCCTATCCGGCCAGGGAGGATCCCCGGGACGCGCTCTGCGGCGCCAGCGAGTTGCGCGCGGGGATGCGGATCGGAACCGCCTCGGTGCGCCGCCGCGCGCAGCTGTTGGCGCTCGATCCGACGCTCTCGATCGAGCCGCTGCGCGGCAACATCGACACCCGACTGCGCAAGCGGCGCGAGCGGGGGCTCGATGCGATCCTGCTCGCCGCCTGCGGTCTCGACCGGCTCGGGCTGGGCGCGGAGATCGGCTTCCGGTTCGCACCGGGGAAGCTGCTGCCCGAGGCCGGGCAGGGCGCGCTCGCGCTGCAGGTGCGCGCGGGGGAGGAGGAACTCGTCGCCCGCGCGGACGACCCCGAGACGAGGCGCCGCGTCGAGGCGGAGCGCCGCTGCGTCGCTCTCGTGGGCGGCGGCTGCCTCGCGCCCGTCGCCGCGCACCACGACGGGACGACGCTGACCGCACTCGTCGCCGACGAGGACGGAGCGTGGATCGTGCGGCGCAGCGGCACCGATCCGGACGGCGTCGCGGCCGAGCTCCTGGCCGCCGCTCCGTGAGCGCCGCAGTGCGATGAGGATCGTCGTCACCCGGCCGCAAGGTCAGGAGGAGGAGCTGGTCGCGAGGCTCGAGGCGCTCGGGCACGAAGTTGAGATCTGCCCGCTCGTCGCGGTGGAGCCGCTGGGAGATGGACCCATCGACGTGCGTGGCTACGACTGGGTCGTCGTCACGAGCGTGAACGGCGCGCGCGAGCTGAGGCGCCGCATGACCGGCGTGCCGGCCAGGGTGGCGGCGATCGGCCGCGCCACGGCGGCTGCGTTCGGCGGCGCGGATCTCGTTCCCCGCGTCTCGACGCAGGAAGGGCTGCTGGACGAGCTCCCGCGTCCGGCGGGCCGCGTGCTCTTCGCGGCTGCGGAGGGTGCCAGGAAGCTGCTCGCCGAGGCACTCGACGCCGAGTTCGTCCCGCTCTACCGGACGCTCGAGTTGAGGCCGGAGCGGGCACCCGAAGGCGACCTCGTCCTGCTCGCCTCGCCGTCGGCGGCGCGCGCCTTCGCCCGCACCGGCGCCGAGATGCCGGCCGTCTCGATCGGGCCGGAGACGACGGTTGCTGCCCGCGCCGCCGCAATCGAGGTCGTCGGCGAGGCCACGACACATGACGTCGCCGGGCTCGTCGCTGCGGCCGCGGCGGCAGCAGGTCGTTAACCTCCGCGCGTGTTCGTCTCCTTCCTGAGCGACTTCGGGCTGCAGGACGACTTCGTCGGCACGTGTCACGGCGTGATCAAGCTGATCTCACCGGAGACGCACATCATCGACGTCACGCACGGCATCCCTCCTCAGCAGATCCTGCAGGGGGCGCTCGTACTCGCCAGCACGCTCCCCTACGTGCCCGCCGGCGTCCACCTCGCGGTCGTCGACCCCGGTGTCGGCAGCCAGCGAAGAGCGCTCGCCCTACGCGACGTGGAGGGACGCAGCTTCGTCGGTCCGGACAACGGTCTGCTTGTCCCCGCCGCCGAGCGCGCGGGCATCGCGGTCGTCCACGAGATCGCCAACCCCGACTATGCGCTTCCCGCGGTCTCGCGCACGTTCCACGGCCGTGACATCTTCGCGCCGGCGGCCGCTCATCTCGCCAACGGCCTCGCCCTCGAGGAGCTCGGCCCGCCGCTTGCCCCGGATGCGCTTGTCCGGCTGGACCTGCCCCGGCCGCAACTCGGCCAGTCAAGGATCGTCGCGACGATCCTCTACGTCGACAGCTTCGGCAACATCGCTCTCAACCTGACCCGTGACGACCTGACGCAGATCGGAATCGCTCCAGGCACGCAGGTCGAGCTCGACCTCGCCGGCGAGCGTGTGTACGCGATCGCGGCCCGCACCTTCGCCGACGCCCGGGCGGGTGACATCATCCTCTACGAGGACAGCTACGGGAACATGTCGATCGCGATCAGCGGCGGCGACGCGGCCCAGATGCTGCACGCGCGAGCGGGTCAGCCGCTCAGGATCGGCGCCATCGAGCCCTAGTTGCGAATGGCCGGGGGTGTCTGTCATTCTCTGGCGTACGGAGACGTTCGCGGCACGGTCACACCGGCCCGGACGTCTCTCGTCTTTGCTCGCGAAGAAGACCCTGAAGGAGGCGGCTTCGCGCCTCGCCGCGCTCGATCCGCTCAGCCGGGTCGCCTCTTCCGCTCAGATCCAGCTGAAGGTCTCCTGCAGGAAGGGAACGAGGAAGTAGAGGAGGAACGCTGCCGAGGCGATCCACATGAACGGGTGGACGTCCCTCGGGCGGCCCTGCGCGGCGCGCACGAGCGTGTAGGCGAGGAAGCCCATGCCGATGCCGTCCGTGATCGAGAACGTGAAGGGCATGATCATGATCGTCAGCGCGGCCGCGAGCCCGATGCCGAGATCGCTGAAGTCGATTCCCGCGAGCTTCCGTGCGGTCCGGCCTTCGGCCACGTCCTCCGCCTCGGTCAACGCCGACATCATCAGGAAGCCGACGATGATCAGCGCGGGCGCGGTTGCCTGTGGGGGCACCATGCCGATGATCGGCGCGAAGAACATGAACGGGAAGAAGAGGGCTCCGCAGACGACGGCGACCCACCCCGTCCGACCGCCGACCCCCACCCCGGACGCCGACTCTATGTACGTCGTCGCCGACGAGGTCGACGCGGCGCCCCCGGCCACCGCTGCCAGCGAATCGACGAGCAGCGGCTTGCGGATCTCCGGCAGCCGGCCCTCCGCGTCGAGGTACCCCGCGGGCTTGCCGACGCCGACGAGTGTTCCCATCGTGTCGAAGAAGTCCGCGAGGAAGAGCGAGAACGCCCAGACGATCGCCGAGATGAACGCGAGCTCGGTGAACGCGTCGAAGTTGAACTCCCCGAGCAGGGAGAGATCGGGCGCCTCGTAGACGTCACCCGGCCAGCTCGCACCGGCAGTGAACCCGGCCCCGTCGACCGTCTCGTTGATCAGCGTCGCGAGGATCGTCGTCGCGATGATCCCGATCAGCAGGTCGCCCCGCACGCCTCGTGCGCGAAGGAGGATCGTGAGCACGAGTCCCGTGAACGTGACGAGCACGGGCCAGGTCGTCAGCGGTGCCAGGTCGACGATCGTGCCCTCACCCCGCACGACGAGGCCGGAGTTGACGAGGCCGATGAAGGCGATGAAGAGACCGATGCCGATCGCGATCGCCTTCTTGAGGTCGAGCGGGATCGCGTCCATGATCTTCTCGCGCGTCCCGGTGAGAACCAGGATCGTGACCGCGATCCCCTCGACGACGACGAGTCCCATGGCCGCCGGGAACGAGAGCCCTTCGCTCGCGACGAGGCTGAACGCGACGACGGCGTTGAGGCCGAGCCCGGGAGCGATCGCGTAGGCGCGGTTCGTGTAGAGACCCATCAGGATCGTCATCACGCCGGCAACGAGGCAGGTGGCCGCCAGCACCTGGTCGAAGGGGAGGCCGATCTCCTCCAGCCCTTCGATCCCCGCGAAGCTGAGGATCTGAGGGTTCACGAAGATGATGTACGACATGACGATGAAGGTCGTGACCCCCGCCATCGTGTCGCGGGCGATCGTCGTGTCGTTCGCCGCGAAACGGAAGCGACGCTCGAGCAGTCCTGCGTTCGGTTGCCCCTTCTGCTCTGCCATTCCTCTCTCCTTGACCTGAGATGGACCCGCAGGGGAGACAATGAGACTCGCTTCGGACGGACGCTCGCGCGGACGGGAACCGCGGAGTACGATCGCGCGGATGTCGCTCGTCTCTCCGCTTCCCGACGCGGGGCTACTGGTGAACGTGCTGCCGAGTGAGATCGCCCGCCGCCTGAAGGAGGGGCAGCAGGCGATCGCCGACCACTTCGACGAGGCGAGCATCCTCTTCGCGGACGTCGTCGACTTCACGCCGCTGTCCAGTCGCTTTCACCCGACGGAGGTGGTTGGGATCCTCGACTCGCTCTTCACCTCGTTCGACGAGCTCACGGACCGGCACGGAGTCGAGAAGATCAAGACGGTCGGGGATTGGTACATGGTGGCCGCGGGCGTGCCGGAGCGTCGCCCCGATCACGCCCAGGCCCTCGCCCGCATGGCGCTCGAGATGCTCGAGTGCCCGCGCACTGCCTGCCTGCCCGTGAGCGCAGCGGCCTGCACTTGCGGATCGGCATCGGCTCCGGCCCCGTCGTCGCCGGCGTGATCGGCCGGCGGCGATTTCTGTACGACCTCTGGGGCGACACCGTGAACATGGCGAGTCGCATGGGGTCGCACGGCCTGCCGGGGAATGTTCAGATCAAGCGCTCGACGCGGGAGCTCGTTCGCGACGAGTTCGAGTGCGAGTTCCGCGGCCGCGTCGAGGTAAGCCCGAGCCGGTTGACGCTTGTCCGTGAGCCCGGCCCCCGAAGGCGGGCCGCTTCAGGGGTCTTGGTCGCGATCGGGGATTCGCTTTCGCGGATCCCCGATCGCTCGAAAGACCATGGCGAGAGCCGGACTTGAACCGGCGACACCACGGTTTTCAGCCGTGTGCTCTACCAACTGAGCTACCTCGCCCGGGTGGCCACCAGTCTAGCCAGTAGGGTTTTCGGCCGTGGCGGCTGCGAAGCGAGTTGCGATCATCGGGGCGGCGCTCGACCTCGGCTCCGGCCGTCGCGGCGTCGACATGGGGCCGTCCGCCATTCGCTATGCGGGGCTCGAGGAGCGCCTGCGGACGATCGGCTACGACTGCGTCGACTGGGGGAACGTCGAGACGGCCGTCCCGGAGGCGACGCCCGAGCACGACACGCGCGCGCGATACCTCCCGGAGATCGAGACCGCATGCGCCCTCGTGGCGCAGCTCGTCGCTCGCGCCGTCGGCGAGTCGTACCTGCCGCTCGTCCTCGGCGGAGATCATTCGATCGCCATGGGAACACTCGGCGGGCTGGCGCGCGGAACGGGGCCGGGCGGCGTGCTCTGGATCGACGCGCACGGCGACCTGAACACCCCCGCCGACTCGCCGAGCGGCAACGTGCACGGCATGCCTCTCGCCGCCGTTCTCGGTGAGGCGAGCGGGCTGTTCGACCCGGCGGCCTGGGGCTTCCCGGCGCTCGAACCGGCACGCGTCGCACTCGTCGGGACCCGTTCGCTCGACCGCGGGGAGCAGGAGCGGATTCGCCGGCTCGGGATCAAGGTGTCGACGATGAGCGACGTCGACCGGGTGGGCATCGAGCACGTCGTGCGGGAGTCGCTTGCACACGTCGCCGGGCCGGGCTTCGTGCACGTTTCGCTCGACATGGACGCGCTCGACCCCGAGGTGGCGCCCGGTGTCGGGACCCCGGTGCGCGGCGGTCTCTCCTACCGGGAGGCGCACCTCGCGCTCGAGCTCGTGGCGGAGTCCGGGCTCGCGAAGTCCTTCGAGGTGGTGGAGGTCAATCCGATCCTGGACCGCGAGAACGCCACGGCTGCGCTCGCCGTCGAGCTGGTCGCCAGCGCCCTCGGTAAGACGATTCTCTGATCAGCGAGCGCTGGTGACGAGCGCCACGCCGGGCAATACGTAACCATCCTGGACGCGGAAGCGCTCGATCCGTGCGCAGGCACCGTCGTCGATCTCGGACAGCGTGCCCTCGTCGAGCTGCGCCAGCGTGGCGCGCAGCGACGCACCGAGGTTCGTGATCACGCGGCGGTAGTCGTCCCAGCTCTCGAACCGGGATTCGACCTCGACCTCTTCGACTGCGATCTCCGTGAAGCCCGCCGCCCGAACGAGCAGCTCGATCTCCTCGGGGGCGGAGAGGGCGAACTGACCCGGCTCGCCCGGCTTCGGCGGCTCCTGCAGGCCGCGCTCGATCAGCACCGGCCCGTACGCGGTGGCCCAGGGATTTCGTGTCGCAGGCGCCCACGTCGCGAAGGCGAGCCTGCCCCCGGGACGCAACACGCGGCGGGTCTCCTGCAACGCCGACATCGGATCGGGCACGAGCATGTACCCGAACCGGCACACGACGGCATCGACGCTGGCGTCCTCCAGGTCGAGCGCCTGCATGTCCAGGACCCGGTGCTCGGTGTTCGCGATCCCGCGTCGTCGTGCGGCGTCGACCATGGCCGGGGAGAGGTCGGTGGACACGATCCTCGCGACCCGATTCGACAGAGCCGCTGCCATGTCGCCGGTGCCGCCGGCCAGGTCGAGCACCGTGTCGTCCTGCCTGGGCTCGAGCGCTGCGAGCAATGCGGCGGTGACGGGCGCGTTGAAGGCTGCGATCGCGTCCCGCTCGGCGTCCCAGCCGGTTGCTGCGGCGTCCCAGCGCCGCTGGATCTCGGCCCGCGTCTCTATGCGGCTACCGTCGCGAACTGCGGGATGATCTCGCTTCCGTAGGTCGCGAGCACCTCTTCCTGGCCCTGCGTCATCAGGTAGATGTTGAACTGGTCGACGCCGATCGACTCGAGCTCGCGCAGCTTCGCCGTCGCCTGCTCGACTGTGCCGAGCACGCAGAAGCGGTCGCAGATCTCGTCCGTGACGAACTCGCCGTGCTTCGCGCCCACACGGGAGTGCTCGTCGTAGTCGTAGAACTTGCGGGCCTCGACGTAGTTGGTCAGCACCTTCGGCACGACGGAGCCGTCGGTGCCATAGCGGTCGATCAGGTCCTGGACGTGGTTCGAGACCATCGCCGGGAACCAGCGCACCTGGTCGCGTGCGTCGGCGAGGTCGTCCGAGATGTGGCTCGGCGCGCTGACGATGCACTTGAGCGCGAACGGGTCACGGCCCGCCTCCTCCGCGGCGGCCCGCGCGGTCGCCATGATCCACTGGATGATGTCCGGGTCGGCGAGCTGGATGATCACGCCGTCGCCCTGCCGCCCCGCGACCGCGAGCGCCTTGGGCCCGTAGCCGGCCACGTGCATCTCGATCTCGGGCAACTCGGGGCGCACCCACTTGAGCTGGAGGTCCTTTTCGTTCCAGCGCACCTCCTGGCCGTTCATGAACGGCTTGACCATCTTCAGCGCCTCTTCGAAGTCCGCCACCTTCATCGGCTTGCGGCCGACGTAGCGCACCGCCGAGTCGCCGCGCCCGACGCCCATGATCATCCGGCCGTTCGAGATGTCCTGCAGCGTCGCGTAGGCGCTCGCGAGCACCGTCGGGTCGCGCGTGGCGGGGTTCGTGACCATGTGACCGAGCTTGATCGTCGACGTCTGGTCGGCGAGCAGCGCCATCACGGGCATCGACTCCTGCCAGAGCACGTGCGAGTCGTAGGTCCAGCCGTACTCGAAGCCCTGCGACTCGGCGAGCTTCGTCAGCTCGATCAGACGCTGGTACGGCGGATCGGGCAGGACGGTGACGCCGAAGCTGAGCATGTGGCTCCCCCAAGAAAGTGGACAGAGGGTCGATGGCAGGGAAAGAGGCATCTTCGCGCGAATGGGCGCGCATGGCAACGTGGCCCTACCTGTTCGCCGTCGCCGCCGGCGCGATGTTGCCCTTCCAGTTCGGGATCAACTCGGTGCTCGCCCGCTACGTCGACGGGGCGGCGCGCGCGTCGCTCGTCTCGTTCGTCATCGGCGCGGTCGCCCTTTTTCGCCGCCGTGCTGCTCTTCTTCCGGGGGCTGCCCTCGCTGGAGAAGGCGGCCGAGGCGCCCTGGTGGGTCTGGGTCGGCGGCCTCCTCGGCGCCTTCTACGTGCTGGGCAGTGTCGTCACCGCACCGAGGCTCGGTGCCGCCACGCTCGTCGCATTGATCCTGGCCGGCCAGGCCGCGGCGTCCCTGACCGTCGACCACTACGGCCTCGTCGGCTTCCAGGAGAACCCGGTCACGCCGGGCCGGCTGCTGGGGATCGCGCTCGTCGCGGCCGGTGTCGTGCTCGTCCGCGTCTTCTAGGCCAGGCCGAGCGCCCGCCGGACGGTCGGGTCGGCGAGGGATCGGGCGACCAGGTCCGCCTCGTCGAGGAGGACGCCCGGAAAGGAGGGGATCCCGAGCACGAACATCCCCGCCGCCCGCGCGGACACAACGCCCGTGGGCGAGTCCTCGAGTGCGATCGACGCGGACGGAGCGGCGCCCAGGAGCTCGCAGGCACACAGGTAGACGTGGGGCGCCGGCTTCGGCTCCGCGACCTGGTCGGCGGTGACGACGACCTCGAACAGCTCCGCGACGCCGGCGCAGCGGAGCGCGCCCCGAACGAGCCGCCCCGGCGTGTTCGAGGCGACCGCGACCGGCGTGCGCCCCTGGAGCTCGCGCACGAGCTCGGCGGCGCCGGGCATCGCCCTGGACTCTTCGAGCAGGCGGCGCTCGACGAGGTCGAGCAGCTCCTGGCCGAGCTCTCCTGCACGGCCGGGCTGCTCGAGCAGCCGTTCGAGGATCTGCGAGCCGTCGAAGAGCGACGTCCCGATCAACGCCCGTTTCTCCTCTGCGCCGAAGGGCCGCCCGTAGCGGTCGAACAGCTCCTCCTCGGCGCGCGTCCAGCAGCTCTCGGTCTCGAGCAGCAGGCCGTCGCAGTCGAAGACCACGGCCGCGGGCGGTGTGGGCGGCTCCGTCAAGCGAGGAAGCCGTACGTGCCGCGGTCGAAGAGCTCGGCCGCTCCGGCCTCGGCGGTGGCGAGCGAGGCGCGGTGGAGGCCGGAGCCGAGACTGATCCGCCGCACCCCTAGCCTGGCCAGCTCTGCGACCGGCGGCGACCCCTTCGTCGCGAGCACGTTCAGCGGCCCCTCGATCTCGCGGGCCAGCCGTTCGATCGCGCCGTGGTCCGAGAGTCCGATCACGAACGCACAATCAGCTCCCGCTCGGAGATACGCGTTCGCGCGTGCGATCGCCTCGTCAGGGTCGGCGGAGCCGTCGAGGAAGACGTCGGTGCGGGCGTTGACGACGAGCTCGGGCACGGCGGCGCGCACCTCCGCGATCAGCATGCAGTGCTCGTCGATTGGCCCGTTCCGGTCCTCGAGATTGAGCCCTACGGCTCCTGCCGCCCACGCTGCTCTTGCGGTCGCGACGGGATCGCCGTAGCCCGCCTCGAGGTCGGCTGTGACAGGTAGCTCGGCCGCCGCGGCGATGCGCGCCACCGCGTCGAACATGCGCCCACTCGGGATCTGCTCGCCGTCCTCCCACCCGAGCGACCGGGCCACTCCCGCACTCGTCGTCGCGAGCGCCCTGCACGCCGGATGTCGCGCGACGGCGACCGCACTCGCCGGATCCCACACGTTCGGCAGCACGAGCGGGTCCGGGCCGGAGTGCAGCGCGCGAAGGGTGGCGGCCTTCGCCGCGCTCAGCTCGCCGCCGCCCTGCTGCTTCCAACCCAGGCGATCGCCTTCGAGGCGAGCAGGTCGAGCGCCTCCACGGCAAGCTCGATGTGCTCCGGTCTCGTGTCCTCGAGCTTCGTGTGCGAGAGGCCTCGCAGGCTCTGCGAGAACAGCATCACCGTCGGCACTCCCGCCCGGGCCGTCTCGGCCGCATCGTGCAGCGGTCCGCTCGGCAGCCGGTGCGACCGCCCCGCGACCTCCCGGATCGCCTCGTCCGCGAGCTCGATCAACTCGGGATGGAAGGGGATGGGCTCGATCTCCCAGATCCGCTCCCAGACGACGTCGAGGCTCTCTTCCCTCGCGAAGCGCTCGCTCGCCTCGTGCGCCGCTCGATTCAGCTCCCTGAGCTTCCCGGCGTCGAGGTGGCGCATGTCGAGCAACTGCTCCGCGGTCTCGACCACCGAGGTGACGATCCCGGGCCTGCAGACGACGCCGCCGCTCGTCAGCACGGCGCCGTCACCGACCCGCGCCGCGATCTCGCGTAGCTCGAGCGCGAGCTTCGCCGCGCCGGCGAGCGCATCGCGGCGTTTGTCCATCGGGGTCGAGCCCGCGTGGGCCGCCTGCCCTCGCCAGATGACGTGATGGCGCTCGACGCCGAACGTGCCGAGCACGACGCCCAGCGGCAGACCCAGCGACTCGAGCACCGGCCCCTGCTCGATGTGGAGCTCCAGGTACGCGGCCGCGCTTTCCAACTGGCGGCGCGCGTCGAGCACGCGGTCGAGGTCGACGCCGTGCTCACGCAGCGCGTCCTCCCAGCGGACCCCGTCCGCGTCGACGCGGTTCCGGAGCTCCTCCTGGTCGGCCATCGTCCCGGACGCGGCGCTCGAGCCGAAGAGCGAGCGGCCGAAGCGCGCGCCCTCCTCGTCGGCCCAGTCCACAAGCCTGACCGTCACGGGCGCTGCTCCTTCCTCCGCGACCCGACGGAGCACCTCGACGCCCGCGATCACGTTCATCGCGCCGTCGAGCCAGCCGCCGTTCGGGACCGAGTCGATGTGCCCGCCGATCAGGACCGCGCGCTCGGTCTCGCCCCGCAGCGTCCACCATTGGTTCCCCGCCTCGTCCCGCTCGTAGTCGAGTGGGAGCTCCTCGAGCTTGCCGCGCAGCCAGGCGCGTGCCTGCTCCCACGTCGCCGTCCAGGCGACGCGCTGGGCGCCGTTCTCGTCGCCGGTCAGCTCACGCAGCTCCCGCAGCTCGGCGACGGTGCGAGAGGGGTCGAGCGGCATCGCCGCGACTCTAACCCCCGGTCTGCGAGTGTGGTAAGGAATAGCGATGTCGAGTGCTGTCGCAGCGCAGGGCGGGGTCGAGTCGCGTCGTCTCCAGATCGTCCCGCTGCTGCGGAGCACCGGCGCCTCCCTGGTCGTGCTCGGCCTGCTCTGGGCGGCGTGGGAGGCGTACAAGTGGGTCGGCGAGAGCACCGGGATCGAGTGGCCGTTCGAGGTGAACGAGCGGACGATGCCGCACATCCACGAGATGGTCGGACAGCTCTTCGAGCCCTCGCGCCGCAACGGCCCGCTGCTGATCGACGTGCTCCTCGACGCGGCGCTCTTCACCGGGAGGGAGGCGGCGGCCGGCTTCGCGCTCGGCGCCGTCGTCGGCTTCGCGATCGCCGTGTGCCTGGCCGAGTCGCGCCTCCTCCAGCGCGGCTTCCTGCCGTACATCATCGCCTCGCAGACGATCCCGATCCTCGCGATCGCGCCGATGGTCGTCGTCTGGGTGAACCCCAGGCTGCCCGAGTCGCTCGCCGGCTGGGGCGCGGTCGCGGTGATCGCCGCCTATCTGACCTTCTTCCCGGTCGTGATCAACACGCTGCGCGGGCTCACGTCGGCCGACCCGCGCGCGGTCGAGCTGATGCGCTCGTACGCGGCCGGCCGCTGGGCGATCCTCTGGAAGCTGCGCGTGCCCGCGTCGATGCCCTATCTCTTCACGGCGCTGAAGATCTCGGCTCCGGCGGCGGTCGTCGGCGCGATCATCGGCGAGCTGCCGTCGTCGATCCAGGATGGGCTCGCCGGCGCGATCCTCAACTTCAACCAGTACTACGTGACCTCGCCGCCCAGCCTGTGGGCGACGAACATCATCGCCGCGCTGCTCGGCGTCGCGTTCTTCGCCGTCGTCGCGGTGGCGGAGCGGCTCTTCGTGCGCCGCGCGCCGGAGAACGTCGCATGAACGTGCAAGCTGCCGTCTCGGTCAGCGCACTGTCGAAGCGCTTCGAGCGCGGGAACGTGCTCGCGCTCGACGCGATCGACCTCGACGTCGCGCCGGGCGAGTTCGTCTCGCTGATCGGGCCGTCCGGCTGCGGGAAGTCGACACTGTTGCGCATCGTCGGCGACCTCGTCCAGCCGACCCGTGGCGTGGTGCTCGTCAACGGCAAGGACGCTCACCAGGCGCGGCTCGACCGCGACTACGGAATCGTCTTCCAGGACGCGGTGCTGTACGACTGGCGGACCGTCGCGCGCAACATCGGGTTGCCGCTCGAGATGGCGGGCTGGAACCGGCGCCGCCGGGCGGCGCGGGTGGCCGAGATGCTCGAGCTCGTCGAGCTCACCGGCTTCGGCGACCACCACCCCTGGCAGCTCTCGGGCGGGATGCAGCAGCGCGTCTCGATCGCACGGGCGCTCTCCTTTTCGCCGGCGCTGCTGTTGATGGACGAGCCGTTCGGCGCGCTCGACGAGATGACGCGCGAGCGCATGAACGGCGAGCTGCTGCGGATCTGGCAGGAGCTCGGGGCGACCGTCGTCTTCGTGACCCACTCGATCGCCGAGTCCGTCTTCCTCTCGACGCGCGTCGTCGTCATGTCGGCCCGGCCCGGGCGGATCGCGGGGATCGTCGAGATCGATCTGCCGCAGCCACGGGTCACCGAGACGCGCGAGCACCCGCGCTTTGCCGAGCACATCACCCACGTGCGCAGGCTCCTGCGCTCCGGAGGCCTGGACGAGATCTCCTCGACCGAGGAGTCCGAGGCGCCGCTCTACGTCGCGGAGGAAGGATTATGAGCATTGCGCCCGTCGCGGAGATCCCACGCGGGAGCCTGGGTCGTGCGGTCGGCCGGCGAGCCGTCGACTGGGTCCCGGCCGTCGCGATCTTCGTGCTCACGATCCTGCTCTGGGAGGGGCTCGTCCGCGCGCTCGACGTGCAGCGCTTCTTGCTGCCCGCGCCCTCGGCGATCATCGACACGCTCTGGGAGCAGCGCGAGCTGCTCTGGAACGCGGGCCTCTACACCTTTTCCGAGGCGCTCGGCGGCTTCGCGATCGGCTGCACCTTCGCAGTGCTCGCGGCGCTCGTGCTCGCCCGCTTCCGGGGCCTCGGACGCGCGCTGATGCCCTTCGCGATCGCCGCGAACGCCGTCCCGATCATCGCCTTCGCGCCGATCACGAACCAGTGGTTCGGCCCGCTGAACCGGTCGTCGAAGATCGCGATCGCCGCGATTCTGGTCTTCTTCCCCGTGCTGGTGAACACGCTGCGCGGGCTGACCTCGGTGCGGCCGTCGTCGATCGAGCTGATGCGCTCCTACGCCGCGGGCGAGCTCGAGATCTTCCGGCGCGTGCGGCTGCCCAATGCGCTCCCGTATCTGTTCTCGGCCTTGAAGGTTGCGACCGTCCTCGCGATGATCGGGGCCGTGGTGGGGGAGTACTTCCTCAGCTCGCAGGAGGCGCTCGGGTTCCAGATCCGGAACTCGGCCGCGCTCTTCCAGTTCGAGCTCGCGTGGGCGGCGATCGTCGTCGCTAGCGTGCTCGGCATCGCGTTCTACGCCGCGGTGGCGCTCGTCGAGCGTCTCACGATGGGCTGGCACCCGTCGTTCCGGGCGGACTGAGCGGATGATGAATGAGACGCAAATCGCAAACGAAAGGACAGACAATGAAGGGTCGTACCTGGCTCCTGCTCGCCGGCCTCCTCGCCGCCGCGTTGCTCGCACTCGCGGGCTGCGGCGGGGACGACGACGAGGGCGCCGACGCGGGGGATGACGCCGCCGCCACCACCACTACCACCGAGCCGGCGGAGCTCGACGCGGTGACGCTCCAGCTGAAGTGGGTCACGCAGGCGCAGTTCGCCGGCTACTACGCCGCGCTCGAGGAGGGCTACTACGAGGAGGAGGGACTCGACGTCACGCTCCAGCCGGGCGGCCCGGACATCACCCCCGAGCAGGTCGTGGCGAGCGGACAGGCCGAGTTTGGGATCGACTGGCTGCCGGCGCTGCTCGCCGCTCGCGACCAGGGCGGCGACCTCGTCAACATCGCGCAGGTCTTCAACAGGAGCGGCATGACCGAGGTCTCGCGCGCCGACAGCGGGATCGAGTCGGTCGCGGACATGCGCGGCAAGAAGGTCGGCGTGTGGTGCTGCGGGAACGAGAACGAGCTCTACGCGGCGCTCGTGAAGAACGGCATCGACCCGAAGGACACGAACGACGTCACGATCGTGAACCAGCCGTTCGACATGTCCCTGTTCCTGAACGGTGACGTCGACGCCGCCGCGGCGATGACCTACAACGAGCTCGCGCAGGTGCTCGAGGTGGAGAACCCGGATACGGGCGAGCTCTGGACGCTCGACGACCTGAACGTGATCACGATGGAGGAAGCCGGCACGGCGATGCTCGAGGACGGGATCTTCACGCAGGGCGAGTGGATCGCCGACGAGGCGAACCAGGACATTGCCCGGCGCTTCCTGAAGGCGAGCTTCAAGGGCTGGGCGTTCTGCCGCGACAACCCGGACGAGTGCCTCCAGCACGTGCTCGACAGCGGCCCGACGCTCGGCGAGGGCCATCAGCGCTGGCAGTTGAACGAGATCAACGCGATCACATGGCCGAACGAGACCGGGATCGGGATCATGGACTCCGAGGCTTTCGACCGCACAGCCGAGATCGCGAAGCAGTTCGGCGTGATCAAGGAGGAGGCGAGCGACGAGGCCTACGTCACCGACTACGCAGAGGCCGCGGTCGCCGAGCTCGAGGAGGAGGGCGTCGACGTGAACGGCGCCGACTGGGAGAAGGAGGAGGTCGAGGTCACACCCGGCGGTGAGTAGAGGCGGCGGGTAGGAATCGAGAGGAAGGGAGATCCGATGTCAGTACTGATCAAGGGCGGCCGCGTCGTGACTGCAACCGACACGACCGCCGCCGACGTCCTCGTCGAGGGCGAGCGGATCTCGCTGATCGGCGCCGACCTGGCTGCGCGGCTCGATGTCGAGGCCGACCGCGTGATCGACGCGTCCGGGAAGTACGTGCTCCCGGGCGCGATCGATCCGCACACCCATCTCGACATGCCCTTCGGCGGCACGACGACGATCGACGACGTCGAGTCGGGGCAGCGAGCCGCGGCGCGCGGGGGCACGACCTGCCACGTGGACTTCTGCATCCAGGCGCCGGGGACGAGCTTCTCCGACGCCCTCGCCGACTGGAAGTCGAAGGCGGCCGGCAAGCAGGTGATCGACATGGGCTACCACATCGCCGTGACCGATCTGAAGGCCGGCGGCTCGCTGGAGGAGCTCGCGTCGCTGCCCGACGAGGGCGTCACGTCGTACAAGCTGTTCATGGCCTACAAGGGCGCCCTGATGGTCGACGACGAGACGCTCTTCAAGACGATGCAGGTCGCGGCCGAGACGGGTGCGCTGGTAATGGTGCATGCAGAGAACGGCGATGCGATCGACGTACTCGTGAAGCAGGCGCTCGCGGACGGCCACACCGAGCCGGCCTGGCACGCCCGGACACGGCCGCCCGAGACGGAGGGCGAGGCGACGAACCGGGCGATCCAGCTCGCCCGCGTCGCCGGTTGCCCGCTGTACGTCGTCCACGTCTCCTGCAGGGAGTCCGTCGAGCCGATCAGGCGCGCCCGCGAAGCCGGCTGGGACGTGCACGGCGAGACCTGCACGCAGTACTTCTTCGTCGACGAGACGTTCCTCGAGCGGCCCGACTTCGAGGGCGCGAAGTTCGTCTACACGCCCCCGCCCCGAGCCAGGCCGAACCAGGACGTGCTCTGGAACGCGGTGCGCACGGACGTCCTCAGCGCGATCTCGACCGACCACTGCGCGTTCACCTGGGGCGAGCAGAAGGCGATGGGCCGCGACGACTTCTCGAAGATCCCCAACGGCGGCCCCGGGCTCGAGAACCGGCTGCAGATGATCCACCACTTCGGCGTCGGCGAGGGC
>Ga0136620_10000009_pt1 | contig 68253 bp, 69 predicted proteins | sample AntDrymUQ4162106_2_FD_104806 | JGI IMG/M metagenome (GOLD analysis project Ga0136620, IMG submission 104806) | Polar desert sand microbial communities from Dry Valleys, Antarctica - metaG UQ416 (21.06) | ecosystem: Environmental > Terrestrial > Soil > Desert | place: Antarctica: Dry Valley... | reverse complement strand
GTCGGTGTGCACCGTGATGATCGCGCCCATCTTCTGCAAGACGGCGATCAGGTCGACGATCTCCGGCTCGATCGCGGCGTTGCGCAGTTCGGTGACACCCTCGGCCAGTACGCCGGTCAGCAGCACCTGCTCGGTCGCACCCACGCTGGGAAACGGCAGAACCACCTTCGTGCCGCGCAGCCGCTGCGGTGCGGTCAGATGCAGACCTTCCTGGCTCTTGTCGACCTCCGCGCCGAACTGCCGCAGCACCTCGAGGTGGAAGTCGATCGGGCGATCGCCGATCCGGCATCCGCCGAGGTCCGGGATGAACGCATGCCCGAGTCGGTGCAGCAGTGGCCCACAGAGCAGGATCGGGATCCGGCTGGATCCCGCGTGCGCATCGACGTCGGCGCTGGTCGCCTGCGCGACCGAAGCGGGGTCGAGGACCAGCTCTCCCGGCTCGTCGCCGGGCTCGATCGTGACGCCGTGCAACTGCAAGAGCCGACTGACGATGTCCACATCGCTGATGTCGGGGATGTTGCGCAGCCGGCTCGGCTGCTGCCCGAGCAGCGCCGCGACCATCGCCTTGGGCACGAGGTTCTTCGCACCCCGCAGCCGGATCTCCCCCTGCAACGGAACGCCTCCGTGCACGAGCAGCACGTCGTCAGCCGGCGCAGCAACACTCTGGTCTGGCTTCACGGCTCGCTCCCTCCTGGCACGTCGTACGACGGTATCGGTACGCCGGTCGCCGCGCCGAATGCATCACATTCCGACTTTGCCGCTGCGCGGCTCAGAGCCGACAGGCGGAGATGTCGGTGACCAGGATCCCGCGCGCGCCGAGTTCCCACAGCGCGTCCATGACCCGGTTGGTCTCCCGGCGCAGCACCAGGGCGTTCACGGCCATCCAGTTGCGGTTCTGCAGCGGTGAGATCGTCGGCGACTCGATCCCGGGGGTGAGGACACAGGCCTGCTCCAGCAGGGCCACTGGCACGTCGTACGCCATCATCACGTAGCGCCGTGCCACGAGCACCCCCTGCAACCGGCGGACCAGCTGATCGATGGCTGGGTCGGCGGGACCGCCGGCCCTTCCGATGAGCACCGCCTCGGAGCGGACGACCACGTCACCGACGACTTCGAGTCCGGCTTGGCGCAGCGTCAGACCGGTGGACACCACGTCGGCGATCACGTCGGCGACGCCGAGCCGGACGGCGCTTTCCACGGCACCGTCCAACCGCACCACCTGGGCGGTGACGGCGTGCGCGGCCAGGTGCTGTCGCACCAGGTTCGGGTACGCCGTGGCGATCCGCTTCCCGGCAAAGTCGGCGACCGACGTGGCGGTGCCCGTGCGGGCGGCGTACCGGAAGGTGGATTGACCGAAGCCCAGGCTCAGGATCTCCGCGGCGCCGGTGCCACTGTCGAGCAGCAGGTCGCGGCCGGTGATGCCGAGGTCGAGCGTCCCCTCCCCGACGTAGACAGCGATGTCACGGGGGCGCAGGAAGAAGAACTCCGCGTCGTTGTCCGGGTCGGCGAGCACAAGGTCCTTGGGGTCGGTGCGCTGCCGGTAGCCCGCCTCGTGCAGCATCATCCCGGCGGGGTCGGCAAGCGTGCCCTTGTTCGGCACGGCGATGCGGAGCATGGCGTCACCTTCTCCTAGAGGTGCTGGTACACGTCGTCGAGTGTCAGCCCGCGGGCGAGCATGAGGACCTGGACGCGGTAGAGGAGCTGGCTGATCTCCTCGGCCACCCGGTCCGCGCCCTCGTGCTCGGCCGCCATCCACGCCTCGGCCGCCTCCTCGACGACTTTCTTGCCGGCCGCATGGACGCCGGTGCGGACGGCCTCCACGGTGCCGGAGCCGGGTTGGCCGGAGCCGACCTTCGCGCTGAGTTCGGCGAACAGGCCGTCGAACGTCTTCATCGGATGCCTTCCAGGCCTTGCAGCACCAGAGCGGTGTCCAGCGCTGCGAGTGTCGCCTCCCAACCCTTGTCCTCGGCACTGCCCGGCAGTCCGGACCGGTCCCGCGCCTGCTCCGCCGTATCGCAGGTCAGCACGCCGTTCCCGACCGGCGTCGAGGTGTCCAGGGCAACCCGCGTGAGCCCGGCCGTCACCGACTGGCAGACGTACTCGAAGTGCGGCGTACCTCCGCGGATCACGACGCCGAGACAGACGACGGCGTCCTGCGTGCGGGCCAACCGTTGGGCGACGACGGGCAGCTCCAGGGCGCCGCCGACCCGACGTACCGTCGCCGTCGCCCCACAGGCCCGCGCGCAGTCCTGCGCGCGCTCCAACAGGGCATCGCTGATCTCGGCGTGCCAGCGGCTCGCGACGAGACCGACCCGCAGTCCTTCGGCGGCCACCGTCCCGGTCCCGGGCGTACCTTCTCGACTCACGCGCGTACCTCGGGCAGGCCCTCGATGAGGTGGCCCATTCGGTCCCGCTTCGTGCGCAGGTACTCGATGTTCTCCGGATTGAGGTGGATCGGCAGCGGGATGCGGCCGATCACCCGCAGGCCGTAGCCCTCCAACCCGGCTCGCTTCGCCGGGTTGTTGGAGAGAAGACGCATCGTGTGTACGCCGAGATCGACCAGGATCTGCGCACCCGTGCCGTAGTCGCGGGCGTCGGCGGGCAAGCCCAGTGAGAGGTTGGCATCCACCGTGTCCTGGCCGCCGTCCTGCAACTGGTAGGCCTGCAGCTTGTGCAGCAGGCCGATCCCGCGCCCCTCGTGACCGCGCATGTACAGGACGATGCCGCGCCCTTCGGCGGCGACAGCTGCCAGGGCGGCGTCCAGCTGCGGCCCACAGTCGCAGCGCAGCGAGGCGAACACGTCGCCGGTGAGGCATTCGGAGTGCACCCGGATCAGCACGTCCTCGCCGTTGCCGATCTCTCCGCGCAGGAGCGCGATGTGCTCACGCTCGTCGTGGTCGCTGCGGAACCCGATCGCCCGGAAGTCGCCGTACCGGGTGGGAATCCTGGCCTCGGCGACGCGGTGCACCTGCTTCTCAGACCGCCGCCGGTACGCGATCAGGTCCGCAATCGTGATCAGCGTCAGGGTGTGCTGGACCGCGAACTCGCGGAGCTCGTCCAACCTGGCCATTTCACCGGGGACCTGCTCGCTGACGATCTCGCAGAGCACCCCGGCCGGCCGCAGCCCGGCCATCCTGGCCAGGTCCACCGCGGCCTCGGTGTGACCCGGCCGGCGCAGCACCCCACCCTCGCGGGCGCGCAACGGGACGCAGTGCCCGGGTCGGGTCAGGTCGGCCGGTGTCGACGCCTCGTCAGCCAGCAGCTGGATCGTGCGGGCCCGGTCGACCGCCGAGATGCCGGTGCCGATCCCCTCCCGGGCATCGACGGTGACGGTGTACGCCGTACCGCGCTTGTCCTGGTTGGTGTGGAACATCGGCGGCAGGTCGAGCCGGTCGCAGTCGGTCTCGGTCAGCGGTACGCAGATGTAACCGGAGGTGTAGCGGACCATGAACGCGACGAGTTCCGGCGTGGCCATCTCCGCCGCGAAGATCAGGTCACCCTCGTTCTCACGGTCCTCGTCATCGGCGACGATCACCGCCTTGCCCGCCGCGATGTCCACGAGGGCCTGCTCGATCGTGCCGAATACGCCCTGCCGCACGGGCTGTACGTGCGCCGCGCTCACCGGGAGGCTCGCTCGGCGAGCAGCTTCTCGACGTACTTGGCGATGATGTCGACCTCCAGGTTCAGCGGGTCACCGGGGCGCCGGGTGCCGAGCGTGGTCTGCGCCAGCGTCGTCGGAATCAGGCTGACCTCGAACCAATCCGGACCGACCGCGCTGACGGTCAGCGAAACGCCGTCGACAGTGATCGACCCTTTGAGTACGACGTAGCGGGCGAGCTGCGCCGGCAGAGAACAGCGCACGACGTCCCAGTGCTTGTCCGGACTGCGGGACAGCACCCTTCCCGTGCCGTCGACATGGCCCTGGACGAGATGGCCGCCGAGCCGGGTGTGCGCGGTGACCGCCCGCTCGAGGTTGACGGGGTCGCCGGGGCTGAGCCTTGTCAGCGAGGAGCGGTCGAGCGTCTCCTGCATGACGTCGGCGGTGAACCAGTCGGCGGCGGCCTCCACGACGGTCAGGCAGGCGCCGTTGACCGCGATGGAATCACCGGCCTTGACGTCGATGGTCACGACGTCCGCGCGTACGGTGAGCAGCGCCGCTCCAGGCAGATCGACGCGGCGTTGCAGCGTCCCGAGCTCCTCCACGATGCCGGTGAACATCTTCAGTCCCTCCTCGGTACAGCGGTGATGCGGACGTCCTCACCGACGCGGGTCACGTCCTCAACGCTCAACCGCAGCGCATCGGCGATCGTCGGCATTCCGGCCGACTCCAACGCCGCCGGTCCGTCGCCCAGCAGGGCTGGCGCGAGGTACCCGACCACCCGGTCGATCAGCCCAGCCTCGACGAACGCGCCGGCCAGGGTCGGGCCGCCTTCCAGCAGCACCGACCTGACGCCGCGGCCGTAGAGCTCCTTGAGCGCATGCGCCGGGTCGGCGCTGTCGAGCACGAGCGTGGCCGCCGCGTCGTCGTGCAACCGTGCGTTCACCGGGGTTCGGCCGCGCCGGTCGAGCACCACCCGCAGCGGCTGATGATCGGCGTGGCCGCCGCGGGCCGTCAGCTGCGGATCGTCGGCCAGGACCGTGCCCGACCCGACGACGACGGCGTCGCTCTGCCCGCGAAGCCGGTGTCCGTCGGCGCGAGCCTGCTCGCCGGTGATCCACCGGCTGCTGCCGTCGGCTGCGGCTACCCGTCCGTCGAGGGTCGCTGCGTACTTCCAGGTGACGAACGGCCGGCCGGTGCTGACCGCGAACAGCCACTGCCGCAGGGCTCCGGCCGCGGCCTCGTCGGCGTACGCCCGGCGTATCTCGATGCCGGCCGCCTGCAGGACTCGTCCGCCTCCGCCGGCCTCGGGTGTCGGGTCGCTGACGGCGTACACCAGCCGCGCGACGTCGGCGCTGATCAGCGCCGTCGTGCACGGGCCGGTCCGGCCGGTGTGCGAACACGGTTCCAGGGTGCTGACCAGCGTCGCGCCGCGAGCCCGGTCGCCGGCGGTGCGCAGGGCGACGATCTCCGCGTGCGGGCCACCTGGCGGCTGGGTGGCACCCTCGCCGACGATCCGGCCGTCGGTGTCCACGACGACCGCGCCGACCGGGGGGTTGGGGCTGGTCCGCCCGAGGACGGTCCAGGCCAGGTCGAGGGCGCGCAGCATCGCCGTATCGGTGGCAGCGGCTGACACGTCGAGCCCTCCCTCGCGCTGTAGGCGCATGCCGGGGCGGCTCGGAGCAGGACCGGCGCCGAGACAGCGAAGCCGGACCCGCGCGCTGCCTCCCATCCGGACTTTTCGAGCGCCTCCGCTGACGAGTGCGTCGGCGCTCACCGTCGGTTCCGGAATCACACCGGATCAACCGGCCGCTGGCTGCGGCCGGGTCGCGGACTGTGCGCCTCGACCCGAAAAATGCCTCGGCGCTCACCGCCGGTTCGGAATTTCACCGACCCCGGAGCACGCGTGTTGCTACTGCGATCCTCTCACGGCCCGGAAGTCCGAGATGATCATGGGGTTTGGCCGGTCAGAACCGGCCAAATTCCATGATCACGACGGTGGAGTAGCGGCTGCGGCGGCCTGGGCGCGGAGGGCGGTGATCGCGCGGGCGGGATCGGCGGCGCCGAACACCGCCGACCCGGCGACGAACACGTCCGCGCCGGCCTCGGCGGCCGCCTCGATCGTGTCGGCGTTCACGCCCCCGTCCACCTCGATGAACAGCGTCAGGTGACCGGACTGGACCAGGTTCCGGGCCGCGCGCACCTTGGGCAGCACCTCGGCGATGAAACCCTGCCCGCCGAAGCCGGGCTCGACGGTCATCACCAGCAGCGTGTCGAATTCACGCAGGATGTCGAGGTAGGGCTCCAGCGGCGTCTTCGGCTTGATCGCGAGCCCGGCCAGTGCACCGTGCGCTCGGATCGCGCGGGCCACCTGCACCGGGTCCTCGGCAGCCTCGGCGTGGAACGTCACGTTGCGAGCGCCTGCCTCGGCGTACGGCGGGGCCCACCGGTCAGGGTCCTCGATCATGAGGTGGCAGTCCAGCGGGATGCTCGTGGCGGTGAGCAGGCTCTGCACCACGGGCAGCCCGAGGGTCAGGTTGGGCACGAAGTGCGCGTCCATGACGTCGACATGCAGCCAGTCCGCACCCTGGACCGCGGCGGCTTCCTCGCCCAGGCGCGAGAAGTCCGCGGACAGGATGCTCGGGGCGATCATCGGCGCTCGCACGGCGGTCACTGTACGTCGAGCACCCGCCGGCCGTGGCCTACCTCCGCCTGAGAAGGGCGATGAACATTGCGTCGGTGCCGTGCCGGTGTGGCCACAGCTGCACCTGCGGCCCGTCGCCCAGATCCGGTACGCCGAGCAGCACCGCGCCGGTGTCCAGTTGCTCCGCACCGGTACGCCGGACCACCTCGGCCACGACCGCCCGGGTCTCGGCCAGGTGCGGGGAGCAGGTCACATAGCCGACCAGACCGCCGGGCCGAGCGGCGGCGAGCCCAGCGGTCAGCAGTTCGCGCTGCAGCCGCGCCAGCTGGGGAATGTCCGAGGGCTGCCGACGCCAGCGTGCCTCCGGACGGCGGCGCAGGGCGCCGAGCCCGGTGCACGGGGCATCGACCAGCACCCGGTCGGCGTCGGCGACCGGCGGCTGCCGGCCGTCACCGACCACTGTGCGCACCGGTAGGTCCCGGGTGGTCTGCTCCACGAGCTTCGCCCGGTGCGGCTGGAGCTCCACGGCAAGCACGGACGCATCGCGTTCCGCGGCCAGGGCACCGAGCAGCGCCGCCTTGCCTCCAGGCCCGGCGCAGAGGTCGAGCCAGCTCCGGTCCGGACCGTCGAGTCGGGCGCCGGCCAGCGCCAGTACGGCGAGCTGGCTGCCTTCGTCCTGCACACCGGCCCGCCCGTCGCGGATGGGCGCCAGCGCACCGGGGTCACCGCCGTCGAGCCGGACGGCGTACGGCGACCATGGTCCTGGTGCTCCCCCGCTGGTCGTGACGAGCTCGTCGCGACCGATCCGGCCCGGCCGGGCGACGAGGTGCACGCGCGGGCGCTCGTCGTCGGCTGCCAACGCGGCCGCGGTTTCCGTCCACTCCCCGCCGAGCGCGTCCCGGTAGGCGCGCACGATCCACGCCGGGTGCGCGTACCGCTGCGCCAGATGGGCAGCCGGGTCGTCGGCCATCGACGGCGCCGCTCGCTTCAGCCAGCCGCCCTCGTCGTACGCCGAGACCTTCCGCAGTACGGCGTTGACGACGCTCACCTGACCGTGGCTGAGAACGGTCCGGGCCAGGTCGACCGAGGTGTTGACTGCGGCATGCGTGGGGATCCGCGTCCGGAGCAACTGATACGTGCCGAGCCGCAGCACGTCGAGCAATGTGGCGTCGACTGTCTCCAGAGGACGGTCAACGCTCATGGCCAGGATGGCGTCGAGGGAGCCCTGCGCCCGTAGCGTGCCGTAACCGAGTTCGGTCGCGAGGGCCCGGTCGCGTTCGTCGAGGCCTCGCTCGCGCAACATGCCAGGTAGCGTCAGGTTCGCGTAGGCGTCGCGCGCGGCGACCGCGCGGAGCAGGTCGTAGGCCACCCGCCTCGGGTCGGTTGTCGGAATCGGCTGGTACGCCGGGCGGCGGGACGTCACCGCAGCACCGCCGGCGGGTCTCGCAGGCCGCGGATCCAGGCCGCCGCCGGCATGAAGCGCTTGCCGGGTGGCTGCACGTCGCCCAGCCGGACACCGTGGGTCGCCGTGCCGACGACGACCTCGTCGCGATCGATCCGCAGCTCCCCTGAGGCCAGTCCCTCCGCTGCGGTCACCGGGACGACCGGGCCGAGCCGGAGCCGCTCGCCGCCGACTGTCGTCCAGGCGCCCGGTGCCGGGGTGCAGCCCCGGATTCGACGGTCCACGGCGAGAGCCGGCGTGGACCAGTCGATCCGGGCATCTGCCGCGGTCAGCTTCGGCGCGTAGCTCACTCCCTCGGCCGGCTGCGGCCGAGCGCCCAGGCGGCCGGCCGCGATCCCGTCCAGCGTCGCCAGCAACAGCTCGGCCCCCGAGCCGGCGACCCGGGCGAGGAGCTCACCAGCGGTGTCCCGTGGACGGATCGGCTCGGTCAGCACGCCGTACACCGGGCCGGTGTCCAGGCCCTGCTCGAGCCGGAACGTCGTCGCGCCGGTGACGTCGTCACCGGCGATCAGCGCGTGCTGAACCGGTGCGGCGCCACGCCATGCCGGCAGTAGCGAGAAGTGCAGGTTGACCCAGCCGTGCGGGGGCACTGCCAGCGCCGGCGGCGGGATCAGCCCGCCGTAGGCGACGATCGGACAGCAATCGGGAGCACGCGCGGCCAGCAGGGTGAGGGAGTCCGGGTCACTCACCCGCCGCGGCTGGAGCAGCTCCACGCCATGGTCGGCTGCGACGGTGGCGACCGGTGACGGCCGCAGCCGCCGTCCCCGCCCGGTCGGCGCATCCGGCCGGGTCAGCACGGCGACCACCTCGTGCCGGTCCGAGCCGAGCAGAGCGCGCAGGCTCGGCACCGCCGCCTCCGGCGTACCGGCGAAGACGACCCTCAGCGAACAGCCCCGTCTGTCGGGTGCACCGCGAGCACGGCAGGTCGCCGGTGAAAGTTGCCAGCGGGCTGTGCCAGAGTCACCCGACCATCCTTGCATCGGCCAGGGGGTGTCCGGATCTGATCAGCGCCGATTGCCGCTGCCGGTACTCTGCCGCGGTGGTCACCGGGGAGTTGAACAATAGGTCGACCGGAAGTGGGACACGTTCTGGTCGGGCGGCATCTCGAACCCGCTCAAGGTTATCGAGCAGATCACCTACCTGATCTTCATCAAGCGACTCGACGACCTGCAGACACTCGAGGAGAACAAGGCCAACCGCACCGGGAAGCCGGTGGCACGCCACATTTTCCCGACCGGCTCCGACGACCACGGCCGCCCGAACGACAGGCTCCGGTGGTCGCGCTTCAGGCACCTGGCGCCCGACGACATGTACGAGGTCGTGAGTGAGCGCGTGTTCCCGTTCCTTCGCGAGTTGGGCGGCGACGGCTCGTCGTACGCGCAAGACATGCACGACGCCCGGTCACCGTCCCCCGCTCTGCTCGCCCGTGTCGTGGACCTGCTCGACGACCCGGCGCTCACCCGGGCCGACCGGGAGGCTCCTGGGCCGGCGAGTACCTGCGCCGGAGGTATCCCCGAGTATCCGCTCCACTTGAAGCTGCCGTCCGTAGTCCGCGAACGGGTCATCGCTCGGCTGATCCAGTCGATCGAGATGGTCGAGAAAGCGCCGCATGGCAACCAGACGCTGGGTGACGACGTTGCGGTCGAGACCTTGCGGCTTCACCGGGCCAGCAGTTCCAAGGCAGCTTCGCGCAGCCAGTCGGTATCCATCCGCTCGAGCGCAGCCTGCGTCGCTGCGTTGGCCCAGGCACCCGGCCTCGACTCGTAAAGAGCGATCGACCCGACCAGCGCGCGCTCACGAATGACAGGTGCTGCGTTGTTCAGCACGACGAGATCGATGTCGCTGTCGCTGGCGTCCTGCAGGTCACCGATCAGCGGCAAATAGTCCGGCTTGCGGCTCGGCTCCAACAGGACGCCGATGTCGAGGTCAAGCGGCCGGTGGCTGCCATTCTCTGTACTGCGAACACGGTCAGCACCGAGATGCCGTGGCGCTCACACAGCTCGTCCAGACCACCGTTCTCGGCGAGCGCGCGCAACCGGCGCAGCCCCGCCACCGGTCCAGCCATTGCATCCACGGGGCCATGATCGCACCGGGACCGACTCCTCGGCAGGCTCAGCAGGGCACGATCTGCAGACCGGAGTCGAGTCGGCGGATGCCCGCCGGATCGCTGGTGACAACCGTGGCGTCCTGTCCTCGAGCCAACAAGACAACTGTTCCATCAACGAAGTCTGCCGTTCCGACACTCCCGCACAGCGCGCCAGCGGCTTTCGCGGTATCGAGATCCAGCACCCGCACGTCCACTTGGCCGGAGTTGATCAGGCGGGCCAGCCGGACTTGGCGTGCTCCGTCGCGCCACACTTGTGCGACCACGCCTGCGGCGCATGCAGCGGCCGGGCGTGCTCCGACGCGAGTTCCACGAGGCGACGAATCCGTCGGTCGTTCCGTTCGAACGCGATGAGTGCTCCCGCGTCGAGGACTACAGCCCAAGCACGCTGCGGGCCCACGCGTCCTCCTCGTCCGTGGCCGGACCGTTGTCCGCTCGCATTTCAGCCAGCAACACAATCAGATCCTCACGCCTGGCTTTTTCCTCCATCGCCTGATCGACCCACGCGCTGAGCGATGACGCCCGCCCAGCGGCCACCTCGTCCTCGGCGAGGGCAAGTACCTCGGGTCGAACCGTCACCGTCACCCGAGCCTTGTGCATGCGATCATCAAACCCCCTCGAGCGGATCGAGCTGGATTCGCACCGGGTCGGCGGCCTTGCGGGCGCTGCGCACGCCCTGCGCCTCGTGCAGCGAGCGCGCCAACGCCGCACCGTCCGCCCGTGGCACCCGGACGAGCATCCGCTCACGCTCGGAGTCGACCGGTACCGGGCCGAGCAGCTGTGCCGACGAGGGCAGCCGAGCCGCCGCGATCACCTCCGCGACCGCACGAGCAACGCCGGTGATCGACGCGAAACGCGATGCCGGGGGGAATCCCAGCGCGACCCGCTCGGACAGTTCGCGCTCCGCGAGCCACGCCGGTGCCCACCGCACCAGCGCCTGAACCGCCGGCACCCCGGCGTCCGCGCCGACCAGGACCGCCCCACCTGGGCGGACCAACGTGGCCGCGTTCATCCACCGGCGCAGCGCCTCCTCCGAGGCGCGCAGGTCCGCCCTGGTCAGCAGCGCCCAGCCGTCCAGCAACAGCGCCGCACCGTAGCCGCCCTCGGCCACCGGCTCGGCGCCGGGCGTCGCGACCACGATCGCCGCCGCCGGGCCGACGGTGTCGAGCACGGCATCACGCCCCGACGTGCGCACGACGGCGCCCGGAAACGCCCGCCCCAACTCCTCGGCGGTCCGGCGCGCACCGACCACGACCGCACGCAGCCGTCGCTCCCCACAAACCGGGCACGCCCAGTCGGCCGCCGGCCGCCCGCACCAACGGCAGGACGGCAGCGTGACCGGGCCCGAGCGAGATGTACCGAGCGGTCCACCGCAGGTCGCGCAGCGCGCCGGAGCATGACAGCGCACGCACGCCAGCGCGGGAACGTAGCCGCGCCGCGGAACCTGCACCAGCACCGGCTGTCCGGCCCGCAGCGCCGTACCCGCCGCCTGCCAGGCGACCGAGGGCAGTCGCGCGGTACGGGCGGCCGGGTCCCGGGCCAGCGCCTCGTCGTCGGCCATGGCCCGGACCGCCGGAGCGCGAGAGCGGATCGTCGCCGTCCGCGCACGGAGGTCGCGCGCCCAGCCGGTGGCCACCAGTTGGGACGCCTCGGTAGACCGCGCGGCGGCCCCCAAGAGCGCTCCCGCGCCGCTCAGATGTGCTCGCATCACCAGGACGTCTCGGGCATGCGCGTACGGCGCCCGCGGCTCGGCGTACAGGTCGTCACCGTCGTCCCAGATCCCGACCAGACCGAGGTCGGCCACGGGGGCGTACGCCGCCGCTCGGGTCCCGGCGACGACCCGGACCTGTGACCGGCTGACCCGCAGCCAGTTCCGGTAGCGCTGCGCCGGACCCAGGTCAGCCGACAGCGTGACGTAGCGCTCCGAACCCAGCGCCGCCAACAGAGCCGCGTCGACCCGGGCCAGGTCGCGCCGGTCCGGGACCAGGAGCACAACACCGCGCCCGCCGGCCACGCAGGCCTGCGCCGCCTCGGCGACCCGCGCCGGCCAGTCCTCCCCCGGCAGCGCGGTCCACACCGCTCGGGGGGCACGCCCGGACCGGAGTGCCGTCAGGTACGCCGTACCGGCCGGATATGCCGACCACGACTCGGTCGACGGAATCGTCGGCGGCCCAACGGGATTCGCACCGGTCTCGGCCTCGGTACGAGCGTGCCGCGGCGGCACCGCCAGCCGCAGCACATCCGACAGCGAGCCGCCCCAGTGCTCGGCCACCGCCCGGGCCAGCCGGGCCACCTCCGGGGTGAGCACCACCTCGGCTGAGACAACGCGATCCAGGTAGGCCAACCGACCGCTGTGGTCGCTGGCAGGGTGGCGGGAAAGGACGAACCCGTGCACGAGCCGGCCGGAGAACCGGACCCGGACCCGGGCACCGGGGCGCGCGGCCGACGCCAGATCCGCGGGCACGAAGTAGTCGAACGGCCGGTCGAGATGTGCCAGCGGCACGTCGAGGGCGAGCCGGGCAACCGGGTTGTCCGCAGCCGGCTCGCGCTGCACGGCTGCGCGGGCGGGCACGGCGCCGTCAGTCGATGATCGTCAGGGCCAGGTGGTCGTCATGCAGCCACTTCGTCCTGACGATCATGAAGGGAGAGGGTTCAGGCACCCGCGGCGGTGCGCAGGGCGTCAGCGCGGTCGATGCGCTCCCAGGTGAAGCCGTCGCCCTCGCGGCCGAAGTGCCCGTACGCCGAGGTCGCGGCGTAGATCGGCCGCAGCAGGTCGAGGTCACGGATGATGGCGCCCGGCCGCAGGTCGAAGACCTCGGTGACCGCCTTGCTGATCGAGTCCAGCGGAACCGCCTCGGTGCCGAAGCAGTCCACGAACAGGCCCACCGGCTCCGCCTTGCCGATCGCGTAGGCGACCTGCACCTCGCAGATCCGCGCCAGGCCCGCGGCGACGACGTTCTTGGCGACCCACCGCATCGCGTACGCCGCCGAGCGGTCGACCTTCGACGGGTCCTTGCCGGAAAACGCGCCGCCGCCGTGGCGGGCCATCCCGCCGTAGGTGTCGACGATGATCTTGCGGCCGGTCAAGCCGGCGTCGCCCATCGGGCCGCCGATGACGAACTTGCCGGTCGGGTTGACGAGCAGCCGGTAGTCGTCGGACTCCAGGCCCAGCTCGCGCAGTTCCGGTGCGACCACGTGCTCGGCGATGTCCGGCGCCAGCAGCGTGTCGAGGTCGATGTCCTCGGCGTGCTGGGAGCTGACGACGACGGTGTCGAGCCGGACCGGCCGGCCGTCGATGTACTCGATGGTCACCTGGGTCTTGCCGTCAGGGCGCAGGTACGGCACCGTCCCGTCCTTGCGCACCCCAGCCAGCCGACGGGCCAGCCGGTGCGCGAGCGCGATCGGTAGCGGCATGAGTTCCGGCGTCTCGTCGCAGGCGTAGCCGAACATCAGGCCCTGGTCACCCGCGCCCTGCCGGGCGATCGCCGCTTCCTCGTCCTCGCTCTGGGAGCTGCCGCCGACCCGCACTTCGTGGGAGGTGTCGACGCCCTGCGCGATGTCCGGCGACTGCGAGCCGATCGAGACGCTCACCCCGCAGGAGTGCCCGTCGAAGCCCTTCTGCGAGGAGTCGTAGCCGATCTCCAGGATCTTCCTGCGCACGATGGCCGGAATGTCGGCGTACGTCGCCGTCGTCACCTCACCCGCGATGTGCACCTGGCCGGTCGTGATCAGCGTCTCCACGGCCACCCGGCTGCGCGGATCGTCGGTCAGCATCGCGTCCAGAATGGAGTCGCTGATGGCGTCGGCGATCTTGTCGGGATGGCCTTCGGTGACCGATTCTGAGGTGAACAGACGTCTGGACACGGTGCTCCTACCGGTGGGGGGCGTCCGCAGTCTAGCCAGCGCGCTCACCCAGGCGAGCCGAAACCGCGTCCAGGATCGCGGCCGCCAACCGCGCCTTGGGGCCGTGTGTGACCTCGACGCTAGTCCCGTCAGCGGCCAGAATCACCGCCTCGTTCGTGCCGACCTCGAAGGCCCTGCCGTCGCCGACGGCATTGACGACGAGCAGGTCGCAGCCCTTGCGGGCCAGCTTCGCACGGCCGTGCGCGACGACGTCGCCCTCGGCATCACCGGTCTCCGCGGCGAACCCGACGACGATCTGGCCGGTACGCCGGGAGCGCACGAGCTCGGTGAGGATGTCGGAGTTTCGAGCCAGTACGACGGGGTCCGGGTCGCCACCGTCCTTCTTGATCTTGTGCTGGCGGGCGTCCCTCGGCCGGAAGTCCGCCACGGCGGCGGCCATCACGATGACGTCCGCGTCGGCCGCCGCGCCGAGCATGGCCTCGTGCAGTTGCTCGGCGGTGCCCGCCCGCAGCATCCGGGCGCCGGCCGGGTCGGGCAATGCGACGTTCGCGGCCACGACGCTCACGGTGGCCCCGCGCGCGGCGGCCACCCGAGCCAGCGCGTAGCCCTGCCGGCCGCTGGACCGGTTGCCGAAGAAGCGCACCGGATCCAACGGCTCGCGGGTACCGCCGGCGCTGATGAGCACGCGGACGCCGGCCAGGTCGCGAGGCAGCGCATCGGGGCGGGCCAGCAGCAGCTGGGCAAGGTCGGCGATCTCGGCGGGTTCCGGCAGCCGTCCAGGACCGGAGTCGGCCCCCGTCAACCGGCCGACCGCCGGATCCACGACGATCGCGCCCCGGCGACGGAGGGTTGCCACGTTGTCCCGGGTGGCCGGGTGGTCCCACATCTCGGTGTGCATGGCCGGCGCGTACAGCAGCGGGCAGCGGGCGGTGAGCAGCGTCGCGGTCAACAGGTCGTCGGCCCGCCCATGTGCGGCCTTGGCGAGCAGGTCGGCGGTCGCCGGCGCAACCACTACCAGATCTGCGTTGCGGCCGAGCCGGACGTGCGGTACGTCGGGGACCGCGGTCCAGACATCGGTCGCGACAGGATGCCCCGAGAGCGCTTCCCAGGTGGCCGCACCGACAAAACGCAGCGCGGAATCGGTGGGCAGCGGCTGAACGTCGCAGCCGGACTCGGTGAGCAGCCGGAGGAGTTCACAGGCCTTGTACGCCGCGATGCCGCCGCCGATACCGAGCAGGACCCGGGGCGGCGCGGTCATCCGGTTAGACGTCGACTTCCTCGTGGCTGAGCAGGCCTTCGTTGATCTCCCGCAGTGCGATCGACAGCGCCTTTTCCTGGGGTGCGGTCGCGACCAGCGGTCCGACGTACTCGAGCAGTCCCTCGCCGAGCTGGCTGTAGTAGGCGTTGATCTGCCGCGCCCGCTTGGCGGCGTAGATGACCAGGGCGTACTTGGAGCTGGTCCGGTCCAACAGCTCGTCGATCGGCGGGTTGGTGATGCCTTCGGGGGCGGCGGCGACTCCGGACACGGAAACCAGCTTTCTCACGCTCGAGCAACGACGGACAGCACTCAACCCGGCCGCTGACGGGGATGTCTGACCAACTGTACCAATTCCTCGGCTGCCCGGCCGACGTCGTCGTTGCAGACCACCACATCGAACTCGTTCTTGGCGGCGAGCTCGACCCGTGCCCGCTCCAGTCGTGCCGTGACGAGCTCGGACGGCTCGGTGCCGCGCCCGGTGAGGCGACGCTCCAGTTCGTCCCAGCTCGGCGAGGTCAGGAACACCAACTGGGCCTCGGGCATCGCGGCGCGGACCTGTCGCGCCCCCTGCAGTTCGATCTCGAGTACCGCGGGAGCACCGGCGGCCAGCGTGGCGAGAACCGGCTCGCGTGGCGTGCCGTAGCGGAAGCCGGCGAAGCTCGCCCATTCCAGCAGCCGGCCGGCCGCGATCAGCGCCGCGAACCCGGCGTCGTCGGTGAAGTGGTAGTGAACGCCGTCGATCTCCCCGGGCCTCGGCGGCCGGGTCGTCGCCGAGGTCGACACCCAGACGTCCGGGTACCGGCGGCGCAGGGCGGCGACCACGGTGCCCTTGCCGACTCCCGACGGCCCGGACACGACCGTGAGGCGGGCCGTCGTCGATGCCACTCAGGTCGAGTCGGAGCTGAACTCACGCTCCAGCGCCTTGCGCTGATTCGATCCGAGGCCGCGAACCCGGCGGGTCGGTGAGATCTCCAGCCGCTCCATGATCTTCTGCGCCCGCGCCTTGCCGAGGCCCGGTAGCGCCTCCAGCACCGCGGACACCCGCATTTTCCCGATCACGTCGTCGCCATCCCCGGCGCGGAGCACGTCGGCGACGGTCATCTCCTGGCGCTTCAGTCGATTCTTGAGGTCGGCCCGGGCCTTCCTGGCGACGGCTGCCTTTTGCAGAGCTTCGGCACGCTGTTCAGGAGTGAGCTCGGGTAGGGGCACTGCGGTCACCTCACGAGGTGGACGGACACGGTCTGGCTGACTGTGGGGCGAAACCCCGAACCTAGCGAGCGACAGCGAACTGCTGCAACGCCTACCGCGGCTCGGCTCCGGCTTTCTGGCTCAGCTGATCGCGAAGTTGGTCGACGGCGGCCCGCAGTGACCGCACCCGCGGCCCTGCATTCAGCACGTGTCGCGAGGCACTTGGGAGTACATCGGGGAGCGCCGGGCCGAATACGCGGCGCAGGTGCTCCGGCGTACCGCCTTGTGCGCCGAGCCCCGGCGCCAGGATCGGGCCGTTCAGCCTGGCGAACGAGTGCCCCGTCTCCCCCACCGTGGCGCCCACGACGACGCCGATCGAGCCGAGCGGCTGCTGGCCGTCGTTGGCGCGGGCGACCGCGTCGATGATCTCCTGTGCCACCGTCGAGCCCGACGGCGTGCGCGCGTGCTGCACCTGCGTGCCTTGCGGGTTCGAGGTGAGTGCCAGCACGAACACGCCGCGAGCGTGCTCGGACGCCTTGTCCAGCAACGGCTGCAGCGAGCCGAAGCCGAGATACGGGCTTGCCGTCATCGCGTCGGCTGCCAGCGGGCTGGCCGGATCCAGGTAGGCCGACGCGTACGCGGCAACGGTGCTGCCGATGTCACCGCGCTTGGCGTCGATGATGCTGAGCCCGCCGGCGTCGCGGATGGCGGCCAGCGTCCACTCCAGGACGGCGATGCCACCGCTCCCGAACCTCTCGAAAAACGCCGACTGCGGTTTGAGGACGGCGACGCGATCGGCCAGCGCCTCGACGACGGTGGCGCAGAACCGCTGCAGGCCGGCCGCGTTGTCCGGCAGCCCCCACGCCGCGAGCAGCTCCGGATGCGGGTCGACCCCGACACACAGCGGGCCGTGCGTGTCCATCGCCGTGCGCAGCCGCGCGCCGAACGTCACCGGAGAGCCCACTCGATCATCGGTGCGGTTCGCGGTGGGCCAGGCCGATCGCGTCGGTCAGCTGCGGAAATCCGCGCGCGGCCAGCGCGGCCCGCAGCTCCGCCAGCACCCGCGTCGGGGCGGAGGGGTCGTGGAACACCGCCGTACCGACCGACACCGCGCTCGCCCCGGCCAGCACGAACTGCAGCGCGTCCAGACCGGTCAGGATGCCGCCCATCCCGAGAATCGGTACGCCGGGCAGCGCCGCGTGAACCTGCCACACGCAGCGCACCGCCACCGGGCGGATCGCCGGGCCGGACAGGCCTCCGGTGATCCCAGTCAGCACCGGACGCAGCGTGTCGGTGTCGATGACCGTCCCGAGCAAGGTGTTGATCAGGGACAGCCCGTCGGCGCCGGCATCGACGCACGACCGGGCAATGGCAACGATGTCCGTGACGTCAGGCGACAGCTTCGCGAACACCGGGACGGTCGTCACTGCCTTGACCGCGCGCACCACATCCGCCGCGGCCATCGGGTCACAGGCGAAGACCTGGCCCCGAGAGGCGACGTTCGGGCAGGAGATGTTGACCTCCAGCAGCGCCAGACCGGGCGCTCCGACCAGCCGCTGCGCGACCTCCGCGAACTCACCGACGCTGCCGCCGGCGATGCTGACGACCGCGCGGGCGCCGCGCTCGGCCAACCACGGCAGATCGTGTGCCAGGAACGCGTCGATCCCGGGCCCCTGCAGCCCGATCGAGTTCAGCATCCCGCTCGGTGTCTCGGCCATCCGCGGCGTCGCCCGCCCGGAGCGAGGCCGCAGCATGACCGACTTGGTCACAACTGCGCCCAGGTGGGCCGGATCCAGGAACGGCGCCAGCTCGCGGCCCGCCGCAGCGCAGCCGGACGCGGTCAACACGGGGTTACCCAACGTGACAGCTGCCAGGGACGTGGCCATGTTTACGACGGTCCCCGTCAACGCAGATCCATCGCGTCGGCTCCTACGACGTCCCCGGGCAGGGTCCCCACGTCCTTCCACCGCACCCGATCCGCCTCGAACACCGGTCCCTCGACACAGCTGCGAACCATCCGGGTCCGGCCGTCAGCACCGACCACCGGCAGCACGCAGGTCATGCACACCCCGATCCCGCAGGCCATCGACTCCTCGACCGCGACCTGGCAGGGCAGGTCGTACGACGTTGCCAGCCCGGCGACCGCCCGAAGCATCGCCATCGGTCCGCAGGCGTAGACCGTGGACACACCCGGCGAGCCGAGCAGTCCCGGCAACATGTCGGTCACCAGACCACGGACACCCACCGAACCGTCATCGGTTGTCACCACTACCGAATCGGCAACGACCCGCGCTTCGTCGACCCCGAACAGCCGCTCCGCGCTGCCGGCACCGACCACCATCTGAACCGCTGATCCGGCGGCCCGCAGCCGGCGGGCCAGGTCGAACATCGGCGCGCTGCCGTAGCCGCCGGCAACGAGTACCGCCGCACCCGGCGTGTCCGGCAACGTGAACGGCCGCCCCAACGGGCCGACCAGGTCCAGCTCGCTGCCCGGCCGCACCTGCACCAGCCAGCCGGTGCCGGGGCCGTGCTCGGCGACGACGATCTGGATCCGGCCGGTCGCGGAATCGGCGGTGTACAGGGCGAAGCAGCGCCGCAGCAGCATCGCCGTCTCCGGTCCGCCGACCGCTACCGCAACGAACTGGCCGGGCTCGGCGCCGGATGCGATCGCCGGGGCGTCGAGCGTGATCAACTGATATGCCCCGACCGGCTCCGTCGACACCACCGGCGCGGACACCTGAGCCGCGGTCACGCCGCCACGCCATGATCAGATCGGGGTTGTGGTCGCCGAAACAGCAGCAGAGGCGGCCATGAGCCCGAGTTGATCTTCATCGCGCACCACCTCGGTAGGCCCGGAGCGCGGCGTGCAGATCCTGGAGCGGGCGTACGCCGACCCGCCCGGCCAGTTGCGCCTCGATGCCCTGCACCGCGGCGGCCGCGCCCTGGATCGTCGTGATGCACGGGATGCCGACCGTCACCGCCGCGGTCCGGATCTCGTAGCCGTCCAACCGCGGACCGGCGTTTCCGAACGGCGTGTTGATCACCATCGCGATGTCGCCGGCCAGGATCCGCTCGACACAGTTGTCCGGCCCGTCGCTGTACTTGCCAACCACCCGCGCGTTGACGCCGTTGCGCCGCAACACCTGCGCCGTGCCGGCCGTCGCGAGCACGTCGAAGCCGAGGTCGGCCAGCCGCTTGACCGGAAAGATGGCCGAGCGCTTGTCGCGGTTGGCCAGGCTGACAAAGACTGTCCCGGACGTCGGCAGCGACCCGTACGCCGCGGTCTGCGACTTGGCGAAGGCGGTCCCGAACACCGCGTCGATGCCCATGACCTCGCCGGTGGACTTCATTTCCGGGCCGAGCACGGTGTCCACACCGTCCCCGTCGATGGTGCGGAACCGGTGGAACGGCATGACCGCCTCCTTGACCGCGATCGGGGCGTCCCAGGGCAGGTCGCCGCCGTCACCGGAGACCGGCAGCACGCCCTCCGCTCGGAGCTCGGCAACCGATGTCCCGAGTGCGATCCGGGCCGCCGCCTTGGCCAGCGGCACGGCTGTCGCCTTGGACACGAACGGCACCGTCCGTGAGGCCCGCGGGTTGGCCTCGAGCACGTAGAGGACGTCGTCCTTGAGCGCGTACTGGACGTTGAGCAGTCCGCGTACGCCGACCACGGCGGCGATCCGCTCCGTTGACTGGCGGATCCGCTCGATCTCGCCCATCCCGAGGGTTATCGGCGGCAGCGCGCAAGCGGAATCACCGGAATGGATGCCGGCCTCCTCGATGTGCTCCATCACACCGCCCAGGTACAGCTCGGCGCCGTCGTACAGCGCATCGACGTCGATCTCGATCGCATCCTCGAGGAACCGGTCGACCAGCACCGGATGCTCGGGGCTGACCTCGGTCGCCTTGGCGATGTAGGCCTCCAGCGCCGCATCGTCGTAGACGATCTCCATCCCGCGCCCACCCAGGACGTAGGACGGGCGGACCAGCACCGGATAGCCGACGGTGGCGGCAATGGCAACGGCGTCGGCGTACGACGTCGCAGTGCCATGCCGAGGTGCCGGCAGGCCGGCCTCGGCGAGCAGCCGCCCGAACGCGCCCCGCTCCTCGGCGAGGTGGATTGCCTCCGGCTGCGTCCCGAGCACCGGTACGCCGGCGTCCTTGAGCCGCTGCGCCAGGCCGAGCGGTGTCTGGCCGCCCAGTTGGCAGATGACGCCGAGAACCTCGCCGGCCACGCGCTCGGCCTCGACGACCTCCAGCACGTCCTCGAACGTCAGCGGCTCGAAGTACAGCCGGTCGGAGGTGTCGTAGTCCGTCGACACGGTCTCCGGGTTGCAGTTCACCATCACCGTTTTGACACCGGCCTCGCGCAGCGCGAGCGCGGCGTGCACGCAGGAGTAGTCGAACTCGATGCCCTGCCCGATCCGGTTCGGCCCGCTGCCCAGTATCAGGACGGCCGGGCGGTCGCGAGCCGCGACCTCGGTCTCCTCGTCGTAGGTCGAGTAGTGGTACGGCGTCGTGGCGGCGAACTCGGCCGCGCAGGTGTCGACAGTCTTGAAGACCGGGCGTACGCCGAGCCGCCAGCGCAGGCTGCGGACCCCGTCCTCGCCGGCGAATTCAGGTCGCAGCGCGGCGATCTGCCGGTCCGAGCAACCGGCCCGCTTGGCCCGGCGAAGCAGACCGGTGGCCAACGACGGCGCATCCACCAGCTCCGCCCGTAGTTCCACCAGCGAGCCGATCTGGTCGACGAACCAGGGGTCCCACCCTGATGCGGCGGCCACGTCCTCGACGGTGGCTCCGAGCCGCAGCGCCCGTTCCACGTCGTACACCCGGCCTTCGTGTGGGCTGCGAAGGGAGTCCACTGTGGACTCGACGGTCGCGTCCTCGGGATCGGGAAGGGTCCAGAAGCCGGTAGCGGCTGTCTCGAGGGAGCGCAACACCTTCTGCAGCGCCTCGGTGAAGTTGCGGCCAATCGCCATCACCTCACCGACGGACTTCATCGTGGTTGTCAGCTCCGGGTCGGCGCCGGGGAACTTCTCAAAGGCGAACCGTGGCGCCTTGACGACCACGTAGTCCAGCGCCGGCTCAAAGGAGGCGGGCGTGACACCGGTGATGTCGTTGCGGATCTCGTCCAGGGTGTAGCCGATGGCGAGCCGGGCGGCGATCTTGGCGATCGGGAAGCCGGTCGCCTTGGATGCCAGGGCACTCGACCTCGATACCCGCGGGTTCATCTCGATCACCACGAGGCGGCCGGTGTCGGGATGCACGGCGAACTGGATGTTGCAGCCGCCGGTGTCCACGCCCACGGCTCGGAGGACGGCGATCCCGACGTCGCGGATCCGCTGGTACTCGCGGTCGGTGAGCGTCATTGCCGGTGCGACGGTGAGGCTGTCGCCGGTGTGCACGCCCATGGCGTCGATGTTCTCGATCGAACAGACCACAACGACGTTGTCGTTGCGGTCGCGCATCAACTCGAGCTCGTACTCCTTCCAGCCGAGCACGCTCTCCTCGATGAGGACCTCGGCGGTCGGGCTTGCGGCCAGCCCGACGCCCGCCATCCGACGAAGCCGGCCCTCGTCATGGGCAATTCCCGACCCCGCGCCACCCATCGTGAACGACGGCCGGACAACCACCGGGTACCCGAGATCGTCCACGGTGGACAGCACTGCGGCGATGCTCCGGCAGACGGCGCTGCGGGGCGTCTCGGCGCCGACCTGGGCGACGATGTCCTTGAACCGCTGCCGATCCTCCCCCGACCGGATCGCCTCGATGTCGGCGCCGATCAGCTCGACGCCGTAGCGCTTCAGCGCTCCCGACTCGTGCAGCGCAACGGCGATGTTGAGGGCGGTCTGCCCGCCGAGTGTCGCCAGCAGGGCGTCCGGACGCTCGGCGGCGATGACCTGCTCGACGTAGTCCGGAGTCAGCGGCTCGATGTACGTCGCGTCGGCGAACTCGGGATCGGTCATGATGGTGGCCGGGTTGGAGTTCACCAGGCTGACTCGCAGGCCCTCCTCGCGCAGCACTCGACAGGCTTGCGTTCCCGAGTAGTCGAACTCGCAGGCCTGGCCGATCACGATCGGCCCGGAGCCGATCACCAGCACGTGCCGCAGGTCGTCGCGCTTCGGCATCAGCCCGCCATCAAGGCGCAAAAGGAGTCAAACAGATAGTCGGCGTCGTGCGGGCCGGCCGCCGCCTCGGGGTGGTACTGCACGCTGAACGCCGGCACGTCGCGGCACCGCAGCCCCTCGACAACGCCGTCGTTGAGGCTGACGTGGCTGACCTCAACCGTGCCGTACGGCGTCGCGAACGGACCCGCGAGCGGCGCATCCACCGCGAAACCGTGGTTGTGCGCGGTGACGGCGACCTTGCCGGTACGCCGGTCCTGCACCGGCTGGTTGACGCCATGGTGGCCGTAGCCGAGCTTGTAGGTGGCCAAACCCAACGCCCGCCCCAGGATCTGATTGCCGAAGCAGATTCCGAACACGGGGACACCGGCGTCGAGGACCGTCCGCATGGTGTCCACCGCGTAGTCCGATGCGCTGGGATCGCCTGGGCCATTGGAGAAGAACACGCCGTCGGCCCCGAGGGCGAGCACGTCTTCCCCGCTCGTGGTGGCCGGTAGCACGTGCACCTCGATGCCACGCTCGGCCATCCGCCGCGGAGTCATCGCCTTGATTCCCAGGTCGAGCGCCGCTACCACGTATCGGCGCTCTCCCTGCGCGGGGACGACGTACGGCGTCGCGGTCGACACGTCCCGTGCGAGTTCCGCACCGGACATGGGCGCAGCGGCCAGAACGCGGGTCAGCACAGAATGGGTGTCAGTGTCCACAGCGGACACACCGACCCTCATGGCCCCGCGCTCCCGAAGGTGGCGGGTGAGCGCACGGGTGTCGAGGCCGCTGATCCCGACGACGCCTTGCGCGGTCAGCTCGGACTCCAGCCCCCGTTGCGATCGCCAGGATGAGGCGCGTCGAGCCGGCTCCCGAACTACGTACCCGGCGACCCAGATCCGGTCGGACTCACCGTCCTCGTCGTTGACGCCGGTGTTGCCGACGTGCGGCGCAGTCATGACAACGACCTGCCGGTGGTAACTCGGGTCGGTCAGCGTCTCCTGATACCCCGTCATGCCGGTGGTGAACACCGCCTCGCCGACCACCTCGCCCACCGCGCCGTAGGAGTCACCGTGAAATGTGCGGCCGTCCTCGAGGACGAGAACGGCCGGAGCGATCATGCCTGCGCCTTGCCGTCCAGGACGGTCGGACGTCCACGCAGGAACGTCGCGACCACCCGGCCAGGCAGTTCCATCCCGGCGTACGGCGTGTTGCGGCTGCGACTGGCCAACTCCGCCGGGTCGACGACCGAGCGGGCAGCCGCGTCGACGAGCACCAGATTGGCCGGTGCGCCCGCGATCAGCTCAGCACCGTGACCGTCGCGGACCGATCCGCCGATCCGGGAGGGGCGGATCGAACAGCGATCGGCCACTCCACGCCAGTCCAGCAGCCGGGTCTCGACCATCGCCACGATCACGACAGACAGCGCCTGCTGCAGTCCGAGCATCCCCGGTCGCGCCGCCCCCCACTCGCACTCCTTGTCCTCGACCGCATGCGGTGCATGGTCGGTCGCGACCGCGTCGATCGTGCCGTCGGCAAGTCCCTTGCGCAGCGCCTGAACATCGGCGGCGGTGCGTAGCGGCGGGTTCACCTTGTAGACCGGGTCGTACGTCGTCGCCAGGTCGTCGGTCAGGAGCAGGTGGTGCGGCGTGACCTCGGCGGTGACGTCGAAGCCCTTGGCCTTGGCCCACCGCAGCAGTTCCACCGACCCCGCGGTGGACACGTGGCAGACGTGCAGCCGCGAGCCGACGTGTCCGGCGAGCAGCACATCGCGCGCGATTACCGCCTCTTCGGCCGCAGCCGGCCAGCCGGTCAGGCCGAGCCGGGCCGAGTGCACCCCCTCGTTCATCTGGGCGTCCACGGTCAGCCGGGGCTCCTCAGCGTGCTGCGCGATCACCCCACCGAACGCCTTGACGTACTCCAGTGCCCGGCGCATCAGCGCCGGGTCGGCCACGCAGAACCCGTCGTCGGAGAAGACCCGGACCCGGGCGGCCGAATCGGCCATCGCGCCGAGTTCGGCCAGCTGCGTTCCGCCCAGCCCGACCGTGACCGCCCCGACGGGCGCGACGTCGACGAGACCGCTGTCGCGCCCCAGCCGCCAGACCTGCTCCACGACGCCGGCGGTGTCGGCGACGGGGTCGGTGTTTGCCATGGCGTGCACGGCGGTAAAGCCGCCGAGAGCGGCGGCGCGGGCACCGGTCTGGACGGTTTCGGCATCCTCGCGGCCGGGCTCGCGCAGATGCGTATGCAGGTCGACCAGACCAGGCAGGGCAACCAGTCCGGCGCCGTCGACCCGCTCCGCGCCCGCGGCCGCCAGCCGCGGTCCCACGTCCGCGATGATCCCGTCCCGGATCAGCACATCGACCGCTGCTTCGCCGTAGGGCCGAACGCCTCGTAGCAGCCAGGTCACAGGGGCACCTCCGCCCCGCCGAGGAGCAGATAGAGAACCGCCATCCGGACGCTGACACCGTTGCTGACCTGCTCGACAATCGTCGAGCGGACCGAGTCGGCCACCTCTGCGGCGATCTCCATGCCGCGGTTCATCGGACCGGGATGCATGACGATCGCATCGTCGGCGAGCATCCCCATCCGGATCGCGTCGAGCCCGTAGCGGCGGCTGTACTCACGCGGGCTCGGGAAGTACGACGCGGCCATCCGCTCCCGCTGCACCCGCAGCATCATGACGACGTCGGCCTTGAGGCTGGCGTCCAAGTCGAAGCTCACCTCGGCGGGCCAGGTCTCGACACCGACCGGGAGCAGAGTCGGCGGCGCGACCAGGGTCACCTCCGCGCCGAGCGTCGAGAGCAGCAGGACGTTGGAGCGCGCGACCCGACTGTGCAGGACGTCCCCCACGATGGTGACCCGCAGGCCCTCGAGCCGGCCCAGCCGGGCGCGCATCGTGTAGGCGTCGAGCAGTGCCTGAGTCGGGTGTTCATGGGTGCCATCCCCGGCGTTGACCACCGAGCCGCGAATCCACTGCGCGAGCCGGTGCGGCGCTCCGGACATGGAATGGCGTACGACGACCGCGTCGGCACCCATCGCCTCCAGCGTCAGGGCGGTGTCCTTGAGACTCTCCCCTTTGGACACGCTGGATCCCTTGGCAGAGAAGTTGATGACATCCGCGGACAGCCGCTTGGCCGCCAGCTCAAAGGAGATCCGGGTCCGGGTGGAGTCCTCGAAGAACAGGTTGACCACCGTGCGACCGCGCAGGGTCGGCAGCTTCTTCACTTCCCGGCCGGCCAGAGCCGCCTCGATCTGCTGCGCGGTGTCGAGGACCAGGGTTGCCTGCTCCCGGTCCAGGTCGGCGGCGGACAACAGGTGCTTTCTCATGAGGTCGGCTCCGTCCGAGAGCACACAACCGGAGCGGACCGGACGGAGCCGACCGGGGTCAGAGTCATGAGCGTCCTCCCTGGAGCAGTACGGCGTCCCTGCCGTCCACCTCGTCGAGCAGCACCTTGACCTGCTCCGTCGGTGCGGTCGGAATGTTCTTGCCGACATAGTCAGCGCGGATCGGCAGCTCGCGATGGCCCCGGTCCACGAGGACCGCCAGCTGCACCGCGCCGGGCCGGCCGAGCTCGCGCAGGGCATCCAACGCGGCTCGAACGGTACGACCGCTGTAGAGCACGTCGTCGACCAGCACGACGAGTTTGTCGACGATGCCACCGGGCGGCTCAGTGGTCTCCTCGAGGGCCCGGACGCCGCGCATCCGAAGGTCGTCGCGGTACAACGTCGTGTCCAGAACGCCGACCGGCACGTCCACGCCCTCAAAGGCGCGCATCCGGTCGGCAAGCCGGCGGGCCAGTGGCGCGCCGCGGGTCGGGATGCCGATCAGGACGGTGTCGCGCCCCCCGGCGGACTTCTCCAGGATCTGATGAGCGATCCGGTCGATCACCCGGCCCATGTCGCCGGCGGTTAGGATCAGCCGATCCGGGGAACGGGACAAATCGGGTGCAGGATTGGTGGCAGACTTCACCGTGGACCTCCTTACCCGCCTCACGGGACGGTCGTTAAAGGACGTCTGCCTCACAACTGCGAGGACTGGCGGTGACGCTATCAGCAGTAGCGCAAAGTATCCGTTCGCGCCGAGTTGCGTGTCTTTCGCCGTTCCCCTACTGTCCGTAACTGATTTACGTGTACGCTGAGTAATCGACGTACTCGACTGGTCACGCTGGATGGAGCAAACGGATGAGCGACTACCCAAAGGCACTCGGAGCGCGACTGCGTGCCATCCGCAACCAGCAGGGATTATCCCTGCAGGGTGTCGAGGAAAAGTCGAGCGGCCGCTGGAAGGCCGTCGTTATCGGGTCATACGAGCGGGGGGATCGTGCGGTCACCGTGCAGAAGCTGGCGGAGCTCGCCAACTTCTACAGCATTCCGATCGCCGAGCTGCTTCCGGATGCTCGGCCGGTGCGCGGGGGGGACCCCGCGACCAAGGTCGTGCTGAACTTGGAGCGGCTCGGGCAGCTTCCCGCAGACCAGGCCGGGCCGCTGGCCCGCTACGCCGCCACGATCCAGAGCCAGCGCGGCGACTACAACGGCCGGGTCCTTTCCATCCGCAGCGAGGATCTCAAGTCCCTGGCGATCATCTACGACATCACCCCCGGTGAGCTGACCGACCAGCTGATCTCCTGGGGCGTGCTGGCACCGGACGCCCGGCCCGCCATGGAGAGCCTCGACGCGTGAGCCCGGCTCCATTCGTGAGAGCGGACAACAGGAGAGCAACCGGCTGACGTCAGGCGCGCATTGACGGGCCGAGCAGGGCGATCCGGCCCAGTACTCCGTTGACGAATCGTGGAGAGTCGTCCGTGGACAGCGACTTGGCGAGTTCCACCGCTTCGTCGACGACGACGGCGGCCGGTACGTCGGTCCACAGCAACTCATAGATCGCCAGCCGGAGCAGTGCCCGGTCCACGCCCGGCAGCCGCGCCAGCGACCAGCCCTCGGAGTACGTGTCGATCAGCTCGTCGATGCGCTGCTGCTGCGACTGCACGCCCTCGACGAGTGTCACGGCGTACTCCGGAACCGGCGGGTCGGCTGCGGCGATCCGCACCGCGGCGGTCTCTACCGCGTCGGTCCCACGCAGATCGGACTCGAAGAGGATGTCCAAGGCGCGCTTGCGCGCCTTGCGCCGGGCCGTCATGGAGACTGGCTGCCGGGCGGGGTGCCGGTCACCTAGGTGTTGATCCGGCCGAGGTAGCGGCCGTCGCGGGTGTCGACCTTGACCTTCTCGCCGGTGCTGAGGAACAGCGGCACCTGAATGGTTGCCCCGGTCTCCAGCGTCGCCGGCTTGGTTCCGCCGGTCGACCGGTCTCCTTGGACGCCGGGATCGGTGTGCTTGATCAACAGCTCGACACTTGTTGGCAGCTCGATGAACAGCGGGACGGAGTCGTGCACCGCGACGACCGCCTCGGCGTTCTCCAGCAGGTAGTGCGCGTTGCCGCCGACGGTCTGCGCCGGCACGTGGATCTGCTCGAAGGTGTCCCCGTCCATGAACACGAAGTCGGTGCCGTCCTTGTAGAGGAAGGACATCGACCGCTTGTCGACGGTCGCGGTGTCCACCTTGAGTCCGGCGTTGAACGTGCGGTCCACGACCTTGCCGGACATCACGTTCTTCAGCGTGGTCCGGACGAACGCGCCGCCCTTGCCCGGCTTGACGTGCTGAAACTCGATGACGGTCCAGAGCTGCCCGTCGAGATCCAGCACGATCCCGTTCTTCAAGTCGTTGGTGGTGGCCACGGTGGGCGGTCCGCTCCTTCCGGCGCTACAGGGCAGTGAGGTCCCTGCTGGTCATGGTCAGCAGCTCCGGGCCGTCGGCGCGGACAACGAGGGTGTCCTCGATCCGCACTCCCCCGCGACCCTCGAGGTAGACCCCGGGTTCGACGGTGACGGTCATCCGCTCGGCAAGTGTACCGGCGCCGAGGTAACTGACCGTCGGTGCCTCGTGCACCTCCAGGCCGACTCCGTGCCCGAGGCCGTGGCCGAACTCATCGCCGTACCCGGCCTCCTTGACGTGGTCGCGGGCGGCGGCGTCGACATCCCGGACGTCGGCTCCGATCCGCAGTCCCTCCCGGCCGCGGCGCTGAGCCTCCCGTACGACGGCGTACACCTCGCGCTGCCAGTCCGCCGGCTCACCCAGCACGAGCGTCCGGGTCATGTCCGAGTGGTAGCCGCCAAGCTGCGCACCGAAGTCGAACTTGACCAAGTCACCTCGTTCGAGGATCCGCGCGGTCGGGCGGTGGTGCGGTACGGCGGAGTTCGGGCCGCCGGCGACGATCGTCTCAAAGGCGCGCTCCTCTGCTCCGTGCGTGAGCATCAGCCCATCGAGTTCCCGGCCCACCTCGAACTCGCTGCGTCCGGCGCGGATCCCGCCGCCTTCGATCAGGTCGGCCAGCGCGCGGTCGGCGATCGCGCAGGCCTGCCGAAGCAGAGCGATCTCCTCCTCGTCCTTGACCGCGCGCAAACCCTCCACGGCTTGGTGCAGGCTGCGCAGCTCGGCGCTGGGCGCGGTGGCGCTCAACTCGTCGAGCCCGTCGACGGTGACACTGTGGGATTCATAGCCGATGCGGGCAAGCTTCTCGGTCTCGAGCCGTTCTCCAATTGCCTTTGCGCAGTTCCGTTCGATCACCCTCTCGAGGTCGGGCACCTGATTGGTCGCCTGGGTCCGGTAACGGCCGTCCGTGCAGAACACGTCCGTGCCGTCGGCGTACACCACGAGCGCGGCGTTCGACCCGGTGAAGCCGGTCAGGTAGCGCACGTTGACCAGCCGGGTGACCAGCGCCGCGTCCACCTCCAAGCCGTCCAATTGCGCTCGGAGCCGGTCCCGCCGGACCGCGTTGAAGTCGGTAGCCATGCCCGCCACGCTAGCTCGGTCGCACTGCCCCCTAGTCGCATTCTGCGCATCATTGGAGGCGATTCTGGTCAGATAGCGACCACAATCGCCTCCGATCACGCTGGACGCTCTCGCGGGCTTCGTGCTGGCCCAACTCGTGCCCGCACCACCCGTCTACGACCCCGGCGGCCTGACCTGCAGCATCGACGACTTCGCCGTTGCAGACCCTGACCTGTGGGCTTCTGTGGGTGTGGACCTGCTCCGCGAGGTCCAACGTGCAGCAGGGCAACGCGGGGCCGCTCAGGTGGTCGTGGTCTGTGGTCACCAGGACCACGCAACGCGCGCTGCACTGGACAATTGCGCGCTGACCATCGCCTCGGAGTGGTGGGTCAAAGCCCTTCCGACGGACGATCGGCTCCGACGTGAGTTCCATGATCAGCTGCCTTGTCCGTCGCCGGCGAGCCAGCGCAGGGCCAATGCGTAGCCGTCGACTCCGAGGCCGCAGATCACCCCGCTTGCCACAGCCGAAACGTAGGAGTGGTGCCGGAAAGCCTCGCGGGCGTGGATGTTGCTGATGTGCACCTCGACCAGCCGCGCGGTCAGCATGGCGCAGCCGTCCCGCAGCGTGACCGACGTGTGCGACCAGCCGGCCGGGTTGAGTACCACCGGCGTACCTGCGTCCGCAGCCTCGTGCAACCAGCCCAGCAGCTCGGCCTCGTCGTCGGTCTGCCGGACGTCGACGTCGACTCCCAGCTCAGCCGCCGTCCGCTGGCACAACTCAACCAATTCGGCGTACGTCGTACTGCCGTAGATCACGTGCTCGCGGCTGCCCAGCCGGGCGAGATTGGCCCCGTTCAGCACGAGTATCCGCATCTGTCAGCCCTCTCCGACTGTTGCGACCGCCCGCTTGCGAGCACCCCGGCGGCCGGTAGGGGGGCCTGTGCCGCAACCAGTTCGATTTCGAGGCCGTTGCCGTCCTCCAGATACGCCGCGTAGTGCTCGGAACCCCCGGCGTACGGATGAGCATCCGGGAAGAGCAGATTCCAGCCGTGCTCAGGCGCCGCGAGCGCGATCGAGTCGACAGCGGCGGGGCTGCCGGCGTGCAGAGCAAGGTGATTGAGGCCTGGCGCGGTGCGCTCGTACCGTCCGGGCAGCAGATCCGGCGACTGTTCGACAACCAGATAGGTCGATCCGAGGCGCCATCTGACGGCGTGCTGCCATCGTCGGTGTTCCGCCCATCCCAGTTCACCGAGCAGCCAGCCCAGACTCGCCTCGACCGCCGGCACGTCGGGTAGCCAGAGTTCCAGATGGTGCACCACTGCCGGGTCGGCGCTCACCCGACTGTCGGCCGGCCGCAACTCCGCAGGCAGCAGGCTCAGCGCTCGGCTGCCAGCCGCGACAGCACGTTGCCGATCGTCGAAGGAGAGCAGTCCGACCGCGGTTTCCTCCGCCAGCCGATCGGCAAGGGCCACGTATACGGCGTCCATGCCCCGGGCGGGGCGGCTCGCGGCCAGGGCGCCGGCCCGACTGGCCAGTGACACATCCACGCTCACCACATCGATCTCCGCCGCGGCTTCGTCCCAGTAGCGCTGGGCTCGTCGACACATTGTGGCGCTGATTCGCCCGGCGCGCCGAGCAGCGTCGATGGCAGCCGCGACCTCGGGCAGGACGATCGACGGCGCGGTCAGGGACAGCGGTTCGTCCCAGATTCGGCGCACGAGGTCGCTGCCGTCCTCCTCCAGCACCAGCTTTACCGCCGCGCTGGCGTCAACAACGAGGATCATCGATCGCGACCCCGGGAGACATCCTCTGCTGAGTCCCCACGAGCACGAACCGAATCGATCCGGGCGGCGGACCTGCGCGGCCGCGCTCGTCGTAGTAGGCCTTCTCGTTCCAAGCGGTCCAGCACCGCATCGCCGACTGCTGAGGAGACCCGCACGACGGGCTCGCCGTTGTCGGTAACGAGTAGATCCTCGCCGCGCCGGACCCGATCGTGCCAATGGCGCAGCTGGGCCCGGTAGTCACTCGTCGTCACGTGCGTCGTCATGAGTCCTCCTCTGGGATGTACGTAGCGTACAGGCTGACCGTACAACGTGCCAAGCACAGCAACGAAGCGTTCAGACCCCACAAACTGCGGCGTACGCCGCCGCCAATAGCGCCTCGTCAGGATTGTCCAATGTGGAGGGTCGGGCCAGCCCCTCTAGTACGACGAAGCGCAACCGATCACCCCGCGCCTTTTTGTCGATCCGCATGGCAGAGCGCAGGGGCTGCCACCGCCGGATGTCGTAGCGGACCGGCAAACCCAGCGCCGCCAACACGTTTCGGTGGCGCTGCGCCACGCCGGCGTCGAGCCGCCCGGCGAGCCGGCTCAGTTCGGCGGCGAAGACGAGGCCCACCGCCACAGCATCGCCGTGTCGCCATCGATAGCTTTCGACCCTTTCGATGGCGTGGCCCAGCGTGTGCCCGTAGTTGAGGATCTCCCGGAGCCCGCTCTCCCGCAGGTCGGCGCCAACGACGTCGGCCTTGACCTGAACTGAGCGGCGTATCAACTCGGTGGTCAGATCGCCCCGCGCCGAGGCGCCCTCGGGATCGCTCTCGATCAGGTCGAGGATGACCGGATCAGCGATGAAGCCGCACTTCACCACCTCCGCGAGCCCGGCAACATAGTCCGGTTGCGGCAGGGTGGCGAGGGCGTCGAGGTCGCACAACACCCCCGCCGGCTGATGGAACGCGCCGACCAGATTCTTGCCGGCCTCGATATTGACGCCCGTCTTGCCGCCGATCGCGGCGTCGACCATGCCGAGCAGCGTGGTCGGCAGCTGCACTATCCGGACGCCGCGCAGCCAGGATGCGGCCACCCAGCCGGCCAGATCGGTGACCGCACCGCCACCGAGGCCGACGATCGCGTCGTTTCGGGTGAAGCCGAGCCGCGCGAGAACGTCCCAGCATTCCGCGGCGACGCCGATCGTCTTGGCCGCCTCGCCGTCCGGGACGAGAACCGAATGCCCGCGGCTGCCCAACATGTCAAGGACAACTTCGGCCCGCTGACCGAGGACAGCCGGGTGTACGACGGCGACGCGGTCGGCACCGGCGAGCAGGTCCGGCAGTCCGGCCATCAGGTCGTGCCCTATGACGACGTCGTACGGCGTCGCACCGGCGACCTGAACCCGGACCGGCTCAGCCGACATGGGTCATGACCTCGTCGACGACCTCGTCGACGCCGCGCTTGTCTGTGGACACGGTGACTGCGGCGACGGACTCGTAGACGGGCCGGCGGGCCTCCAGCAACTGGTGCAGCTGCGCTCGGGGATTCAGCGCGAGTACCGGCCGGTCGCGGGCCAGTCCTACCCGTTTCGCGGCGTCGGCCAGACCCACGGACAGGTAGGCGACGCGGTGGCGGGCAAGCTGCTCTCGGGTGTCGGCGTCGAGGACTGCACCGCCGCCGAGAGCCAGCACGCCGTTGTGGTCTCGGAGTGCGACGGCCACGGCGTGACGCTCGAGTTCCCGGAAGCACGGCTCGCCGTCGTCCACGAAGATGTCCGCGATCGACTTGCCCGCTGCCGCCTCGATGTCCTGGTCGGTGTCCCGGAAAGCAACGCCGAGGCGCGCGGCCACGGCGGTACCGACCGTCGTCTTGCCGGCACCGGGCGGCCCGACGAGAACAAGAACAGTCACCGGATCGTCAGCGCGTCGAGGTAGCCCGCGACGTTGCGTGCGGTTTCTGCAACCGAGTCGCCGCCGAACTTCTCCAGAACGGCGTCGGCGAGGACCAGCACCACCATCGCTTCGGCGACCACACCGGCGGCCGGAACGGCGCAGACGTCGCTGCGCTGATTGATCGCCACCGCGGCTTCGCCGGTAGAAACGTCCACAGTGGACAGAGCGCGGGGGACGGTGGAGATCGGCTTCATCGCGGCGCGAACCCGGAGCAGCTCACCGGTACTCATGCCGCCCTCGATTCCGCCGGCCCGACCGGTGCGTCGGCGGATGCCTTCGAGCGTGCCATCCATCTCATCGTGCGCGGCCGAACCGCGGCGGCGCGCCGACCGGAAGCCGTCTCCGACCTCCACGCCCTTGATCGCCGGTATCCCCATCAGCGCCGCCGCGAGCCGCGAGTCCAGCCGGCGGTCCCAGTGCACGTGGCTACCCAGACCGGGGGGCAGGCCGTGGACGACGACCTCGACCACGCCACCGAGGGTGTCGCCGTCGCGCTTGGCGGCGTCGACCTCTTCGATCATCGCGCTGGCGGCCTGCGGGTCGAAGCAGCGGACCGGGCTGGCGTCCACGGTGGCCAGATCCTGCGCTGCCGGTACGACGCCGTCCGGCGCTTGGACCGATCCCAGCGCGACGACGTGGCTCAGTACGAACCCTCCGGTCGTCTGTTGCAGGAACCTCGCGGCGACAGCGCCCAGGGCCACCCGCGCGGCGGTCTCGCGGGCACTCGCCCGTTCCAGCACCGGCCGCGCGTCGGTGAACCCGTACTTCTGCATGCCGACCAGGTCGGCATGCCCAGGCCGAGGTCTGTTGAGCGGGGCGTTGCGGGCCAGCCCGGCGAGTACTTCCGGATCCACCGGGTCCGCAGCCATCACCTGTTCCCACTTGGGCCACTCGGTGTTGCCCACCTGGATGGCGACGGGGCCGCCCATCGTGAGTCCGTGCCGGACGCCCCCCACGATGCGGATCTCGTCCTGCTCGAAGCTCATCCGGGCGCCGCGCCCGTATCCGAGCCGCCGCCGGGCCAGCTGCGACTGGATCTCCCCGGTGGTCACGGTCACGCCAGCGGGCAGCCCCTCCAGGATCGCCGTCAGCAGCGGGCCGTGCGACTCTCCGGCCGTGAGCCAGCGCAACATGTTCCGAATACTTCCATCCCCGCCGATCTTGGTCTTGTCAACCTCTGCCGCGAGCTGAGACGTTGACAAGACCAAGATCGGCGAAAGAAGCAAGGACGTCGTTAACCGGCCTAGGTCAACAGCAGCTCGGGACCGGCCACGACGGCTGCCATCGCGCCGGCCAGCAGAGCCGGGCCGAAGGGGACCGGCGTACGCAGGGAGGCACGACGCAGCGCGATGAGCAGCACCGAGACCACGGCGCCGAGCAGGAACCCGGCGACCACGCCGAGCACGACGTAGCCCCAGCCGAGCCAGCCGAGAAACATGCCGAGCAGGCCGCCCAGCTTCACGTCGCCGAAGCCGAACCCCTCGGGGCTGATCAGCGCGAGTCCGAAGAACACCGCGAACACCACCGCTGCGGCGAACAACGAACGCAGCCAGGCCGTGAAGTCACCGGTCAAGGTCGCCGCCAGCAGCAGCAGCGTGGCGCCCAGGACGTAGGTGGGCAGGACTACCCGGTCGGGCAGCCGGTGGTGCTCCGTGTCGATCACCGCAAGTACCAGGCCGGCTGCGCCCATCAGCAGGAACGCCGGCAGCGCCGCCTCAGCACCGATCACCGCGGCCAGGACCGCGAACACGGCGGCGCTGGCGGCACTGATCCAGGTGATCCGCCGCGTCGGGGCGGGCACACCCCGGAGCAGGCCACGGATCGACATTGGGGCGTCGGTTGACGCTCTGTGAGTCAGCGCGGCCAGCATCGGACCGAGTAGCAGCCCCACAACGGCCACTGCTGGGACCACCGCAACGTCCGAAAGGATGAGCGCCATAGCGTGCAAACCTACGGACGCAACCACGGGAGCTCCCGCTGCCTCGCGCAACGTCCGTAGGGTTGAGCGCCATACCGGCCGAACCTACCGACGCAGCAGCTGGGCGAGGGCGGTGCGCATCGCGGCCAGCGGGGCAGCCAGGCCAGTCATGAGTTCCACCTGGGCGGCGGCCTGGTGCAGCAGCACCTCCCCACCGCCGACCACGGCAGGCACCCCGGCAGCCCGTGCGGCCAGCGCGAGCGCCGTGGGCCACGGCGCATAAACCACATCGAGCAGGACGCCGCCGGGTGGCCAGGGGCCGGAGGCCAGTCGGTCGGCCGCTCCGGCCGGCACCGTGGAGACCAGGACATCCCAGTCCGGGTCAAGCACCGTCGGCCAGCGCCGGAGGATCGGTCGTACGCCGAGCCGCTCTGCCGCGGCCATCAGGTCTACCGTCCGCGACGGTTCGCGCACCAGGACGGTCGGGGTGCATTCACCGAACTTGGCGAGCGCAGCGAGCGCCGCCCGCGCCGTACCGCCCGCTCCGAGCACGACGGCTCGCCGTACCCGCGTTACGCCGACCTCGGCGAGGGCTACCCGCAGGCCGGCCACGTCGGTGTTCTCGGCGTGCCAGCCGCCGTCGCCAGGCACCAGGGTGTTCGCCGCGCCGACGGCTCGGGCCGCCACTGACGCGGACGACGACAGCAGCAGCGCCGCCCGCTTGAGCGGCATCGTCAGCGACAGTCCGGCCCACGTGGCGTCCAGTCCGGCCAGCAGCGCCGGCAGCCGTTCCTCGTCGCATTCGACCGCGTCGTAGTGCCAGTCCGCGAGACCCAGTGCGTCGTACGCCGCCCGGTGCAGCGCCGGGGACCAGGAATGCGCGACCGGCCGGCCCAGGACCGCCGCCCGGTGGGTTACCCGCAGCCGAGACCCGCCGCCTGGCAGCGCGCCTTTGCGGCCTCGAACTCCGCGGCGCTGGCGGTGAAGAAGTGGTTTCCCTCGGCGTTCTCGAGCACGTAGTAGATCCAGTCGCCCGGGACCGGGGCGAGCGCAGCCTCCAGCGAGGCCTCACCGGGGCTGGAGATCGGTGTGGGCGGGAGACCGACATTGAGCCGGGTGTTGTACGGGGAGTCGATCTGGAAGTCCTCCGTGGTGAGTTCGGTCCCCGGCTTGCCCAGGTCGTAGGCCGTGGTGGCGTCGATGCCCAGCGGGATGTTCTGCTGCAGCCGGTTGTAGACCACCTGAGCGATCATCGGTCGCTCGGCGTCGATCCGGCTCTCGGACTGGATCATCGAGGCGATGACCACGACGTCGTACGGCAGGACACCCAGCTGGGCCGCCCGCGCCTCGAGATCCAGGCTGCTCGCCACCGTCGTGAACTGCGCCACCAGCTGCTGCAGCATCTCCAGCGGGCCGTCCTCGGGGTCGAACGTGTAGGTGGCCGGGAACAGGAAACCCTCCAGCCGCCCGGCGGCGTACGCCGGAAGACCCAGCGACTCGACTTGATTCGCCGCGGTCTCGAACTCGACGAGGGGGATCTCGGTCGCCTCGGACAGTGCCAGCAGTGTCTGTTCCTGGGTGAAGCCCTCGGGGATCGTGACGATCTCGGTAAGCCGGGACACCGGGTCCAGCAGCAGCTCCAGTGCGGTCGTCGCGGGGAGCTGCATGCGTATCTCGTACAGGCCGGGCTGGATGGACAACGACTCCTGGTTCTCGGTGGCGGCGTCACGGAAGGCGCGCTCGCTCTTGATGACGTCGGCTTCAAACAGCGTCGTGGCGATGTCCGCAGCGGTGTCTCCCTGATTGATCCGGATCTGCACCGGCCCGCTGCCCGAGCCGGTGTAGTCGGGCACGTCGCCAAAACCGTCGAAGGCTCCAATCAGTGCTCTGCCGCCGATGAACACGCCGACGACAAGCGCGGCGATCACGACGACGGCGAGGGCCGAACCCAAGGCGCTCCGCGTGCGCCGCCGGTGCCTGGCCCGGGTACGCGCTGGGCGGTCGGTGTCGACCAGGAGGGACAGGTCGCCGCCGTCTTCGTCAGTCACGGTGCCGCGCACCCCCATCGAGCCATCCCTGGAGTATGTACACCGCGGCCGCCTGATCGACGACCGCGCGCTGATCCTGGCCTCGGACCCCCCGATCGCGCAGTGAGCGGCTCGCACTGACGGTGGACAACCGCTCGTCGACGAGCCGTACGGGCACCGGAGCGATCCGGTGACCGAGCCGTTGCGCGTAGTCATCGGCATCACGCGCGGACGTTCCCAGCTGCCCGGAAAGGTGCCGCGGCAGCCCGACGATGACCTCCACAACGTCGTACTCCAGCACTAACTCACCGAGTTGCGCTAGATCCCGCCGATTACGGACATCGCGAGCAAGCGTGACGAGCGGGCTGGCGAGGATCCCGGCCGGGTCGCTGAGCGCGACGCCGACCCGCACGGAGCCCACGTCCACACCGAGCCGCCGCCCCGGTCCCCTCATGCCGAACCGGTCACCCGCTGGGCGACTGCATGCTCGGCCAGCCGCAACGCCTCGGGGATCCCGTCCGGTCGGGTGCCGGCCCCCTGCGCCATGTCCTCGCGGCCACCACCTCGACCGTCCACGGCCGGCGCGAACGCGCGCAGCACCTCCGCCGCCGACAGATGCCATCCGCGCGCCGGCTCGTTGAGGGTCACCACGAACGAGACCCGGCCGTTCGCGCGACCGAGCAAGACGACCACGCCGGCCGCGGCCGGGTCGAGGCGGCCCCGCACGTCCAGCGCCAGAGTACGAAGCTCTCCCCCGGACAGTTCGCCCGGCGCCTGCGCCCCGACGAACGCGACGCCGAAGACGTCCTTGGCCGCCGTGGCCAGCGCCCCCGCCCCGGCGAGCGCGGCCTGCCCCTTGACCTTTTCCAGCTCCTTTTCGGCCTGCCGCAGACGTTCGAGTACGCCGTGCACCCGCTCCGGCAGCTCCTCGGCGGGCACCTTGAAGGTGTCCGCGAGCTGACTCACCAGAACGTGCTCACGCGCCAGGAAGCGGAACGCGTCCATCCCGACCAGCGCCTCGACCCTGCGTACCCCGGCGCCGATGGATGACTCGGACAACAACTGCACCATCCCGAGCTGTCCTGAGCGTGCGGCGTGGGTACCACCGCACAGCTCCCGGGCGTAGTCGCCGACCTCGACGACGCGCACCTCGTCGCCGTACTTCTCCCCGAACAGCGCGAGCGCGCCGATCCGCCGGGCCTCGGCCTGATTGGTCACATAGGCGCGCACCTCGAGGTCGTCGATGAGGACGGCGTTCACCTCGTCCTGGACGTCGGCGAGCACACTCGGCGGGACCGCCGAGGGGGTGGTGAAGTCGAACCGCAGTCGGCCAGGGGCATTGAGGGAGCCGGCCTGCGCGGCGGATTCCCCGAGCGCGCGGCGGATCGCCCGGTGGATCAGGTGGGTGGCGGTGTGCGCCCGGGAGATCGCCCGGCGCCGGCCGACGTCCACCTCGGCGTACGCCTCGTCGCTGCGCCGGACCTCGCCGGTGACGACACGCGCGCGGTGCACGATCACACCCGGCAGCGGGGACTGGACGTCGACGACCTCGAGCTCGCCCCCGCCGGCCCGGATGACGCCCCAGTCCGGCTGCTGGCCGCCGCTCTCGGCGTAGAACGGGGTGACGTCGAGGATGACCTCGACCTCCTCGCCCTCGCCCGCGGTCTCGACGACGCCATCGGCGGTGAGCAGACCGGTGATCCGCGACTCCCGCGACACCTCGACGTAGCCGGTGAACTCCGTCGGCCCGGACGCCGACAGGATCGCGGTGTAGGCCGAGACGTCCGCCCGGCCGCTCTTGCGAGCCCGGGAGTCCGCCTGGGCCCGGCTTCGCTGCTCGTTCATCAGCTGACGGAAGCCGACCTCGTCCACCGACAGGCCCTGTTCAGCGGCCATTTCCAGGGTCAGGTCGATGGGGAACCCGAACGTGTCGTGCAGCGCGAACGCACGTTCACCGGACAGCTCCGACGCGCCAGCCGCCTTGGTGTCTCGCACTGCGAGGTCGAGGATGGTGGTGCCCTGCCGCAGCGTCTGCCCGAACGCCTCCTCCTCGGCATACGCATAGCTTGCGATCCGCCCGTAGTCCGTCGCGATCTCCGGGTACGACGGGGCCATCGCGTCGCGGGAGGCCGGGAACAGCACCGGAAACGCCGGATCCTCATATCCGAGCAGCCGCATCGCCCACACCGCCCGGCGCAGGATGCGACGCAGGACGTAGCCCCGTCCCTCGTTGGAGGGGGTGACCCCGTCGCCGATCAGCATCAGCCCGGTGCGCACATGGTCGGCGATCACCCGCAGCCGCACATCTGCGTCGTGGTCGTCGCCGTAGCGGCGGCCGGTGAGTTCCGCCGCGGCGTCGAGGACCGGCCGCACCTCGTCGATCTCGTACAGGTTGTCGACGCCCTGCAGCAGGTAGGCGACCCGCTCCAGACCCATTCCGGTGTCGATGTTCTTGCTCGGCAGCTCGCGGAGGATCGGGAAGTTCTTGCCCTCGCCGGGCCCGCGCTCGTACTGCATGAAGACGAGGTTCCAGAACTCCAGGAACCGGTCGCCGCCCTTGTCCTCCGCCGGCCCGCCGTCGGGACCGAAGATGGGGCCACGGTCGAAGAAGATCTCCGAGCACGGGCCGGCCGGGCCGGGCTGGCCGGTGGACCAGTAGTTCTCCGCCATCCCGAGCCGCTGCACCCGCTCCGGCGGCAGGCCGGTCAGCTGTGGCCAGAGCTTCGCTGCCTCGTCGTCGTCCTGGTAGACGGTGACCCAGATCCGGTCCGGATCGAAGCCGAGTCCTCCGTCTCGCGGCGGATTGGTGACCAGCTCCCAGGCGTATTCGATCGCGCCCGCTTTGAAGTAGTCGCCAAAGGAGAAGTTGCCGTTCATCTGGAAGAACGTGCCGTGCCGGGTGGTCTTGCCAACCTCGTCGATGTCCAGTGTCCGCACGCATTTCTGCACGCTCACGGCGCGGGGGTACGGCGCCGGCTCGCGGCCGGTGAGATACGGGACGAACGGCACCATGCCGGCGACGGTGAACATCAACGTGGGATCGTCGGCGATCAGGCTCGCGCTGGGAACCAGGGTGTGACCTCGCGCGGTGAAGTGTTCGAGGAAGCGGCGACGGATGTCTGCGGTACGCATCAGTGCCGGCCCGCCTCGTGCGCTGTGTCACGGCGCGCTGCGCGCGCAAGTCGCCTCCGCTCCTCGGAGCCGCTCTGCGGCCGCGCTGGGAACTTGCCTGCCGATGCGCTGTCCGGTCCGCCGATTAACTCCTGCGATGCTCGGCTCCGGCGCACCGCTCGCTCCGCTCCTCGCTCGCTAACGCTCGCTGCGATGCTCACTCGCTCTCGGCTCATTGCCTGAAGTCCTCCGGCTTGGCGCCGAGGCGACCGTCCAGTCCCACGCCGTCGCGCAGTTCCTCCTCCCGCTCGCGCATGCCCTCGCGGACGTCGACGGTGAACTCGCGCACGGCCGCACCCAGGTCACGGATGCCCTCGGCCACGTTGCCGGCGATGCTGGCCGGGGTGAGCTGCTGCGCGGCCCGGCTGGCCTTGCGCACGACGAGCCCGCCGATGGAGGCGCCCATGGCGACCCAGAACAGCCGCCTCATCGTGCTCTCCTCCGCCGCGTCAGCCGAGTGTCGGAGTCAGATCTCCGGCGCGCCTTGGACGCCTTGCGCACGCCGTAGGAGAACGCGGCGACCTTGACCACTGGACCGCCAAGGGTGGCCGCGAACAGGGAGGCGAGAGCGGCGGCGTTGCTGGACAGCGCCTGCGCGTTCGTGGTGATGCCCTCGACCCGTTCCAGGTTGCTGTTGACCTGGCTCACGGTGACCGCAGCTCCATCCAGGAGCGGGCCGGCGCCCTCATGCGCCTTTCGGATCGCGAGGGTCGTCTCGTCCAGCATCCGGCCGAGCTTGAGGAGGGGGACGGCCAAGAAGATCACCAGCAGGACGAACGCTCCCGCGGCGACCACTGCGGCCCACTCACCAGCGGACACCAGAGTCACTCCCCTCGGCTGAAGATTGTGGTTTCGTCCCGGCCGATCGGCCCGGCCCCGAAAGACCCTATCCTCTGCGGGCGCGGAGGATCTCCCGGATACGCACCAGCCGCTGCCGCAGCGTCTTCTCCGCGCCTCGCTCTGTCGGCCGGTAGTAAGCCTTTCCGTCGACCGTGTCGGGGGCGTACTGCTGGGCCACGACGCCGCCGGGATCGTCGTGCGGGTAGACGTACCCCGAGCCGTGCGCGAGCCGCCGGGCACCCTGGTAGCTGGCGTCACGAAGCGGCGCGGGCACCGAGCCGGCCAGACCCCGGCGTACATCGTCGAGCGCTTCGTTGATGGCGACGTACGAGGCGTTGGACTTCGGCGCCAGAGCGAGGTGTACGACGGCTTGCGCCAGCGGAATGCGGCCCTCCGGCATCCCGATGAACGCGACCGCCTCCGCGGCGGCAACCGCGGTGAGCAGCGCGGTCGGGTCGGCCATCCCGATGTCCTCACTTGCCGAGATGACCAGCCGCCGGGCGATGAAGCGGGGGTCCTCGCCCGCCTCGACCATCCGGGCCAGGTAGTGCATCGCCGCGTCGACGTCGCTGCCGCGGATGGACTTGATCAGGGCGCTCGTGACGTCGTAGTGCTGGTCGCCGTCTCTGTCGTAGCGGACCGCCGCCCGGTCGACGGCGGCCTCCAGCGTCTCGACGCCGATCTCGGTGGTGGCTTGGGCGCGGGCCGCGCCGGCGCCCGCTTCCAGCGCGGTCAGCGCCCGGCGGGCGTCGCCGTCGGCGATCCGCAGCAGGTGCGCGCGGCCCTGCTCGGTCAGGGTGAACGCGCCGGCCAGCCCCCGATCGTCGGTCAGCGTGCGCTCGACGAGTTCGGCTATCGCCTCGTCGGTGAGCGGCTGCAGGCTGAGCAGCAGGGACCGGGACAGCAGCGGGCTGACGATCGAGAAGAACGGGTTCTCGGTGGTCGCGGCGATCAGGCTGACCACACGGTCCTCCACGGCGCCGAGCAGCGAGTCCTGCTGGGTCTTGGAGAAGCGGTGAACCTCGTCGATGAACAGCACGGTTCTTGTCCCGCTCATGCCGAGGTCGCGCCGCGCCTGCTCGATCACCGCCCGGACGTCCTTGACGCCGGCGTTGAGCGCGGACAGCTGGACGAAGCGCCGGCTCGTCGCCAGCGACACGACGTACGCGATCGTGGTCTTCCCCGTGCCGGGCGGGCCGTAGAGAATCAGCGACATCGCCGCGTCGCTCTCGACCAGACGACGCAACGGTGAACCGGGTGCGAGCAGGTGCTCCTGCCCGAGGACCTCGTCCAACGTGCGCGGTCGCATCCGAACCGCCAGCGGCGCGGTCGCCGCGGCCGCGTCCTCCGCCGCCGCGTCGAACAGCGTCATGGAGCCCGCCTCGCAGCCCGCAGCAGGCCCATGCCGCGCCGATCATGACGATCCGGGCACTCGAAGCTGGGGCGATCCGGGCGAATCGGGCCACCGAACGTCATGATCGCCGGGCCACTGCCGCGGTGTAGACGCGGGCATATCCGGCCGCCACGCTGGTGATCGTAAACTGCCCGGCGTAGGCCCTTCCCGGCGCCGGATCGGGTCGGGACGAGCCGTCCAGAACCGCGTCGATCGCCGCCGCGAGCGCGCCCGGGTCCTCCGGTGACACGAGGACTCCGCGGCCCTCGCCAAGGGTGAGCGGCAGACCTTCCACGGCGGTACCGATCACCGGTACCCCGAGCCCGAGTCCGATCACGGCGCTCTGCGACCAGGCCTCCTCGCGGGACGGGACGACGTGTACCGAGGAGCCGGCGACGTATCGGCCAGGTTCATACAACCAGCCGACGAGCCGGACCGATGCACTCAGTCCCAACGCGTGCACCTGCTCGGTCACCTGAGCTGAGGCCGGCCCGTCGCCGACGAGATAGGCGCACAGCGGTGCCTGGAGCCGGGCGAGCGCCTCGACGAGCAGGTCCGGACCCTTCTCGGTGTGCAGGCGGCCGGTGAACGTGAGCCGCGGCGTGGCCAAACCGGGCAACGGCGTCGCGTCCAGACCCTCCACCGCCGAGCGTCCCTCGTGCAGCACCGCCTCGGGTAGGCCGATCGAGACCGCGAACCTGTGCGCCGCCGGGCCATGGGCGAAGAACGCATCCACCCGGGAGGCCGCAGCGACGGCTGAGGAGGTGAAGTCTCCGCACGGCCAGGTCACCGCGTTGTGCTCGCTGGCGATCAACGCCACATCGGACCCGATCACCGCCGCGGCCGCTATCCACGCGCCGGCCATGTGAGCGTGCACGAGGTCGGCGCCGGCGAGCCGGGGCGCCAGCCAGTCGGCGAAGTCGGGATCGTCCCGCCACTGCAGGCCTCGGTACTCAGCGCGTTCGGGATCGACGAACGTCTCGACTTCCACGCCGTAACGCCGCGCCAGAGCGACTCCTCCCGGCGTCGCGTCACCGGCAAGCAGCCGGACAGTGTTGATTCCGTGCGCCCGTAAGCCGACCGACAGACGCAGCGCCGACAACTGCCCGCCACCCTGTTCCAGGACGCCGATGACTCGGATGACATCCACGTTCAGGCTCCCGGCCAGGTGCCGACCGCGATGCCCGCGGCGGGGCGCAGGTTGAAGGCGATCGGGTGTTCGTGCTGCCAGCGCGCGAGCACCGCCTGCTCACCGGCTCGCTCGACATCGTCGAGCACGATCGTCGCGCCCGGCGCCAGCCAGGCGGCGACGCTACCGAGGGCCGGATACCGGGCATGCTCGCAGCCTGACTGCCAGGCCGGCGGGCCGTCCACCACGAGCACGTCGATCGGCTTGCCGGCATCATCGAACGCTCGGGACAGGACAGCTTCGTCGTACCAGTCGGTGTGGTCCCAGGCCCGCTCGTGCGGCCGCAGCGGCGCGCGGACGACGTCGACCACGTCGGCCAGTCTCTCCCGATCAAGCTGCCGGAGCACGCGGGCGGCCCAGGCGTCGTCGTGCTCGACAGCCAGCAGGTGCCCCGCGCCCAGCTCTTTCAACAGCCGGGCGAGGACGATCGTGCTCACGCCGCTGCCGAGTTCGACGACCGACGCCGACGCGCGGAACCACACGTCGTTGAGCACGGTCACCAGCCCGGCCGGGCGCAGCGCGCCGGCGGACCACGGCAGGTAGGGCCGCAGCAACGGGGTCAGCACGTGCCAGGAGGCGACATCGTCCAAGGGCGGACGAGCGGCGGCATCGGGGAATGACATCCTGCTGTAGTCGTCCCGGCACGTCATTCTGGGAGCTTCGCATGCTTGGCCGCCTCGGTCGGTTCTGTCAGCTTCGGCGCTGGCTCGTACTGGCGGCGTGGGTGCTGCTGGTCGCCGTCGGTTTCTCCGTCGGCGGGCAGGTCTTCAACCGGTTGGAGCCGACCCGGGGCGGCTCGGACAGCGAGTCGATCCGCGGCCTCGACTTGATCAACGACGTCTCGCCGTACGACGGCCAGGTCGTCGCGGTCCTCGACGGCATCGCCGCCGACGACCCGGTGCTGGCCGTGCTGGCCGAGGACCTGGAGCTGCTCGGCGGCGTCGGGCAGGTCAGCTGGCCGGGCTCACCCGATGGCGGGCGGCTGGTCGCCGACGACGGCGAAGCGGTGGCGTTCATCGTCGACCTGGAGCGGGATCTCGGTGACCGCGACGAGACGGTCGCAGGCGTGGAGTCGGTGCTCCGGCTGCTGGAACGAGACGGGCTGGCCGATGTGATCGTCGGTGGTGATCTGCGGCTGTTCGACGAGATCAACGAGCAGATCGAGAAGGACATCGCCTTCGCCGAGCTGATCGCGCTGCCGATCACGCTCATCGTGATGATCGTGATCTTCGGCGGGTTCCTGGCCGCTGGGCTGCCGATCGTCGGCGCGGTGGCCTCGATAGCCGGGGCGTTCCTGTGCCTGCTGGGCTTCTCCACGGTGATCGACCTCGACCCCAACGTCGTACCGGTGACGACGTTCATGGGTCTCGGCCTGGCCATCGACTACTCGCTGCTGATGGTCAGCCGATTCCGCGAGGAACGCGGCCGCGGCCGGTCCGTCGAAGCCGCGGTCGTCCGCACGGCGGAGACGGCCGGCCGGACGATCCTGTTCTCGGCGCTGACCGTCGCGACGGCGCTCAGCGGCCTGTTCCTGTTCGCCGAGCCCATCTTCAAGGCGATCGGGGCCGCCGGTGTGGCGGTCGTCCTGATCGCTCTGCTGGCAGCCCTCACGCTCGTGCCGGCGCTGCTCGCCGCGCTCGGTCACCGGATCAAGGCACCTACCCAACCGCTGCCCGACGACGGCGCCTTCGCCCGGCTGGCCACCCGTGTGCAGCGCCGGCCCTGGTCGGTGGCGTTGCTCGTGTCCGCCGGCCTGGTCCTGCTGGGCGCGCCGGTGCTCGGCGTGACGTTCGCCAACGGCGGGTCGGAGCTGCTGCCGGCCGGGTTCGAGAGCCGACAGGTGGACGAGGCGCTCGCCGAGCGCTTTCCCGGCGGCGGCACCGATCCGGTCACCGTGGTGGCCCGGTCCACGCCGGCGCAACTGCAGGCGTGGGCAGCCGGCGTGCTGCCCACTCTCCCCGAGGGCATCGTCGCGGCGGTGACTCCGCCGGTCGCGCTGGATGACGGCGTCACGGTGCTGAGCGTCGTACCGGACGGTACGAGCCAGGGCGACACCGCCAAGGCGCTCGTCGCCGCCCTGCGCGCCGATCCCGCACCCGGCGAGTCCTATGTCACCGGCCAGGCCGCCATCCTGGTGGACTTCCAGCACTCGATCGCATCCCGGGCGCCGTGGGCCTTTCTGCTCGTGGCCCTCGCCACGCTGGTCCTGCTGTTCCTGATGACCGGGTCGCTCGTCGTACCGGTCAAAGCTCTGGTGATGAACACCGTCTCGCTCGGTGCGACGTTCGGTGCTCTGGTGTGGATCTTCGCCGACGGCCACCTGGAGGGCTTGCTCGGCTTCGAGGCGACCGGCGCGATCGAGACCTGGGTGCCGGTGCTCGTGTTCGCGTTCGCGTTCGGACTGTCGATGGACTACGAGGTGTTCCTGCTGGCGCGGATCAAGGAGACGTACGACGCGCAGCCTGCCGGCCAGAAGGACAACGATGCCGCGGTGCGGCTCGGGCTGCAGCGCAGCGGCCGGATCATCACCTGCGCCGCGCTGCTGGTCGTGATCGTGTTCGGCGGGTTCGCGACCGCGCAGATGCTCGGGATCAAGCAGCTGGGGGTTGCGCTCGCCCTCGCGGTCGCGGTCGACGCCACGATCGTCCGCTGCCTGCTGGTGCCGGCGACGATGACACTGCTGGGTGAGCGGAACTGGTGGGCGCCTGCCCCGCTGCGGCGGCTGTACGCCCGGTTCGGGCTGCGCGAGTCGGTCCCTGTCGAGCCGGCGCGGGAGGGAATGTTCGCGAAGCTGCCGGGTTAGCTGCGTGGTAACCCAACCGTTTTGAGGAGTGTTATGCAGACTCGCACGATCGGGGCACAGACGGTCAGCGAGATCGGACTCGGCGCCATGCCGATGTCGATCGAGGGCCGGCCGGACGAGGCCCGGTCCGTGGCCACGATCCACGCCGCGCTCGACGCGGGCATCACGCTGATCGACACCGCCGACTCCTACTTGCTCGAGCCCGGGGAGACCGGCCACAACGAGCGGCTGATCGCCAAGGCACTGTCGTCGTACGGCGGGGACACCTCCACGGTGCTCGTCGCGACCAAAGGTGGCCACGTCCGCCCCGGCGACGGCTCGTGGCAGCTCGACGGCAGCCCGTCGCACCTTCGGGAAGCGTGTGAGGCCAGCCTGCAAGCCCTCGGCGTCGAGGCGATCGGCCTGTATCAGCTGCACCGACCGGACCCCGAGGTCGACTACGCAGACAGTCTCGGCGAGCTGCGCTCGCTCTATGACGACGGCAAGGTGCGCATGGTCGGCATCAGCAACGCCACCCTCGCGCAGATCCGGCAGGCGCAGCAGATCATCGGCGACCCGCTGGTGAGTGTGCAGAACCAGTTCTCGCCGGCGTTTCGCTCCAGCGAGGCCGAGTTGCGCTTCTGTGCCGATCAGGGGCTGGCGTTCATCCCGTGGAGCCCGCTCGGTGGGATCAGCGACGCCGCTGATCTCGGCTCGTCGTTTGCGCCCTTCGCCGAGATCGCGGCAGCGCACGGGGCCAGTCCACAGCGGGTCTGCCTGGCGTGGCTGCTCGCGAAGGGCTCGCACGTCGTGCCGATCCCCGGCGCGAGCCGCCCGGAGACGATCACGGACTCCGCGCGGGCCGGCGAGCTGGAGCTGACCGCCGAGGAACTCAGCCGCCTCAGCGCGCCCTAGAGCGCCACTTTGCCTGTCGGGTGGCCGCCGCGTCGGACGTTTGTACCGAACGCCTCACGGAGCCGGTGGCATCCAGGTGCGCAGCAGCGGCCGGCCGAGTGCCAGCGTCGCCTCCGGGTACGGGTTTGGACGGGCCGGGACCGAGCAGGGTTCGCACCGGGATGGTCACCCCCGAGCGCCCGGCTGCGCGTCGATGCCGGCCTCCTTACGCTGCGCCGGCGTGATGGGGGTGGGCGCGCCGGTCAGCGGGTCGAAGCCGGCGCCCGTCTTCGGGAAGGCGATCACGTCCCGGATCGAGTCGGTCCCGGCCAGCAGCGCGCAGACCCGGTCCCACCCGAAGGCGATGCCGCCGTGCGGCGGCGGACCGTAGCTGAACGCCTCGAGCAGGAAGCCGAACTGCTCCTTCGCCTGCTCCTCGCTGAGCCCGATGACGTCGAAGAGCCGTTGCTGTACGTCGGCACGGTGGATCCGGATCGAGCCGCCGCCGATCTCGTTTCCGTTGCAGACGATGTCGTAGGCGTACGCCAGCGCGTGCGCCGGCTCGCTGTCGAACCGGTCGGTCCACTCCCGCGCCGGACCCGTGAACGGGTGGTGTACGGCGGTCCAGCCGCCGTCGTCGGTGGGCTCGAACATCGGCATGTCGACGACCCAGACGAACCGCCAGTCGTCGTAGTCGATCAACCCGCACCGCCGCCCGACCTCCACCCGGGTGGCGCCGAGCAGCGCCTGCGCCTCCGGGCGGCCGGCAGCGGCGAAGAAGATGCAGTCACCGGGCCGTGCGCCGGCCGCTTCGGCCAGCCCGGCCTGGTGCTCCGGGGACAGATTCTTCGCGACCGGCCCGCGCAGCTCGCCGCTTTCCTCGACGAGGACGTACGCCAGCCCCTTGGCCCCCCGGCTGCGAGCCCACTCCTGCCAGCCGTCGAGCACCTTCCGGGGCTGCGCGGCCCCGCCGGGCATGACGACGGCGCCCACGTGCTCGGCCTGGAAGACGCGGAACTCGGTGCCGGCGAAGTACGTAGTCAGGTCCACCAGCTCCAAGGACAACCGCAGGTCGGGCTTGTCCGTGCCGTAGCGGCGCATCGCCTCGGCGTACGTCATCCGTGGGATCGGCAGCGCGATGTCGACATCGAGGATCTCTCGCCACAACGCGGCGACGACCGCCTCGGCAAGCTCGATCACGTCGTCCTGGTCCACAAAGGACATTTCGATGTCCAGTTGGGTGAACTCGGGCTGCCGGTCGGCGCGGAAGTCCTCGTCCCGGTAGCACCGGGTGATCTGGTAGTAGCGCTCGAATCCGGCGACCATCAGCAGCTGCTTGAACAGCTGCGGCGACTGCGGCAGGGCATACCAGTTGCCTGGCTGCAGCCGTACCGGCACCAGGAAGTCGCGGGCGCCCTCCGGTGTGGACCGGGTCAGCGTGGGCGTCTCCACCTCGACGAAGTCGCGCTCGGCCAGCACCGCGCGGGCGACGGCGTTGACCCGGCTGCGCATCCGCAGGATCCGGGCCGGCTCGCCGCGGCGCAGATCGAGATACCGGTGGTGCAGTCGGGCGTCCTCCCCCACCTCGCCCGATCCGAGACCCTCGACCGGAAACGGCAGCGGGGCCGATTCCGACAGCACCTCCAGCTCGGTCGCGGTCACCTCGATCTCACCGGAGGCCAGGTCCGGGTTCTCGTTGCCCTCCGGTCGCCGCTGTACCGTCCCTGTCACGCGGATGCAGAACTCCGAGCGCAGCCGGTGCGCCATAGCACCCTCGCGGAACACCACCTGGGCGAGCCCCGAGGCGTCGCGCAGGTCGATGAAGGTGACACCCCCGTGGTCTCGTCGGCGAGCGACCCAGCCGGCGAGTGTGACGGTCTGCCCGGTCAGCTCTGCGGTGAGCGTGCCGGCGGTGTGGGTGCGGATCACGTGAGTCTCTCCTGGACGGTCGCGACGAGTGAGTCGAGCGGTACGGCGATCTGCTCGCCGCTGCGAAGGTCCTTGAGCTGGGCCGTGCCGGCCTGGATGTCTCGATCCCCCAGCACGACGGCGTACGTCGCGCCGGAGCGATCGGCGGCCTTCATCGCGCCCTTGAGCCCACGCCCGCCGTACGCGAGGTCGGCGGCGATGCCGGCCCGCCGCAGCTCCGCGACGAGGACGAACAACCGGGCCGCTGCCAGCTCTCCGAGCGGCACCCCGAACACCCGACAGCGGGCGGGCTCCGCGACGACCCGTCCCTCGGCAGCCAGCGCCAGCATGGTGCGGTCGACGCCGAGCCCGAACCCGATGCCCGACATCGCCGGGCCGCCAACCGTTTCCAGCAGACCGTCGTAGCGCCCGCCGCCGCCGATGCTGGCCTGCGCACCGAGTCCACGGTGAGTGAACTCGAACGTCGTCCGGGTGTAGTAGTCCAGCCCGCGCACCAGCCGGGGTGATACGACGTACGGCACACCCAGCGCGCGCAGGCGGGACTGCACCGACTCCAGGTGCGCCGCGCAGTCACCACAGAGGTGATCCGGCGGCAACGGGGCGTCGACCAGCTGCGCCTGCACGTTGGGCCGCTTGTCGTCGAGCACCCGAAGCGGGTTGAGCTGCACCCGGCGGCGGGTGTCGGCATCCAGATCGAGGCCGTCCAGGAACTCGACGAGCAGCCGCCGGTACCCCGGCCGGCACTGCTCATCGCCCAGGCTGGTCAGACCCAGCGTGTAGTCGGTGAGCTGCAGGGAGCGGTAGCCGTCGTCGGCGATGGCGACGACCTCGGCGTCCAGCGCCGGATCGTCGACACCGACCGCCTCGAGCCCGACCTGCACGTGCTGGCGGTAGCGGCCGGACTGTGGCTGCTCGTACCGGAAGTTCGGGCCGGTGTACCACAGCTTGACCGGCAGCTGGCCGGCGTACAGGCGGTGCTCCACGATCGCCCGCATGACGCCTGCGGTGCCCTCCGGACGCAACGTGAGCGATCGCCCACCCTTGTCGTGGAACGTGTACATCTCCTTGCTGACGACATCGGTGGACTCCCCGACCCCGCGCTGATAGAGAGCGGTGTCCTCGAACAGCGGCGTCTGGACGTAGCCGTAGCCGGCGAGGATTGCGGGTCGGGACAGGGCCTCGACGACAGCCAGGAAAGCCGCGGACTGCGGCGGCAGGATGTCGTAGGTGCCCTTGGGCGCGCTGAAACGCATCACAGCCCTCTGCGCGGCCGCGCGGCCGCCGACGCCGCCTCGCGCAGGTAGGGGTTGGTTGCCCGCTCTCGACCGATCGTGGTCTGCGGGCCGTGGCCGGACAGTACGACGGTTTCGTCGGCCAGCCCCGAGCAGACCCGGGCCAGCGAGTCGAGGATCTGCTCGTAGGAGCCGCCCGGCAGGTCGGTCCGGCCGATCGAACCGGCGAACAGCAGATCGCCGGAGAGCAGCACCGGCGCCTCGGGGTGATCCAGCTCGAAGACGACCGAACCGCGGGTGTGCCCCGGCGCCTTGCGGACGGTGAGCGTCACCCCGGCCAGCGTCAACTCCAACCCGTCGGTCAACTCCACCACTTCGGCCGGCTCGGAGAAGGTGAGGCCGCGGATCATCGCTGCGATCGCCTCGCCGTGCCAGGACAGCGGATCGGCGAGCATGGCCCGGTCATCGGGGTGGATGTAGGCCGGAATGTCATACCCGTCACAGACCGGTACGACGGACCACACATGGTCCAGGTGCCCGTGCGTCAGCACGACGGCGACCGGCTTGAGCCGGTGCTCTGCCAGCATGGATTGCAACGGCTGCTCAGAGTCCTGTCCGGGGTCGATGACCACGCACTCCGTGCCGGGCCCCGGGGCAAGGACGTAGCAGTTGGTTGCGAAGACGCCGGCAGGAAACCCGGTCACGAGCACGGCGAAGGCACCTCTCAGAGATCGGGATCGGCCGCACTCAGGCTACCCAGCAGATCCCCGGGCAGCAGAGCATATTGTATGGCAGCAAGGGTATGGTTCGTCCGTATGAAGACCACGCTCAACCTGAACGACGACGTCTTCGCCGCGGCCAAGCATCTCGCGGCCGTACGTGGTACGACGTTCACCAGCGTCGTCGAGGAGGCTTTGCGGCTGCTGCTGACCGCGCCGGCCGCCCCGCCATACCGTTTCGACTTCCCCGTCACGCACGGGACGCGCCCGCCGTCGATCGACATCGACAGCAACGCCGCGGTCGACGAGTACTTCGACCGGCTCGAATGGGGGTCTTCCCCCTCGTGATCGCGGTGGACACGAACGTCCTGGTCTACGCCCACCGCGGCGAGTCCCCGTTTCACGACGTCGCCCGCGCGCGGTTGAAGTCCCTCGCCGAAGGCGATACACCGTGGGGCATCCCCATCGTGGCCGCGTGGGGCTTTGCTCGGGTCGTCACCCAGCCAATATTCAATCCAGCGACGGCGATGAGCACCGCCATCGCCGCCATCGACGGCCTGCTGACCAGCGCGAGCGCGCGCGTCCTCACGCCGGGGGCCCGGCATTGGTCCCTGCTGCGCGAGATCATTCTGAGCAGTCAGGTGCGGGGTGCGGTCACGACCGACGCAGTCCTCGTCGCCATCTGCCGAGAACACGGGGTGGACACGATCCTGACGAACGACCGCGACTTCCGGCGGTTCTCCGGAATCCGGGTCGAGCCGCTGGCCGGCTGAGCGGCTTTCATCGGAACCTCACACGGCGTCCCGTATCGTGGCGACCCGATCACCGGCGGCGGCTGCCCGCGGCGCCGGCGGATGCGAACGGGTGATTCCAGGGTTGACCGTGGAGGAGAGTCAGTGCCGACCAGCAAGCAGAAGCGGCAAGCCGCGCAGCGCCATCTGCAGCGGCAGCTCGAGCGCCGCGCCGAGCTCGCCCGCAAGCGGCGCCAGCGCAACCTCGTCCTGGCTGCCGCCCTGTCCGTACTCGTCGTCATCGGCGCGGTCTTTCTCTTCAGCACCCTCGGCGACGACGAGCCGACCGACGCCGCCGCGAGCCCATCGGCGACCCCGACGTCCGCGACCGCGACGAGCGCCGCCGTACCCGGCGAGTGCGCGTTCCTCCCGGGCGACCCGGCCGCACCCAACGTCACCGACGTCGGCCAACCCACGACGCCGGCCGAGACGACGGGGACCGTTGACCTCGCCGTGACGACGGACCAGGGCAACATGATCTTCACCCTCGACCGGGCCAGCGCGCCCTGCGCCGTGCAGAGCATGACGTTCCTCGCCGATGCGGGCTTCTACAACAACAGCCCGTGTCACCGCCTGGTGAACGAGGAGACGTTCGGCGTGCTGCAGTGCGGCGACCCCAGCGGCACCGGGTCCGGGGGGCCCGGCTACGCCTATGCGCAAGAGGCGCCGGCCGGTGAGACCCCTTACGCGAAGGGGGTCATCGCGATGGCCAACAACGGGCAACCGGACAGCACGAGCAGCCAGTTCTTCATCATGTTCCAGGACACCGAACTACCTCCGCAGTACAGCGTCGTGGGCACGGTCACGTCCGGTCTGGAGGTAGTGGAGAAGGTCGCGGCGGCCGGTAACGACGGCTCGTTCGAGGCCGAGGCCGGCGGTGGCGCACCGAACCTGCCGATCACGATCGAGACGATCACCGTCGTCGCCTGACCCCGAGATCGTCCCGAGCAGGACGGTCAGGAGCCGGAGACGCGGTAGACATCGTAGACACCCTCGACGCTACGGACCATCCGCAACAGATGACCGAGATGCGCCGGGTCGCCGAGTTCGAAGGTGAACCGGCTCACGGCCACCCGGTCACGGGAGGTCTGCACCGACGCGGACAGGATGTTGACGCTCTCGTCGGACAGCACCCGAGTGACATCGGACAGCAGCCGGTGCCGGTCCAGCGCCTCGACCTGGATGGCGACCAAGAAGACCGAGCCGGAGGACGGTTCCCAGTCGACCTCGATCAGGCGGTCCGGCTCCGCCTGCAAAGCACCGGCGTTCGTGCAGTCCTGGCGATGCACCGACACCGCGCCGCCGCGAGTCACGAAGCCGATGATCTCGTCGCCGGGCACCGGCGTGCAGCACTTGGCAAGCTTGACCCAGATGTCCGACACGCCGCGGACCACGACTCCGGGGTCACCGCCGGGACGGCGACCCTTCGATCGGCTGGGAACCGCCGTCTCGGCGATGTCCTCGACCGCACCCTCGGTGCCGCCGAGGGAGACCACCAGCTTGTGTACGACGGACTGCGCGGAGACCTGATGCTCGCCCACGGCGGCGTACAGGGCAGAGACGTCGGGGAAGCGCAGGTCCCGGGCCAGGGTGGCCAACGCCTCGCCGCCGAACAGCCGCTGCAGTGGCAACCCCTGCTTGCGCATGGTCTTGGAGATCGCGTCCTTGCCCGCCTCGATCGCGTCCTCGCGGCGTTCCTTGGCGAACCACTGCCGGATCTTGGTCCGGGCGCGTGAACTGGCGACGAAGCCGAGCCAGTCGCGGGAGGGCGCGGCGTTCGGTGACTTCGAGGTGAAGATGCCGACGACGTCGCCGTTGGACAGCTTGCTCTCCAGCGCCACGAGGCTGCCGTTGACCCGGGCGCCGATGCAGCGGTGCCCGACCTCGGTGTGTACGGCGTACGCGAAGTCGATCGGGGTCGAGGACCCGGGCAGGCTGATGACGTCGCCCTTCGGCGTGAACACGAACACCTCGCGTGGGCCGAGGTCGTAGCGCAGGGACTCCAGGAACTCACCCGGTGACGCGGTTTCCCGCTGCCAGTCCACGAGTTGCCGCAGCCAGAGCATGTCGTCCTGGCTGCGTGCGGGTGCACCCTCTTTGGTTTCCTTGTACTTCCAGTGCGCCGCGATGCCGTACTCCGCCGTACGGTGCATGTCCTGCGTCCGGATCTGCAACTCCACCGGCTTCCCGTCCGGCCCGATCACCGTGGTGTGCAGCGACTGGTACATGTTGAACTTCGGGGTCGCGATGAAGTCCTTGAACCGCCCGGGGACCGGCTGCCACTTGGCATGCATGATTCCCAGCGCCGCGTAGCAGTCCGGGACGGTGTCGACGGTTACTCGCACACCGACGAGGTCGTAGATGTCGGCGAAGTCGCGGCCGCGCACGATCATCTTCTGGTAGATCGAGTAGTAGTGCTTCGGCCGGCCGGTCACCGTGGAATTGATCTTGGCGATCTTCAACTCGGCGCGGACCCGGCCGGCCACCTCGGTGAGGTAGGTGTCGCGCGAAGGCGCCCGCTCCGCGACGAGTCGCTCGATCTCCTCGTAGCGCTTCGGGTACAGCGTGGCGAAGGCGAGGTCCTCCAGCTCCCACTTGACCGTGTTCATGCCGAGCCGGTGCGCCAGCGGCGCGAGCACCTCGAGGGTTTCCCGGGCCTTGTATTCCTGCTTGGCCGGCGGCAGGTACTGCAACGTCCGCATGTTGTGCAGCCGGTCGGCCAACTTGATGACCAGCACCCGGGGATCGCGGGCCATCGCCACGATCATCTTGCGGATCGTCTCGGCCTGCGCAGCGTCGCCGTACCGGACCTTGTCCAGCTTGGTGACCCCGTCGACAAGGTGGGCGACCTCGGCACCGAACTCCGCGCTGATCTCCGCGGTGGTGTAACCGGTGTCCTCGACTGTGTCGTGCAGCAGGCTCGCGACGAGGGTCGTGACGTCCATGCCCAACTCGGCCAGGATTCGCGACACCGCGAGCGGGTGCGTGATGTAGGGGTCGCCGCTCTTGCGCAGCTGTCCGCGGTGTCGCTCCTCGGCCACGTCGTAGGCCCGCCGCAGGATCTGCACGTCGGCCTTGGGATGTACGGCGCGGAGCAAGGCGACGAGCGGCTCCAGCGCCGGCTTGGTGGCCGGTGCGGCGTTGCGCGGCCCCGGACTCATTCGGCGGGCGATGCGCTCGCGCACCCGGCGGCGGCGCAGCGATGCGCTCCCGGCCTGCGGTGCCGTCCGCGCGGCCGGACCGTCAGATGCCTCGTGCGGGTAGGTGGGCTCTTTCTCGGCCGGTACGACGTCGACGCCCGCCGGGGGGCCAAGGTTCGGCGGCTGTGACCGGGTGTCGGTCGGTGGCGGCCCGCCCGGCACGACAGCAGCCGTTGGCTGCTGGCTGCGGGCTGGCATCGGTAGATTCAGCGCGACTCCTCAGTTCTTGCTTTCACCCGAGTCTAGAACCCCGGCAGGTGCTGAGGACGACGTCTTCGCCGGGGACGGCAGAAAGCGCAGTGGCCGCCCCCTGCCGGGGGCGGCCACTGCGGAAGGCGACTACTGGCTAGTCGTTGTCGTCGCTGGTGTTGATCGGGCCGTTCACACCGTCGGGGAAGAACCCGCCGGAGCTGACCGAGGCCGGGTTCAGGTAGACGATGTTGAGGACCTCACCGGCGGTCCGGCTGAATGCCAGGCCGAACTGGTCGGTCGGAACGATGTTCGCCTTGCCGTCGCGGGTGATGCCCTGGTCCTTGTCCTCCGGTCCGTCCAGGCTGTCACGCGCGTCGGAGATGGCCCTTGCTTCGGCGGCCAGGCCGTTGGCGAACATCACGGTGCGGATGTTCGCCGCGTGGTAGGCCTCGACGGCCAGCAGGCCGGCCGCCGCCTCGAGGAACACCTTGCTCGCGAGGAGCGGCGCAGCGCCCTTGTAGGCGGTGACGCCGACATCTTCGAAGATGAACGCGCCGAGCAGGAAGTTCGTCTCGCTCTCGAACGGGTCGAACGTCTGACCCCGCCCGATGAGCCCGGCCGCCATGGCGGCGGCGGTGAAGCTGTCGACCAGGTCGATCGTGGGCCGAGCGACCCGTGATCCGTTCAGTGCCACCCGAAGGAAGTCGACGTGGGCCTCCTCGTCGGCGGCGATCTCGTCGGCGTACTGCTTGATCGACTTGGTGACGAACGGCACCCTGCGGCCACCAAACACCGGTCCGCGGTCACCCTTGCCGGACGTCTGGCCGGGACGGAGCCCGAAGCCCCTGACGGCATGCAGGTAGAACTCGGCCTCGAGGTACTCGAGGTTGAGCGCGAAGTTCAGGATGGCCGCATCGTCGATGGCACCACCGGCAGCCTCTTCGGCGAATGCCGCCGTCGAGCCGGTCAGTGCCGCCGCACCTACGCCCACGCCGGTCAGACCGGCTGCTGCCAAGAACCGACGCCGATCGAGCTGGTTGTCCGTGCTCCGGTTGATCGCTTCGGTGAGAAAAGTACGGTCGAACATCTCACTTCCCCCCATTGGGACATTCAGGCGACGGCGCGTTTGGAACCATCGATGCCAACCATGGCGGTCGGCACCTGGTGAGCATTACGTGCGGCCAGCACGCCTGCAACCTAATCGCAGATACTGCTCACGCGAATTGTCGCAGTTGTGCCGAGAGTCGGAAAAGAGCCCGACCACCGGCTCGTTCGTACTACCCGACGAGCAGGGTCGTCACTTCCGAGGACAGCCGCTCGCGCCCCGCGAGCGCTGACAGCTCCACCAAGACGGCCATCCCGGCGACCACCGCCCCGGCCGACTCGGTCAAGGCACCAGCCGCGGCCAGCGTTCCGCCGGTGGCCAGGACGTCGTCGACCACGAGCACCCGGCAGCCAGCCGGCAAGGCTGCGCGCTGTAACTCCAGGACGCCCTGTCCATACTCCAGGTCGTACGACGCCGCCAAGCAGCGCCCGGGTAGCTTGCCGGCCTTGCGGATGGCGACGACGCCGCAACCGGCGGCGTAGGCGATCGGTGCGGCAAGCAGGAAGCCGCGCGCCTCGATCCCGGCAACGATGTCGAAGCCAGCAGGTCGGTGCACGCTGACGATGTGGTCGACCACGGCGGCCAGGGTGGGACCGTCGGCGAGCATCGGCATGATGTCCTTGAAGAGGATCCCGGGGCGCGGGAAGTCCGGCACGTCCCGGATCAAGCCGCTGACCCGCTGGGCCAGGTCCTGCCCGGCCGCGCCGGGTCGCTTCACCGCTTGCGTTTGCCCGAGGGCCGGCCGCCGCGCCGGGAGGTGGAGGAGCTGCCCGAGGGCCGCCCGGTCCGGTTTCGTTGGCCTGCCGGTCGGACAGGTGCTGCGGCCCCGGCCGGCGGAGCAGATGCTGCGGCGGTCGAGCCAGCAGTTGGTTGGCCGCCCGTCGCCGGCTGCGCTGCCGCGGAGTCCGTCTCGGCCGCCTCGTCGTCACCCATCACCTCGGCGTCGTCGATCTCCGCCTCGGCCGGGGGCGACGTCGTCGCTGGTCGGCGCCGCCGGGCCGAGGGACGTAGCGCCTCCTCGGCCGCCCCCGCCGAGGCCGGTGGCGCATCGCCGGGCGTTACGGCGGGCTGACCGGGCTCGGAGCCCTTGACCAGCTGAGTCGCGGTACCCCGCCGGGCGACAACGGTGGCCGCGGTTCTCGCCGACGCCGAGCCGTCCGCCGCTCTGACAGCGGTCACCGACGTGCGCCCGGCTGCCGGCGAGGCTGGAGCCACCGTGGGCTGCTTGCTCGCCGTACCGGATGAGCGCGAGGCAGCAGCGTTCTTGGGCTGAGAAGTGGTCGCCTTCTGCTTCACCTTCGGCGTCGGTCGGGCGCCGGGCTTGCCGCCGCCGCTCGATGGCCGAGAGGATCCCTTTGCCGGCCCCTTCCCTGACTTCGGTGCCGCCTTGACCGGACGCACCGGCTCCGCGTCGGCACCTCGTCCGGACGCCCGACGCGCCTCGACCCGCTTGCGCAGCGCCGCGTACGCCGGCTCGCGTTCCTTGAGGTCGCACAGGATCGGTGTAGCCAGGAAGATCGAGGAGTAGGCGCCCGTCGCCAGTCCTACGAACAGCACGAGCGCGAGGTCTTTCAGCGTTCCCGCGCCCAGCAACCCGGCCCCGACGAACAGCAGGCCGGCGACCGGGAGCAGCGCGATCAGCGACGTGTTGATCGAGCGCATGAGGGTCTGGTTGACCGCGAGGTTCGCCGCCTCGGAGTACGTCGTACGCGAGCCGCCGAGGATACCGCGGGTGTTCTCGTCGACCTTGTCGAAGACGACCACGGTGTCGTACAGGGAGAAGCCGAGGATCGTCAGCAACCCGATGACGGTGGACGGCGTGACTTCGAAGCCGACCAGCGAATAGACCCCGGCGGCCACGATGAGGTCGTTGACCAGCGCTGCCAGTGCTGCAACGGCCATCTTCGGCTGGAACCGGATGGCGATGAAGATGACCACCGCGACCAGGAATACGGCCAGCGCCTGCAGCGCCTTGGTGGTGATGTCGCCGCCCCACTGGGCACTGACCGCCGAGTTGCTGACCGAGGTGACCTCGATGCCGAGCGCACCGGCGACAGCGCTGGACACCTCCGCGGCGGTCTCGTTGGACAACTCCGCCGTACGCAGCAGGATCGAGTCCTGACCGACGACCTGTGCGCTGGCCACCTCGACGCCCGTGTCCTGCGCGGCGGCTTCGGCCTGCTCGAGTTGCTGCTCCGTGCCGGGGAACTGGAAGGAGTTGCCGCCTTCAAACTCGATACCGAAGTTGAAGCCACGGAAGAGCATCGAGGCAAGGCACAGCCCCACGAACACCGCGGAGATGATGTACCAGCGCCTGCGTCGACCGATGAAGTCGTAGCCGAGTTCTCCGCGGTAGAGGCGAGTTCCGATGCTTGCCATGTCAGGCCTCCCTCCCGCTGCTCGCGGCGGCGCTCGCCCGGCGCCGCGCGGCAGCGCGCTCGCGGGCGCCGGTGGCGGGCTCGTCGACGGTGATCGGCTGCGCGGAGGCTTGGCCGAGTCCGGAGAAGCGCGCCGAGCTGAACCCCTTCCTCCGGGCCAGGACGCTGATCAGCGGGTGGGTGAACAGGAACACGACGACCAGGTCGAGGATCGTGGACAGGCCGAGGGTGAAGGCGAAGCCCTTGACGGCGCCGATCGCCAGGAAGTACAAGATCGCAGCCGCGAGGAAGCTCACCGCGTCCGCGGACAGGATCGTGCGCCGCGCCCGCACCCACGCGCGCGGCACCGCGGAGCGCAGGGAGCGACCCTCCTGCACCTCGTCCTTCAGTCGTTCGAAGAAGACGACGAACGAGTCCGCCGTGATGCCGATGGCGACGATGAAACCGGCGATTCCGGCGAGCGTCAGGGTGAAGCCGATCTGCCGCCCGAGAATGACCAACACGGCATACACGACGACAGCGGACAGCAGCAGGCTCGCGATCGTCACCAACCCGAGCAATCGGTAGTAGAGGAGGGTGTAGATGAACACCAGCGCGACGCCGACGCCCCCGGCTATCAGCCCAGCCTGCAACTGCTCGATGCCAAGCTCTGCCGACACGGTCTCCGCGTTTCCCTGCGAGAACGTCAACGGCAGCGAGCCGTACTTCAGCGAGTTGGCCAGGTCGCGAGCGGTGTCCTCGGAGAAGTTGCCAGTGATGTTGGTCTGGCCGGCGATGGTGCCCTGGATCTCCGGTGCCGAGACCACCCGTCCGTCAAGGGTGAACGCGACCAGGTTCGCCGGGTCGCTCGGCGACACCGTGACGTTGTGCGCGGAGGTGTACTCCGCCCACGTCGATTGGGCGTCGCTCTTGAAGTCGAGCAAGACCAGCCAGCCCTGCAACCCTTGGGTGTCGAACGTCGCGTTGGCGTCGTCGATGCTCGTGCCCTCGATGATCGCCGGCGCGAGCAGGTACTTCGTCGATCCGTCGGTGCTGCACGAGGCCACATATGACTCCGGCCGCTCAGGTGGAGCGCCGAGTTGCTGCTCGGAGCAGTCCAGCGTCAACAGTTGCGCCTGCGCCTGCTCCAGTGTTGTCGGCTGCCCGCTGCCACCGCCGGCTTCCGGGGCGCCCGTCGTCTCCGCGGGGGGCGTCGTCTCCGCGGGGGGCGTCGTACCCGGATCGGACGTCGGAGGGGGTGTCGTCGTCGGGTCGCCGGGGGCGTACTCCGGCGCCGCCACGAGGCCGGCTGCGGTCGTCGTCGGAGCGGGGGCCGCGCTCGCACCCGTACCGGTCGGTACGGCGCTGTCGGTCGGCACGGCGCTGCCGGTCGGTACGGCGCTGCCGGTTGGTACGGCGGTGTCGGTCGGGGCTGCGCTGCCGGTCGGGGCGGCCGTTTCGGTCGGCAGGACCTGCCCGGCCGGGATGGGCTGAGTCACCAGGGGACGCAGCCGCAGCTGCGCGGTCTGGCCGAGCTGCTTGGCCTGCTCACCGTCATCGCCGGGCACCGAGATGACGATGTTCGTGTCGCCCTCCGTGACCACCGCGGCCTCGGCGACACCGAGCCCGTTCACCCGCCGCTCGATGATCTGCCGGGCCTGCTCCAGGCTCTCCGGAGTCGGCGGCTGACCATCGGCGGTCTGCGCCTGCAGCGTGACCGTCGTACCACCGATCAGATCCAGGCCCAGCCGCGGGGTGCTCGACGAGCCGACGAAGAAGACCAGGGCGTACAGGATGGCGATGATCGCGAGCAGCGCGGCGAAGTATCGCCCTGTACGCAGCTGGCCGGGCGGTCCTGCCACGAAAACGTCTCTCCTCGGTCATCCGGTGATGTGAGCGCCGCGCCGTCCGGGCGACGGTGCCCCACGCCAGTATCCCCCGCGGTCCCGGCGGGGGATCGAATCAGTTGTCCGACGCCTTGCCCAGGTCGACGGACCCGCCTCCCGCGGACCGCGGGTTGTCGCGGGGCGGGTCAGCCGTCGTTCGCACTTCCAGCACGGCTGCCCGGGCGAAGCGCACCACTGTCCCAGCGGCGATCTCCACGTCCAGGCTGGCTTCCTGCAACGCCGCGACCTTGCCGTACAACCCAGAGGTCAACATGATCGGCGTGCCGACCTGCAGGACCTGCTGCATCGCGGCCTGCCGCAGGGCCAGCTTCTTGCGCTGCCGAGCCGGCAGAATGAACAGCAGCACAAAGGCCAGCACGATGAGCAGTACGGGTAACAGCTGCTCCACGGAACACCCTTTCCTCAACGCATTCACGCCACAGTGCGCGGGCGAGTCTAGGCGCACGATCCGGAACCGGCCACAACCCCAGCCGCTGCAGCGTCCCGACCCGACTACTCAGGGTCACGGGCTACGACGTCAGCAGTTAGCTGCGACCCGAGTTGCCCGCGACGCACGACGGACCGCAGACGATCACTGCTTGCGGCTGTCGGACTGCTCGGGGTCGAAGAGGGACTGCTCGGCCAGCCGCCCCGGAACGCTCCGGCTCACGCCCCCGTAGGGCGCTGCCCCGAGGCCGGCCGGAGCCGGCAGTCCGAGGTGCTCCCAGGCGGCCGAGGTGGCCACCCGGCCGCGCGGCGTGCGGGCGAGCAGCCCCGCTCGCACGAGGAACGGCTCGGCCACCTCCTCGACCGTCTGCACCTCCTCCCCGACCGCGACGGCGATCGTGGACACGCCGACCGGCCCGCCGCCGAACCGGCGGATCAGCGCGTCGAGCACTGAGCGGTCCAGCCGGTCCAGACCGAGCTGGTCGACGTCGTACACGGCGAGGGCGGCTCGGGCGACGTCCCGCGTGACGACGCCGTCCGCGCGCACCTCGGCGAAGTCACGCACCCGCCGCAGCAGCCGGTTGGCGATCCGCGGGGTGCCACGCGAGCGGCCGGCGATCTCGCGGCCGCCGTCGGCCTGCATCCGCACGCCGAGCAGCTCGGCGCTGCGCCGGAGCACCTGCTCCAACTCCGGCTGGCTGTAGAAGTCCATGTGGGCGACGAACCCGAACCGGTCCCGCAGCGGCCCGGTCAGCAACCCGGACCTCGTCGTGGCACCGACGAGGGTGAAGGGGGCCACTTCCAGCGGGATGGCGGTCGCGCCGTGCCCCTTGCCGACCACGACGTCGACCCGGAAGTCCTCCATCGCGACGTAGAGCAGTTCCTCGGCCGGTCGGGCGATGCGGTGGATCTCGTCGATGAACAGGACGTCGCGGTCGGCGAGTGAGGACAGCATGGCCGCGAGATCCCCGGCGCGCTCGATCGCCGGACCGCTGGTGACCCGGATGGCGGCGCCGAGTTCGGCAGCGATGATCAACGCAAGACTGGTCTTGCCCAGCCCCGGCGGGCCGGACAGCAGGACGTGATCCGGCGGCCGGCCGCGCCGCCGAGCGCTTTCCAGCACCAGCTCCAGTTGCTCGCGCACCCGCACCTGACCGACGAAGTCGGCAAGCCGGCGGGGGCGCAGCGATGACTCGACTTCCCGGTCGTCGATGTCGGCGTACGGCGACACCAGCGCGTCGCCGTCGACGCCGAGGTCTCCCTCCGGCGGGGCACCCTCCTCCGTCATGAGACCGTCGGCTCCGCCTCGGCGACGGGAAGTGCCGCGTCGGGCTCCGTCCGGGAGCACACGCTGAGCAAACGCGGCGCAGAGCACCCGAGAGCGAATGGGACGAAGGCGGGCGGGGCAACAACTACGCGGGCACCCCCGGGCATGCGGCGCGAAACGGCATCGTTGGAGGTGATTTGGGTCGCTGCACGACCGGAATCACCTCCAATACGAGCAGAAACGCTCGGTTCACTCATCCGCCCACCGCCCGCACGGGCGACCTGCCGGTCACGTGCGGCCCAGCATCCGCAGTGCACCGCGCAGCAGAACAGCCAGCTCCACGTCGGTTCCCGCCTCGGGCTCGACGGCGGCCACGGCGTCCTCGGCCTCCTTGGCGCTCCACCCGAGACCGACCAGAGCCTGCCGAAGCTGATCCCGCCAGGGGGCCGGCGGTGTGATCGGCCCGGGGGCCGAACCGGGAACGTCGTCGCTGAGCGAGCCGATCCGGTCCCGCAGCTCGACGATCAGCTTCTCCGCGCCCTTCCGCCCGATCCCGGGAACTCTGGTGAGCGTCGCGACGTCGGCGGTGACCACCGCCCGGCGGATCTCCCGCGGCGGGTGGATCGCGAGCATCGCCTGCGCCAGCCGGGGCCCCACACCGTTGGCGGTCTGCAGCATCTCGAACAGTCCCCGCTCGTCGTCGTCCGCGAAGCCGTACAGCGTGAGCGAGTCCTCCCGCACGACGAGTGAGGTGGCCAGCCGGCCGGGTGAACCGATCCGCAGCCGGGCGAGTGTGCCCGGAGTGCACTGCACGCTCACACCAAGCCCACCGAGCTCGATCACCGCACTGTCCGGGCCAAGGGCGAGCACCTGACCCTTCACGCTGGCGATCACCGGTCGGCCCTGCTGGCCGACAGTGCCCGATCGAGCCTGGCCTGCGCGCCACCACGCCAGATGTGGCAGATCGCCAGTGCCAGCGCATCGGCGGCGTCGGCTGGCGACGGTGGTGCGGCCAGCCCGAGCAGCCGCGTCACCATGGTGGTCACCTGCGGCTTGTCCGCCCGGCCGGATCCGGTCACCGCCGCCTTGACCTCGCTCGGTGTGTGCAGCGCGACGGGCAACCCAGCCATGGTGGCCACCAGGATCGCCACCCCGGCGGCCTGCGCCGTACCCATCACCGTACGGACGTTGTGCTGGCTGAAGACCCGCTCGACAGCGACGACGTCCGGATGGTAGGTGGCGATGGCCCGGTCGAGGCCGGCGGCGAGCGCTGCCAATCGGGTGCCGACGTCCTCGGTTGCTGCGCTGCGGATCACCCCGTGACCGACTTCGGTCAGCGCCCGGCCGGCGCGGCCCTCGACAATGCCGAAGCCGCACCGGGTCAACCCCGGATCCACGCCGAGCACCCGCAGCATCCTGTCTCCTAACCGAACAGACGTTCGACACGGTATCCGGGGTTCCGAGGGCCGGTCACGCCCGACACGCAGGTGCCATCAACAACCGTCTGCTGTGGACAAACTGGTGGACATCCCTGGGAAAAGCACAGCCAAGCTGGGGATAACGCGCAGGTATCTGTGGACCACAACAATGATCGGGAGAAAGTCCAGAAAACATTGCAAAAACCCTTGCGGGACAAGCGGTTCGGCGACTACACAGTGCATCACGTCACCGGCAACGGAGGACCGAATCTCGGAGTCACATCCGGGGGGTGCAAGACCACTGGGAGACCGGAGGGTCGTGCGCTAGGACCAACCGGCTGGCGGCGGGGCGCACGGGCGCTGGCCGACGAGCAATCGACGGCCGGAGCCGGTGCTGCCGAGCCGGGCCCCTCCATCTCATACATGGAGGGGCCCGGTTCTTCGTATGCGCGTTCCATCCTGCCTCGACCGGTTGCCTCGACACATCCGACACGCCGAATGTCTATCCGTCGACCGCCAGCATCGCACCGCCGTTGGCGAACCGTCAGCCGACCGAAGCCATCACCTCGTCGGACACATCAAAGTTGGCCCAGACGTTCTGCACGTCGTCGCAGTCCTCCAGGGCGTCGATCAACCGAAACACCCGAGCAGCGCTCTGCTCGTCCAGCTCCACCTGCACGCTGGGCAGAAACGAGACCTCGGCCGAGTCGTAGTCGATCCTCGCCTGCTGCAGAGCCGTTCGCACCGCAACGAGGTCCGCGGCTTCACTCACGACCTCGAAGGAATCGCCCAGGTTGTTGACCTCGTCGGCACCTGCATCCAGCACCGCAAGTAGCACGTCGTCCTCATCCAGACCAGCGCTCGGCACGATCACGACGCCCTTGCGGTTGAACAGATAGGACACCGAACCGGGGTCGGCCATCGTCCCACCGTTGCGGCTCATCGCAGTCCGGACCTCCATCGCCGCCCGATTGCGGTTGTCGGTCAGGCACTCGATCAGGAACGCGACCCCGGCCGGCCCGTAGCCCTCGTAGGTGATGTTCTGCCAGTCCGCTCCGCCGGCCTCCAGCCCCGCCCCCCGCTTGATCGCACGATCGATGTTGTCGTTCGGCACGGAGGCCTTCTTCGCGGTCTGTACAGCGTCGTACAGCGTCGGGTTGCCGACGGGGTCCGCACCACCGGTCCGCGCCGCCACCTCGACATTCTTGATCAGCTTCGCGAACAGCTTGCCGCGCTTGGCGTCGACGATGGCCTTTTTGTGCTTGGTGGTGGCCCACTTGGAATGCCCGCTCATGCTGAAGTCGCCTCCTTCACGATCCGCACGAACAGCTCGTGCACCCGGGGATCACCGGTCATCTCGGGGTGGAACGCGGTGGCGAGCAACGCTCCCTGCCGCACCGCGACGATCCTACCGGCGGCCTCACCGACCGGGATGCGAGCGAGCGCCTCCACCCCCGGTCCGGCACCCTCCACCCACGGGGCCCGGATGAACACCGCGTGCACCGGCTGCTCTCCCAGCGCCGGGAAGTCCAGGTCTCCTTCGAAGGAGTCCACCTGCCGTCCAAAGGCGTTGCGCCGCACCGTCATGTCGATGCCGCCGATCGTCTGCTGCCCGGCCGGCGCGTCGACGATCCGGTCCGCGAGCAGGATCATCCCGGCGCAGGAGCCGTACGCCGGCAGCCCACCGCGTACTGCGGCACGCAACGGCTCCAGCAGGTCGAACGCGGCCGCGAGCTTCGCGATCGTCGTCGACTCCCCGCCGGGTAGCACGATGCCGTCGACGGCGTCCAGCTCGCTGGGACGGCGGACCGGCCGCGCGGAGGCCCCGCAGTCCGCCAGCGCCCGGAGGTGCTCCCGGACGTCGCCCTGCAGCGCCAGTACACCGATGACCGGCGCATTCACCGGAGAAGCACAGTGCGGCGCGACCACGCATCGCGGCTCCGCCGCCGTGGGGCACGGTTCAGCAGCAGACCGGAGTAGAGCAGCAGCAGGGCGTCTTGGAGCAGTACCCACCACCGCAGCGGCTGGCCCAGGTAGATCCCGAAGCAGCCGCAGTTGGGCACTACCAGTCCGCGCACGAACGCCTGGGCAGCCAGCAGCGACCAGAGCACCGACGTACCGGCGAAGATGACGGCCGGGACGATCGGCCGCTGCCGTGGGGCGAAGAGCAGCCACCCGCCGGCCAGCAACTCACCCGCGAGCAGCAGCACCGCCAGGAGCGGAGGATCGCCGAAGTCGTAGGTCGCCAGGATGGCGCGGAAGCCGGCCAGGGCGCTGAGTTGCCCGGCAGCCATCGTCAGGAACAGCAGACCCAGGAACCGCGGCAGCAGCGTCCCCGGACGCCGGCGACTCACCAACCGCGGCCGGCGAAGCGCTGGTCAGGCGACAGCTGCTCGACGTTGAGTCCGACCATGGCCTCACCGAGCCCTCGGGAGACCTTCGCGATGACATCCGGGTCGTCGTGGAACGTGGTCGCCTTGACGATCGCCTCGGCTCGGCTGGCCGGATCGCCGGACTTGAAGATTCCGGAGCCGACGAACACGCCCTCGGCGCCGAGCTGCATCATCATCGCCGCGTCGGCCGGCGTGGCGATGCCGCCGGCGGTGAACAGCACCACCGGCAGCTTTCCGGTCTCGGCGATCTCCTTGATGACGTCGTACGGCGCCCGCAGCTCCTTCGCCGCGACGTACAGCTCGGTGTCGTCGAGCAGGGTGAGCCGGCGGATCTCCGCGCGGATCGCGCGCATGTGGCGGGTGGCCTCCACGACGTTGCCGGTGCCGGCCTCGCCCTTGGAGCGGATCATCGCCGCGCCTTCGGAGATCCGGCGGACCGCCTCGCCGAGGTTCGTCGCGCCGCACACGAAGGGGACGGTGAACGCCCACTTGTCGATGTGGTGCGCCTCGTCGGCCGGGCTGAGCACCTCGGACTCGTCGACGTAGTCCACACCGAGGGACTGCAGCACCTGCGCCTCGACGAAATGACCGATCCGGGCCTTGGCCATCACCGGGATGGATACCGCCGCGATGATGCCGTCGACCATGTCCGGGTCGCTCATCCGGGCGACGCCGCCCTCGACCCGGATATCGGCCGGCACCCGTTCCAGCGCCATCACGGCGACGGCACCAGCGTCCTCGGCGATCTTCGCCTGGTCCGGCGTGACGACGTCCATGATGACGCCGCCTTTGAGCATCTCGGCCATGCCGCGCTTGACGCGGGCGGTGCCGGTGGAGGGTGCTGGGCTGGGCGTGGACACGGCAATACCTTCCGAAGCGTCGACTCGATCTCCCATGGTACGGCCCACTGAGGTGGCTCAGACCGCCGTCAGCACCTCATACGGCGCACCCGCCAGGAGCCGTTGGTCGGCCGTCACGAGCGTGAGGCCGTAGGCCATCGCAGTTGCTGCGATGAACCGGTCGGCCGGATCCTGATGCTTGACCTCGACCGATCGGCTGAGTACGGCGATCTGTCGGGACATCAGGGCATCTCGCACCGGGAAGCTCTGCAGCACGGACTTCACCCAGCGTGAGGGATCAACTGAAACCTCCACCCGACCCTTCTCGATGAGCAGGAGGGTTTCCCAGACGCTGACCGGTGACAGCCACAGCTCGTTGGCGACATCCTCAAGGGACTCGGCAGCGGAACGACTCAGCCGCGTCGGGGCGAGCAGGCTCCAGAGCCAGACGTGCGTGTCCAGCAGCAGCCTCACGCCCGCAACGTCTCCCACTCGCGCGCATCAACCGGTTCCAGCACGTCGCCGACGATGCGGCCGGTCCCCACCGCGATGCCGAGTGCTCGATCTTCGGTGGCTGGCCGCGACGGAGGCACGATTTCGGCGATAGGCGTTCCACGCTTGGTGACCTGAACCGGCTCCCCGGTTCGCCTGACGGTTTCCAGCACAGCCAGGCACTTGGCCTTGAACTCCGAAATTGCCATCGACTCCACACCCTCAACCTACCATGGTCGGTGACCATGGTCTGATCCGATTGCCGACCCTAGCCTCGTCGCGGACCGCCCCCGATGCCGAAGACCTGCACCGCCGCATTGTTCTAGCGCTCAGCATCCTGCAACACCGCCGCTGGCCGGCCGAAGATGAGCGGCACGTGTCGGAGACGATCGAGGCGCTCGACGGCCAGTCCATCGACGACATCGCCCGCGGCCGCTGACATGCGCACAGCCGATCCACCCTGCCAGGAATACGTCAACTTCGCTGGCTTGCACAACGTTGAACGCTCGACCGGCCCTGCCTATGACGGCCACCTACCGGCACAAAATGGGGTTCGGCGCCCACTGCCGGCACCGCCCACGGCAGGTCTGTCGATGGCCCCATCAGCCGCTAAGTGGTCACCAACAACATGCCTCAGGCGGTCGGACGTGTTGTTTGTGACCACTTTCGTAGGCTGGCGCGCCCATGCCTGAACAGACAGCCTGGCGCGGCGGTTTCCCGGACGGCGGCGAGCAGCATCTCCGTCGTGATGTCCTAGGCCCGAGCATCGGGCAATCCGCGGAAGACGCCGGGGAACGCCAGCACGTTGTTGATCTGGTTCAGCACGTCGGGAGCGCCCGGAGGCGACCACCGTCGCGTGCTTGCGAGCGGCGATCGGATCCACTTCCGGATCGCGGTTGGCCAGCGGGAACACGACGGCGTACGGCGCGCACCGCCCCTGCCCGATGATCATGCCGACCAGAGTGGCTACGGGATGACGGTGAACCTCAGCTTGATTC